>Ga0316204_10012540_pt1 | contig 10312 bp, 10 predicted proteins | sample 6monrhotite_MG_2_FD_205661 | JGI IMG/M metagenome (GOLD analysis project Ga0316204, IMG submission 205661) | Microbial mat bacterial communities from mineral coupon in-situ incubated in ocean water Damariscotta River, Maine, United States -... | ecosystem: Environmental > Aquatic > Marine >... | reverse complement strand
CTCACTTTATCTACCACCTGAAAATTTAAGCATTTCCCGCGACGCACCTGAATATTATCACCCAGGAAAAAGTGCTGCTTTAAAGTTGGGCAAAAATATTATCGGCTATTTCGGGGAGCTTCACCCATCTGTTCTAAAATCTATGGGTATTAAGTGCAGCGTTTGTGCATTTGAATTTTTCCCTGAAAAAGCTCCAAAGGCAAAAGCTAAAAAATCATCAAGCAAGCCAAAGCTTGAATCATCAAATTACCAATCGGTTGAACGCGATTTCGCCTTTATGGTTGATTCAAGCGTTGAAGTAGAAAATATATTACGCATAGTTCGTAAAACTGAGAAAAGTCTAATTTCCAGCGTTTCTCTTTTTGATGTTTATGAAGGTGACAAAGTCGAAGCTGGTAAAAAATCTGTTGCAATTTCAATCAGATTACAGCCAAAAGGCAAAACCCTAACCGATGAAGAAATCGAATTTGTAAGTGGCAATGTCATTGCTAATGTTGAAAAGGAAACTGGTGGAAAACTCAGAGCTTAAGTGCAATTAACCCTATGTCATGACAAAGAAACTTTACATAATCGGCGGAGGAATAGCAGGTCTATCCGCCGCTATTTATGCATTAGACAAAAAATATGATGTAGAACTTTTTGAAGCAGCGCCATATTTCGGTGGTCGTTGTCGTTCATTTTTTGACAAACATCTTGGCTGTGGAATTGATAATGGCAATCACCTAATTCTAGGTGCAAATAAAAACGCCATAGCGCTAATCAAAAAAATCGGCGCAAAAGATGAACTCCATATCACCAAAAACCCAAAAATAAAATTCACAGATGTTAAATCGCAAGAAATTTTCTATATAAAAGGTAAAAACCTAACAATTCCTAATACATCACAATTCAACGCAGTAAAAGCTTTATTTTCCCTGATAAGCTCGACAAAAGACGAAACCGTAAAACAATCTGTGGGAAAAAATCCACTATATAAAAAATTACTAGAACCGCTTTGCATCACAATTCTAAACACTCCAGCCAATGAAGCCTCAAGTAAAATATTTGCAAAAGTTTTGCTCAAAATATTATTCGGCGGAAGAAACTCCATGACCAGCTATCTGCCAAAAAACTCATGGAATGAATCATTAATCAGCCCTATGATTCAATATATTGAAAATAAAGGAGGAAAACTCCACAGAAACACATCATTATCTAAAATAATTTCAACTGACGGATTGATTGAATCACTTTTATTTAAGGGCGGACAAAAAAGAATCATTGAATTTAGCGACAAAATAATCCTTGCCCTCCCTCCTTATGCGATTAATAATTTCCTACCCGATATAAAAATTCCAAAACAACATCAACCAATTGTAAATGTTCACTTTTTATATGGCTCAAAGAAAGAAAATATCTATGAAGCGATATTAAATGGCACTGCCGAATGGTTATTTTTTAAAAATGGAATGATTTCCACCACCACCTCCGCCGCAAGTGATTTAACCTCACAATCAGATGAAAAAATTGCTACAAGAATCTGGAACGACATACAAAAGGCCCTCAATATCAGTGATAAAATCCCTAAATATCGCGTAATAAAAGAAAAACGCGCCACCTTTTCGTGCAGCCCAGAAATTGCATTTAACCGACCAGTTAATAAAACCAATTTTTACAATCTATTCCTCGCTGGCGACTATACAAATACATTCCTACCCGCAACAATCGAATCCGCTATAGTTTCCGCCAAAAAATCCACCCAATATTTGGAATAATTCATCTTTTCAAAACAGCTTATTGATTGACTTCTTAAGCATTTTCGACAACATATATAAAAAACCATTCTAGGACATTAAAATGACTTACATCTCACCATTCGCACAAGATTTCCCAAATCTCCCAACCATCAAGGGCGTAAAACTCAGCTCCGCGCACACGAGCATGAAATATAAAAATCGTGATGATGTAATGTTAATTGAGCTCCCGATCGGCACAACAGCAGCTGGCGTTTTCACAAAAAACTCTCTTTGTGGAGAACCTGTAAAATGGTGCAGAGAACAACTTAAAAATGGCGTCGCCAGAGCAGTCATAGTTAATGCGGGCATCGCCAATGTATTTACAGGTGAAAAAGGCTGGGAAAGTGTTACAAAAACCGCAAACGCCGTTGCAGAACTTTTAGATTGTAAAAAGGAAGAAGTTTTTATCGGCTCAACTGGTGTTATCGGTGAACCGATAGACGATGAAAAGCTCCTTGCCACCCTACCAGAGCTAAAAGAAGAGCTAGAAGAAAATGGCTGGGCAAGAGCCGCCAGAGCATTTATGACAGTCGATACATTCGCAAAAGGTGTAACCAGAACAGCCTATATTGGCGATGCAGAAATCACTATCAATGGCATAATCAAAGGTTCAGGCATGATAAACCCGAACATGGCAACTATGATTGGCTATGTTGTGATGGACGCAAAAATTCCTGCACCAATTCTGCAAAAATGGCTGAATGCAGATAACGAAATTTCATATAGCTGCATGACAACTGAGGGCGATACCTCCACAAGTGATACAATAATGACCTTCGCTACTGGAGGGAAAGAACATTGGGAAGTCAAAACTGGCAATGAAGAATTCCTTACTGATCTTAAGCAGAAACTTAGAGAAATTCATATAGAACTTGCCAAAATGTGCGCAAAAGACGGCGAAGGCGTGTCAAAATTCCTAACCATAAATGTAACAGGTGCAGAATCTTTTGAAGCTGCAAGAAATATAGGTCTATCAATCGCCAACTCGCCACTGGTAAAAACGGCAGTAGCAGGCGAAGACCCAAACTGGGGCAGAATCATAATGGCAATCGGCAAAATTGATGAAAAAGTCGTAGAAAAAGACGTAATCATTCATATTGGCGATGTTCTAGTCACAGAAAACAGCGCAATCTCCCCAACTTACAATGAAGCAGATGCCACCGCCCACATGAAAGGCAAAGAGATCAACTTCTCGGTTAAAGTCGGCTCTGGCGAAGGTACAGCCGCCATCTATAGCGGAGATTTAACCCATGAATTTATCAATATAAACGCTGACTACAGAACATGATAAAAATTAAGCAAAGGATATTCTAATGAAAAAAGTTGACACTATATTAGATGAAGTATTTACCTTACTAGGAGGAGAAAAGGAAGAAGAAATACTATATTCCTATAACCTTAAAAGCAACGAAGAGGTAAAAAATAAAATTGATAAGGCACTGGAGTTAGAGCCAAATAGCTCCAGAACGTATCGTTATTTGGGAATGTATTATGAAGCCTTAAAGGATTATGATAGCGCCATTAAGAATCTAAACCTTGCTATTGAATTGGAACCCGAAAGTGCCGCCGCTTATAATTCGTTAGCTGCCGTTTATGATGACTTAGGAAGAAGCCTTTTAGCATTCAAATATTACAAACAGGCTATAGATTTATCACCAAAAGAGCCAAAATATTACCGTAACTTAGGCTCATTATATCGTCAAAATAATGAATATGGCGAAGCAATTAAGGAATTCCGTACAGCACTTGAGCTAAATCCTACTTCTCATAGAACTGTGAAAAATCTTGCAATAACTTATAACAAGATTGGTAATTATGATGAAGCAATCAAATTATTTGATAAAGCAATAGATTTGGCAGCTGAGGATTATGATTCTTTAATATCGAAAGGCCGCTGCTATGAATATTCTAAAAAATATGATAAAGCATTAAAAGAGTATAAAAAAGCTATTTCTATAGACCCCAATAGATATGAAGCATATTGCCATTCTGGCTTCTCTTACGGAAGCCGTAACACCACACAAGCAAAAGAACAACTTTTAAAAGCTTTGTCTATAAAACCTGATCATTTACTCAGCTTAAGAATGTTGGCCGCCATACATGCAGACTCAAAAGAGTATGACAAAGCACTTTCTTTTTTACACAAAGCTGAAACAGTAGATCCAAAGAATACGGCCACAGTTTCATTTTTAGGTGGCTTATATGAAAAAATGGGTAAAGATAAGGAGGCGCTGTCCTATTACAAAAAACTGTCAACTTAATTAAACGGAAAACATAAAATGAAACCAATAACCCACGCAGCAGCAGTCGCATTAATTGACTCAGATGGTCGAGTTTTGATTCAAAAGCGCAAATCCGAAAATAAAATCATGCCGAATTACTAGGAATTCCCAGGTGGCAAAATGGAAGAAGGCGAAATGCCTGAATCATGCCTATAACTATAGGGGGGTGATTGTGTAACTCTTTCACCCGCTGATGCTCATTCAATAGATAAAAAAATTGATGATAGTACTGCTGATGGTGGTTATATTAAACCGATGAATTCTTATTTGCCAGATGGTTCTGTTTTTGATCTTAGATGTACTGGCGTGAATCCAATTTTTATAGCATCAGGGGCGTATGATCTTTCCATCTCTGATCCTGCATGTCGCATAGCATTTTTCTTGGATTAGAGTTTTAAATTTATCTTTACTATTTGCCCTTTCAGGCTTATGTTTCGCACGATTTAAAAATTCTTTTTGGGAATAAATCCATGAAACCAACTATCAAACCTTCAAATCCATGTTTTTCATCTGGTCCTTGCGCTAAGCGCCCTGGTTGGGATTTAGCTAATTTTAATATTGATACGGCTGGTCGTTCGCACCGCTCAAAAATCGGTAAAAAGCGTATTGCTGATGTTATTAATCTTTCAAAAGAGGTTCTTGGAATTCCTGATGATTATGTTTTGGGGATTGTTCCAGGGTCTGATACTGGTGCTGTTGAAATGGCTTTATGGTCGCTTCTTGGTGAGCGTGGTGTTGATGTTTTGGCTTGGGAGTCTTTTGGCTCTGGCTGGGCTTCGGATATCAAAAAACAGCTTAAATTGGACGATGTAAATCTTTATGAAGCTGAATATGGTAAAATTCCTGATTTGTCAAAAGTTGATACAAATCGCGATGTTGTTTTCACTTGGAATGGTACAACTTCTGGTGCGAAAGTTCCAAATGGTGATTGGATTTCTGATGACCGCCAAGGTTTAACAATTTGTGATGCTACATCTGCCGTATTTGCCATGGATTTGCCTTGGGACAAGCTCGATGTTGTGACTTATTCATGGCAAAAAGTTATGGGTGGTGAAGGGGCGCATGGAATCATTATTCTTTCTCCTCGGGCGGTTGCAAGGCTAGAGTCTTACACTCCTGCTTGGCCGTTGCCAAAAATCTTCCGTTTAACTAAAGGCGGAAAATTGATTTCTGGAATTTTCACAGGAGCTACCATCAACACCCCTTCAATGCTTGCTGTTGAAGATGCTGTTGATGGTTTAGACTGGGCTAAGTCCGTTGGCGGTCTTGATGGCATGATTGCTCGCTCAAACGCTAACTTAAAAGCTCTAGAAAATTGGGTAGAGAAAGCTGACTGGATAGATTTCTTGGCTGAAGATAAAGAAATTCGTTCTAATACTTCTGTATGTTTCAAAATTACGGATAGCTGGTATGCGGGTTTGTCTGCTGACGAACAAGCTGCAAAAGCAAAAGAACTAGCGGCAATTCTAGATAAAGAAGATGTGGCTTATGACATTGGTGCATATCGTGATGCTCCTGCGGGATTGCGTATTTGGGCTGGCGCTACTGTCGAAACTGCTGATATTGAGCTTCTGGCACAATGGTTAGATTGGGCTTTTGGTCAAATTAAAGGCGAAGCGCAAGCAGCGGCTTAGTTTTTCTAAATATAATGTATATAGGGGCTGACACCTAATACAGTTCTTTGAGCAACTTTTTAAGGTCATTTAGTTGCTCACTTGGGGTCTCTGTATTAGTTTATTTGCAGGCTTTAAATAAACCGACTATAAGACCTTTTATAACCATTTTTAATTTGGTAAATTTCTCTTTTTCGAATGCTGCTATGCGGAAAATATCATAAAAGCTGGCGAGCGTGTCATAAAAAATATAATTCGGAGTTTTGAAAAGATATTTTTTCCAAACCCAAACTCGATTGCGATATATCGTAAAACGACGCTTAGCAGAGTGATTTGAGGTGGGGATTCTTATCTCGCCAACATTATGTAAGGTTTTTTCGCCTAAATGATGGTTTAAAATTGCGTTTTTCACAGCGATTATTTTGTAATTTGCGCTGATTACTCGCAGGCAAAATTCTGTATCGATATAATCAATGAAATATTGAGTTTTAAATAAGCCTAATTCTTTGATTGTACTGGTTTTTATTAAGCTGCCTGAGGCTATGCAGGCAAGGACATTATTTAAAATTTCTTTATCGCCAAATCCAGTGCGTTTAAATAATAATTGTCCTGCGGAGAGCATATATTTTGGCTCAATCTTGGCATTTTGTTCTTCTATATATGGGGCGATTATTGCGATTTGCTCTTTATCTGCATGATTTTCATAGGCGGTGAGCATATTTGTCGCCATATTATCATTCATTTGCGAATCATCATCTAATAGCAAAATCCAATCAGCTTGCTCGAAGAGGGCTTTTTCTAGCCCTAGATTCTGTGCGGCGGCAAGACCTATATTCTCGTTATTTAATATAAGTTCGATTTTTTGGTTATTATCGCTAAGTTTTTGGAGGGTGGCTTTTGAGGATTCATTGGAATTATTGTCGATAATCAGGAGTCTATTCACCTGTTTTAAGGCAGATTCTACATTCTCGCTGATGTAAGAATCAGGATTATATGTGACTATTATTGCAAATATGCTGTTATTTCTTTCCATAGGTTTGTCATACGGCAAAAATTCTTAGAAGGCAAATTTATATAAAGCTGGTCGGGGTGGGTTGATAAATATCTCTCCCTTCGGCTCGAGGTGATAGGTTGTTTGCATTCCGGTGGTGCTAAAAATCCGTAAAAAAGCTTTACTAAATGGTTGCAACTGGTAAAAGCTTATGTTAAATCTGCCTCAAACTTAGGCTAGGGCTTGGGTATGAGGTTGGTATAGAGGTAAATATTTACTTTATAATTCAGTGGGATAGTTGGGCGATAAATGGCTGGCAAAAAAACAAGTAAATCGGTAGTAAGTCGTAGATATGCTGTTGCTCTTTTTGAGTCTGCAGTTGCTGCAAAAGATGTGAAAGCGGTTGAAAAAGATATGGAGGGCTTGAAAAATCTTCTAGCGGAAGCTCCTTTATTGCAAAAAGCATTTGCGAATCCTGTTATCGCTAAGCAAGAAATTTCTGCGGTTCTAAAAGATATTTTTAAAAAAATTAAAGTTTCAAAAGTTACAGAGCAATTTATTGAAGCTCTTAATGAAAATACGCGCCTTAATATTTTAAGTGATATTGCTTCTGCTTTTGAGGCAATCGCAACTGATGCTCGCGGCGAAATAAAAGTTGATATAACTTCGGCAGCAAAACTTAAAAAAGACGATTTGAAAAAAGTTAAAGATGCAGTTTCAGAAATTACTGGCAAAAAAGTTCAGACAAATGAAATTGTTGATAAAGATATTCTTGGTGGATTGATTGTTAAAATGGGATCAACAATGGTTGATGGCTCTTTGAGTGGTAAGCTGGATAGAATGAAATTATATCTTAAGAATAGTGAAGCATCTTAAGGTTTATATATAATATTGTCGTTCTTTAGGGAGTGATAAGAGGAATTTGAAATTGTTATTATTAATTAGGAGTTAGTTATGGAAATTCGCGCAGCGGAAATTTCTGATATTCTGAAGAAGCAAATAAGCAACTTTTCTACGGAAGCTGAGTTAGAAGAAATCGGACAAGTTATATCAGTTGGTGATGGTATCGCTACTATATATGGTCTTGATAAAGTACAGGCAGGTGAGCTTGTTGAGTTTCCTGGTGGTCTTACGGGTATGGCTCTTAACTTGGAAGAAGATAATGTTGGTGTTGTACTTTTCGGTAGTGAAAAAGGTGTTAAAGAAGGTGATACTGTAAAACGTACGGGTAAAATTGTTGATGTTCCTGTCGGTAAAGAGCTTCTTGGGCGTGTTGTTGATGGTCTTGGAAATCCTATTGATGGTAAAGGTCCTATCAAGGCTAAAGAACGTGGTCTTGTTGAGAAAAAAGCTCCTGGAATTATTGCTCGTAAATCTGTTCATGAGCCAGTGCAAACTGGTATTAAAGCGATTGACTCTCTGATTCCTGTTGGACGTGGGCAGCGTGAGCTTATTATTGGTGACCGTCAAACTGGTAAAACTGCTGTGGCGATTGATACTATTCTTAACCAAAAGCAAGCTTTCATCGATAATGATGATTCTAAAAAGCTTTACTGTGTTTATGTTTGTATCGGTCAAAAACGCTCGACTGTTGCACAAATTGTGAAAAAATTGGAAGAAGAAGGTGCGCTAGAATATTCTATCATCGTTGCTGCAACAGCATCTGACCCTGCTCCTCTGCAATTCCTTGCTCCATATACTGGCGCTGCTATGGGTGAGTATTTCCGTGATAATGGTATGCACTCACTAATCGTATATGATGATTTATCTAAGCACGCTGTGGCTTATCGTCAAATGTCACTTCTTCTTCGTCGCCCCCCTGGGCGTGAAGCTTATCCTGGTGATGTATTCTATCTTCACTCTCGTTTATTAGAGCGTGCTGCAAAGGTGAATGATGATTTAGGTGGCGGCTCTATGACGGCACTTCCTATCATTGAAACTCAGGCTGGTGACGTTTCGGCTTATATCCCAACTAACGTAATCTCGATTACTGATGGACAGATTTTCCTTGAAACTGACCTATTCTATAAAGGTATTCGTCCTGCGGTAAATGTTGGCTTGTCGGTTTCTCGTGTTGGTTCTGCCGCTCAAATTAAAGCTATGAAACAAGTTGCTGGCTCTATCAAGCTTGAGCTTGCTCAATATCGTGAAATGGAAGCATTTGCTCAGTTCGGTTCTGACCTTGATGCTTCAACGAAACAGCTCCTTAATCGTGGTGCTAGACTTGTTGAGCTTTTGAAGCAGGGGCAATATTCTCCGCTGGAAGTGCAAGAGCAAACTGTTGCGATTTTTGCCGGTGTTAAAGGTTATCTTGATGATATTGAAGTTAATGATGTGAACCGCTTTGAAAAAGAATTTTTGAGCGAACTTCATGCTAAAAACAAAGATATTCTTGATACTATTAAAGAAGAGCAAAAAATCTCTGATGATACGGAGAAAAAGCTTCGTAAGGCATTAGAGAAATTTGTTAAAGTTTTTGCAAAATAGCTAAAGGGAACTTGAGATGGCTAACCTCAAAGACTTAAAAACCAGAATTGGAAGTGTAAAATCTACACAGAAAATTACCAAAGCCATGAAAATGGTGGCGGCATCCAAATTGCGTCGCGCGCAAGAGCGTGCCGAGGCTGCGCGCCCTTATTCGATGCGTATGGAGCGTATGATTGTAACATTGGCGGAAAATTCTTCTAAAGATAATGCGCCTGCTCTTCTTGTTGGTCATAAAGATTCTGATGGTAATATAAAAGATAAAACTCATCTGATTATAGTGGTTACTTCAGACAGGGGATTATGTGGTGGTTTTAATGGTAATATTGCGAAAGCTACAAAGCAAAAAATCACAACTCTTTCTAAGAAGGGTAAAGCTGTTAAAATTTTGACTGTGGGTAAGAAGGGTTTTGAGCTTCTAAAAGGTGATCATGCCAGTAAAGTTATTGATAATAAGCTTGCGTCGGAAACCGCACAGCCAGAATATTTTGAAGCAGAAGCCGTTGCTGAAAAAGTTATTGCTATGTTTGAAAAAGGTGAGATTGATTCTTGTTCAGTGGTTTATAATAAATTTGTAAATGCTTTAACGCAGATTGTTACTTTCCAGCCGCTTATTCCTTTGGATTTATCCGCTGTTGAAGCAGGAATCAAAGAAATTGATAAAGGTGCGATTGCGGTTTGTGATTATGAGCCAAGTGAAGAAGCTGTTCTTTCACAGCTTTTACCGCAAAATATTGCTACGCAAATTTATCATAGCTATCTTGAATCTTCAGCATCTGAGCAAGGCTCTAGAATGACTGCTATGGATAATGCTACAAGAAATGCAGGCGATATGATTGATAAATTGAGCTTAGTTTATAATAGAACTCGCCAGGCGGCAATTACTACTGAATTAACGGAAATTGTAGCAGGTGCTGAGGCGGTTTAATTATGGAGGTTGAAGTAACTTGGGGTAAAACTATAAAATTTTGGTGGGCGTGGATGTGGCGTGCGATGCTATTAGCGCTGGCAGGTGGCTTGCTTATTGGAGTTTTGTTCGGAATTATTAGTGCGTTATTAGGAATACAGGCACCGATATTATCTGGTATATTGAGCTTCTTAGTGGGTATATTTTCTTCGTTTTATATGCTAAAGAAAGTGTTAAATAAAGATTTTGGGGATTTTAGA
>Ga0316204_10012539_pt1 | contig 10313 bp, 9 predicted proteins | sample 6monrhotite_MG_2_FD_205661 | JGI IMG/M metagenome (GOLD analysis project Ga0316204, IMG submission 205661) | Microbial mat bacterial communities from mineral coupon in-situ incubated in ocean water Damariscotta River, Maine, United States -... | ecosystem: Environmental > Aquatic > Marine >... | reverse complement strand
GAAGAGATCCGCAAAGAGACCAACCGTGCACACGCCAGGTCCAGCTTCAAACTGGGCGCGGGTTTTATTGGTATTGTTGCCGCCGGCTCACTGATGATATTCAGCCAGCTGCTGACACTGGGTTTGTTGACCCTGGCTGTCGGCGGTGGCGCGCTGGGAGGTTATCTCATGCGCGTTCGGCAAGAGGCCGTTTCGAGAAATAAAGAGGCTTTTGCCATTAGCGATGAAACAAAACCTGTTATTGAGGCTCAGCCTGTTAAGCATGATTCCCGCTAAACTCACTTCCGGTACAGAGCAGCACATACCTTAAAGATATACTCTTGTATGTACCATTAAAAGTACTACCCTTTATGCTGATATGAGTGACAAACCTTTGAAAAGCTGTATAAATGGAGAGATCAAACCTGCCTAATTCATATAGAAATATTCTTTCATCATTAATCTCAAGAAACATTTCCAGATCTCAGGATATACACGGAAACTCGGTTTCGCAAACAGAATCAATTTAGCAAAATAATAACCTGGGTTGTTTATAAAACAATCTTTCAAATTAAACAGCTATTTTCATTTTGTATAACTCCATTCAGCTCAGGGTGCTCTAAATAGCAAAGCGATGTTTAGATATATCCACAGAAATAGTTTGAAAAACGAGGTTACTTAATTAAAGGATTGTTATTAGTAAAAAAGGATGTTTATATATTACCCGTACTCAAACTAAGAGATTTGCCAGCCGTGGATGACACGTTGAAAAAACTTCTGGCGGCAGAGAGTGCTGCTAGTGAACTGATTGAGAAAGCACAGAAAGACGAAGAGTCTCAGGTGCAAAAAGCGTTGCTTGAAGCACGCCAAAAGGAAGAACGGTTTGAAGCTCGCGTACCTGAATTACATGCATCCTTCATTGAGAAGTCCGATCAGCGTGCCAGGCAGACGGTCGCTGAGATGGAGCGTCGTTACCAGGAAAGCCTCAACCAGTTGCGAGAAGACTCAGACGCACATGAAGAAGCAGCGCTGGATACAGCATTCCTCGAACTGCTAGGTAGGGGCGAGCAGTGAATCGACTGGCTAGTCAGGCATACCTACGTACCCGACTGGCGATCATGGGCGCTAACCTGCTAGGGCAGGAAAAACTCAACGAAATCGCGCAACTATCCGCTGAAGAGTTAACCAGCAGTATCGGCTTCGATGAAGTCAAGGGCAGCAGCGATGTTGCACGCCTTGCAGCATTCGAACGTGCACAGATGCAGACATGGCTGAATGAACTCAGTACCCTGCTGCGGCCACTCGAAGGCGCTGCACGCCAGCTACTGACCCAATGGGCCAGCCGATACGAGCTATTCAACATCAAAGCACTGGTACGCGGCAAGATCGGACAACTACCCAACGAAGAGATCGAGCGCAGCCTGTTCATATTGCCAGGTTTCCTCAGCCTCAATCACGATGATCTGATCAACACCGACAGTGTTCCCGAGCTGTTACGCCATTTACAGAAGACACGCTATCGGCGCATCGCCACCCAGGCACTGCGCCAGTACGAAGAAACCCCCGATCCCTTTCTGCTCGATGCCACGCTCGACCAGCAGTTCTATAATGACCTGCTCAGCCGGGCACAGAGACTCGAAGGCCACGACCACACAGAGATGCTCAACATGATCGGGCGTTTCGTCGACCGCCACAACCTGGTCTGGAGCCTGCGTTATCGTTTCAACTATAAGCTGCAGACCAGCCAGGTGCTTTACCTGTCGATCGATGGTGGCCGCTTATTGAATCGTCCTATCCTGCAAAAGATCATACAGTCAGACACACTGGAAGAGGCAATCGGTCAGTTTCCAAACAACCTGCTCCACCATGGCGAGATGCCAAAAGAGACCACCAGGATCCAGGTCGCGATGCGCAACGATCTTTTGGATTATGCAAGACTTGCGATGCGTCGCAGCCCCTCGGCATTGACCAGCGTACTCGCCTACCTGGTCTTGCGACATGATGAACTCAAAGAAATCTACGCCATCTTACATGCACGTGTACATGGAATCAGTGACGATATCCTCAGCGAAGCACTCAACCCTTTGCAGGATGAAGCCGCATGAACAGGGCCGGATACGATATGCGCCATGTCACCATTACGCTCATGCGTGAGTGCCTGCCCCGTGCCAGCCTGGTACTGGCCGAACTCGAAACATTTGCTCCAGACGAGCGACCATTGTTGGCGCCGGAACTGACTGAGATACCTGGCACGACTTTTCGCAGCCGAATCCGTCGTGCCTGGGGACACCTGGATCGCCTGACAGCCCTGCTCGGTGAACCGCCGAGGGAAGATCACGACACACCGGTACTGGTGTTACGCCGTGAACAGCTGATCGAGATCGATCAATGGCTTTCTGATGCCTGGCAACAATGTGCACCGTGTGATGAGCACCTGCATAAGATCGAGGAAGAGTTACGCGAACTGCATCACCTGGAAAAGTCACTGGAGGATTTTGCTGACCTGGATGTCGACCTCAGCCTCTTGCAGGGTGAACATGAACACCTGGACATCCGTATCGGCACGGTGCCAGTAGAAAACCTGCCGCGGTTGAGTGATGTTCTGGCCCTGTCGAACCACCTTATCGTCAATACCGCCGGTAAAGGTGATACCCGGCGCATCGTCATTGCCGGCCGACGTGAAGATGCACCGATACTCGATAGTGTACTGCAGGCTGCAGCCTTTCAGCCGGTCGTTATCCCCGAGACATTCAATGATAATCCCGATGCAGTACTCGCCCACCTGCATACACGCCGGCAGGAACTCGATCAGCAATACCAGCAGCTACAGAGCAAAATAATTAACTGGCGGAGCAGTAACTGGCGCCAGATGCTACGCGCCCACCAGATGCTCACCGCTGCCGAACCTTATGTCAGCCTGCGCGATGCCGTGCGCACCCGTGGCACCCTCGCCGTGCTGCAAGGCTGGATACCGGCCAGCCGTCTCGACGAAGTCGAAAAAAAATTACGTGACAGTCTTTGGCTGCCTGTTCAACTGGAATCACGCAAACCGCTTGCTGATGAGCTTAACCTGGTACCGGTGCCAGTTCGAGAACGTGGCCTGTTACGCCCGTTTGCCAAGCTGGTGGAACAATACGGTGTGCCTCGCTTCGGGGAATTTGATCCCACGATACTATTTGCTATCACCTTCGCTGGCATGTTTGGCATGATGTTCGGTGATATCGGCCATGGTGCCGTGATCCTGCTGACCGGCCTGCTGTTTCACAGGAAGCTGCGATCTTTCACCTACCTGTTCGTACTGGCAGGTGCCTCAGCCATGCTGTTCGGCTGGTTATATGGCAGTATCTTTGGTGTCGAACACTGGATACACCCGCTGTGGATCGCACCCATGTCGGACCCGGTCTATATGCTCATCGTCGCGTTCTGCTGGGGTGTTGCTTACCTCACCCTCGGCTCGGTTATCGCGATCAGCAATCGTCTGTTTTCTGGCGATCAGATCGGCGCCCTGTTCGGCCCCGGTGGACTATTCTCGTTGATACTCTACCTGGCACTGCTCGGCGGCCTGGTGAACATGGCACAGGGTGGCGGTTTCCCGCTACTTGCTACCATCATGATCATCATCACCCTGATCCTGCTGGCCGGTTACCAATGGCAGTCTTCTGATGCCGCCTATGGCGAACGCATTTTTACTACGCTGATCGAAACCTTCGAGATCGTCAACGGCTACATCAGCAGTTCGCTATCGTTCCTTCGTGTCGCCGCTTTCAGTCTTAACCATGTGGCACTGCTACTCGCCGTGTTCACCCTGGCCAACAGCATGGACACTATCGGACACTGGGTCACACTGGTGCTCGGTAACCTGTTCGTCATCATCCTCGAAGGCATCATCGTGGCCATACAGACACTGCGACTCGAATATTACGAAGGATTCTCCCGTTATTTTTACGGTGACGGCACACCCTTCCGGCCTCTGCGTACTGGACGCTCACAAACAACTTAAACCCTATGAATCAGGAGTAAACATGAACACCATCATCGCCCTACTCACCATCACACTTATCGGCATGATCTTGACCGGCGTCTACCTTCATTTTCGGCCACTTGAGAACAACCGGGCCAGGCGTTTATTCATGCCTACCGTCATTACCAATATCACCCTGTTCTTCGGTCTCCAGCTGGTCGCCGTAATCATCGGTGTAAACGATGCCTTTGCTGCAGCCGAAGCAACCGAAGCTGTCGCAGGTGGTGTAGCTGAAATCAGCATCGGCACCGGGCTGGCCTTCATCGGTATCGCCTTACCGACCGCATTAAGTACCATCGCTGCCGGCATCGCGGTCGGGCCGATCGGTGCTGCCTCACTGGCCGCGGTATCAGAAAAACCTGAGATCTTCGGACGTACCCTGGTCTACCTGGGTCTCGCCGAAGGTATTGCAATCTATGGCCTGGTGCTCTCTATCCTGCTGTTGAACAGGATCTAAGCCAGATGAAAACAACACGCCAGCTATTTCTCGGTGACGCCTCACTGGCAACGGGTTTTCGCCTTGCCGGTTTTGAGGTGTACCCGGATGCAGATGCAGCTCAACTGGACCGACTCCTGGATAAACTGACGGCCAGCCGTACCTCGGCGTTTATCGTCATCGATCAACAGCTCGCCGAATCTGACAGTAAACGCCTGGAAGGTGTGCGTCGTGAGGGTGGCCGTATCCTGCTCACCCAGGTACCGCCTCTCAATCATCCAGAGCAGATGCGCAGCTCGGTCGATGACCGGATTCAGCAACTGCTCGGCCTGGACGTTGATTAAATGGAAGGTGACAAGACATGAGCAAGGCCGAAAGAAATCAACTGCAGTCGCTCGAAGACGCGATCATGGATCGCGCCAAAGAACTTGCGCAGGAAATTCAGGAAAAAACCAGTCGCCAGTGTGACGCCATCCTGCGCGATGTCGCCGCCAAGCTGCACATGGCGGAAGAACGTGAAGTACTGGCCACCAAGCTCGAAGCCGAACGACACTTCCACCGGGTAACACAGTCCAGCGAACTGAAGATGAAGAGCCGCATTGACCAGTTGCGCTGGGAACTGGTACAGACTATCCAGTCACGTCTGACACAGCGCATGCAGGCATTGTGCGCCGATCGAACAGCCTACCGTGAATGGCTGGTGGAAATGATTCGTGATGCTGCGTCTGCATTACCAGAGGGAGATCTGACCGCCGAGGTAAATGCGGACGACCTCAGCTGGATATCAACCGAGTGGCCCAAACTTGCTGCCAGGGCGGCGCCTAAACGTAATATCACGCTTTCACATAAAGCGACCTGGGGCAGCGGTGGCATCAAAGTGCGTACTACCGACAACTATGCCCAGGTCGACAACCGCTTCGAAGGCAGGCTCTCACGATACGAGTCTGAGGTACAGCGTGTCATCCTGCGTACCTTGTTTCCGACCGACATAAACGCCAGTGCGCGTAGCGGGGGCCCGTTATGAATAAGGCACGCAGCGGCTACATCCGTGAGATAAACGGCCCTATCCTGCGTGTCCATCTGCCGGGTGGACGCAATGGTGAACAGATTCGCATCGGCAGTCTGAACATCGTCGGTGAGATCATCGCGCTCGAAGATGACGATGCCATCGTTCAGGCTTATGAATCAACCGAAGGGCTACGTCCCGGTGAGAGCATCGAAGGCCTGGGGCATCCTCTCTCGGTAGAGCTCGGCCCCGGTCTGTTACAGAGCATCTTCGACGGTGTGCAGCGGCCACTGGAAGAGATAGCAGATCTGGCTGGCGACAATATTCCACGCGGCCTGCACGTCGATTCCCTCGACCGCAAACATGAATGGGCATTCGTACCACGTGACGGTTTGCTGCCAGGCTCCATCATCGAACCGGGTGAGCGCCTTGGCACAGTGCAGGAAACCGATACCATCGAACACCGCATACTGGTGCCACCGACAGTACGCGGTGAACTGATCGATCTTGCATCGGCCGGTCAATACACACTCGACGGCACCATCGCGAGAGTGCGAGATGAGAAAGACCAGGTACACAAACTGAAGATGTTCCATCGCTGGCCGGTACGAACCCCACGCCCCTATGGCAAACGTGACCACGGCGTCGAACCGCTGATCACCGGTCAGCGTATCCTCGATACTTTTTTCCCTCTGCTCAAGGGCGGCAAGGGAGCCGTCCCCGGCCCATTCGGTGCTGGTAAAACCATGGTACAGCAGCAGATAGCGCGCTGGTCCAATGCCGATATCGTCATCTATGTCGGTTGCGGCGAGCGCGGCAATGAACTGGTCGACGTTCTGGAGAACTTCCCGCAACTGAAAGACCCGCACACCGGACGCAGTATGATGGAACGCACCCTGCTTGTTGCCAACACGTCCAATATGCCGGTCGTCGCCCGCGAGGCTTCGATCTACGTCGGTATGACCATGGCCGAATATTTTCGTGACCAGGGTTATGACGTGGTCATGCTCGCCGACTCTACCTCACGCTGGGCCGAAGCCCTGCGCGAAGTCGCCGGCCGCCTCGGTCATATGCCCGTGGAAGAAGGTTACCCGGCCTACCTCGGCTCCCGCCTGGCCGCGGTGTACGAGCGTGCCGGCCGTGTCGAAACTCTCGATGGTGATCGCGGCTCGGTCACCCTGATCGGCGCCGTGTCACCACCGGGTGGCGATTTCTCTGAGCCGGTAACCAGCCACACCAAAGAGATCATCCAGACCTTCTGGGCACTTTCCAAAGAACTGGCTGACGCACGCCATTACCCATCGATCGACTGGGTCGACAGCTTTTCAGCGGACGTCTCAGTCACTGCCGGCTGGTGGGCAAAGAATATCAACGGCGCCTGGGAACAGCGTCGCACAGAAGCGCTATCGCTGCTAGCGCGTGATGCCGAACTCTCACGCATCGTTAACCTCGTCGGCCCCGAAGCACTGTCGCATGAACAACGCTGGGAACTCGAAGGCGCATCACTGATTAAAGAAGCCGTACTGCAGCAGAGTGCACTCGATGATGCCGACAGTTACTGCTCACCCCGTAAACAGTTCGACCTGCTGGAACTCGTGATGCAGGTATTCGACCACGGTAAAGAACTGATCGCATTGGGAGCACCTGTACAGGAACTGGCCGAACATCCGATACTGGCACGCATCAGGCGAGCCAAGTCCAGTTGGCGCAGTGATGAAATCGATGAACTTGCCTCATTCGCCAGCGAGGTCGACAGGACATTAGCAGCCATACGTAGCGAATACGCATCGAAACAGGAGACGACAATATGAGCGATGTCGAATACCGCCGGGCGACGGCAGCTCAGGGTGGCCTGTTGATCGTTAAAGGTGTAGAAAAAATTGCCTTTGGTGACCGTGTGCAGATACGTGATCACAAGGGCAGCAAACGCAACGGCCAGGTGATAACCACTGCGGAAAATGAAGCACTGATACAGGTATTCGAGGGTACCGATGACCTCGACCTCGATAATACCTGGGTGCGTTTTCTCGATCAGCCCTTCACCCTCACCGTCAGTCCCGGCCTGCTCGGCCGGGTATTTAACGGTATCGGTGAACCGCAGGATGACCGTCCACCGATCGTCGATGGCGAACAGCGGGGCATCAATGGATCAGCGATCAATCCGGCTGCGCGTAACTATCCACGTGAATTTATCCAGACCGGCATCTCCACCATCGACGGCCTGAACTCGCTGGTACGTGGCCAGAAACTGCCGATCTTTTCCGCTTCCGGTCTACCGCATAACCGGCTGGCGGCACAGATCGTACGCCAGGCACGGCTACCCGGAGAGGCCAGCAACTTCGCCATCGTGTTCGCAGCGATGGGTGTGTCATATACCGATGCACGTTTCTTCGAGGAATCCTTCTCTGACTCCGGCGTACTTGGCAATGTCGTGATGTTCATCAATCATGCCGATGATCCGCCGATAGAACGACTGGCGCTGCCGCGTGTTGCGTTAACCGCCGCGGAATACCTGGCGTTCGATCTCGACCGCCACGTACTGGTGGTGATGACAGACATGACCAACTACTCGGAGGCACTGCGTGAGATCGCCACCGCCAAGGGTGATGTGCCGGCACGTAAAGGTTATCCGGGTTACCTGTACTCTGACCTGGCCGAGATCTACGAGCGCTCCGGGCGTATCCGTAACCGCCACGGATCGGTGACCATGGTGCCGGTGGTAACGATGCCATCTGACGATATCACGCATCCTATTCCTGACCTTACCGGTTATATCACCGAGGGGCAGATCGTACTGTCACGTGAACTTCATAGCCAGGGCATCTACCCACCGGTCGATATCGCGCCTTCTTTATCTCGCCTGATGAAAGACGGCATCGGCAAGGACGATACACGTGATGACCACCCACGCGTCGCCAACCAGCTCTATGCGCTGTACGCAAAGGCGCAGGAAGCACGTAACCTGGCTTCGATCATCGGCGCCGAAGAACTGTCTGCACGTGACCAGCGTTACCTGGAGTTCGCCACTGACTTCGACAAACAGTTTGTCGGCCAGGGGGAAGATGAGAACCGCAGCATCATAGAGACACTCAACATTGCCTGGGAACTGCTGTCTCGCTTCCCGCGCGAAGCACTTACCCGGGTCAGCGAGACTGACCTCGCCCGCTATCACCACTCCGGAGAGGAAGCGGCATGACACGTCTGCGCACAGCACCGACCAAGAGCGCTCTGCTCAACCTGCGAAAAAAGGTACGGTTCCTCGAAGACGGACATGAACTGCTCGAGCGCAAGCGTGAACTGCTGACGCGGCTGGTCTATGAACACATCAAGGAATATCAGGGCAAGAAACACACTGCGCATAAAACATTGCGCCAGGCCTACCACTGGCTCAGCATTGCGCAACTGCGCATGGGTGAGAGAAATATTGCACAGGCAACCCTGGGCGCAACCGCATCGACCAGCATGCAAGTACTGCCCAGGCGCTCCCTCGGTATTCAGTACCCGTCAGTAGAAGCGGCTGTCGTGCCGCCACAGCCGGTTGGACTGCTAGGTACAGATCCAAGTTTCGATGAAGCCCGCCAGGGTTTTGCCCAGGCAGCGGTACACCTTGCCGAACTCGCCGCTGTCGAGACAGCGTTATATCGCCTTATCAGCGAACAGCGCAAGGCACAAAAACGGGTCAATGCACTCAAGTACAACATCATCCCCTCGTACAAGGCAGTGATAAAACAGATCGCTGAAGCGCTGGAGGAAGAAGAACGCGGAACACTTTTCCAGATCAAACGTTTACGCGAGGCGACCGAAAACAAACGCAGTATTTGAACGATGCATCGTGAACTATAATGCAGCGAGATATTACAACGAGTGATTTTTTATATCTTACTTAGAAACTTTTAGCCACAGACCGCTTATGAACAACGCTATATCAATCGCATACTTTTCCATGGAGATCGCCCTGGAGTCGGCCATCCCTACCTATTCCGGAGGCCTTGGCGTGCTAGCGGGTGATACCCTGCGCTCTGCTGCCGATGCCGGCATCGCCATGGCAGGCATTACCCTGGCATCACGAAAAGGGTATTTCCTACAGCGCCTGGATGAACAAGGTAACCAGTCAGAGGAGCCGGTCAACTGGCCCATCGGTGATTATCTTCTACCGCTGGATATAGAGATCACGGTGGAGATCGAAGATCGCCAGGTCATCGTCCGTGCCTGGCGTTATGACATCCTGGGAAACAGTGGACACCCTGTACCGGTCTATCTCCTGGATACCGATGTCGAAGGTAATACCACATATGACCGCACCCTGACCGATCGGCTCTATGGTGGTGATGAGCATTATCGCCTCTGTCAGGAAGTCGTTCTGGGCATCGGTGGTGTCAGGATACTGCGTGCGCTTGGACATTCAGATATCGAGCGTTATCACATGAATGAAGGCCATTCCAGCCTGCTTATTTTCGAACTCATGTCAGAATTGACGACATGGCTGGGCGAGAGCAAATCAAGCTTGCAGCATATTGACCAGGTCAGGCGAAAATGTGTTTTCACTACCCACACGCCGGTTGCTGCCGGTCACGATCGTTATCCCGCGGACCTGGCTTATCGCGTACTCAAACAAAACGATCCGTTTAAAGATTGCTTTAAAGAGATCAGTTATAAAAACGAGCTGAACCTTACTCACCTGGCGCTTGAGTCCAGTTATTACATCAATGGTGTCGCCAGAAAACACGGTGACACATCGAGGAAGCTGTTCCATGATGCTTACAATGTCGACTTCATTACCAATGGCGTACATGCTTACACCTGGGCAGCTGACGCCATGCGGGAATTATTCGACAGGAAAATTCCGGACTGGCGCAGTGATAACATGAGCC
>Ga0316204_10012538_pt1 | contig 10313 bp, 6 predicted proteins | sample 6monrhotite_MG_2_FD_205661 | JGI IMG/M metagenome (GOLD analysis project Ga0316204, IMG submission 205661) | Microbial mat bacterial communities from mineral coupon in-situ incubated in ocean water Damariscotta River, Maine, United States -... | ecosystem: Environmental > Aquatic > Marine >... | reverse complement strand
CGAGTATTCAAACAAGCCGCCCCGGTTTTCGCCGTAGCTCTCATCATGTCCCTTTCGGGGACGGCCCAGGCGCAGAACGCGCTCGGCGATGGGACCGCCCTTGATGCTAACACTGGGCAAAACGGACCCAGAAACTATCAACGCCCCAATTTCGCCGACGAGCTCCGATTCCGCAACGCGATAGCGACGGGCAATGCCCCCGGCGGATTGAGCTTTCGCGGTGACCTCGGGTATCGGGCAGCTGGCGAGTTCTCAGGAGAACTCGGGTCCGACGCGCTCTTCGCGTTTCGGAGAGATTCGCTCTATTCTGGACTTGCCGGGATGGGCATCCGAGGCACCGATGCAATCCAGTATCAGTTCGCTCTGACAACAGGAGCCGCCCCGCCTCAGAATCTTATGGGCAGCCTTTCACTTTCCCGGGATAGTTATTACGCATCTACTTCCGGTTCTCAGGGCCGCATCACCGGGCCGGATACAACGATTGGGTTGAATCAAGAAGCTGCAGACCTGGATATACGGGGCAAGCAGCTATCCGCCCCGGTAGTCGGCGCGACAACATCCGTCCTTGACACCGGGTCGATGCTCGGCACGCTCCGTTCGTCATCGACCTACGCAACGACCGCCAATCTTCAGCCGGCCCTCATGTCGGTGTATACAGAAGGGATCGACCGAAAACAGATCGGGCTGATCGCGTCGCCGTTACTCGGTATCACCTCGACACCGATGTATGAAGAAGATCCTGAGGCACCCAATGCACTCGTCGCCCGACCACCCAATGCGGTCGCAGATCCCAATGCGACAGGCATCCATGAATCAACAAGGATGGCAACCTCCTACGAGGCGCTTGTTGAGCAGATGCGTGTTCGCGTCGAAGAGATGCGTCAGAAATCAGATCCTGCGGATCAGTCGACTATTAAATCAGACGAATCAAATGATGCCTGGCTGATCCGCCAGATGCAGGAGCTGCGTGACAAGCTCTATGGCACAAAGCCCGCAAACGAAGACGATCCAAACGCAACCGATCCCACTACTCCAGATTTAAACTCTCCCAGCGAAACCGACCCTGCTGGAAACAACACGGGCGGAGACTCATCTCAAGATCCGTCGATCACAACTGATCCTCTCAGCAAACTGAACGAATCGATCCAGAACTCGATGAGCGGGACCGGCTCAATCGCAAACCCGGTCGAACTCTACGATCCGACGGTGATGGCGATCGATCCAGAGACCCTCGAAGTCTTGCGCGGGGCTGCTGCTCTAGAGATAGACCAGCTGCTCGATCCGGGCGCAGCGGACAGAGATATCTATGCCGAGCATATGGCAGCCGGGCAGAGACTTATCAGGGATGGACGGTACTTCGACGCAGAGGAACGATTCACCCACGCACTGTCGATCAAGCCATACGACATCCCGTCCCAGCTTGGCCGGCTTCACGCTCAGATCGGCGCGGGGATGGTCCTGAGTGCTTCGGTGAATCTCCAGTCCATCTTCTCCCAGCATCCCGAGCTCATCGGATCTCGTTACACCGGCAAGCTGCTCCCCGGCGAGCAACGCATCATCATGTTGGTGGATCGGCTCAAGGAACGTTCCGGGATTCTGCTCCCTGAGTTGTCAACGCGAATAACCGAGAGCGATCGTGTCCGTGTATCTGCTGCGATGCTTCTCGCTTATATTGGATACCAGATCGAAGATCAGGACGCGGTGACGAGCGGACTATCAATCGTGAAGGAATACGGGAGCGATGCCGATCGCCGATTCGCGAGCTTGCTCGGCCAAATCTGGACCGGCCACGATATCGTTGCACCAAAGAGCGATCCGGGATCAGGCTCAGCCCCCGAATCAAACAGGGACACTCAAGAGGATTGAACACCCAACCGATGCAAAGCCCCACGGATGACCATCACCGCCCGAAGGGGCACTCGGTTCGAGACTATTGGACGACGGGCACGATCTCATCATTGTGCGAGTCGCTCACTGAACTCGGACATGTCCGCATCGAGCTGCGCGATGAACGCGGACTCGTGCTCGACGCTTCGTCGTATACACAAGATCAAGGCATCGTCCGCCCGATCCCTGATGGAGCGTTCGTCGCGCCGATCATAATTGCTGATGAAACCATTGGGTCCGTCATCGTGTATCCCCAGGGCGGGGCTCAAGGAGAGAACGATTCCGATGGCGGTTCGCACGCTCTGATAGATCGCATCGGCAAGCTCATCGCAATGACCGCTAGCGAGATGTGCACGGATGTCTCCGAGCTGCGCTATCGCGTGAATGAGATCGCGGTGCTTTATAAGCTCAGCTCGCTGCTCGTCCGGGGCGGGCGCGTGAGCGACATGCTCGGTCTATCACTCGAGCTAGCGCTAGAGGTGCTCGGGCTTGATTCGGGCGCCATTATGCTTCTGCCCGAGGACTCATCTGGACTCGTGCACGATGAGATGGAAAACGAACTCCGTCGATCGGCATCTGTAGGGCTCAGCGCGGACTGGCTCAACAATCCGGTGCCGTTGTCGAAAGACCAGGTGTTCGATAAAGCAAGCCTGTCCGGCGAGGTCATCACATCGAATGATCTATTCAATGATCCCCGGGTGCTCGTGCCCAATGAATGTAAATCCGAAGGGCTCGTCTCGTTTTTGGGGACCGGGATGGTTTTCGATGATCGTCCTATCGGCGTGATTCGTTTGTACTCAAAGTCGCCTCGCGAGTTTTCACAAGCCGAGCGTCATCTGATCCGTTCGATCGCCGATTCTGCAGCAGCAGCTGTTGAGCAGGCAAGATTGCTCAAGCTCCAAGCTCGCGAACGCAGAATGCACCGCTCGCTCAAAATCGCAGGCGTGGTTCAAAAACGGATGCTCCCCGAGATCACCCCGAACTTTGAGCGAATCGAACTCGCCGCCAGATACCGTCCCAGCCAAGAAATCGGGGGAGATTTCTACGATCTCTTCAAAGTCCGTGATCAACTCGGGGTACTTGTCGGGGATGTGGTCGGCAAGGGGGTCGTCGCCGGGCTCTTGATGAGCGCCGTCCGTGCGACTCTCCGTGCCTACGCAGAGCTCAGCGATGATCTCTCTCGCGTGATGATCCGCACCAACGACGCGGTCTGCAGAGACACCACAGCGTCCGAGTTCGTCACGATCTGGTATGGGATGATCGACCCCGATTCGTTGATGATGCGATATGTTTTTGCAGGACACGAACAGCCCATACTGTTCCGAAAAAACGAATCCGGTTGGCAGACACACACACTCGAAGGCAACGGTCTCGTGGTGGGGGTCATCGAAGGCGAAGAGTACACGATGCACACGGTTCAGCTACAAGCGGGTGATTTCCTGATCGCGTACACCGATGGCATCACAGACGCAATCAACTTTGACATGGACCGGTTCCGCAGACACAGGCTCGAAGACTCGATCCGTTCATTCCTTGAAGAGTCTTCTTCAGCGAGCGCCAACGATGTTCTCGAGCGGGTTTTTTGGTCAATGCGACAGTTCGTCGGATTGCAGAATCAAGCAGACGACGAGACGCTGGTCGTGGTCAAGATTGTAGATTGATCAATATCGGACATAAACAACGCCCGTGGCGGTGTGCTTAGGGCGTTGGTTCGAAACTAACTTTTCAACTCAGATTATGGGTATCTAGGGTTAAGCAGCCCAAGGGCCGTCGTCGTTTGCATCGAGCCAATCTGCCATGCGAATGGGCTCGCAGATCTCCTCAACCTGTTCGCTTAAGCTCTCAAAGGTGCTCTCAACTCGACCAAGTGCCTGTTCAACGCGTGCGATGCTGTCCATGTGATCTTCTCCGGGGTCTTGATCCTGCCGGGCACTACGCCAGCTCCGATCGGTCGATTGGAAGGGCAAAGGCTGGGGGGCTTGTGTTTCGGGTTCATCCCGGGAAAGCTTCAGGTAAGGCATCGAGAACCTCCATAGACAACGGTGAGCACCATTGAGCGTGCATTTAACATCGTCTTGAGGGTTCCGGAACTGAAGCTCAACCCACAAAGAGGGTTCCGTCTGTGCGGATTATGCGGGCGAGTGGTGGATTTCGCGGGGTTCATGGCCCTGATATCGGCCCAAACTGCTTGACCGGTTCAGTCTTTGGGGTCAGGCTCAGCGGATTCTGACGGTGGGGCATCAATTTGTGCTTCTGCAAGTTCCTCAGACTGCGGCACGATCGGTTTGGATCCGATCTGAGGCTCAACCCCCCGCATGATCCGTCCTAGATTCGAGCGATGCTTGTAGATTACCAGAATCGCGAGCACCAAGGAAACCGCGAAGAACGGCATGCCATAGTTCGGGATCTCGGACTTGATCAGCTCGATCTGCTCGGTGGGTAATCTTTCCCAGTCTGTGCGTGTCGATTCTTGTCTGGTCATCAGCGTTTGATATTGTGCGAATACCACCCATGTCCACAACGGCAAGCTCGCAGCCGCGGTGCTCGATGCCAAGCTCACATAACGCCAAAGAAACAGGACCACCAGATAAACAACCAAAGCACCCGAGGCAGGCAGAGTCATAGCGGGCAATATCCCGATCATCGCGCCCATCGCGGTCGCTACGCCCTTGCCGCCTTTGAACCCCAGCCAGGGCGTGAACATGTGCCCGAGCACCGCGGCGACCATGACCGCGAGCCACCAGAACGCATCGGCTGTTTCGACTTTCATCGTCCCGAGGGTTCCCATAAAGTGTCCAGCGATGAGCGTGGGCATCATGCCCTTGGTCATATCAAGGAAGAAGCAGGTGTAAAAGAATTTTTTACCCAGCGCGCGTCCGAGGTTGGTCGCTCCGATATTGCCCGACCCGACAGTGCGGATGTCGATGCCGTAGATTCTGCCTATGAGAAACCCGAACGGTATCGAGCCGGCGACGAAGGCGATCGGGATGAACATCCACCACTGCATGGCCCAAGTGTATCCGTTCAGCGATCAAGGAATCGGGCTTTGAGCACCGATTTGATATTCGCAAAGACTGCATCGGGCGACCCGGTCGCGTCCACGCCCAGATATCTCTTGGCATCGGGGTCGGATTCGATCAACGCTCTGTATCCGTCACGGACCCGTGAATGGAACGCTGCCCCTTTGGCTTCCATGCGATCGAGCAGGGGATTGAGCCGGGAAGCCGCAGTTTCTTGGTCAACATCGAAGATCAGCGTGGCATCGGGAGCGATTGACTGCATCGCAATTTTCGCTGCGGCTTCAATTTCAGCTGAGGGGATCCCACCTGCCGATCCCTGATAGGCATAGGTCGAAGCGACAAACCGGTCCGCGACGACCAGATCGCCACGCTTGAGCGCTGGATCGATAATCTGCTCGCACAGCTGAGCCCTCGACGCCATATACAGCAGCATCTCGCATCGGAGACTCATCTCCTCGCGGTCGAGGTGCTCAAGGAGCGCATCTCGGATTTTTTCCCCGATCTCGGTGCCACCTGGCTCGCGGACCTCGGTGACGGTGATCCCGGCACGCTTGGTCGCATCGAGGAACATGGTGAGCTGGGTGCTCTTGCCAGATCCGTCTGGACCGTCGAAGACGAGGAACTTGCCCGCGAGCGCATTGGCGAGCTCTGGTGACAGGTCGCGGCTCGACTCCGCGTTGGCATGGGCATCTGTGGACTCTTTGGACGGATTGGTCATGGTATTGGCACTCACGGAGATGAGTGTAGCGTCTGACGCGAGGCTGTGATGCGTTGACGCCAAGGAGATCCGCCGAGATTTTGATCAATGAGTTCTAGACGAGCGATATGGCGGATCGCATCGGCTTTGTCCTGCGACGATCCGTTCTCCGCGATCGTTTCGAGCATCAAAGACCATGCCTGCCAGTAAGTGCTTGTGTGATTTCCGGTTGAGTCGATCCTGGCGCTGAGCCTACTCAACGCCTCGAATGCGCTGCGGGTTTGGCCGAGCCGATTGAGTGTCTGGGCGCGGAGGAGTTCGAGTTCATCGGTTGGCTGATTTTTACTTTGCGCCTGCATGATCAGCTGGTCTATCGAAGCCATCGCGCCCTGCGGGTCGAGCTCGGTTTCAATGATCGCCGCACGCTTTGTCCACAAATCGGCGCCCGGGAGATTAAATCTCGTCGCGGCATCACGCATCCTCAGCCCGAGCCCACGCCGGATCTGGGCGTCTGTGTACCGGTCCATCATGCCCAGCACCGTTTGCTCGTAGAGTTCGCCGGCAAGCACTCCTTCGCGTGTGTTGGGTGAAATCGGATCGAGGACATCGAGCCGGGCAAAGTCGGCGAGCATCTCGGCCAAGGCTAATCGCCAAAGATCAATCTGCAGATGATCAGGGAACCGACTCACGCCGAGCTCCAACCGATCTCTCATCAACCCCTCCTCATGAGACGGGGTCGCGTGGATCGCCCCGGCGATCGCATCTGAAGCATGGCGGTCTTCGGGGAATCGTGTCGCGAGATCGGTGAGAGCCTGGGCAGATCGCTCTCGGGAGTCAGTCGTATTGATCGCCCGTCCGAGCACACCAATTTGCCAGAGCGCGTCGGCTGTCTGCGATGGATCGTTCTGACGCTGCGCGATCTCCGAGAGCAGATCCATCGCTCGTTCGCGGCGGTCCATTGAATGGGACATCGTATTCGCAGCTGCGAGAAGCACTTCGGTTGGAAGCTCAACATCTGGTTCGGGGGCGCCGGCTGATTCAAGAATCAGTGCGATCCGTGTATCGATGTAGTTGCGGATCGATTCGTTACTGCTTGCAGCAACTCGGAGCTGGGTCATCGGTTCCCAAGCATCGCTGACCCCCATCGCGAGCCTGGACTTGGTCATGGTCTCACGAAGGATCAAACCCCACACCGCGTCGATCGCGCCGCTGGTTGTCACAAACGGGGGCCGATCAGTTAACATTTCAAACCCAGACGGTTCGATCCCCATCGAAACCAACGCCAAGAGTGATTGGGCCCGCGTTGTCTGATCAAGCCCGAGATCGTCAGCCAGTTCGATGAGTTCGCTCATTTGAACCCGGGCATGTTCATGTTGACCAAGCAGCGCTCTTGCCAGCGCGACCGTCATGACACGCTGGGCATCTGTGTTGGGTTCTGTATACATCACACCATCGAGTGATTCAATGATCGAGTTCAGCTGGGAATCGGAGACTATTCCGGGGCTGGAGATGTGGATGAGCAGCGTCGATTGAGCATCGAGGATCGCTGCCCGCCCATCAATATGCGCAAGCGGCTTTGTGAGCGATTGGATCTGCTTGGCTCCTTGGAGAGCCCGTTCCCGCTGCTGCGCATCTGGATAAGCGTAAAACACCGAGAAGCTCGTCCCCGATTGCGTCAGCGAACCCATCAAATCATTGGCAGATGCGATGCGCTGTTCGTTGGTTGCTCCGATTGATCTTGTGCTCAAATCGTCGGGGTCCCCAGCGTCATCGGGCGAGACTAGGTCGTTATAAGTGACCACGCGATAATCGTTGGTGCCATCACCATGGAATGTGCCGATCGCTCGCATGATCCCGGTTGGGTCTTCGTCGAGGAGCTGGATGGTCTTGATAATCGCTGGGCGTTTGCCCGTGGTTGGATTCTGAGGGTTCAGCTCGTTGAGCTCTTGCAATATCGACCGTTGCCCGTCGGCCCACCCCATCTCGGTGCGTTCGATCGAGCGTGTGATAAGCAGCACCAGATCCGGTTTCAGACTCAGCGCCGCTCGCAATCCCTCTACGGGGTTCGATCGCCCCCGCGCGCTGACAGCGCTGAGCCAGTCTGCGACTCGCTGCTTATTTGTCGGCGTCGCGCGGGCGAGCTTGTTGTTGTTCATTGGGGCATGGCTTATCGAGTGCTCGTCGAACGAACGAAAGAGGACCACCTGGAACCGTTGTGTTGGCGAGAGCCGATCGATAGATCTGAGCAGTTGAGACTGGAGATACGCGAAGCTGTTGGCTGTTGCGCCTGAGCCATCGACCACATACACGATTTTGCGTGCTGCACGAGTCTGCACGCCTGCGAAGCGCACAGTGGGTGGAGCGGTGCTCGTCGGGCTCGCGATCTGTGCGTTCGATGTTCTCAGCGCTTCGAGTGAAACCGGATCCATCGCTGGCGTTGTGTATTTAATTGCCTTCAAGTCTGCAGCCTGCGCGTCGAGCTCGCTCGGCGGGAACTGTGTGCTGGGTTGTTGTTGGCTCGGATTTGATCGAGGATCCGCTTTGACTTGCTCAGTCTTTGAATCTTCAGGTATCTCTGGTGGTGCGGGGACCGCCAGTTCGGCGATAGGCAGGGTGTCTTTCGACGGACCCTGTGCGGAAATCTGCATACCGATATAGGCAACAACCCCAATTAACACCGCGTGCACAGCGATCGACACCCCGGGGGGGACGGTCCACCGGAGCCAGTTGGCCTTCATCGATTGTTGAAAGGATTGTTTCACCGCATGATCTTAGTGCGGTTTATCGTTCTGTGTCATGGTGTGGGGTTCGGTGTCCTGTCAAACTCACCCCGATCGGCTGCGGGGGCATTCTGTGACCCTTTGCTCGCTCTAGAGTTCTTAGCAGCTTTCGGATCGCCATGGATATACGGGTCACGCTGCGAGGGTTTGAAGATCAGTCGGTCGATGCCGATCGCGCCCGAACCGAGGAAGAACACCGCAGCAGACATCCCCGCAAGTGCAAGCTGCCAGAACAAGGCGATGTACGAACCCGGCGACCACGGATCGTCGACGCGAGGGATGAATCCGAGGATCGCGTCGTTTGATTGAATCACCGCAGGTCCAATCTGAGTCATCCACATGGCAACGAGCATCACCGAGAAGGTGCTCAGAGCGCTGAGTCTTGTGAAGATCCCCAAGATCAGGAAAATCCCCGCGACAAGTTCGGTGATGGCTGCTGCCCACGCCAAAACCTTTGGCCAAGGCTTTGATCCAAACATCGCGGGCATGATCGGCTCTATCGGGGTCGAGTCTTGTGTCAATCCTGGGTCGGCCGCCTGTGAAAGCATCAGCGCGATGGAGTACACACGCTTGACTTCCATCGGGTCCGGAAAATCAGAACCGGCATGTACCGTGCCTGAATATTGAACTGTTTGAAGTTGAACTTTGTCGAGGTCAATCTTCGGCTCGTCAGCGGGATCTGGTACTGGATCAGTTGCAGGATCGTCTGATGATTCTTCTGGCGCATCAAGCTGCTCTTTGATCGATTCGATGATCTCGTTGGCTTGTTCGCTCAGATCCTCGGAGGTGTTGACGGGTTCGTCGAGATCTTCGATCGTCGTAGAATCGATCAAAGATTCTGGGGCTGCTACAGGTGCGGGTGTGGTCGGCATGATCCCGATATTCGCGAGGCGCGCAGCATCATCACCCATGACTTCAAAGGTGCCCATGAGCTTGCCCGTGCCCGCCCATAGGAAAGTGATGCCCAATATGAGCCTGAGCATGAGTGATGGCAATGTCAGTGCAACCTGATCGCGCAGCCGCATGGGAGTTCCCCTGTTCATTTGCTTGTCGTCCCGCCATATCACAATACACGATATAGGGTTGGTTATGACGAAGAATCTAATGGAACTGATCGGCTCTCCGAGATAAATTGCGCCAATCATGCCGATTGGTGGGGTGGATTGGGCATCGGGCGATCCAAATCGTCCTTCGGTGCGTATTGTGTACCCGGCTCGTTGGAGCCGCCCGATCACGAGGCTATCGTGTACCCGCTGCGGATGTGGCGGAACTGGCAGACGCGCTGGATTTAGGTTCCAGTGGGGCAACCCGTGCAGGTTCGATTCCTGTCATCCGCATTCAACCCTGTTACTCGGGTTCAGGCAAAAAACGCCCGGAGCATATGCTCCGGGCGTTTGTGGTTATATAAGAAAATCAATGCCAGATCGGTGTTTACGGGCAGCCGGCGTTGAATACGCTGAGGAAGTCGGAAACATCGAAGAAGTTGTGAGCTCCATCGTTATTAAGGTCTGCCGCCGGCTCGCTCGCATTAAAAGCGCTCAGGAAGGCAGAGACATCAAAGAAGTTGAGTTCTCCGAATGGCTCAGCAATATCGGCAGCGTTGCATCCACCCGGGGCGTCTTGGCAGAAGCTTTCAATCAGCTTCACCGCATCAACGCCGGCTTCAACCACCGAACCTGCTCCTAGATCAGACACCCGGAACCGCACGCGGACCTGGCTTGATGGGTTTGCGAAGATTGAGTTGAGATCGAATGCATATTCGGTCCAACCGCCACCCTGTGAATCCGGGCCCAGCGTGTCGATGGTCGTCCATGAGCCTCCGTTGTTATTGGAGAGCTGGACATTCATCGAGTCGTCGATCTCACCGATGTTGTTTGAGTACCACAATGCGTAGGTCAGCGTGGTGTTCCCGCCTGAAGCATCGAGCTG
>Ga0316204_10012537_pt1 | contig 10314 bp, 11 predicted proteins | sample 6monrhotite_MG_2_FD_205661 | JGI IMG/M metagenome (GOLD analysis project Ga0316204, IMG submission 205661) | Microbial mat bacterial communities from mineral coupon in-situ incubated in ocean water Damariscotta River, Maine, United States -... | ecosystem: Environmental > Aquatic > Marine >... | reverse complement strand
TGATCAGCGCGCGCTTGCCGATTTGGGCCAACGTGATGCTGGTCTCGGATTTGAAAACGGACCAGAGTTCGTGCAGCCCCTCTTCGCCACCTGCGGCGATAGCAAATTGCAGGACGCGGCCAAAGAAGGTGAAGTTCGCGCCTTGGGCATAGGCTTTGACCACATCTTCACCGCTGCGAAGTCCGGTGTCGTAGAACAGCGGGTAGTCTGGACCAAGCGCATCACGGATTTCAGCGAGTGCAAGGATGGGCGCTGGCGCGCTGTCGAGCTGGCGTGATCCGTGGCTCGACACCTGAATGGCATCAACACCTGCGGCTTTGAGCGCCAGTGAGTCCTCTACATCCAGCACACCCTTCACCACCAGTTTGCCCGGCCACATATCGCGTAGACGGGTCAGCGTGTCCCAGTCAGCCTTGGCGCGGCTTTCGGTGCGGTCGAAGTCATATCCGTCCATTGTGAAGTTCGCCATCTGCGGCTTGCCTGCGTAAAGCGAGCTCAGCGACCAGCGTGGGTGCAGGGCAAAATCGATAAATTGCTTGGGGCCGATCTTGAAAGGCATGGCGAAACCGTGACGTAGCTCACGCGGGCGGCGGCCAACTTCGGCCACGTCAACGGTGAGGACGATGGTGTCGTACCCAGCGGCTTTGGCCCGCTCGACCAGTTTGAAAGTCCCAACACCATCGCCGCTAAAATACAGCTGGAACCAAGCGTTGCCTTCAGCCTCTTCAATCAGCGGTTCCATCGCGGTCGAGGCAACGGTGGACACACCCAAAGGCACGTTTTCTCGGGCTGCTAACCGCGCCAGCATCATGTCTGCGCCGGGACCGGAGAGGTTGCACATGCCCATCGGGCTGATACCGAACGGGGCTTTGGTCGGCTTGCCCCAGAGCGGGACAGAGAGCGACCGGTCGCTGACATCGCGCAGGATCCGCGGGCGCAGTTCCAGCGCATCAAAGGCCGCACGGTTGCGCGCGGCCCCTGTCTCGGCGCCAGCGGCACCGTCGATATAATCAAAGACCATCCAAGGAAGACGTTTACGCGCCAGACGGCGGGCGTCTTCGCTAGAATGGATCTTTGGCGCCATTTAGTCGGCAACCGCTTTCATGAAACGGTCACGGATCACAACAGGATCCATGGTGATAACAGGCAGCTTGATGTTGCCGCTGTCGCACTTGCTGACGATGATTGTCATCTGCTTGCTGTCGATGGCCGCTTGCAGGGTTTTGCCGGTGTCCACGTCTTGACACACGACCACGTTTTCACACCCACAGGCTTTTGCAACGTTCTCAAGTTTGGTCTTTTTGCCGGCATAGGTTGGCTGGTCGCCGGTCGAGCCGTAAGAGCCGTTGTCGATGATCAACAGAATGTAGTTATCCGCCACGTTGTTTGCGATCGTGGGCAAGGTGCCGAGGTTGGTCAGGACAGAACCGTCACCGTCAATCGAGATCACGGTTTTGTCTTGCGCCAAGGCAAGGCCCAGACCGATGGACGATGACAGGCCCATGGTGCCCAGCATGTAGAAATTCTTGGCATTGTCGTCGATCATGTGCAGCTCTTGGCTGGGCAGACCGATGTTACAGACGACAAGGTTGTCATGAAGGATTGGCGCGATTTCGCGCAGGATTTCTGAACGGATCATTGGTCGCCGTAGCCTCCCCAGAAGGACGCATCCGTGAGGATCGCCACAGGTTTGTTGCACATGAATGTGTACTTCAGGATCGCGTCGAGTTCGTCCGCGTCGCTTTCCTTGTGGAAGTGGTAGGTTGGGATATTCATCTGGTTCAGCAGCGCCTTTGTGTGCACCGCCATTTCCACCTGACAGGCCACGGGCTCGCGCAACTCGCCGCGGTAGCTGATTAGCATCGGCAAAGGCATGCGGTAATACTGGGTCAGGGTCGCCAGCGTGTTGATGGTCACACCAATCGCTGTGTTCTGCATGATGATCGCAGGGCGTTTGCCACCCATAAAGGCACCAGCGCACAGGCCCATGCCCTCATCCTCTTTGTTGGACGGGATATGGAAAATTTCGGGGCGTGCTTCGACTTCGTCAATCACACCGGCCAACTGCTTACAAGGTACAGTCGTGATGAAGGATACATCGTTGGCGACAAAGTCATCCACGATCTTCTTGCTGATACTCAAGGTCTGAGGTCTCCTGATTGCGCCATAAGACAGGGCGTTGGGGTTAACGGTAAGATTTAGCCGGGGTAGCGGGCGACATGCACAGCACAGGGCGCGTGCTGCACGACGCGGGCTGCGGTCGATCCAAGCAAATAGTCGATCAGACCAGGCTTATGCGAGCCAAGAACAATGCAGTCAGCTTTCAGGCTGGTGGCCGTATCGACGATCGTGCGGCCGCTATGCCCTTTGACAGTCAGCGCCTTGACGTCATCCATTTTAGCGACACGGTCTGTCATTTTGGCCTTTGCGCTTGCGAATGCGTTTTCCATCACACTGGCGTCAACATAGGCACCGACCGAATTGTTGGGGGTTTCGTGTACGTGCAACGCGGTGATCTGCCCGCCTTCTGCCAGCAATGTGCGTGCAATCTCCATCGTGGTATCCGCGATGCCGTGATCGAGAGCCATTGGAACGATAATATGCTTGTACATATGAAACCTCCTTGGGGTTTATCTTTGGGTCAGGGCCGAAGAATGATTTTGGGGGCGGCGACAATGCCGGCCCGGATATCGGCAAAGGCCTGTTGGCCTTCGGAAAGCGGTCTTTCCTCGGTCCAGTCTAGCGCACCAAGGCGTCCGTCAAAAATAGCAGCTGCCGTATCGCGAAAATCCTGAGCAGTGTAGGTGTATGTGCCGATAAAGGTAATCTCTTGCAGCGTCATGCGGCGTATGTCCAGACCGCCTGTCGCCTCGCCCAGACCGATATGCATGATCACACCGCCAGGGCGAACGATGGTCGTTGCGTCTGCGCGGGTGACGGCATAGCCGACGCCATCAATGACAAGGTCCGCTTCGACTACTTCGCCGGGTGCGGCGGCGGTGAAGCCATCAATGGTGTCCAAGGTTGCACGGCGGACAGCGTTGGGTTCGATGACATGAATGTCTGTCGCACCCAAGGCACGCAGACACAATGCGGCTCCAACACCGATCGCCCCACCACCAATAACAACGCAGCGTGCTTCCGTTATGGGCGTATCCAGCGCCTCGGACCCTAGGCGGACAGCGTGCCAACCACAGGCCAAAGGTTCTGCCAGAGCGGCCTTCGCCAAAGGCACGTCATCAGGCACTTCGACCAGATTGCGGTCGGCCATCACCACCAATTCACCAAAAGCCCCTTCGCGGGGCGGCATGGAGATGATCATGCGATCCGGGCAAAGGTTGTCGCGGCCCGCTTTGCAGGCTTTGCATAAACCACAGGTGGTCAGCGGGTTGATCGTCACGCGCTTGCCATCCAATGCGCCACCTTCGACAGTGCCAGCGGCCTCATGCCCGAGGATCACGGGCGCAGGGCGGCGTTCGTCGTGGCCCAGATAGGCGTGCATATCAGACCCGCAGATGCCCGAGGCCTCAATGCGGATCAGGCTTTGCCCTGCCGCAGGAACGGGATCGGCCATGTAGCGGTACACAAGCGTTTCCACTTCGTCGTAAACAAGCGCTTTCATTTGGCTGTATATCCTCCGTCCACCATCAAGACCTGCCCGGTCACATAAGCAGACGCGTCAGAACAGAGAAAAAGAAGCGGGCCGTCGATGTCCGACAGCGCACCGTTGCGGCCGACGCAAGTGTTGGCGGCATTGCGTGCCGCGCGTTCAGGGTCGGCAAAGACTGGTCCGGTCAGTTCGGTCGGGAAGAACCCCGGTCCAATCGCATTGGCGGTAATGCCGTCTTTGGACCAAGCCTCGGCCATGGCGCGGGTTAATTGGGCGATACCTGCTTTCGATGCGCCATATGCCACGCCGCCAGGAAAGGCGCGGGTTGTTTGCAGCGAGGCGAAATTCACGATGCGTCCCCAATTGCGTGCTTTCATGTCGGGTACAAACGCTTGGCTGAGAAAGAACGGGGCTGCAAGGTTCAGGTTCATGGTCACGTCCCAACCCGCGTCCGTTACGTTATCTGCGGTTTCGCGCGTGTTAATGCCTGCGGCATGCACCAGAATGTCTGGCACCCCGAAAGGTGCGCTGATCCTTTCTGCAATGTCTTTGATTTGGTCACGCTGCGACAGGTCTGCGGCCACCACAGCCGCGTTATCACCAATCGACTTTGCCCAATCGTTCAGCGCCTCAGCACGGCGGGCCACGCCCACCACCTTCGCGCCGGCCGCCGCCAGCACAATGGCTGCCCGTTGCCCTAGCCCCGCACTTGCACCAGTGACACACGCCACACGACCAGTCAGGTCAAAAAGATCGCAGGGGTCATTCATCGGGTGACAGGTCAAAGTTTTCGCCAGGGAAGTATTTCGCCAGTCGCACATCTGCGGCGCGCGCGTGACCTTCCATCCCTTCAAGGCGGGAAATACGCGCAGTCGCTTCGGCCACACGCTTAGACCCATCACGTGTGGCTTGCTGCCACGTCACGATTTTCATGTACTTGTGCACCGACAAACCGCCCGTGTAAGACGCCGCACCTGATGTGGGCAAAACGTGGTTCGTGCCCGAGGCTTTGTCGCCGTAGGATACGGTGGTTTCTTCGCCCAGAAACAACGAGCCATAGCAGCTCAGGCGATCCAGCCACCACGGTAAGTCTTCGGCTTGGACTGTCAGGTGTTCTGGCGCGTAATCATCCGAGCATGCGGCCATTTCTTCGCGGTCGGCACAAAGGATGACTTCGGCATAGTCGCGCCACGCAGCGGCGGCATTGTCGCGGTTCACGTCTGGAAGATCGGCAATCAGATCAGGGACGCGTTTCATCACATCTTCGGCCAAGGCGCGGTCATCTGTGACCAGCCAAACGGGTGAGTTGTAACCATGCTCAGCTTGACTCACGAGGTCGGTCGCGACGATATGCGGATCAGCTGATTTATCAGCAAGGATCAGGCTATCCGTTGGCCCCGCGATCATGTCGATGCCGACGCGCCCGAACAAAATACGCTTGGCTTCAGCCACGAATTGGTTGCCCGGACCGACAAGGATGTTGGCTTTCGGCAAGTCAAACAGGCCAAATGTCATTGCAGCGACACCCTGCACACCGCCCATCGCCATGATCTTGTCTGCGCCACAGATATGGGCGGCATAAATGATAGCAGGTGCCACACCCACATCCGGGCGCGGCGGCGAGGCCACGACGATGTGGTTGCAGCCCGCAACCTTTGCTGTCGTCACCGTCATGATCGCCGAAGCGATGTGGCTGTAACGGCCACCAGGCACATAGCAACCAGCAGCATCAACAGGGATTGCCTTTTGACCGGCGATGAAGCCGGGAACAATCTCATATTCGAAATCGCTGACTGTCGCCTTTTGCGCCTCGGCAAAGCGTTTGACGTTGTCATGGGCGAACTGAATGTCCTCTTTCAGTTTCTGCGGCACCAGAGCAGAGGCGGCTTCGATCTCATCTGCAGTCAGGATCACGTTACCATCGTATTTATCGAACTTCGCCGCATATTCTAGCGCCTTGGCATCACCGCCCTCTTCAATGTCGTTCAGAATACCCTGAACAAGTTCATGAACATCAGATGCGCCGGACTGCGCCGTCAGAGTCGCCTTTTTAAGATACTCAAGTGCCATGCGTGATTTGCCCTACCTTGGAAAAGAAAATGGGGGCCGGCAAAATGCTTCTCATGACGATGCCATACCCAATCGCGTCGATGATTCTGTCATAATGTAAGCCTTTACATTGACGCGATGCAAGCGTTTACATTGACTTGGCCGAAGATTGACTATGACGTTGCTTGTTATGCGGCTAAAACAAAGTCTGCTAGTCAAAGGAGATCGCGCATCACTTCCCAACCGACCCCAACTCTGCATGATGTTGCCAAAGCGGCAGAAGTCTCGACGGCGACGGTCTCACGCTGCCTGAACTTCCCCGACAAGGTCGCCCCCGAGACGCGCCAGAAAGTTGCGGATGCAATCGCGGCGCTCGGGTACTCACCCAATTTTGGCGCCCGGGTCATGGCGGCGCGGCGCACGAATACAATCGGTGCAATTATTCCGACGATGGATAACGCAATTTTTGCACGCGGATTAGAAGCCTTTCAAGAAGAGTTGCGCAAGCACGGCTTTACGATGCTAGTCGCCAGTACGGCCTACCAGCCAGAAACTGAAGCAGAGCAGATCAGAACGCTGGTTGCACGCGGCGCAGATGCGCTGTTGCTCATCGGATATCAACGCGACCCAGATATCTACCGCTTCCTTGAGGCCCAGGGAATTCCAGCGCTTGTGACATGGGCCTTTGATCCATCATCGCAGCAGCCTTCTATCGGTTTTGACAATCGGGCGGCTATGCAAGAAATGGCCGCAAAAGTCATTGAGATGGGTCACCACAAACTTGCGCTGATCTCGGCGGGGACATTCCTGAATGATCGCGCCGCCGCCCGACGCGACGGCATCGTTAGCGCGATGACGCGTGCCGGGTTGGATCCAACCCACCTGCACTACACAGAAACCACTTATGGCATCGAAGAGGGCGCTATCGCGTTTGAACAATTGATGGCTTTGCAAGACCGACCGACGGCGGTCTTTTGTGGCAACGATGTTTTGGCGGTTGGCGCGCTCAGGCGTGCGCGGGAGCTTGGCATATCGGTGCCAGAGGATGTCTCGGTCGTTGGATTTGACGATATCGAACTTGCGCAAGTGGCATTTCCAGCCCTTACAACTGTCCACGTTCCCCATCGCGAAATGGGACGCCAAGCAGGACAATCTCTGGCAAAGCTCTTGCGTTACGGAGAGCCCATTAAGCCGATTGCACTGCCAACGCGGATTGCCATGAGAGACACGCTTGGACCCGTCTAAATTGCGCGGAACATAAGTGAACAATTTAACGGCGTGCATCCGCCACACCTTTTTTCGACAAAAATATGCCCCTTTTGAGACAAAGTCTTTGCTCAATCCCGCCACATTTGCTAGGTTTAGGGGGAGATGTTTTATGATTTTTGGTGAATACCGTGTTGCGTTACGATTTTGAGATGTACCCCGTTGACAATCCGTCCTGTTCGGCAGGATTAGGCGCGAATTATGGCCGAACGAGCCAAGGCCAAGCGCGTTCTAATACAGTTGTCGCATTTTTCCGCGATCCCCATACGACAGATGTGGTGACATCTGCACCGCCAATTGTGCGGCTTTTCCTTGAAGAAGCGGGTTTCGAGCTTTCTGACTCAGACCACTGGGAAGCAGAAAGTGACCGAACCGAATCTGACAGCAAGCTGCGGCGCGCCCTTGCCGCACAGTTGACAGCTGCACTTTCAAACCGCGCGTTGAAGAAGGCGCTCGCGCGGGCGGCCGACGAAAGTGAGTTTGACGTTGCGGCGTTTATTTCCGCTGTCGTGTCAAAGGCGCCGGCACAGAATACGCCGGATGATGCGGCACCACAGTGCATAGTCACGCCCCGGCGCCCAAGCCAACTGCGCGCACATGGCATCAAAGGTAAGGCGCGCCCTCGTTAAGCGTTACATGCACCTTGATGGCTTGATCACTTCGGCAGCAAACCGCCCGCGTCCTTGATGAACTGAACCACCTCATCAACACCTGTGTTGTGCTTGAGTGCGCAAAAAACAAACGGCCGCTCGCCACGCATCTGCATGCTGTCGCGTTGCATCACCTCGAGTGACGCTCCGACATGCGGTGCCAGATCGGTTTTATTGATGACTAACAGGTCAGACCGCGTGATTGCAGGGCCGCCCTTGCGCGGGATTTCTTCTCCAGCAGCCACGTCAATCACATAGATGGTAATATCCGCCAGCTCAGGGCTGAAGGTGGCTGACAGGTTGTCACCGCCGCTTTCAATCAACACCAATTCAAGATCATCATGGCGCGATTGCATCTCAGCGACCGCTGCCAGATTGATCGACGCATCCTCTCGGATCGCCGTATGCGGGCAGCCGCCGGTTTCAACGCCAATGATGCGATCTTGTGGCAGGATTTGCATGCGCATCAAGGCTTCGGCGTCTTCCTGGGTGTAGATATCGTTTGTAATCACCCCGATTGAATACTGAGGATACATCGCCTTGGCGAGCGCCGCGGTCAGCGTGGTTTTGCCAGCGCCAACCGGTCCTCCGATCCCGACGCGTAAAGGGCCATTCATCGCGGTCATGTACGAAATATCCTTGGTTGCAGTGTTTCGTGATGCATCGCGGCAATATCAACCATAAAGGCCGTGCTTTGCAGGTCATCCAATACCGCGCCTTCAGTGTTTCTGGCGGTCTCGTCGCATAGCGGTGTCAAGGCGGCGAGGATCGCTTGCCCGTCGGTCTGCCCCAACGCCATAAGTCGCATCGCCGCAGAAATCAGATTGCTGATGACGGCATGTAGGTACATCGCTGCGGTGAGGGTGACGTCAATTTGCAGTTGCGCCGCCGCGTTGCCAACGGCAACTGGATAGACAAGATCATCACCGCCACTACCCCAGATCGCGGCTGTCGTTTTCCCAAACGCGGCCCCTTGCAAGGATTGTTCCAATTGTCGCTCGGCTGACGCAGCAAAGGCCAATGCCATATCATTCACTGCATGCAACGCATCACCTGACTCGCTGGTAAAAGCGGCGCGCAGCAAGATGCAGTCATTGCGCCCGCTGCCATGGCTGATGATATCTGCCAGCCAGTCTTTGAGGTCATCGCCCGAAGTGATCGCGCCCGCTTGGATCGCCGCCTCCAGCCCATGCGAATAGGCAAAGGCCCCCACGGGATAGGCAGGCGAGAGCCATTGCGTCAGCGTCAGTATACCTTGGTCAGTGGTCATGTGCGGTTGCCACATGTTCGTGGCTGTGGGTTCGACCATGCCCATAGGCCCCACCTTCTGGGGTGAAAACAGCAGTGATCTGGGCCACGGTCGCGCCCAGATGTTCCAGCATATGTCCGATGACCGGATCTTCCTGGATCAACAGGTGATCAGGATTGATCTGGCAAGGGGTGTGCCGGTTGCCAACATGCCAAGCAAGGCGCACAAGGTCCGGCCCGGAAACTTTATAGAGCGCTTCGCGAGCGGCCGCGATTTCCACGAGGCTACCATCGTTCAGCTCCAATGCATCCCCATGATCAAGTGATGTTGTATGCGCAAGATCAACAAGAAACGCCTTGCCACTGGCGGTCTTAAGCCGTTTGCGCCGCAGAAAGCGCGCAGCATAGTCCAACGGGCAAACCTCGGCAGGCCCGGACCAGTCTCCGGCGTGCCGGATAGTTTGGGCAATGGGAAGAGATAACATATCGGACCTCAGAACATGAAATAACGTTGCGCCATCGGAAGCACCTTGGCGGGTTCACAGGTCAGCAAGACACCGTCGGCGCGCACCTCGTAGGTTTCGGGATGCACCTCGATTTGGGGCAGTGCCGCGTTCAGCACCATGTCCTCCTTGCTGATCTTGCGTGTGTTCTTGATTGCTACGGTTTGCTTGGCCAAACCCAGTGCGTCGCGCAGTCCGGCGTCTTGTGCCGCGCCGGACACAAAACTAACCGACGAATTGATCAGTGAGGTCCCATAAGCGGCGAACATAGGCCGTGTATAGACGGGCTGCGGGGTTGGAATCGATGCATTCGGATCACCCATCTGCGCGACAACGATAGAGCCCCCCATCAGGACCATCTCGGGTTTGACGCCAAAGAATGCGGGGCTCCACAGTACCAGATCGGCCCGTTTGCCAACGCTGATATCACCGATCACGTGGCTCACGCCTTGCGCTATGGCCGGATTGATCGTGTATTTTGCAATGTAGCGGCGAACGCGCATGTTGTCGTTTTCGCTTGTTTCCTCATCCAGTCGTCCGCGCTGCTTCTTCATTTTGTCTGCGGTTTGCCACGTGCGGACAATGACTTCGCCCACGCGTCCCATCGCCTGACTGTCGGACGCAATGATCGAGAACGCGCCCATGTCGTGCAAGATATCCTCGGCCGCAATCGTTTCGCGCCGGATACGGCTTTCCGCGAAGGCGATATCTTCGGGAATGGATTTATCAAGGTGGTGACAGACCATGAGCATATCCAGATGCTCTTCCAACGTGTTGACCGTGAAAGGCCGTGTCGGGTTCGTCGAAGACGGCAGAACGTTGGCATCGCCGCAGATTTTGATAATGTCCGGTGCGTGCCCGCCGCCTGCGCCTTCGGTGTGGAAGGCGTGGATCGTGCGGCCTTTCATGGCCGCAACCGTGTGTTCGACAAAGCCGGATTCATTCAGCGTATCGGTGTGGATCATCACCTGAACGTCCATGTCATCGG
>Ga0316204_10012536_pt1 | contig 10314 bp, 10 predicted proteins | sample 6monrhotite_MG_2_FD_205661 | JGI IMG/M metagenome (GOLD analysis project Ga0316204, IMG submission 205661) | Microbial mat bacterial communities from mineral coupon in-situ incubated in ocean water Damariscotta River, Maine, United States -... | ecosystem: Environmental > Aquatic > Marine >... | reverse complement strand
TCCTTGCTTTCAACAGCATCCAATCCTTTTCCGTATATCATTTCGGCAATACCATTAATAGCAGCATTGTTTGTTGGAGAGCCATTGTATCTGTCGATTAGATACTGAAAGTAGTTATTGTCATCGCCATAAGAAATCCAATCTCTATTGTGTACCTCTTTTATTTCAGGTCTTGTGTAAGATGATAGACCAACAACGTGAACTTGACCTACTTTTTTGTTTAATATCTTCTTTTTTGCCATAATTTATATTTTACAAGACAATGTAATCGTTATCGTGGGTGTCTTGTGTGATATATTCGCTTTCATTAACAGTATATCTTACTAATTCTACTTGATTGGTACAGAATATTCTGTCTTTGTATAGTGGTATTAGTGCCAATTCATCAGCCTCAGTCCAACTACCTTCGTTATCCCAACTTTGAGTATCTGAATCCCATCCATCAGCAGAATCAAATACATCTAAATCGTAAAATCTACCTTTTTTTAGTGATATTACACCTGATAGTTCAGAGTAATTACCTGAAGTAACACTATTAAATTCATACTCCGAAGTAGTATTAGTAGAATTGTCTCTTACTCTTAAAATAGATACTCCGACATTGTATAATCGAGGTACAATCTTAAAGGTTTGAGAGTCTGTTGTTTCTTTTAATATTACCATATATAAGTAATAAATATCAAGTCTATTGTTTTAGGCAAACAAAAAAGGGATGACAAAAGCCACCCCCTATTGAATTGGAATTACAATTATATATTATGCAGGATCACGTTGTGTACCTGCTGTTGCAGTTGCAGAAGCAAGACCTGCAAACGGATCGTCAGATGTAGCACCATCTACAAAGTTTGACATATAGATTTCACTTGCAGTTAAAGTAAGTGTATATCCATTTAAGTCTCCCATCGCAGTTCCTGTAACAGCAGTTCCTCCTGTTACTTCTGCTCCGTTGTCAAGACCTACAACCATTACGTTGCCTTTAAAGTCCTCAACAAATACATGAGGTCTGCCATAAGCCATTACCTTCAATTCTTTGTTATCTTCTTTAGTTAGTTTATGAAGCGTAATATTCAATACCTGCTCAAAGAAAGTAGTTCCGTTCTCTGTTGAGGAAGTGATATTCTGCTCTAAACTTGAGTTCCCTTTTACATCATAAGTGTAGTATGTAAAAGTACCTGTCGCATCGGTCAACTCGTCATCACTCCCGAGAGTAACTGTACCCAAGTCTCCGAAATCTACGAAGTGGATTTTCTTAATTCCACCTACCGCATCTTTACAGGGTTTTAATCTTCCTGATGATAAATCACAAGCCATAGTTTTATATTTTTTTTAGTAAAAAGGGTAAGTAGGCACTACCTACCTACCCCTTTATGTTAGACAATAATTATGAGTAAAGAACGATGTCAGAACCGATTCCGTACTGTACACCTGCTGTAAATCGCATTACAACACGAACATTTTGACTTCCATCAATATCTCCCATGTCGATAACTTTTACTTCGTTTTGGTCAGACAATAGTCCTGTTCCAAAGTAAAGGTTTGATTTTTCAGCAGCAACAGCAGTATCGTCAGCAAGTCCATTGGCAACGAACAATTTAACACCATCAAAAGATAGTGATCCGTTGTTCCACCATTGAGTACCTTGAGCGTTTGTACCATTAGCACCAAGACCTGCAGCACCGAACCCACCTAAAGCACGTACATAAGCACGAGCAATGTTTTGAGAAACGTAGATGTATAAATCTTCCTGTCCGTAAAGAGTAGAAGGAATAGCATCAACGATTTTACCTAATTCAGCGATTACGTTAGAAGCATCAACAGTAGTTCCAACTACATCAACAACATCGGCATCAGCAGCCAATAATGTAGCGAATCCGTCAAATTCTCCTTCGTTAGCGTCAACACCACCCCAAATGTTTTGCTCTGTTTTTTGAGCAACTTTTGCAGCAACGTGAGCAAGTAAGAAGTCAGCGAATGATGGAGGCAAAGAGTCAAATGCAGAATATCCCATTTGAACAGCATCCCAATCTGAACGGAAATCTTTTTTACATAGTTGTAGGTTCACTTGGAATTCTTCAGGTTGAAGAACTCTTTCAGTTAGTGTAAGTTCTGAAGTAGGTGTGAAATCACAAGTACCATCTTTAACGATTGCGTTAGTAGATACTTTCTTGATTACCTCTTTAAACTTTACGTTTGGTTTTACTTCGATACCGCCATTTTCAATGGTAGCACCGCTTAAAAGAGCAGCAGAAATGTATTTTCCTGCAAATTCTCCTGCGTAAGTAGTAGTAATTGAAGTTGTAGTAGCCATTTTTTATTATTTTATTTAGATTAATTTCGACATTACTCGGTTAAGAGTTGTTTGTGGTTGGTTTTGCCCAAACTTATATCCTTGAGCATTGGATTTTGTTTCTTCAGGATTATGCTTGATAGGAGTTGCAGCAGGTTCGGCAGATAGCTTTTCGATTTGTTTAGACATCTCGACTTTTTCTTCTTCCTTTTCCATTTTCAATCCCTCAATCATTTCCTTCAATTCAGAAATCTTTGATTCAAATTCGTCTCTACCAACGTATTTTTCCTCATCAAGTTCTTCTTCTTCGACTTCCTCCTCAACGACTTCTTCAATCGCTTCAGGTTCTTCAGCCAATTCTTCAGAAAGATCAGTTGTTTCTTCAACAACCTCATCTTTCACTTCTTCTGATAATTGCACTTCTTCTTGGATTGTTTCCTCAACAGCTACAACTTCTTCAGCAGATACTTCTACTTCTTCAGCTTTCACTTCAGGCTTCTCAATCAAAGAAAGTTTCTGCATAATATCATTTAAGATAGATGTTGCTTTAATACTTTCCATAAATTAAAAGGTTATAATTAATTAATATATAATATAATAACAGTATTTTTCTGTACTGTTAGATTTTTAGGCAAATGCCTATGCTTTTTTCTGAATGATAAACCATTCTACTCCATCGCTCCATAATTGTATTCCTTCATATTCCTTGTTTATTGTGTATGAAGATACAGAACCATCAATAGTTTGACCTGATACTGCGGTTAATTCCACCCTTGTTGCTGTTTGGAATCCTCCGTTAGATATGAATCTAAGTACTCTGTTTGTGCTAACAGTGGCATCAGGCAAGTTTAATGTCATTGATCCATTTGCGCCATCCCAATGCAATCTAATCATTTCTACTTCATCATATTCTTCGTCTCCTAAATCAACAGTTTCCCCATCTGATACAGTTAATGAAGTTGGTGTTATGTAGTTTAACACTTGGTTTATCTTTATTTTTTTTGTAGTATCACCTTGTACCGCAACCAACAATTCTTCTCCTGTTGGATTGGTTGCTAATGTTAATTCAGAAATCTTCAAATTCGCCATTACGTTTTTATTTTATAGTTATTTTCTTGGAGTATTAAATTACCATCTTCTTGAGCCAAGAAGAAAGATGGTTTACCTGTTACATTACCTATTCCTTGCGCCCATAATGAACCATCGCAACACTTAATTGAATAAGTGCCATCGGAACATAGACAGGCTCTCTTACCTCCTCTTGGAGAGGTGTTGCTTGGTGTTTTACCTCTATTCCTCATCTTGTATTCTTGATTCAGATTTATTTATCTCATCTAATTTCTGTTCTGCCCAACGGATTCCTTCCTCTCCTCCCCAAGCATCCCAAAGTAGTCCTCCACATCCTTCTGAATATGATTGACCTTTCTTCTTCTCAAATCTATTATAAGAAGCCATTTCGGATATTAAACATCTTGATATAGCTGTGCCATCTACAAGTAGTTGAGCAAACTGCCAAGCCTGTGGTGTTCCACATCTCGGATTGTTTTCTTCCTTATACTTTAATGCTTTTGCAGCATTCTTTTTAGCTTGTTCGGGATAGTCGCTATACGTTTTATCATATAAACCTAACTCTACATCTAAACAAGTATCTTTGCATCCACATCCACCATCTTCTGATAGTTTAGAAGCCTTCGGGTGTTTCTTTGGTAATAAGTCGTAGTCTGTTGTGTATTTTGCATTTTCAGGTTTTCCGTTCTTGACTAAATACAAGAAGGCGTTTACTCTTGCAAATGCCCATTGAGAAGCCGACTTTACATTAGGAGAATGTGATGTATTGTAAGCACCAAGACCTCTTTGGAATACAGATGCTAATACACCAACTGTAACTCCGTAGCCTAACTTTTCTTTATACTTCTCATTGAATTCATCAGACTTCTTCTTTAGTGTCTCCTTGTCTTTAGCAGATACCTTTGCTCCTGTCTTTCCTGAAGCATCTCCCTTTGCAGAACCCTTACCTTTAGGACTCTTGTTAGGCGTGTCTGATTTAGGTGCTTTAGGAGACTTGACTACGTTTCCCTCTGAATCTACTTCAGCTAAATCTATCTCTCCGAGTTCTCGTAATTTATTTCTACTCCAAGACAATGCAGATTTACCTCCCCAAAGTAGGTATGAAATTGTGCCACAAGCCTTCGTGTCGTTAGGATCGTAATATGTCTCTGCCCTTGATAGGTAGCTGTACATTCTTTTTATCGTTGCTACTGATAGTTTTTCTCCTCTTGCAAGTTGTTGCGCACGAACTTTTCCTACACTTGTTGCACATTTATTGTTTACTTTTTTGTTTAGTTCAATTCCTCTTTTAGCATTGTTTCTGACTCCTTGTCCGTAGTCTCCGTATGTTTTGAATTCATACTTATTTCCTAATATAGTGTTGGCAATCTCTAATAGGATCTCTCTTGCTTCTCCTTCTTCTTCCAACTCCTCTATTCTCGACATATTAACTTTGTCTGTAAAGTAGCCTTCAATAGAGAATCCTTTTACTTTGCCTGTCTTTACATAGTCGTTCCAAACCTCATCGTTGTTCACCTTCATCGAAACCATCCAAGTTCCAACAGGCATATCCAAACCATACTTTCTTGATTTATCATGGACTTCATCCTCTACTATCCAAGACTCTACAACAGTCAACCCATGTAATTCAGCTTGATGCTCTAAAGTTGATTTGCTTTGATTGCCTCTCATAAGGAATAACTCCGATGCCTTTCTAACTGTGTCCTCTGAAAAGTAAATATAATATTCTTCCTTTCCATCAGTACGATAGATGTTCTTGTTAGGAATCAAGGCAGCACCCATAAGTATCTTTTTCTCCTTGTCAACCTCTGCAAGTTCTACCTTTTTCTGTTCTGATAGTGCTATAAAGTTTTCTTCTATCGCAGGACTATCTACTATGGATATTGCTTCAATACCTGAAAACAATTCATTCTCGTCAATAAGTAATTCTACTATTCTCATATCTATTAAATTAACCAAATGATGCTACATCTGTTGTGTTTCTATCAAGTTCTTGTTGTGTTGTTATATCTTTACTAACTACGAAAGCCTTTACAGGTGCAGCTTGTGCCGACGATACAGTTTGAGCGAGTTGAGACTCAGTAGAAGCTCCCACTACATTAAAGTCGGGTGCTTGAATAATAGCACCTCCACCACCTGTGTCGCCTCCCGATGGGTCTTTACCCTCTATCTTTGTTGACATAATCTTTTTTACCTGTTGGAATCCCATAGCTAAAGTAGCAGCAGCTTGAGCGATATTCCAAGGTCCGTATGGTTTAGCACCTAACGCAGCAGTAAAAGCCTCACGAGTATTCATAATTGCTTGGGCAACAGCAACCGATTTACCGACAGTAGAACCCTCTCCTGCAACCTTAATTATTGCATCTCCAACTTGATTAGCAATAGCTATTTTAGCATCTCGCTCCTGTTCAGATAATATAATGTTAGCTTCTGAATTTAACCTTCTTGCATTAGCTATTTCCTGCTCTATTGCATAAGTAGATTCTCCTGCTTGTTCAGCAGCATATAATTTACTGTCGAGATTGGTCATTTCAGTTTGGAATCTATCTTCTTCTAATTGTTTAGCAACTCCAACCCTGTCTATTTCTGAATCAGTATATTTAGACAAAAAGTCCTCTTGAAACTTTAATCTATCTGTATTAAAAACACCAAGTAATTGTCCGAATTTAGATATATCATCTAACTCTTGTTTCTCTTTAATGTCTGATGATCTCTCTACATATTCAGTATCTAATTGAGTTAAGAATTTATATAAACTTTCTCTTGACTCTGCTACTGAATTATTGTATTTTTCTTCTGCAGCCAATTTAGAATCTCTAACCTTTGCTTCTGCTTTAGCTATTTCTTCTGCTGAAGCATCTGACTCCTTAAAATCCTTAAGCCTTAAATCTTCTTTATCTTTAAAATCCTTTAATCTCCTTAATTGATCTTCCTCAAACTCTTTTTGCTTTAAATTAGACCTATCTGCTATACCTTGAAGTTCAATATGCAATAAGTCAAATTGGTTTTTAGTTTCTAACTTCTTTACCCTATCTTGAGACTTTAATATTTCTTTTTCATAATCAAGATCAGCTTCTTTAAATATTCTTGATCTTTCTCTTGCACTTCTTCCTCTTTTCTTGTTTTCTTCATCTTCTATCTTAGTGTACTCAACTAAAGTTTCTATATCTTTTTCAATTCTATCTTGCTCTTCCTCAAATCTTTCCCTTGCATTTAAGTACCTTCTCTCCTGAGCATCGATGATTTTGTCTATTAATTGTTCTTCTCTACGTCTTGGTAATTCCTTTTGTTTTATAAGTTCTATTTCTGAGGTTAATTGTTCATACCTCTCCTTAGTCATCTCAATTCCTTGATCTTTTATTTTTTGATTGAAATCTATTTCAGCTTGCAGTTGTTCGGCAGCTAACTCGTCTATTTTGTTTTGGGCAGCCCTCGCCATACCTAACTCAAGTAAAGAATCTCTATACGCATCATTTGCCTTTGTAGCAGCATCCGTTCCATTCTTTACATCGTCAAGGCTTACTCCTGCCTGATCCAAGCTCTTTATGTAGTCAGGAAATTGTTTGTTAAGTTTCTTTATAGCCCTCTCTTTTTCGGCACTTGATTTAGTAGCACTTTCAAGCGTTCCTATATAGGTTTCAAACTTACCTGCCGAACTTTCAACCTCAGAACCTGCATCTTTAAATGTTTCAAATAACAATCGAGATTGTCCAAGTAAACCCTGAAAGAAATCATATATTTTTGGTCCAAATGAGATAAGTAACTGAACTGCAATCAGCAAACCACCTGTTCCCATTATAGATTTACCAAGCTCTTTAAATGAATCCTTAACAGAATCTTGAGTCTTAACGAAACTTGAGAATAATGTAACTACCTGCGACAAGTTATTCGCAATCGCTGTAAACCCATAACTCGCATCAGAAGCTAATCGACCTGTCTCAAGGAGTATGGCGTTATTAAGTCCTGATTGAGTCCTACCCTCTTTAGTAGCTGATGCTGCATTTAATTCAGCCATCGCTTTAGCCCTTGTGGCTGCTGTGGCTTGGGCAGTTAGCATCTTATACTTCTCTATTTGAACATTAGAGGGTTGTAATGCCTTAAAATAATCTTGTTGTGCTTTAGTAACCCCATCAACAGATTGCTTAAATTTTTGTGTTGATTTAGTTGCGTTTTTATCGACAACCTGAAGTTCTATAAGTATCTTTTGTTTAGCCATTCTTTCTCAATCGTTTTAATTGCTCTTTCATTTCACTAAAGTTGCCAACAGCTTTGTACTTGCCTTTTGCAATCTCTATTAGTTCTGATTGCCCATACCAATCATTTAAAGTCAATAAATCTATTACTTGTTTTATCATAGTATGTTTAGTAGTTCTAATTGAGATTCTCCTGTTCGTAGGTTTGTGCTTATTGAATTTATAATGAAAACCCTATCGCCAACCTGAAACCTATCGTTCAACCTATAATTAAGTAATATCTTACTCGGTAAATGTGCTGTAAGTTTAAACATCCTTGATCTTGGGTTAAACACTCCTTCTATGTATGATTGATAGTATTCACTAAATAGTGTTTGAGATTCAGTACCGAAGTTTTCCCTTGTCCATTCATCAAACTCAATATCAAAGTTCAGTGAATCTTTTGGTGGCGAGGATATTTTATATCCATCTCCTGAAGTAAATATATCTGTATCTAATAACAATTCAGTTCCACTTACAACTTCTAAAACTTTTGCGCTCCCACCATCTGTTGTGTTATATGTTATGTCTCCTGCTTCTACTGCGGAAAATATTGTTGAGTATTGAGTATCTATTAGTCTAAACGAAGATGTTGATGTGGCTGTTCCTGTTTGAAGTGGGTCTTCTTGGGTAAACGCTTGTCTAAAGCTATTCATAGGCATAATCCAAGATTGAACGTATGTGTATGAAGGTGTTAACCAAGCTATTGAATTATTCACTGTTACAGTCTCCTTCACCGCATAAAACAACAATGGTTTTGTAAGAACAGAATCATAATTTGCTGTGGGTGGATCATCTGTATCGTCAGGTTTGAAGTTGTCTCCTGCCGAATAACCCCATTGTATATCCGTTACATTATCATTATCTTCGTCAAAAAGTCTCTCAAACTTCATGTGGGCAAATGGCACTTTAATTTCGTATTTTTGACCTCTATCAACACCTTGAGGTGTGTATATAGAGTCTCCAAACACTTCGTTAAAAGCCTCTCTATGTTGTAGCATCAACAAAGTTTTTGGTTCTTCGTAAGTGAACTTAATATCACTATAAGGTATTGCAGGTTCTACTGTGGCTTTTGACGAGTCAACATATTCTGTTATATCGTATGTTTTTGGGTTATCTGCATAGAAATCATTTAAAGGTATTACTTTTATTTTTCCATAATCAGCATCGTTCAAGTCCTCTATATAGTATGCAACTAAATTAAACATCTTAAACAAACCACTCAAAAAGTCATAAACCTTCATTTCAGGTATTCTTTCTGTTGGAACTATGTTTAATATAGGGGTTATTGTTGATGAGTTATAGACAGTTGTTCTTCTATACGAATCCAATTCATTATATTGTTGTCTATTCTTTCTATATACCCTCTGTTTTATTTCAAGCGATGCACTACCTACAAAGGATGATGTTGATGATAATATTATTTGATAGTTTCTATCTCGTACAACACCTAAATCAGTTCCGTATGTAAGTGTTTGATTTCCATTTAACTCTGTGAATTCATGTTTTATTTTATTGTTATCATTAACATCTATAATTCTAATATCATAGTCATCCCCTGATGTTTGAGTTACAGTTAATTCAAACTCATACTTTGTAGAAATCGATAAACCTAAGCTACTATCGTACTCATTGTCTATTGTCTCAAAGTCAAGATTACTGTTTGTATTACCTGCGTAATCTACAAATGAGGTGGGCTTATAGTAAGTGGAAAAACTATCTCCTGAAGAATAACTGAAGTTTTGTAATACATACTCGGCATCATCTCCACCTGAACCTATATTCCCTTTTTCTCTACTTAACCAAAGATATAGCCCCTTTATATTACTAAGAGTACTTGCTATTATTCCTCTACCAAAGAAATCATCTGTAAACTCTATTCCATACTTTTGTTGAATAGCCTCTAAAAGCATCTCAACCTTTATCGCAGGTTTTAAGTCTGTATATGCAAGACCTGTGTTTGTATGGGTGTGATTTGTGTGGTAGTATAGATTGCCTGAAAAATCATGGCTCTGACCTTGTGGTCCTGAATCGTAAAACAGTCTTTTCTCTGATGTTATTAGTGGATATACTATTGGAGAAATATATGTTGTTGATCCGACTGTAAAGTTTAGTCCGCTTTGAAAGCCTGACTTTACATTCGTGTTGTTCCATTCGTGGGTAAAGTTATCTATAAAAGAAAGAGTTTCTAACTTATCTTCTCCGAATAAAGTCTTTAGGTTTACTGTGTTTCCGTAAAATGTTATGTTGTATGAATATGGAATATTATCCATCATGCCAACACTATTAAGAAATACCTTTCCTTCTCTAAATGGTAAGTGATTTATTTCTAACTTGGCATCTACGCTTTTTCTTGGATCGTAAGCTCCACTTCCATCTGAACCTCCAACAATATCGTATCTATTGAAGTGTGCAAATGTCTTGTTGTTTTCTTTGGATGCAGGAAGTGTAAATGATTGAGAGAAATCAGTAAACACCTTAGATATGTCTTTCACATCTTTTACTTTAGAGGTAACAGATATTGTTTCGTCTTTAAACATATCTGCCCTCTGATAAACACCATAGGTATCTTTTATGTATAGAATAACTGTATTCATTAGCGAATGTTGTTTATTTCGTCAAAAGCATTCTCGAATTCAATGGAATAATTTATAAGTTTATCATTGACTCTTGTCTTGTATGTTAATGATTCTGTTTTTGGTTTTATAGGTATTACAACCTCTTGAG
>Ga0316204_10012535_pt1 | contig 10314 bp, 11 predicted proteins | sample 6monrhotite_MG_2_FD_205661 | JGI IMG/M metagenome (GOLD analysis project Ga0316204, IMG submission 205661) | Microbial mat bacterial communities from mineral coupon in-situ incubated in ocean water Damariscotta River, Maine, United States -... | ecosystem: Environmental > Aquatic > Marine >... | reverse complement strand
TTTAAAACTGATATTAAACCTGTTTTAAATTATTTTTCGTCTGTTTTTGCTTCCTCAGCTTTTGGGTTGATTGCAACCAGCTCAACTTCAAACTGTAAAACAGAGTGACCAGGAATTGCTCCTGGACGACCTTGCGCTCCGTAAGCCAATTCCCATGGGATAACAAAATGGTATTTACTGCCAATAGACATTAACTGAAGGCCTTCTGTCCAGCCCTTAATCACTTGGTTAAGAGGAAAAGCGACCGTCTTACCTCGATCAACAGAACTATCAAAAACTTTCCCGTCAGTAAAAGTACCATGATAATGAACTTCAACTGTATCCGTTGCTAATGGCTTCACAGCACCTTCATCACCCGCTTTTAGTACACTGTATTGAAGACCTGATTCAGTCGTTGTAACACCTTCTTTTTTGCCATTTTCAGCAAGAAAAGCATCAGCTTCCGCAATAGCTACTTTTGCCAATTCTGCGTCTTTTTCTTTTTGGATTGCTGCTTGCTGCTGCTGCGCAGCTTGAATCAATTGCTGAAACTCCATAAATTTGGCAGTAATTTCTTCTTCAGTCATCTTACTTTTGTCATTTAAACCATCTTTAAAACCGTCAGCAATCGCTTCCATATTAATAGTTGGCATATCATATTTTTCAACATCGGTACGAATAAAGGTGGCCATTTTAGCCCCCAATGCGTAACCAATTTGATCACCTTCTTTTACCGCAACATTTGAGCTAACTTCAGGCTTGCTCTCTTTTGCGACATCTTCTTTTTCTTTTGGCTGACAAGCGGCCAATAATGTTACTACTGCTACCGTTAATATTAATTTTTTTAAGTCCAAGTTAACCAAAATAAACTCCATCGTTAGTTCATAGTTGTAATATTGATCTTTATACTCAAAACAAATGAATATAAAATCCCAAAAATAATCTGGCAGTCTATACTTTAACCTAGGAAAATAACAGCATTTATCTGCTGTAATACTTGGAAATTTATAACTGGTTCACTGAATGTTAAAAAAATGTTGCATAAATACCGTTCTTTTTAGTTTTATTTTTTTGCTACTGACGGCATGTGGAACTAACGAAAAACCCGTAGAAGAAGCGCTTCATTCCGCTGTAGGAACCATCGATGCTGTTATATCCAATGATGCGAAATATGCAATCATTTCCTCCGTCAATCATGGCGTCGGTTATTGGGATCTAGAAAAAAACAGCCTGTTATTTAGTTGGAAACACAGTGACAACCCTGAAAATACCATTATCGCAACCAACATTTCTCCCGATTCAAGCCGGGCGATTACGGCGGACAAGCGGAACTTTAGCATTTGGAATACGACTAGCGGAAAATCTTATGGGTATTGGAAGGCTCCAGCAAAAATTCGAGCTGTGGCTATATCGAATAAAGGTCGCTACGTTTTACTTGGCCTAGAGGACGGACGCGCCATCCATATTGATATGAATACTGGACGTAGACTCGAATTTACCGGACATAGAGAAGAAGCAGTAGCGAGTGTTGATTTATCAGCCAATGGACTTTGGGCCTTCTCCGGCGGTGCCGACTACAGAGCTATATTGTGGAACAGCAAAACAGGCAAACCTAAACGCCTATTTGAACACAGTACACGAGTCACAAAATTAAGATTAAGCCCAAGCGGCAATCAAGCATTTACCGCAGGAACTTTAGGTAACGCTTTTATTTGGGATTTAACAACTGGCGCAAAAATATCGAGCCTTGCTTTAAGAAAGAGAGAATACATTATCGTTTCTGCCAATTTCTCTCACAATGACCAACAATTAGTCACAGGCTCTCCTGGAAAAGATATCAGCTTATGGTATGTAAAAACAGGCGAAAGAATTAAACGATGGCAGGCTAGAACCCGAAAGCAATGGAAACCGAGCGGCGCAATTGTTTATGCTGTTGCATTTACCCCAGATAACCAATTTATCTACAGCGAAAGTTCCGCTGGCTATGGTGAAAAATGGTCTATTAATTAAACAGGATTTAGGGAATTCTTTTCATTTGATTCCTTAATGCAACATTTAGAAACATTTTATCAATAAGAACTCGGTGGATAATACGTTAATTAGGGTAATATCAGGTTTGACTAATTTTCTTACAAAACGAATTCAATTATCGCTACTATGGAAAAAGCCGCCGTACTTACTGAGCAACAAATACTTTCAAGGCTGCTTGAAGGCGATCAAGTACTATTTCAACAAATATTTAAACAATATTATGGCGCTATGCAATCGGTAGCTTATGCGATTGCTGGCCCGGTTATCGCCGATGAAGTTGTGCAAGAAGCATGGGTATCAGCACTTAAAGCATTACCAAAGTTTGAAGGTCGCTCTACGTTAAAAAGTTGGTTAATCAGAATTGTTGCCAACGAAGCAAAAACTCGAAGACGAAAAGAGAATCGTTCCGTTTCATTGGAAAATATGCAAGAATCTTGGGCAACTGATCCAAGGTTTGCAGAAAACTCTCATTGGAGCAATCCTAGTTCGCAATGGCATGGCGATACACCCGAGGCATTATTATCCGCTGAAGAACTGAAGGATTGCATTGAAAAGAACTTACAAAAGTTACCCGAGAATCAGTTAGCCGCCCTTAGACTCAGAGATTCAGCGGGGCTTTCTATGGATGAGCTATGTAACATCTTAGAGGTTAGCCCTTCTAATGTGAGAGTGCTGCTTCATAGAGCAAGAGATAAGGTTTTAAAAGTGATTGACCATTTTCAAATTACAGGGGAATGTTGATGCTGCCTTCCTGCAGAGAAATAGCGGAACAAGCCTCAGAAAACATTGATAAACCTTTAACCGGTATTCGATGGCTAAAAATGAAGCTTCATCTGTTTATATGCGTCAATTGCCGTCGCTATAAGGAGCAGATTAACCTATCAAGCAAGGTGGTCAAGTCTTTTGAACAGAGCGAAGAGCCAAATAAACAACTGCAGGCAAATATTACGGCTTGCTACGAGGAACTACATTGCAAACATAAAGAAAAGCAAGATTAAGAACCCGTTGAGTTATTTTTTCTGAAGGCTCTCTGGAATGTCATAGTCACCTTCGGCACTAACCAATTTATCTTCTTTAAAATATAAGATTAATTTTTTAGCTGTTTTAACACCTTTGTTTTCATTGCTGTAATGATATAAATAAATCCATTTATCATCACTAAAACTATCATTTACAACCGGATTACCAAGCACAAACACCACCTGGTTCTTGGTTAGCTCAAGGCGTAACTTATCAATGTCATCTTGATCAATAATATTACCCTGTTGAATATCCAATGTATAAACACAAGAAGAAAGAAAAAGAACCAAAATAATTGAAAATTGCTTAACCATTAATATGCCTATATGTTGAATCTGGAAGTCATCGACTAAAATACCTACTATCACGCAAAAAAATAACAGCTCATAGATAGCCTATTCGACTAAATGAGCAAGTATCTCATGCTGAATATGCGCGTATTCTATATGAATTTATGCAAAACAGGGTAAAAAAAGTTTATAATGCCCTTTAATAGTCAACAAAATTTGTAAATAATTCCGTTAACTGGATAATTTTTATTAGGGGTTTGCATTGAGTAATCAGCAACTAAGAGATGCAGGGTTAAAAGTGACCTTGCCAAGAGTCAAAATTTTAAACATCTTAGAAAATGCAAATGACCGACATTTAAGTGCGGAAGATGTGTACAAACTCCTATTATCCGCAGGTGAAGATGTAGGGCTTGCGACTGTTTATCGAGTACTCACCCAATTTGAATCAGCTGGATTAGTGATCCGCCACAATTTTGAAGAAGGTCATGCCATTTTTGAATTGAGTAGCGAGCATCATCATGACCATATGGTTTGTGTTGAAACTAACCAAGTTATTGAGTTTGTTAATAAAGAAATCGAAGTTCTGCAACACAAAATTGCCGAAGAGCATGGTTATGAACTAATTGATCATAACTTAGTGTTATATGTAAAAAAGAAAAAACCTTGACCCTCAATAGTTAGATTAGTTAAAGTCAAAGCCTATGAAAATTAACAAGGCATTTATAATTATATTTTTTCACTTTTTCTGTCTAAAACAGAAGAGGTAATTGCTAGTTTCTTGAACCAGCGAAATTTCAAAAACCTCCCATTTTAGGAGGTTTTTTTTTACATTTTTGTGGAACCAACCCCATGACAAAACATATGCTTGATAGGGTAAAAACAATCAGAGTAAAGATCAGCGATATCGATGATCAACTTTTGGCACTGTTGAGTGAGCGAAGAAAGTTAAGCCAAGCAGTCGCCGAAGAAAAAAAACACATCAACAAACCGTTACGAGATCAAATAAGAGAAAAGGAATTATTGGAATCCTTGATCAACAAAGCAAGTTCGATGGAGTTAGATTCCTATTATATTACTCAAATATTTAATAGTATTATTGAAGACTCGGTAAAGTTTCAACAAGACTATCTTCAATCAATCCATCATCCTGAAATAAAAAACCGTCAAAGTAAAGATATCGCGATACTAGGAGGAAAAGGCGCTTATTCTTACTTGGCTGCAAAGAAATATTTTAATAAAAGCGAAAATCTGTACCTGGCCTGCGCTTCTTTTGACGAAGTTTTAAACAATGTTGAAAATGGTAATGCTACCTATGGCGTTATTCCAATCGAAAACACAACCTCAGGCGGAATAACTGAGGTTTATGATTTGCTATTAGAATCCGGGTTAGCAATTATCGGAGAGGAAAAGTACCCTATTAATCATTGTTTGGTTGCGCCACAAGAAAGTAGATTAGAAGATATACGCTGCATCGTTTCTCACCCTCAAGCAAGTCGACAGTGCGATAAAAACTTAAAGAATTTGACTTCTGCAAATATAAAATTAGTATCAAGTACGGCTCACGCTTTGGACTATATTGCGCAACAAGATAAAAAAGATATTGCTGCAATTGCAAGCGAAAAAGCTGCTGAACTTTTTGGAATGAAAGTGTTGAAGCATAACATTGCCAACCAAACTAAAAATATCACTCGTTTTCTAATATTAAGTAAAACTCAAATCAAGGTCTCACTATCGGTTCAGTGTAAAACCTCTATCGCAGTTTCTACTGGACAAAAGGCAGGTTCATTAGCTGAAGTTCTATCACTGTTTCAAAAAGTAGACATTCCGTTAAGCAAATTAGAATCTCGTCCTATTCCAAACAAACCTTGGGAGCAAATGTTTTATATCGATCTTGAAGGAAATATAAGAGATGAAAAAGTAAAGAACGCACTTAATTCAATTTCGAAGATTTGCCCTTTCTTAAGAATCTTTGGCAGCTACCCCACACAAGATATTGTAGCGACTAAAGTATCATCCGAAGTTTAGCAAAAGCTAAAATTAATTCAACCCAACAATTCGATGAAAAAACAAATCTGAAATAAAGAGAACTTTGACGAAAAATTAACCCAAGATATTACTATTTTCTAAAATAATAACTCTTTCATCTTTTTCAAGGAAAGGACGCATTTCCTTTAATATGCTCAAACGATCTTCAGAAGAGAACCAAGTATTCCAAGCATCTAAACTTTCCCAACTAGAAATAATCATGGCTAAATGCTCATTATCTTTTTCTTGTAATAATTCACCTGCAATAAACCCGTCAATCTTATTCGCATATTTACGTGCGTTTCGTATCAGTTCTAGATAATTATCTAAACAACCTTCTTTGATTCTTCTTTCGATAATAACACGAATCATTTAACAACCTTCTTAATGATAAATCTTAAGATTTATATAATGGTATGACAATACACTATGCACTAGTCATTGAACAAACAGTTTATTGTGACCTGTTTTAGTGTTTGGTATTTAATATATCAATTAAATTATCTTCTAAATCAACTCGTGTAGCAATTGCCTCTCCAAGTACAGAAAGATCAATATCAAAGCTAGACATTTGATCAAGATCGTTATTAATTGCTTGAGAATATTTCTCGTTAAAATCAACAACTATATCAGTTGTTTTAGAGATATGTGGATAAAGCTCTTGCAGCATTTCAATACTACTGGGTCCATTAACTTCACAGTCGTTCACAATTTGCTGATAAACCTCAAAATGTCCAGCAGAAACATAATCGATCAAAACATCACAAAAACCATTAATTTGATCAATTTCTGGTAACTTGGTCTGTTTCCGATAGCCTGAAAGTTTGCAATACATCACAATCACCTGACTACGCCCTTGTAACCAATTATCAACGGCCAAGTTTTTACATTTTTTATCGTTATTTTTATTGCTCTCGATTTTTGACACTATACAACGGCTCCAAAAGAACAGATTTAATAATTCATAACCCCATTTTTACCACATTCTAAGGTCAGAAAAAACTCTATTTTCGATTTATTTTTCTAGATTCATTTTATATAAGCTAAAATAAACATTAAAGTTTTTTACAATGACCAACTTTTAAGCAGTTTTAGCTATTCTTTATAACGCATAAGGAAACGTATGAAGCAACAAATCCAAACCGATCACCAAGGAGGTTACCAATTTGTAATTCATTGGTCGATTAGAGGTTTAACAGCGAGTTTAATCATTTTAGCGGCTCTTCTCCCTGCAGTAAGTGCTCTTAGCATCAAGTTTTGGCTTGACGGTTCCTTTGATTGGAATGAAGTAACGCTCGAACTAGGCGTTGCCTGTATGACCTTGGCCTTGATCGCTTATCCAGCCTTTTATCTTTTACGCTGGGAATCTCGGCAAGCCGCTCGCTGGAACGAAACAAAACAAGATTTTTTGATCTTAATGGATCAAGCTGTCGATATGGTTATTTTAAGTACACCTCAAGGCTTAATTAAGGAAGTTAACCAACAAGCATGTGATCGACTAGGCTACAGCAAAGAAGAATTACTAAAAATGTCGACACTCGATCTCGACATTGATTGTCACTTACATAGAAATCCAGAATTAGAAAAAGCGTTAATTAACGGCGAAGACGTCTTCTATGAAACTATTTTTCGTAAAAAGGGAGGGAAAAAAATCCCGGTTGAATCCCGCGCTCGAATGGCCGCTTGGCTAGAAGAACCCCACTATATCGAATTTCTTTCAGATATCTCTCACCGCAGAGAAGCGGAGAAAGAATTATATATCTCACACGAAGCATTAGAAAAAACACGTAATCTACTTGAACTTAGAATTGCTGAACATTCTAGCGAAATTCAGAAACAAAAAAAAGGAAGGAAAATTGCAGAGCAACAGTTTGATGCGATTCAGAACTATCTTGCTAAACTAATTGATTCAATGCCTTCAGTTATCATAGCGTTGGATAGTGATAATATCGTTTTGCAATGGAATATGGAGGCAGAAAATATGACAGGGATCGATGCTGAATCAGCCATTGGATATAACCTCACTGATCTTTATCCGATGCTTGACCAAAAAATTATAAAAGCTAAAAGCAATAGTGGTTTACTCAGTCAAAACCTTACCTTCCGCTTCGAACAAGAAGTCAATTTATCAATGCGAACTCTGGAAGTTGTCGTTTATAGCATCTTTAGTGACCAATTTGAAAATCGTGGTGAAGTTATTCGAATCGACGATCTAACTGAAAAGTTACAGATCGATGAAACCTTAGTACAAACTGAAAAAATGTTATCACTCGGCGGATTGGCTGCGGGAATGGCTCATGAAATCAATAATCCGCTGGGTGCGATTATGCAAAGTACTCAAAATATAAAAAGACGCCTAAGTAACGATCTTGCAAGAAATCATCAAATTGCCAAACAAAATGATCTTAGCATGAAGCAAATAGCAAATTTTATTGAGCAGCAAAAAATCGATACATTTTTAGATGGTATTTTAGCTTCGGGAAAAAGAGCAGCAGATATTGTTGGAGACATGCTAAGTTTCGCCAAACCAATTTCACATGAGACTAGCCATGTTAATTTGATAGAAGTATTAGACGCTGCCGTCAGGCTGTCTGCAAAAGACTATAACCAAAAGAAACAATTTGATTTTCGAAATATCCAAATTCGTAAAACTTATTCACATAATATTGGCCAAGTTTATGCTCAAAAAAATCAATTGGAACAGGTCTTCCTAAATTTGTTGATTAATGCTGCTCAAGCATTGGCGACACAAGCGACAACTAATGCTCATCCTTTAATCGAGCTTATTCTTCGTCGGGAAGGTAAAACAGCGGTTATTGAAGTTATCGATAACGGTCCGGGGATGGATGAAAGTGTTAGGAAACGTGCTTTTGAACCTTTCTTTACCACTAAGGATGAAAAAACAGGGACTGGATTAGGTTTATCCGTTTCTTATTTCATTATTAATGAACAGCTAGGTGGAGAGCTATCAGTAGAATCTCAACCCGGCAAAGGATGTCGATTTACAATACGTCTGCCATTAGTGTCGAGCCGGGGCAATTCTGGTGATTCCGAAGATGAACAAATAGAACTGCCTTTGTAACCGCAATCATCTATAACAACAATCATCAATCTGTAACTGTCAATTTTTGGCAGCTATCAGCTATCAGCAATTACCAAACTAACCAAATAATCGACGACTTGGCTTAATATTACGATAAATTCGCCAAACAAGCCCAATCACACAGCCGACAAAAAAGACTAGCGTCCAAGCCGGCATCGAAAGCCCCATCATATTCCAACTCACTTTGGCACATTCACCCGACCCTTTTAATACCACATCCAACAGCTCCATAAAGGGTAAAATATCAGCCAAATAATCAAGTGATGGCCCACAAGCAGGTACTTCATCAGCAGGTAAGCTCTGCAAATAAGTATGACGAGCAGCTATTCCGCCACCAATTAAACTCGTTAACAAAGCTCCAGAGTTATAGAAAAGATGCCAGCGGCTACCCGACAAAGGCTTGTGAATGCCTTGCAACAAAAACCAGAGCCCTAAAACAAAAACAGCGACCCGTTGAAAGATACATAATGGACAAGGATCCATCCCCTCAACGTATTGAAAATAGAAAGCCGCAATCAACAATTGATGACAGACAAACGCCATAAATAAATTAAATCCGCGAGATTCTAGCATTACTAACCCTTATCAAACATGATTTTAAAAGTGCTAGAAGACTAACAGAAATTAGAACAAGATAACATGCCCTGAATCATGTCTGGATCAGCAGAGATTTGAATCAACAGAATTTGAACCTATGTGAAATAGCCAAGTACACTCTAAAAAAACAGTTTATTTCAGGCAATAAAAAAGCCTCTTTTATGAGGCTTGTAAAGTTTTCCAATCTGCAGGTCCCGTTACTTCGAGCTTCTCTTATTCGCTAGCGGACACATTTATAGCAAAGAGATATAAAGGTTGCAACATTTATTTACATTTTATTTACGAAATAACCCTATTTTTTATCTCAGTATAAGAAAAATACCGCTTGGACTAGCTTTTTTTCTTCAACGCATCTGCCAATGCCATCCCAAATGCCGAATTAACAGGCTTTGATTTAGGCTTAGACATATTACGATTGTGAGGCTTGTTACTGGCTTTTTGAACCGCAGGTTGTTGTTCTTTTTTAGGTCCAACCATCGATAAACTCACTCGTTTTCTCTTTACATCAACCGATACCACATGAACTTTTACAATATCGCCAGTTTTAACAACTTCTCTAGGATTTGAAATAAATTTATCACTCATCAAGGAGATATGGACTAATCCATCCTGATGAACTCCCACATCAACAAAGGCACCAAAATCAGTCACATTAGTCACTGTCCCTTCCAATGCCATATCAGCTTTTAAATCATTGAGGGTTTCAACGCCTTTTTTAAACTTAGCGGTTTTAAACTCACCACGAGGGTCACGTCCCGGTTTTTCAAGTTCTTTTAAAATATCAGTAATTGTAGGCAAACCGAAAGAATCAGAAACATAATCTTTAGCATCGAGAGATTTCAATAACCTTGAATCTCCCATCAACGCATCAATTCCACCGGTTATTTTAGCCAGCATTTTTTCAACAATTGGATAGGTTTCAGGATGAACCCCAGAGCGATCTAATACATTTTCACCATCGGTTATTCTTAAAAACCCTGCGGCTTGCTCAAAAGCTTTTGGTCCTAAACGATCGACCTGGCTAAGTTGCTGACGATTAATAAATCGACCATGCTCTTCTCGATATTTGATAATATTTTGTGCAAGTGTCTTATTTAAACCGGATACATGAGCCAGTAAAGGCGCAGAGGCGGTATTGAGATCCACTCCTACTCCATTTACACAGTCTTCAACCACGCTTCCTAAGGTTTTCCCCAATTGACTTTGACTAACATCATGCTGGTACTGACCAACACCGATGGCTTTTGGCTCAATTTTTACTAATTCCGC
>Ga0316204_10012534_pt1 | contig 10314 bp, 7 predicted proteins | sample 6monrhotite_MG_2_FD_205661 | JGI IMG/M metagenome (GOLD analysis project Ga0316204, IMG submission 205661) | Microbial mat bacterial communities from mineral coupon in-situ incubated in ocean water Damariscotta River, Maine, United States -... | ecosystem: Environmental > Aquatic > Marine >... | reverse complement strand
TCGGTTGAAGGCAGTGGCGCGTCCACGCGACGCTCCCAGATTCGGGGGTCTCGCGGGGAAGTGGACAGCGGCGGGCCGCTGTCGCCAACCTAGCGCTAGGTTCGGCTCATGCGAACGTCAGACAAGGTCGCGATCGTCACCGGAGCCGGCAGCGGGATCGGCCGTGCGGTCGCCATCACACTCCTCGCCAACGACTACTCGGTGGTCCTCGCCGGCCGACGGGCCGAGGCCCTCGATCAGACCGCCGCGAGCGCCGACGCCGGCGATCGGGCCCTGTGCGTCCCCACCGACGTCGGTGACCCTGCGGCCGTCGCCGCGCTGTTCGCCGCGACGCAGGCCGCATTCGGCCGTCTCGACGTGCTGTTCAACAACGCCGGCACCGGTGCACCGCCGGTGCCGCTGGAGGACCTGACCGTCGAGCAGTGGCAACGGGTCGTCGATGTGAACCTCACCGGCCCGTTCCTGTGCACCCAGGAAGCCTTCCGAATGATGAAGGCCCAGGACCCGAAGGGTGGCCGCATCATCAACAATGGCTCCATCTCGGCCCATGTACCCCGCCCCTTCTCCGCTCCCTACACCGCCACCAAACACGCCATCACCGGTCTCACCCGTTCGACCTCGCTCGACGGGCGGGCCCACACCATCGCCTGTGGGCAGATCGACATCGGCAACGCGGCAACGGAGATGACCGAGCGCATGTCAGCCGGCATCATTCAGGCCGACGGCTCGATCAAGGTCGAGGACACCATGGATGTCCAGAACGTCGCCGACGCGGTGCTTCACATGGCGAGCCTGCCGCTCGACGCCAACGTCCAGTTCATGACGGTGATGGCCACGGCCATGCCGTTCATCGGCCGCGGCTAGTCGTCGGGGTGGAGCCGCCCGTCCACGAGCCGGTAGAGCCGGTCGGCGTGAGCGCGTGGTGCCGCATCGTGGGTGGCGATGAACGCGGCGACCCCGTGACTCTCCACCAGGGTGGCGAGCACACGCACGATCTCGGCACCGGTTCGTGAGTCGAGCTGGCCGGTCGGCTCGTCAGCGAGAATCAGACGCGGTTGATTGGCCAGAGCCCGGGCGATCGCCACCCGTTGCTGTTCACCGCCCGACAGCTCGGCCGGACGATGCTCGGCGCGGTTGGCGAGGCCGACCACCTCGAGTAGATCACGGGCCCGGTCACGGCGCTCCTTCGGGTCTTCCCTGGTCAGACGCATCGGCAGCTCGACGTTCTCCTCCGCGCTGAGCATCGGCAACAGGCCGAATGCTTGGAAGATGAACCCGATCTCGTCACGACGCGCAGCAGCGAGACCGGCGTCGGAGAGCCCTGACAGGTCCGTGCCGTGAAGGCGAACCTGCCCTTCGCTCGGCCGGTCCAGACCACCCAGGAGGTTGAGCAGCGTCGTCTTACCGCTCCCCGATCGACCGGTCACGACCGCAAAGGAGCCGGCCGCCACCCGCAGGTCGACGTCGGCAACCGCGTGAATGTCACCACCCCCGGTCGAGAAGATCTTGGACAGATTCGCGGCCTCGAGTACTGGCACGTCCTCAGTCATCCTCGGCCCACCGATCTCCGGGACGCGCCCATTCCTCGGCCTCGGCCCGCTCGGTCTCGGCGCCGTCGGGCCAGACATTGATCCGGTCGACATCGAGGGTGAGACGGACGCGCTGTTTCAGGTCCAGGGCATCCACGTACTCGGTTGGGAGTTGGAGACGCCCGACTCGATCGAGCACCGCGAACTCTTCGGCGATCACTTCACCGTCGGGGCCATGACCGGCTGAGCGACGGAGGACCTCGGTGCTGGTGCGGCCATCGCGGATCAGCACGGTTCGATCCGTGCCCGCGGCGAGTTCGCTGTCGTGGGTCACGACGACGATCGTGACGCCCTCTTCCCGGTTGACCGTTCTCAGGACCTCGACCACTTCTGCCGCGGTGTCGGTGTCGAGCTCTCCCGTCGGTTCGTCGGCGAACACGACGCTCGGCGAGTTGGCGAGGGCGGTGGCGATCGCCACCCGCTGCTGCTCCCCGCCGGACAGTTGAGCGGGATGATGATCGGCCCGACCACTCAGTCCGACCTGGTCGAGCAACCGGAGCGCCGAGATCCGTCGATCCCGTCGCGATCGACCGTCGAACCGCATCGGCAACTCCACATTCTCGCGTGCGGACAGGTAAGGCACGAGATTCCGGGCGGTCTGTTGCCAGACGAACCCCACCTGATTGCGGCGGAAGCGGGTGCGGTCCTGGACCGTCAGCTGGAGCAGGTCGTACCCACCGACGCTCACGGCGCCCGCCGTCGGTGACACGAGTCCCCCGAGCACGCCGAGGAGTGTCGACTTGCCGCTGCCGGATGCGCCCATGATCGCGACGAACTCGCCCGGGTCGACGACCAGGTCGAGGCCTTGGAGCGCGATCCCCTCGAGGTCGGCCTGCTTGTAGATCTTGACCAGGTTGTCGCAGACGATCACTGCGTCGTCGGACATCTACTCACTCCCCTTTCGAAGCATCATCGCATGGTCGAGTCGTTTCGCCGTACGGGCCACGAACCACAGCGCCAGGCCGAGTGCCGCCACCAGCACGGCTGAGATCACCAGCAGGGACCATGCGTCGACCACGACCCCGGACGACACCCTTCCGTCCGAGAACGCATCCAGGCTCAGGTTCGGTCCGAGGAGTCGGGCTGCCACCACCCCACCGATGAGACCGAGAGCGACGGTCATCGCGAAGAGCGGACTGAGCTCGGCCATCGCGGCGCGAACGACACCTTGTCGCGCCGCGCCGAGCACCGTCAGATGCGATAGGTCACGAGTCCTCGCCGGCGAGCCGGTCATGACCGCGGCGACTGCGGCGGCGAACGCCAGCGCCACGCCGCCGAGTGCTCCCACGAGCAGCCCGCGTCCCGTCCACGTGCTCAGCGGATCACCGGAGATGGCGGCGAGTTCGTCTCGTCGAGAAATGAGTCGGATAGCCGGGACGTCCTCGATCATCGCCTCGACCTCCGCCCGATCGACGTCATCGCCGAACCACGCCATGGTCGGCGCGGCGAACGCCTCATTGGTGGCCTCGGCCAGCGCCTCTCGATCGACCACGACCGCGGGTCGGGTACTCTCGATTCCCGCCACGCTTTCGTAGAGGCCCGCCACGTCCATGTCCACGGCATGCCCGCCGGACGTCAGTCTCACGAGATCCCCGGGACCGGGGAGGTGAGGAGCGTCCCACGAGCCGACCAGATCGACGGGCACCGCGTCACCCACGGACCGAGCCGCCCAGCCGTCGAGCGCCACCAGATCGGCGACGAATCCCGAGGACGGCCCGAGGAACCGTTCGAAAGGAATGACCGTGCCGAAGGTGACGTCGGGGTCCAACTCCCTGAAGGACTCCTGGAGCTGGCCGGGCAGACCGATGTCGATGATCGTCATCTCGACCCGATACTCCGCCCCGACAGCCTGCATCGATGCCTCGTCCTGACTCGCGGCGATCGACGTCGACACGACGGCGGCCAGCACCGCGAGGGAGGCGGCCATCACCACCGCGAGGAGCGGGCCGCGCAACGCGTCTCGTTGCGCGCCGAGGCGGCGGAGCCCGATGAGCCACAGCGCCCCCTTCGACCTCGAGGCGAGCCGGGAGCCACCCCGGGCGAGTGGAGCAACGGCCCAGGCCCCGAAGACGGCCACCGAGGCGATCACCAGGATCGGTGCGATCGTGAGGGTCAGATCGAACCCGCTCCGGGCGGCATCGCCGACACCGGTGTCGCGTCGGCGCAACAAGGCGATGACGGCGGCCGTCGCAAGGAGCAGCAACCCGCTCACGACCGCGAGGCGCGTCCGGTTGGGGGCCGTTGCGGCCCGGCCGGCAATCGTCATCGCCGCAATGCACCCGACACCGAACGCCGCCGCCGCGACGACCGGAGCCCGCGAGCTCGTGTCCGAGAATGCGGCCCAGGCGATGCCGCTTCCGAGCGACACACCGACCACCGTGACCACGACCGCGGTGGCCGCGTCGAGCAGGAGGAGCTGACGGGCGGATGCCCCGCGGTCGGCCATCAGCGACGCTGTTGCGCGTCTTCGAACCGCATCTCCTCGAGCGAGCGTCCAGACCACGGCGGCCGCCGCCACCGCGAACACCGCGCCGATCAACGACCAGACCTGGAGGGTGAGTCGACGCTGCGCGAGATGCTCCTCGAGCAGCTCGGGCAGAAGAGTGATCGTGTCGACGTCAGGCGGCGCGATCTTCTCGACGTCGATGGCCAGCTGCTCGGAGTCCGCTCCCTCGACCAGATCCGGGTCCAGAAGGTAGCGCCACGAGAAGTCGAGACCGGCGCCGTGCACTGCGGCCCGAAACGACCGGTATTGATCCCCGCCGAGCAGGCCGGCGCCGAAGATGAACCGGAAGTCGGAGTTCTCGAAAGTTCGTGGACGATGCAGCAGTTCGTCGCCGAACCAGAACCCATCCTCGATCGGGTCGAGCTCGATGATGCCCGAGAGCTCCAGGATGAGCCGGACTCCACCCACACCGTCGAACGTTTGCTGAAATCCCGACTCGCTCGGCAGGGGTCGCAGCACGACCCGATCGCCGACCTCGAGTCCGAGTTCGTCGGCGGTGATCTGCGACAGCGCGGTCTGGAACACCGAGATTTCCAGAACTCCGCACTGCACGCCCTCATCGGGTTCGTACTCCTCGATGTCGGCCACTTCTTCGGGGCACTCGGGTCCTTCGAGCCACAACTCGGGGTCCTGCGAAGCCGGCATGGCGCCGGCGATCAGCCTCGAGTGCTCCTCGATCCCGCTCTGCTCGCGGAACCGGAACGACTCCCGCCACTCGGTGGTCCTCGCAAAGAACGTCGAGGGCAGCCCGGGGTGCACCTGGATCTGTTCGGGGTACGGACCGACGACGAACTGGGGCGAATCGAACAACCATTGTTCTTCCGAGACCAGGTCGAGAACCGACGGCGGGATGTGTCCGTCGCGGAGTTGCCCGCCGATCCACTCGATGTTGCTGAACGCTCGCCCCGGAGCCCCCGCACCGATCTCGGTGAGCTGGTGGAAACGGATGTTTCGTTGTTCGGGCGTGGCGGTGCGGATGGTCTCGGTGAGATCCTCTGCGGTGGCGGTCTGCAGGAGTCTCGGCGCGATCGCAATCGACGACGACACCACGATGATGACGAGCACAACCGCGCTCAGGATGCTCCCTCCGTCCCGGAAGTGACGCCACCAGACGACGATGCCCACTCCACCGGGTGCCAAGCGGCGCCTCACGAATCGACTCCCGCACGAAGGGCCGCGGTGGTGGACGTGCCGATCCCGACCACGAGCGACGCCACGACGCCCACCAGTGAGGCCACTGCAACGGCCAAAGTGAGCGTCACCACCCGCATCCACGGGATGAGAACGACAACCGGCGGGAACGACGCGCTGCCATCGGTGGACAATGACATCACCGGGAGCACGAGCAGCGAGAGCCCGAGGCCGACCCCGGCACCCACCGACACGCCGATCAATACTGTCGCCACCTGCTCCTGCAACAGCCACCGGCGCCGCTGACGAGCTCCGAGGCCGAGCGCCTCCAGCACCGCGAGCTCCGCTCGACGCTCACGGGCCGAGACGATCGCGGTCACCACCAGGGCAGCGATGGCGAACACCAGTGACGCGACGAATCCCACGCCCAGCGCTCCCAGCGAACCCAGCGCGGGTGGGTTGGAAGTCAACTCGCCGCGCCGCTCGGTCAGGGTCACGACCTCCACCGCCTCGATCGGCGATCGCGACAGCGCGTCCGCCACGCCCGCGCTGCCTGGTGTGAGCCGTAGCCAGTACTCCGACACGTCTCGCGAGGGTCGGCCCGGCGTCCGCTCGTGCCAGTGCATCGACGGCAGGTCGACCAACACTGCCGCCTGCTTGTCCGACTCGACGCCAGGCACGACGTCGACATGACCGATGATCTCGACTTGGAGGCCGTCAGCGCGATCGGTCGGCACCTCGATCACATCCCCAACCCCGATGCCGGAGGCGTCGGCCCACGCTCGACCGGCCACCCCGGGCACGGTGTCGGCGGACGGAAGCTCGGTCCTCTCGACCGTGTGAATCACCGGCACGCCCAGTAGCGACGCGCCCGTTGTCACCGTGAGGATCAGCCGACCGTCCGCCTCGCGGGAGGCGATGGTGATGCCGGCGTCCCGACTCAAGAAGCCCTGCACTTCCGTGGAGGCGACCAGGGGGATACCGACGAGTGGAGTCTCGGTCACTCCTCCGCCGAGGTCGACGACGGTGAGCGGCCCCATTTCGACCTGCACTCTCCGACTGACTGCCCCGTGCGTGACCGTGTCGAGTTGAACATCGATGACCCGAAGCGGAGGTCGGGGCACCGCGCCCGGCCCCGCCGAGGGAACAGTCAGCTCCACCTGCCGATCCGTCACTCCGAAGCCGAAGGACCCCGTGCCCAAGCGATGGATCAAGCCATCGCCGTCGAGCACCGACAGCACCAATGCTCCGGCCAGCGGCGGCACGGGCGGAGCATCCGGGTCCGGTTCGACTCGCCGGCCCTCTTCGTCGGCCTGGAAAACATCGGTCCGAAACGAGATCGTGACCGGGTTCCCCGGAAGGTCGACGCCCGGGATCTCGGGCCGAGCGGCAGCAAGCATGTCGAGGGCGACGAAGAGATCCGACGCCTCCCGGTCGGTATTCAGTACGTCGGCGGCCATCGTGTCAAGCGCCACGAGTCGTCCAGGGTTGTCGGCCCCCGGCAGATCGGACCTGAGCTCGACGACCGCCATTGCCTGTGCCACGCCGTCGACCGTCTCGAGCGCCGTCGACAGTTGCAACGCGGAGATCGAATCCCCGGTCCGCCGATTCGGGGACACACGGGCATCGGCGCCGACCTCGTGTTCGGCCCGGGCCTCCTGCGACTCGGTCCACGTCCGTTCGTACGCTGCGGCGAAGACGCCGACCGATGTCGCCATGATCAGAAGCAGGGTCGTTCGGGTGAACCGATGTGGTCGCCGCGCCAACTGCCAGACCGCCAGAGCTCCCACCGCGCCCCGAGCCCTCGCCACCAGTCGTTCCGCCAGGCGTGTCGCAACGGGCAGACCCCGCAGTGCGAGAAGTGCTCCGGCGACCAACCCGAACGTCGGCGCCACGATGACCATCGGATCGACTCCGAAACGCCCGCGTACCGCGGTGGCCCGATCGTCGCCGAGTACCCGCAACTGCCAGTACGCGAAACCAGCCGCGGCGAGGATCGCGAGATCCAGCCCCGAGCGCTGCAGCATTCCTCGCGATCGCTGGCGGGTGACGGCGCCTTCCGCCGCCGCGACACGCGCGGCACGTGCCGTCGGCCAGGTGAGGAGACCGATCGTCACCACCGCGGCGGCGCCACTCAGCAGCCATGCACCCGAGACCGCGCGAGTCTCCAACTCGAACCCGATGGAGGCCAATGGTTCGAAACGGTCGAAGGAGGCGACCAGGCGGGCGGCCAGAAACGGCGCAACCATCGCGATCGGCACAACGATCAACGCCGCCTCGACGAGTGCCTCGACGGTCATCTGACCGGCGCCGGCACCCCGGGCCCGCAGGAGAGTCGCCTCGGCTCGCCGCGCCTCGACACCGAGACCACCGACGAGCAATAGCGCGAACGCGGCGAGCGTGGCCAGCTGGAGGATCGTGGCGATGATCACCGCTTGGGCGACGGAGAGGTCCCGCCCGCTTCCAGCGAGGACCTCGCCGAGAGACGTGGTCACGGCAATCGTCGGGGCTTCATCGTCATCGAGGTCGAAGAGCCGCGCGTTGGCGCCCGCCTCGAGGGCGAACACACTTCCTCGCAGCGGGTCGACCTCGTCGAGCTCGAGGGTGTCGAAGGCGGGCAGCGCCAGCCACGAGACCTCGGGCCGGGCGGAGATGCCGGAGACCACGACGTCTCTGGGCACGACGAAGGTGGCGGTTCGGAACGAGGTCGTCACGGTCAAGGACTCGGCCACCCGGTCCCGCCCGTGCCAGAAAGCCCCGGAGGATTCGTCGATCCGGTAGAGGCCGACGATTCGCGCCGACACCTCTCCGGCCGAACCCGTGCGAGCGGTCAACACGACGTCTTGCCCGACGGAGAGTCCGAGTTGGGCAGCCGCGTCGACATCGATCGCCACGGGCACCCCGCCATCGCCGCCACTCGAAGCCGCGGGCCACACGCCCTGTTCCAGGCTTGCGTGCTCGTCGATGTGTTCGACCCAGACCAACCGAGCGAGGTCGACGCGCTCCTCGACGGGCTGATCGGGCAGGGCGAATGACTCCGCCGCCGCAATCACCCGGCTCACATCCGGCGCCACGGTCTGCGCTGCCGCGGTGGTGCTGCCGGTGACGATGGTGTCCACCTCGTCGATCAGGCCGACTTCCACCCGCCCGGCGATCTCCACCGCTGTCTCCGAGCTCGGCGATTCTCGCAACGACTGCCGGAGCGCACCCGTCGAGACGGCATCGGCGAAAATCGGGCCCGACGCGAGCAGAACGAGCGCCAGCGTCACGGTGACGAGGGCACCGCCCGCGATGAAGGGCTCGGCTCGAAGCCGTCGGAGTGCCCAGACGATCGCCATCCGGGCGACGCTAGTTCCTGACGCCCCGCTGCACCGGACCGTCAGGTCAGAGGGTGCCTAGAACAGTGCGGCGCTGAGCCTCCGACGCCAGTCGGCAGTACGAGGGTCATCGGCGCCGAGCACCTCGAGCAGGTCGACGAACTGCTGCCGCGCGTCCTCATCGACCTTCACCTTCGGGAGCAACCCGGCGAGGGTGGCGTCGATGTCGCCGCCACCGGCATCACCCGTGCGAGCAAGCGCAGCAAGGCGGCGGGTCTCGGGCGACTCGGGGATACGGGCGAGAATCTGTGTCGCCTCGTCGGCGCGATCGGTGTTGATGAAGATCTCCGCCAGCGCGCAAATCGCCTCGGCGTTGTCGTGCTCCATGTTGACCGCGGCGACCAGCGAGGCCTCATCGCCATTCGCGATGAGTTGTTCGATCTCCGACAGTTCCTGCGACGGGACGAGTTTCTCGACGAACTCGCGCACCTGGGCCTCGGGCTGAGCGCCCATGAAGCCGTCGACGATCTGGCCGTCGACCATGGCGTACACGGCGGGGATCGATTGGACCTGGAAGGCCTGTCCGACCGCCGGGTTGGCGTCGACGTCGACCTTGGCGAGTTCGACCGCGCCATTGGTCTCGCCGATCACCTTCTCGAGGATCGGACCGAGCGTCTTGCACGGACCACACCACTCTGCCCAGAGGTCGATCACGACCGGGACCTGCTTCGACCGCTCGACTACGGCGGTCTCGAACGTTGCATCAGTTACATCAGCCATCGTGTGTTTCAACGTAGCGCGCACCACCACAATTCCCGTGGGACCAATAGTCTCGGGAGTGATGATTCGTCCCGCCTCTCCCGAGGATCTCTACACCCTCATGCGTACCCCGGATCTCCTCGATCCGGTGCTTCTCGTGCACTTCGACGGCTGGATCGATGCCGGCCTGACAGCGAGCCTCGCCGTGGAGCGGATCCTGAGCCAGATCGATGCCACGACGGTCGCCACCTTCGACACCGAATGGCTGATCGACCATCGCGCCCGCCGCCCGATCATGCACATCGTCGACGGCGTGAACGTGGGACTCGACTGGCCCTTCATCGAACTCGTGGCCGGCCGCGACGCTCACGGCAACGACGTTCTCCTCCTCCACGGCACCGAGCCCGATCACAACTGGCGCGCGTTCGTGGATGCCGTGGTCGAGCTCGGTCAACGCTTCGCCGTTCGCCGGATGATCGGCCTCGGCGCCTACCCGGCCGCGGCGCCTCACACCCGGCCCGCCATGCTGTCGATCACCGCCTCCACCCCGGAGCTGCGCGACGAGGCGCTCAACAACGCCTCGCTCGATGTTCCCGCGGGTGTGGAATCCGCATTGGAGAAGGCCTTCGAGGCCGTGTCGATCGACTCGTTCGGGCTGTGGGCCCAGGTGCCGCATTATGTGTCGAGCGCCGCATATCCGCCGGCGGCACTGGCGCTCATCGAGGGTCTGGGGCGTTCGGCCGGCCTGACCCTCGACACCGCCGACCTCGCGTCGGATTCGTTGTCGACCCGTAACCGGCTCGACGCGCTGGTCAAGTCAGAGGAATCTCACGGCCAGATGCTCGCCCAGCTCGAGGCGCAGCACGACGAGCTGGCCGAAGCACAAGCCGATCTGCCGTCATCGGACGAATTGGCCGCCGAGGTCGAACGGTTCCTGCAGAGCCAGGCCGACGACGACTCCGACGACAGCACCGACTGATCAGCCGAGGGCCCAGACGGTCCCGCGCTCGAA
>Ga0316204_10012533_pt1 | contig 10317 bp, 6 predicted proteins | sample 6monrhotite_MG_2_FD_205661 | JGI IMG/M metagenome (GOLD analysis project Ga0316204, IMG submission 205661) | Microbial mat bacterial communities from mineral coupon in-situ incubated in ocean water Damariscotta River, Maine, United States -... | ecosystem: Environmental > Aquatic > Marine >... | reverse complement strand
CCACCTTCCAAAAGGCACTTTTCGGCAGAGAATCGTTAGCATATATGGAGATAAGTACAATCAACGCCTAGTGCCTGTTGAAGAAACAACTGATATTGTGCAGGTCTCAGGCTTTGTCGGAAAACCTGAGTTTGCACGAAAAACAAGGGGTGAACAATTCTTCTTTGTCAACAAACGCTTTATTAAAAGCCCATATCTTAATCATGCCATACAAGCGGCATATGAAGAACTATTGCCCAAAGATCAGTTTGCTTCCTATTTTTTGGAGTTAAGCATTGATCCTGCCAAAATTGACATTAACATTCATCCTACCAAAACGGAAATCAAGTTTGAGGAAGAAAGGGCCATTTATGCAATTATCAGAACTGCTGTTAGACAAGCCTTAGGCAAATTCAATATAGCTCCTTCTCTGAATTTTGAACAAGAAACCAGCTTCAATGTCCCCTTATTGAAAAAAGGAGAAGCAATACAAATGCCTAATATCAAGGTAGATCCTGAATTTAACCCTTTTGAGAACGAAGGCAGACCCTCATCTGCTTCTAAGGTTAGTACTCCCAGTTCTTTTCAAAAAGAAAAGGTTGAACCCAACTGGCAAAATCTCTACAATACTGAAGACAAGCAAATTAATCCTTCAAACTATGAGACTAGCAAGCAAGAAGAAATTATCAAAGAAGAAGTAAGCAGCGAAAGGAAAGTCTTACAAATTCATCGAAAATACATCTTAAACCATATTAAATCTGGTTTTATCATAATTGACCAACAAAGAGCCCATCAAAGAGTTTTAATTGATCGTTTGACTGAAAAAATGGCATCCAATAATCCAGCGAGTCAGCAATTGTTATTTCCTGAAGATTTGGCCCTTAATGCAGAAGATGCAACATTGGTCGACACCCTATTAAACGACTTCAAAGCCATAGGTTTAGACATTCGTTCTTTTGGAAAAAATCACTTTATCATTCATGGAGTTCCTGTTGAAGCTAAAGAACAATCGGCAACTGCTTTGATAGAAAAACTCTTAGAAGAATTTAAATCCAACCGATCAGAACTGAAAAATAGTCCGAAAGAGAACCTAATTCAATCTTTGGCACAAAGCATGAGTATAAAAAGTGGACAATTTTTGAGAGAAGAAGAGATGACTCTTTTAATTGATGAACTCTTTGCTTGCGAAATGCCCTATAGCCTTCCTAATGGGAAAGCTATAATAATTACACAATCGTTAGAAGAATTAGACAAACAATTTAAGCGCTGATGAATTTTGGAGGGGGGAATCCTTTAAGTAGGCTTCCAGAAGTAGTAAAGAATTTATTAATTATCAATGTATTGATGCTTTTGGCAATGTTTGTTACCTATAAAGCCAATATAGACTTGACTGATTATTTGGGCCTCCATCATTGGTCTAGCGATTTGTTTAAGCCTCATCAGCTTATTACCTACATGTTTATGCATGGAGGCTTTGCACACCTATTCTTTAACATGTTTGCACTGTATATGTTTGGCCAGGTACTAGAGCAAGTATGGGGAGCCAAAAAATTTCTAATCTATTATTTAATCACGGGTGTTGGAGCTGGAGTAATTCAACTGATCGTAACAGAATTAAGAATTCAAGCCATTGTTAGCGATATCGACCCTAGTTTATACGAAATGGTTATCGATCAAGGGTTAAAGGCCATAAATCAAGGTAAGAACTTTATAGATGATACTGCTAGAGAATTAAACAACTTGATCAATATCTCAACTGTTGGTGCATCAGGAGCAGTATTTGGAATATTATTGGCTTTTGGAATGTTATTCCCCAACACACAGCTGATGCTCATCATTCCTCCCATTCCAATGAAAGCAAAGTATTTTGTTATTATATATGGAGCAATAGAACTGTATCTAGGCATATCTAACAATCCAGCTGATAATGTGGCCCATTTTGCTCATTTAGGAGGCATGTTGTTTGGCTATATATTGATTAAATACTGGAAAACAAATCGCAATACTTTTTATTAGATGGTATTTAACTCTAACAATAGCTTTGATCCCGTTTTTAAGAAGAATGGCATGTTGGTTCGTCTAATTTATGCCAACCTAGCTGTATTTATAGGAATTAAAGTATTATATCTTTTTTTCTGGCTAATGCAAGCGGGAAGCTCTCCCGATGTTTGGGCTCAAAATTGGCTAGCTGTTCCTTCAGAACCTTCAACACTTTTAACTAGGCCATGGACCATACTGTCCTATATGTTTTTGCACTTAGACTTTTTTCACCTATTAGGAAATATGCTGTGGTTATACTTTCTAGGTCAGCTATTTGTGCAATTTTTAGGAGAGAAAAAATTATGGACCGTTTACATTGCAGGGGGTATTGCTGGTGCAGTATTGTACATCCTCTTTTTCAATGTATTCCCCGTATTCGATCAAGTTAATCCTTTCGCAAAAGCGTTGGGTGCTTCTGCCTCTGTAATGGCTGTAGTTGTTGCTATTGGAACCTATGCCCCTGACTTCTCTATCCGTTTACTATTTCTAGGAAATATCAAATTAAAATACATTGCTATTTTCTCTTTTGTGATAGATGTAATAAATATCTCAAACTCAAATGCTGGAGGTCATATCGCCCATATTGGTGGAGCAGCACTGGGCTTCTTTTTTGCCAAACAATGGAAAAAAGGCAAAGACATCACTTCTTGGGTAGATGCTGCAACATCCTTCCTCTTGGCTATATTCAAAGCTTCTCCTAAACCGAAGATGAAAGTCAAACACAAAAGGAGTAACAGTGAATATGATTATAATACTCGCAAAAAAGAAGAGCAATTAGTCGTTGATGCTATTCTAGACAAAATTTCTCGTTCAGGCTATGACAGCCTTACCAAAAGCGAAAAGGATATTCTGTTTAAAGCAAGTAATAAATAGAATTAGTCTTTAAAAAAGCTTCTGTGAAATAACAAAATAGAGATCACTCCACAGGTGATTGCTGAATCTGCTATGTTAAAAACAGGGCGAAAGAAGATGAAATAATCTCCACCCAACCATTGAGGCAAAAAGCCTTCATACAGAGGGAAATACAACATATCCACTACCCTTCCAAACAGAAGCTCTGAATAGCCTCCTTCTTCTGGCATAAAAGAAGCCAACTGATAATAACTATCGTTAAAGATGACACCGTAAAATACACTGTCTATAATATTCCCCAAAGCCCCAGCAAAAATCAAAGCTCCACTGATCATTAAGCCTTTTGATGCTCCTTTTTTAGGTAAACTAAACAAATACCATCCAATTAGAATAACGGCTACAATCCTAAAAAGACTGAGAATTAATTTTCCATACTCACCAGCTATTTCAAGGCCAAAGGCCATTCCATTGTTCTCGGTAAAGTGAATGATAAACCAATCTCCAAAAATGGGAATCTCCTCAGAGATCTCCATGTTCAGCTTTACCCAAAACTTTAGCGCTTGATCAAATAATAAAACCGCTAATATTACTACTAGCGGTAGAATGTAGGAAGAAGATTTCTTCTTCATAAAACGAAAATATTACCCCTGAGCTTGTTTAGCTGCAATGGAAAGTGTAGCATGAGGAACTGCTCTTAAACGCTCCTTTTGAATTAATTTACCCGTAACCCTACAAACACCGTAGGTCTTGTTGCTAATTCTAGTCAAAGCATTCTCTAAATGGGTAATAAATTTCTCTTGACGAATTGCCAATTGAGACATTTCTTCTCTAGATAGTGTTTCAGACCCATCTTCCATCATTTTAAAGGAAGGTGATGTATCTTCAGTTCCATGATCGTCCTTATGTGAAAGTGAACCTCTCAATCCATCTAGGTCTGTTCTCGCCTCTTCTAACTTATGATTAATTAAATCTTTAAATTCTTCTAATTCTGCATCTGTATATCTGTCTTTCTCTGCCATAATATTTTTATTTTGCTAACTCTATAGAAACATAGGTTTCTATATTATTCTCTAATTCTATTTTATAATTTTTATTTTCAACCTCATTCACAATATCTAAGCTCTCAGCCAAGGTTTCAGAGCAAATATAATGTTTATTGCTTTCGATTGCTCTATCAATTGTATCAGAGGTCTGCAAGTTTAATTTAATCTTATCAGTAATCTCAAAACCAGCTTCTTTTCTAAAGTTCTGGATTCTATTCACCACTTCTCTTGCAATCCCTTCCTCCTTAAGTAGGTCAGTCAAAGTAACATCAAGGGCAACAGTATATTTACCTTCAGTAGCTACTAACCATCCTGGGATATCTTCTGATGAAATTTCTACATCAGTTAACTCTAACTGGACTTTAGTATCTCCTAAATCTAATGATATATTTCCATCCAACTCTAATTGAGCTATTTCTTCCTGCGACAACTGATTGACTGCTCCAGCCACCAATTTCATATCTTTTCCAAACTTAGGTCCTAATTTTTTAAAATCTGGTTTTATTTTTTTCACCAAAACACCAGCTGTATCTTCCAAGTATTGAAGTTCTTTTACGTTAACTTCTGAACGAATAAGAGACTCTACTTCCTGAAGTTGCCTTTTGAAAGTAGGATCTAAAATAGGAACCATCATCTTTTGAAGTGGTTGACGTACTTTTATTGATTCTTTCTTTCGCAGTGCCAACACCATAGAAGAAAGCTTTTGAGCAATCTCCATCCGTTGCTCTAAGTCAATATCGATCAACGCTTCATTGCATTGCCCAAAATCTGACAAATGAACTGAATCTAGCTTCTCCATTGAAGTAACTTCATCTAAATCTTTAAAAAGTTGATCCATAAAGAATGGAGCAATCGGTGCCGACAATTTAGCAATGGTTTTAAGACAGGTGTATAAAGTTTGATAAGCCGAGATCTTATCTTCAGTATAATCCCCCTTCCAGAAACGTCTTCTACACAAACGCACATACCAGTTACTCAGATGATCTGTTGTAAATTCCTGAATTGCTCTTCCAGCCTTTGTCGGTTCATAGTCAGCAAAACTCTCATCTACCTCTTTTATTAAAGAGTTTAATTTAGAAAGCACCCAACGATCAATTTCTGGTCGTTTTTCTATTGCTATCTCTGCTTCCTTATAAGCAAAGCCATCGATATTGGCATACAAAGCAAAGAAATTGTAGGTATTGTAAAGGGTTCCGAAGAACTTTCGCTGTACTTCAGTTATTCCTTCAAGATCGAACTTTAAATTATCCCAAGGCTGTGCATTGGTAATCATATACCAACGAGTAGCATCAGGACCATACTTCTTCAAGGTTTCAAAAGGGTCTGCAGCATTCCCTAGGCGCTTAGACATTTTTTGTCCATTCTTATCCAATACCAAACCATTAGAAACCACATTTTTATAGGCTATAGAGTCAAAGCATAAGGTTGCAATAGCGTGTAAAGTAAAAAACCAGCCCCTTGTTTGATCCACCCCTTCAGCAATAAAATCAGCAGGATAGAATTTATTTTCTTCAATCAACTCTTTATTCTCAAATGGGTAATGCCATTGTGCATATGGCATAGATCCAGAATCAAACCATACATCTATTAAATCAGTTTCTCGCTTCATTGCTTTTCCTGAGGCTGAAACCAAAACGATATCATCTACAAAAGGGCGGTGAAAATCGAAGGTATTGTAATTGTCTTCCGCCATATTGCCCACTTCAAAATTGCCCAATGGGTTTTCCTTCATAAAGCCTTTGGCTACTGCTTTATCGCATTCTGTTTTCAGCTGCTCAGCTGAACCAATGCAAATTTGTTCTTCTTTATCTTCTGTTGTCCAAATAGGAATAGGAATTCCCCAATACCTAGAACGAGATAAGTTCCAATCTTGTAAGTTCTCCAACCAGTTCCCAAACCTTCCTTTACCTGTGCTCTCTGGTTTCCAATTAATGGTATTGTTATTGGCAATCAATTGATCTTTAACCGCTGTAGTTTTAATAAACCAAGAGTCTAACGGAAAATACAAGACCGGTTTGTCTGTTCTCCAGCAATGTGGATAACTGTGTACATATTTCTGCACATCAAATGCTCGATTTGCTTCTTTTAGCTTAATCGAAATCCGAACATCAATTGATTTATAATCCTCTCCTTTATCTTCATCGCTTAAGTATTGTTCTTTCACATATTCTCCAGCAAAATCACTTACTTCATCAGTAAACCTACCCCTATCGTCAACCAAATGCAATGCTCCTACTCCGTTGGCCATAGCAACACGGTAATCATCTGCTCCATAACTTGGAGCCAAATGAACAATTCCTGTTCCATCAGCCGTGGTTACGAAGTCTCCCAACAATACTTTAAAAGCATCTCCCTCTTCTGGTTGGGAATAAGGCAATAGCTGCTCATACCGGATTCCTTCCAATGCAGCTCCTTTAAACTCTCCAACTATTTCATAAGGTATATTTTTCCCATCATTTTTATAATCTGCTAGCGATAAATCAACAGCCTTGGCGTTGAACCATTTTCCCAATAACTCTTTTGCTAGAATTACTGTAATGGGTTCATGGGTGTATTTATTAAATGATTTCACCTTAACATAATCAATCTTCCCTCCTACACCTAAAGCGGTATTTGAAGGTAAGGTCCAAGGTGTAGTGGTCCAAGCTATAAAGAATAAATCTCCATGCAAGTCATCAAATAAAAAGGATGATTTTTCATCATTTACAACCTTAAACTGAGCTGTAGCAGAAGTGTCTTTTATGTCTTTATACGCCCCTGGTTGATTTAACTCATGCGTACTCAAACCTGTACCAGCTGCTGGTGAGTATGGTTGTATAGTGTAACCTTTATAAATCAAGCCTTTATCATACAATTTCTTCAACAAATGCCATACTGTTTCTATGTATTTGTTTTCATAAGTAACATATGGATTATCCATATCTACCCAATAACCCATCTTCTGAGTTAAATCATTCCATACATCTGTGTAGCGCATTACAGCTTCTCTACACGCCTTATTATATTCCTCTACAGAAATTGTTTTTCCAATGTCTTCTTTCGTAATTCCCAACTCCTTCTCTACTCCTAATTCTACAGGCAAACCATGTGTATCCCAGCCAGCTTTACGTTCTACCTTGAATCCTTTTTGAGTTTTATAGCGGCAAAAAATATCTTTAATGGCCCTAGCCATAACATGGTGTATTCCTGGTAAACCATTGGCAGATGGTGGCCCTTCATAGAAAACAAACGCATCATTTCCTTCTCTACTATCAATACTTTGCTGAAAAACCTTATTCTGCTCCCAAAAATCCAACACTCCATCTGCTATAGCAGGAAGGTTTAGTTGCTTGTATTCTTTATACTTACTCATTGAATTCGTTTTCTATACAACCCATTAAAAATGGAGAACGAATTTACAAAATTTGAACTCAATATAAAGCTTAAAAAAGTATAATGAAAATCATGAAAATATAGTGAGAGTCATCTCGTAAAGTGAAAAAAATAAATTTTAACGAATCACGGTAATATTTCCTTTTTCAATAACTTCTTCTGTATTGGAACATTTGGTGGATAAAGAATAAACAAAGACCCCTGGATCTACAAGCTTACCTTGGTAATAACCATCCCATCCAATCGACTGATCATTGGTTTCAAAAACCTTCTCTCCCCAGCGATTATATAGTTGAAATGACATTTCCAAGAGGTCTCCTCTTACAAATAGCACATCATTCTCACCATCATTGTTGGGTGTGAAAGCTGTTGGAACAAACAGCTCAGCAAAAGGTTCTTTTTCGAAAGCACTTAATAATGAATCTGAACAACCATTGGCCGTGGTAATCACAATTTTTGTTGAATATACACCACTTCCACTGTAGATGTGAGTATCCTTTGGAGCAATGGAAGTTGATCCATCACCAAAATCCCAACTATAAGTTGTTGGAACTACTCCATCCAAAGAATTAGATGCAGAAAATATTACCCCATAAGAACATTTTACTTCTTCTACAGAATAATTAGTTTCAAAGTCAGGATAAATTCTAACATTTAACTGAACTGTATCTGCGCAAGCAGGACTATCTACTACTGCTATTAATGTTGGGGAATAAGTTCCTGCATCAGCATAGGTATAGGGCACTGAAGCATTATTTGCTGATGTGAAAACATTGGAAGAAGGGCCATAATCCCAATGATACTTTACTGGGAATAAGCCATCAAAAGTGGATGTTGTATTGAAATTAACCTTTTTAGAGCAAGGTGTTTCTGTTAAAGATGCGTTGAGCTCAAATTTGGGTAGTACTTCTACTTGAACTTTAGAAGTATCATTACAGCCTCTATTGACTGGAGAGTTTGATATTATAGAAACTTCATATGTTCCGGGGGCCGGATATAAATAAACCGGGTTTTGATTGGGTGACTTCCCTATACCGTCTCCAAAATCCCATAAAAACGATACATTACCACTGCTATCTAATGAGGTTCTTGTAATAAATTCCACTTCTTGTGTACAAGGTCTATACTCAAAACTGACTTCTTGTTCAAATTCTGGAATAATAACCACTGAGGCATAAGCAGTATCATTGCATTTATCAGCAAAATCTGAGTAGGCAATTAAGCTTACCATATAAGTCCCGGTATCAGGATAAGTGTAAGTTGGTGTTCTTTGACTCGAGGTATCATCTGCATTGCTTACATCTCCAAAATCCCATAAAAAACTATTGATATTTCCAGTGCTATTATTTACAAAGTCTGCCGTAAAGCTCTCACAACTGTAGTTCGGTGCAATGATAGCTGCAGTAGTAAACTTTTTGCAGAGCTCTACATTAAATTGATAATCCCGGTAGGTTGCTCCCAAATACTTCCCTTCTCTATATTCCGAAACTTTTATGCCTACTACATATTGTCCAGTTGTTCCAGGCCTTGCGGTCAATAAACCTGTTTCTGAGTCAATTTTTAAAGGCTCATTACCTCCTAGCATATCCGTTTCTGAGTAAGGAAATAGCCAGGTAATTATAGGAAATGGAGGAACATCTGTAGGCAAAGGTACAGCCCCAGTAGTGGTGAAAGGAGCTACTAGTTCATACACTAAAGAGTCTCCATCCGGATCTGTAGCAGAATGGTCAAACTCAAAAGGCAATTCAGAACAAACAAAGGTTGGCGGAAGTTCATTAAAAACAGGATTACTATTGATTCGTTCCACCGAAGTATCTGGAATAGTAGCAAAAAATATTGCCCCTGTAGTTAAAGGAAAGGTGATATTCAAGATGGTCTGGTTTCTACAACAACGTTGATAGGCCAACTGATAACCTCCTGTTTTGGGTTGCAAGTTTACCGTATCGACATAAGTAGTTACTTCATAACAGAGGTTTGTAGTAGGGTCAATACAAGGGTCAGACAAAGTAGTAATCAAAGTATCCGATGAAGTAAACTCCATTAATATACTCCTCAAATACTGATTATTAGAATCAAATATTCGTAAATCTGCTAAAGGGTCAAAGGGTGGAATGCCGTTAAAGCAGTCTCTATAAATGGTCAAGCGTATTTCGTAATTGTTATTTCCCAAATAGGCATAGTTAAGCTCTCCACCTACCAAGTGTGTTCCTTTAGTCGTGGGAATAAGCATAAACAATAGAAAAAGTACAGCAATCAACTGCTTCACATTCTATAAGACGTTCAATCTTAATAGATGTTGCTCCTATGTTAAGTAATTATCTCAATGAAAATAAAAAGCGTAAGAATTAGTATTTTATGATTTAACCCCTATGGTTTTAACCTAGCATTATATTCTGCGACAAAATAGGGTAATCCATCTATCCATTTCCCTTTATGCATTTCAATTAACTTATTTGTCAGCTTTGCATCATCTGCTACTAAGGGTAAAAAGTATTTTTTAAATTGACTTCTATTGTACATCCCATAAAATTTTCCAGTTTTATGCACCACATAGACATATACTATATAATAGACAGGAGCATAATTCGGGTCGCTGTATGGATCTCTTACTTTCCGCCAATGGCGATACAAATTAATATCGCCTTCCATAATCACTTGGGCAAAATCTGAATCATAATACCCTAATGCTGTTACAGACGCTTTAAAATTTTGAATCAAAGCAAAACTATCAATCCCCCATACAAAACTCTTCATTTTAGACTTATTTAGCTTCCCAACTTTCTTTCCATTTTGGTAAAACTTTATAGCAGTACCCGATGTTTTAAAAATGGGCTTTACCTCCCCTTCATGCTTCTTTCCTTCTTTATCCCAATAATGGCCTGTGCGTTTATTTTGGCCTCCTATTCTATCGTGACCTCCTATTTGAGCTTTTATCAACATACTAAATCCAACCAACAAAATCATCAATACTATTCTTTGCATTTCTTTGCTTTTATTTCTATCAAAAAAAACCACATAAAAGATTAGTGGT
>Ga0316204_10012532_pt1 | contig 10317 bp, 8 predicted proteins | sample 6monrhotite_MG_2_FD_205661 | JGI IMG/M metagenome (GOLD analysis project Ga0316204, IMG submission 205661) | Microbial mat bacterial communities from mineral coupon in-situ incubated in ocean water Damariscotta River, Maine, United States -... | ecosystem: Environmental > Aquatic > Marine >... | reverse complement strand
CCACTTATGAATATGACATCAGCCTTGAAAAAACTAATCAACGTTGGTTAACAATGCTTGATCGTCCCGTTGAAACACCTAAAACGGCTCGATTATATGATGACTATGCCGTTCAGGTAAGATATCGACTAACTGATAGAACTCGTTATACGGGAAAGTCACAAACAAACTTGGTATTGAATAAACAATTAACCCAAGCAGATAAAGATCATCATATTGCTTTGCCTGAAGGTGGTAATCCCCGCTCGCGGTCTTGGGCAAAGCAAGAAAGGCAAAAATACAATTCTGATCGCGAATATATTTTTGGAGTGTTAAGTCTTATTAATCAACAAGAGTATTTTTATACGCTTACTCCTCCTATTATGCAAAGAGATATGGTTGATAGTTTCTGGTTTGACCATAAAAAAGGGTTTTGTGAACATTATTCAGGAGCATTTGTTTTTCTAGCGCGAGCGGCAGGTATTCCAGCAAGAGTTGTGATTGGTTATCAAGGCGCAGAAAAAAATCCCTTGTCAGATTATTGGATTGTACGTTACGCCGATGCCCACGCTTGGACGGAAGTTTGGTTTGAAAGAGAAGGCTGGGTTCGAGTTGATCCGACCGCGGCTATTGCTCCACATCGAACAGAAAAATCATTGCGACGGGATTATTCTCAACGAGAAAGCTTGTTTGACGATTTTGGCTTTGATGCTGTCAATCTCGAAGATCTTGGGTTAGTGAAACAATTTCAATATTGGATGGATCAGGCAAACGCGGGTTGGAATGATTGGATCTTAGATTATAACAATGCGAGTCAGAGACGGGTTTTTGAAGGCTTGGGCTTGGAAAAATTAACTAGCCAGCAATTAAGCATATTTATGATCACTATTTTGGCCATATTTCTAAGTTTGATCAGTTATAAATGGATAAAACAAGGTGGTAGTGCGCAGCCGTTGCAGTTAGCTTTCGAACGATTAAATGCTCAATTAACCAAACATCATATTGGAATTAGCGAAGCTCAAGGCGTTTATGAAATAATAAAGAAGTTAGAGTCATCTGATCACAACACACAGCATATACAAAACATTCGTCCAGAGTCTGTAGCCGAAGTCGTAAAGTTATTAAAGAATTACCAATTTTTACGCTACGCCAATCAACAAATTAGCCAAAGACAACAAAAAGACTTTATTCGTCAGGTAAAGGCACTTAAAATTCGCACCAACTAGAACAACCAACCAAGACTTATCATTATGCAGCAGTTGTTAGCCCCAATATATGAATTTCTTGCCTGTGAAACACCTGATGAATGGGTTGAAGTGGCGCTTGAAAACCAAGAGATCATGTTAATTGATCATTGTAATTGTGAGAAAAAAGCTGCTAATACGGCTATTAGCTTGATTTTTCGTTATACGGAGCGTAGAGAACTCTTGATGAAAATGTCTAAATTGGCTCGAGAAGAATTAAGACATTTTGAGCAAGTATTACAAATAATGAAGAAGCGTAAGATTGAATATTATAATTTATCGGCATCGCGGTATGCTGCCAAATTATTTAAACGCGCCCGCAAAGACGAGCCTGGAGCGTTAGTCGATAAATTAATAGTTGGAGGTTTTATTGAAGCTCGATCTTGCGAACGCTTTGCTAAAATCGCACCTTTATTAGATGATGAATTACATAAGTTTTATATGTCGTTACTCAAATCTGAATCGAGACATTTTGCTGACTATTTAAAATTGGCTGCGGATTACTCTGAACAAGATATTTCGCCACGAATTGGATTTTTTTCTGAAATAGAAGCTCAATTGATCACTTCTGAAGATAAAGAGTTTAGATTTCATAGTGGGAACCCTTCTCGTTGATAATTTAAACTTTTATAGACTAATTTTAAAGAAACTGTGATCCAAAGCCTTAGACAAATGAACCTTGCAAATAAAATAGGGTCATATGAAGGATTGTTTAAGCTGTGGGCAGAGTTTTGCTTGAGTTGTCAGGCACTGGCAAGTAACATAGCGCCCTTATTTGTGGCTAATCTCAATGGCTATAGGAAAAATTATTAAAGAAGCAGTGAAAAAACACATTGCTTGATATGTTGGAGTTACCTTTTGAGTTTGATTAAGCTAAGTTTCGTTATTGTTTTTATATTGTTTTTGTCAGGCTGTGGTTACATCTATGGTGACAATGGATTGATCAAAAGCCAGAAATTTGACTACGTTAATGCAAAGCAGAGTAAAGATTTAAAAATTCCTGAACCTTTGTCTCATGATAGCAAAGCTAATTTTACGGTATTGCCCAAAATTGGTGTTAAAGCGGAAAATCAATTATTCGGTAAAGAGCTTAGCCAAGCGGCACCGGTTCAACTTTTAGCAGTGCTTGATAATACTCGAGTTGATAAGAACGCTACAGTACCGGCTGTATTAATTGTGGACGAGCGAGATTTTCTCTGGCAAACCATCACAAAATTTCTCGACAAGCATCAAGTGGCAACCAGTGTTCTAGATCAAGATAATTATTCTGTTATTAGTCAGTGGATAGCTGTTGAAGATACTGGTGTTTGGCTTGGTGTAGATGGAACTGACGATCTAGAGTTCAATCGCGCAAAGTACAAGATTAATATTGATGAAGGGCAAATTCGGGGTGAGCACAGGCTAGTAGTTGAAAGGGTAGCAAGCCAGTTTAGAAACGATGACGATGAACCTTGGAATGACAAGCTGGTTCAGTGGCATGAATCAGCTGATATGATGAATTTATTGTTAAGTTATTATGATACTCAGCTTCGACTAAAAGAAATCAGGCATCATCAAAGCCTTATGGCTGGTTTTAAAGTTGAGTTAGGGAAAGATGATGATGAAAACCCTGCGCTGGTGACTAATGCAAAGCAGTCGATGATTTGGGAAAAAATTCCGAGAGTGATGGCTGAAATTGGATTTAAGGTGATTGACAAAGATTTACGTCAAAATACTTATTTTATGGAATATGAAAAGCCTGAAGATGGTTTTTTCGCATCGCTATTTAGTGAAGAGCAATCAAAACTTCCTTTGGAAGAAGGTGCTTATCAAATTACTCTTGATGAGTCTGGTGAACGTCGAACGATCACTTTCAAAGATGGACAAGGGGTGGCACTTGAAGCTGAATTGCTAGTTAAGCTTTACCCTGAACTGAGTCGATTGTTTGGAGATAGACGTTAGTTGTTAAACGGTCAATTAGACGCTCATCACATAATTAGATTTTGCTCGTTAGGCTCTGGTAGTAAAGGAAATGCTACCTTGATAGCCTTTGGTGAAACTATTTTAATGATTGATTGTGGCTTTAGTATCAAAGAGACCATTCGTCGATTAGCTTTAAAAGGAATAAAGCCTGAACAAATCACGGGCATAATAGTTACTCACGAGCACTCTGATCATATTTCTGGAGTAGCAGGTTTTTCCAAACGTTTTGCTATCCCAGTATGGTTAAATCGTGGAACTAGTTTGCATAAAAAATCCGAATCGATACCTCATCGTCAGGTATTTAATAGCCATCATCCGTTTAAAATAAATGATTTCGAAGTACAACCTATTCCTGTACCTCACGATTCAAGAGAAGCTAATCAATTTGTCTTTGCTACTAAAGGCAAACGAATAGGCGTTTTAACGGATGTAGGTCAGATCACCGAGCATATGGTTCATGCTTATTCTGGCTGTTCTGCATTACTATTGGAATTTAATTATGATACTCAGTTGTTAATGAATGGAGCATATCCTTATTCATTAAAGACAAGGGTCTCTGGTGATTTAGGGCATCTATCGAATGAGCAATCGGTAAAATTTTTGAAGAATATAGAATCTTCTCAACTTGAAGTTCTAGCCGCGATGCACAAAAGTGAAGAGAACAATTGTGATACGATTATCGAGTCTCACCTTCAAGCATTTACTAAAGACAAGACGATAGAGCATCTGATAGCCACACAAAAAGAAGGTTTCGAGTGGCGTCAAGTATAAGGTTAAATTGTTAAAGTTGACATTTTCTGCTTATTGTTTAAAAAATCAATCAGTCATACTAAAGTTCATCGGTACTTCAAATTCAAATTCTAACAGCCCAAGCTCTTTAGGAATTGCAGGAAAAGGCTGTGCTTTCCTGAGCATCTTCATAGCTGCACGATCTAAAACTCGCTCACCAGAACGTTCAATAAAGCTGCTGTCAATGATTTCTCCCGCTGTGTCAATCTTAATTTGTATTCTTAATGATCCCTCGAGTCCCTCTCTAAGTGCTTTTTTGGGGTAGGATTGATGTTTTCTAATGTTATTAATTAATTCTAGGGTATAGGAACCTGCCATTAAATCAGCATCAAATAGTTTTTCTTCGACAGGCTCTAGTTTTGCAACTTTTTCCTTTAGATCAGACTTTATATTTGTTCGTTCCGGCTCTATATTGGCTACATGCGTCGTTTTATCTTTTTCACCATCTTTTGTATTTGAATGGTTTTGAGGGGGAAGTTCTAACTTCGTTGATTGAGAAGTTAAATCTTGGTTCGATCGTTCTATTACCGGCTTTTCAATTTGCGTACGAGTGATCGGTAGATCGGTTTTAAGAGCTTCCACCAATTTTTTTGTTTCGTTGGCCGCTTTTTGATTATCTATTTCGTTTGGTTCCTTTGCCACGGATTTCTTAGGAGTCGTTTTCGTTACCTTTTTCTCTGTAATTTTAGCTGTTGGGTTAGGAGTTGATGATGCGACTTTCGTGACGATTTGGGTTTGAGAGGCTTTATCAGCATCGAAGCGACCAATAATAGGTTGAATACTTTCAAATTGGCTAATCAAGTTAGTATTGTCTGAATCATTATTTTGTCCTGTGATCCCTTTTTTAAATGATTCGCTAGGCGGGATAGTTCCAATCCATATATTCAATAACAATTCAAAAAATTCTTGCTTTTTAATGGTTAAAAAGTGAGTGCCATTTAAGTAGATAAGAGTGCCTTGACTGGCAATATAATCAATATTGATTTCATCTCCAGGCTGTATTGGGCTTTTAAATATATTTGCAAAGGCAATTATTTCTTTAGTAAAAGGGCGCCAGTTGTCTCTTGAATTGTTCATTGCTATCCTTTGTTTCCAAAATCGAGCCATTTTTCTATTAGAATATTTGGAAACAAACTTCAAGCTCATTCTTTTATTAAGGTTGAGATCCGATAATTGATTTGGGCTAGTAACCTGAATAGGTGCAAATAAAGCACCAACATATACATCAACTCGTTTTTCTTGATGTATTCCTATGCCAAAAAGCTCAAGAGAACCTTTGTCTTCTAACTGAATTCCAAAAGCATTAACTGGCTGGAACTTAATAAACAAAAGTAAACAAGTCAGAGATAAAAAGCTCAAGAACTTCTTCACAGTATAGTTAATTTTATTGGACATCTTTAATCTGGCTCCAGTGATGCATATTTAACCGATGATGTTTTGGGAGTTAAAGAAAATGAAACAAACCTTTGTCCATTATATTATTTACAGCAAAACATTGCTTTATAACAGTTAAGTTTAGGCAATCCATAAACTATTTTCTTGAACATAGTCACATTTTTGACCGATATATCTAACTATTGGATAGTTTTACTGGTGATGGAATTAACACATCGATAAGTAAGATCCATATAGGAATTTACCTTTAACAAATTTGATAACCTACACTTCGATAATGAGAGGAGTTTCTCAACATTAGTTATTTATTACGTGATTAGTTCTATTCAATGCTATGATTATTCTCAATAGTACAAGCAGCAATTTGGTATATACAAATAACGTGCAGTTATAAAAATAGGCACGGGGTTGAGTTTAACATCAACATAAAATTAGAGGGAAGCTAATAAACTAGTTAAGAGGTAAATAATAAGTGAAAAAAGTCATATTTATATTGGTTGGTATTTCTATGTTATTTGGATCCATTGCTAATGGCGCTGAAATCAATACCACGCCAAAAGTTTCAAAAATAAAGGGGATTGAATTAATTCCAACTGGCTATGGTTTAACAAAAACACACAACAAAGACTATTATTTAGGGCGGTTTTCTATAGACCGTTCGGCTATTTATAGAACTCCAGAAGATTTAATATTCATTGACGCGGCTCGGCGTATGGAATTTAAATTTGTTATGGACAAAAATATTTCCGGTAAGGCTTTCGCCAGAAAAATGGCAGAAGCAATGAAAATTAATAATGAAGTGAGCGCATTAAAAGATAATATGGAGAGTATCAAACTTTTTAAAAGCTTTTTTAAACGGAAGATAAAAAAGGGCGATGTTATGCGTTTCGATTATCATTCGGACTTTGGGACGAGAGTCTATCTCAACAGTCGATTATTGGGTGAAGTTGCTGATTCGAGGGAGTTTTATCGCTTCGTTTTAAGTACTTGGTTAGGCGACAGACCACCTTCAGCTCAGTTTAAATTTGGTATTCTTGGACAAAATGGTGACGAGTACGCCATTAAACTGCAGCAACAATACGAATCTTTATAGTTTTTCTCAATCGCGTTTATTGTAATCATAAATTTGGAAAATAGACTCTAAGCGTGTATCTTTCTACATTCAGTTTTAGGCGATTTAGCCAATGATATATTTATAAATAATTAGGAGAACAAAATGGGCGTATTAGTTGGGCGCGAAGCACCAGATTTCACTGCAGCAGCGGTTATGGGTAATGGCGAAATCGTTGATAGTTTTAACTTTAAAGAAGCAACCGCTGGGAAAATGACAGTTGTTTTTTTCTATCCTCTTGATTTTACTTTTGTATGTCCGTCAGAATTAATTGCTTTTGATCACAGGCTTAAAGAGTTTTCAGATCGTGGTGTAGAAGTGATTGGTGTTTCAATTGATTCTCAGTTCTCACATAATGCTTGGAGAAATACTGCGATTAATGATGGTGGTATCGGTCAAGTTGGCTACACTTTAGTAGCTGATGTAAAGCATGAAATTTGTCAAGCATATGATGTAGAGCATCCTACTGATGGTGTTGCATTTAGAGGCTCTTTCTTAATCGACCAAGACGGTCAGGTTCGTCATCAAGTGGTTAACGATCTACCGCTAGGAAGAAACGTTGATGAAATGTTACGTATGGTTGATGCACTTAAATTCCACCAAGAGCATGGTGAAGTTTGCCCTGCGGGTTGGAGTGAAGGCGATAAAGGTATGGATGCGTCTCCTGACGGTGTTGCAAAGTACTTATCGGAAGAAGCTGACAAGCTATAGTTTTTAGTTTTACTTACTTTTCCATCTAAAAGCCGGATTTTCCGGCTTTTTTATGAGCAAATATATTCACTTTAATAGTGCAAAAGCGTTCACACTTTTTCCATTGCGCCAGTCATTTATTGTTTACCTGTGTTAGATTTACACTACGGAATCCATTTTATTGTTGGTTTTGGATTTATTCCTATTGGAATTGGTACGGGTTGTCTGGAGAAGTCGAATGAAACAATTGTTAACCTATAAATTAATTTTATGGTGTCTTTTTTGCTTTTTGACATTTTATACATCAGCATCGATTTCGGCTGTTCCTGATGAAGTTCAGGCGGTTTTTGCAGGCAATACTTGTTTAAATTGTCATTCTGGAAGCTCCCCTGATGGGAATTTATCCCTTGATGATGCTGATGTTTCGGAAACTTCTCTTATCGATGTAACGGCCAACTGCAGTAACAATAATGCAAAATTGGTTGAGCCAGGCGACGCGCCAAATTCAGTTTTATACCAAAAATTAGCTAATCAAAATATAAATTGTGGGGGTGTGATGCCGCCGAGTGGAAATTTGATCAGCGATAGTGATTTAAGTATCATTTTTGACTGGATCGTTTCAATTGGCTCTGCTGGTCAATCAGGACTAATTGAAATGCAGGAAACCTCCCTTCTTGTACAAGAAACGGATCCCAATGTAACCCTGACGGTTATTAGGCAGCTTGGCTTGCAAGGGCAAATTACGGTCGATTTTACGGTATCTTCTGTCGGTAACGATACTGCGGAAACTCCGACGGATTTTGTCTCTCAAACCGGCACACTAATTATTGAGAACAATGAATCAAGCAAAGATATTGTAGTTGTATTGGTTGACGATGAAGAGTTTGAAGGCGATGAAGTCTTCTCAGTAACCATTTCCAATCCGACAAATGGTGCTGTATTGGGAAGTAACAGTCAGTCAAAAATCACAATCACTGACAATGAGATAGAAAATTTGCCGGGCACTTTTTTCTTTGATCGTACTTCTTATAGTGTAAATGAAGATTCTGTTGAGGCACAAATAACCATCCTTCGTTCTTTTGGTACTGCCGGTCAAGTAACAGTTGATCTTACTTCTAGTAATGGAAGTGCAATTGCTGGTTCTGATTATCAAACAGTTAACCAGACGCTGCTATTTGAAGATGGCGAAAGAAACAAAATCATTCCTATATCATTAATTGACGATCAAAATGAAGAAGATTCTGAATCTTTTACTTTAAACTTATCTAATCCAACCGCTGGAAGTTTAATTGGAACAACTCAGCCTTTGTCGGTAACCATTATTGATAATGATGCAACTAGTGGTGATGGTGATGGTAATGGTGATGATGGAGGCGGTACTGATGCCGGAACAACACCTGAACCTGCTGTAGAAGCAGAGTATGAAGCAGCCGGGGCACTCTTTTATTTAACACTATTACTTCTTGTATTGCCTTTTTTAAGAAGTAAATTTAATTAAAACAGTTGGTTAAAGCTTAAATTTAGTTTATCGGATCTTATACCCATCCCACTTCAAGATGCAGGTTTCAGTGCTCAGCTAGAAAACTTGTACTGCGTTACAAACCTTGGAAAGGGCTTGTCATTCCCTGTGGCTTGCGCCTTGTTCAATTTTCCTAGCTGAGCACTGAAACCTGCATCTTGAAGTGGGATGGGTATAGATTCAGATATTATCTCAATTAGCGTCTATAATTAGAAGCACTCAACTAAATAGAGGTGTAACCCCATGGCTTTACGTTTCTTAGACGATCCACTCTACCAATTAATTAGAGATGAAAAAATAAAAGACTTTAATGCTCAAAGAGCTTCTGTTGAAACTCTCGATTATCATAATTGTGATTTTAGAGGTTTAGATTTGCGAGGGTTAAATGCCAAAGGCATTAATTTTAGCGGATGTTATTTTAGAGCGGCGGATCTTAGAGGGGTCGATTTTAGCGAAACCAATCTCGATGGAGCTAGCCTCGCTTCTGCTCAAATTTCTGGTTGTTACTTTCCAAAGAATATTGATGCAAATGAAGTATTTGTTTCAGTTGAAAAAGGGATCAGAATGAGGTCTCGTTAATTCAGTACTGCGTTTTCTTTATTATAAATTCAACGACCTAAATCTCTTCTCTAATAGAGGGCGGGATTTTTGTTTCCAATTCGTTTATCATGCCTTTCTAAGAACAAAAACTAAGTTATCATTATATTTTTAAAAAGGGGCATGTTTTGGACGCAATAAATGAATTTCTGATCTGGATAGATAGCTATCTGGGCTCTGCAAAGTTTTTTCCTATACTTCTTCTTGGTACCGGTATTATCTATACACTTTACCTTGGTTTTCCTCAAATTCGCTATTTTGCTCATGCTACTCGTATATTGCGGGGTAAATATTCTAAAGATGATGCACCCGGTGATACTTCTCACTTCCAAGCTTTAACAACAGCACTTTCTGGAACCGTCGGTACTGGTAATATCGGTGGGGTTGCTTTAGCCATATTTTTAGGTGGTCCAGCAGCATTATTTTGGATGTGGATGACTGCATTTTTTGGTATGACGACTAAATTTGTGGAAGTTACCTTATCTCATAAATATCGTGAAAAAACGGCTGATGGTACAATGGCCGGTGGTCCCATGTATTACATGGAAAAGAAACTGAATATGAAATGGCTAGCTATCTTAGTGGCTATTGCAACGGTTGTTAGCTCCATGGGTAGCGGAAACATGCCCCAAATTAACAATATCGCAATTGGAATGAATGATGCCTTTGGGATTGAAAAGTGGATTACTGGTGCTGTATTAGCGGTTCTTTTAGGTTTTGTTATTATTGGTGGGATTAAACGTATTGCACATGTCGCTGAGACTGTTGTACCTACTATGGCACTTATTTACGTGGTCGGTGCATTGGCTGTTATTTTTGCTAATTTAGAGAACATTGGCCCCTCATTTTTCTCTATTTTCCAAGATGCATTTACCGGCTCTGCTGCAATAGGTGGATTTATGGGCGCGAGTTTTGCCTATGCTATGGATCGTGGTATTAACCGAGGATTATTCTCAAATGAAGCAGGACAAGGTTCGGCTCCAATCGCTCATGCGAGTGCCAAAGGCAATGAGCCTGCATCTGAAGGGATG
>Ga0316204_10012531_pt1 | contig 10317 bp, 7 predicted proteins | sample 6monrhotite_MG_2_FD_205661 | JGI IMG/M metagenome (GOLD analysis project Ga0316204, IMG submission 205661) | Microbial mat bacterial communities from mineral coupon in-situ incubated in ocean water Damariscotta River, Maine, United States -... | ecosystem: Environmental > Aquatic > Marine >... | reverse complement strand
TGACCAAAAGTAATATTCAATGTGCACTGACCACCAATACCGCGCGCCAACAGCGCGTTTTTATCTTCCAGCGTAATTAATTCACCCTTATTTACAATCCCAATACGATCACATAAGGCTTCCGCTTCTTCAAGGTAATGAGTCGTTAGCACAATAGTGTGACCTTCATTATTTAGCTGTTTAACAAACTCCCATAACGAACTACGCAACTCCACATCCACACCCGCGGTAGGCTCATCCAAAATAACCACATCAGGTCGATGCACTAAGGCCTGTGCAATCAATACACGCCGCTTCATACCACCCGATAAGGTCCTCATATTGGAGGACGCCTTATCCGCAAGATTTAAGCCTTCGAGCAATTGACTGATCCAGACCTTGGATTGCCTTTTCTTGCCAAAATAGCCCGCTTGAATTTCTAAAATCTCACGCACAGTAAAGAAGGGATCAAATACAAGCTCTTGCGGAACCACACCCAAACAACGCCGTGCTTGGCGATAATCACGTTCGACATCATGGCCCATCACATGCACCTTGCCAGAATCCATTCGCGCCAATCCGGCAATAATCCCAATGAGTGTGGATTTACCTGCCCCATTCGGTCCTAACAGGCCAAAAAACTCACCTTGCTGAATGTCAAAAGAAACCCCCTTCAGCGCATGATTATCCTGATAGTGTTTATGAACTTGGCTTATTTGAATGGCGGTGGGCATAAATTAGTAAAGTCATTAAAAGAAATCGGCAAAATCAAGACGGTTTAGGATTAGCAACCCTCAAGCGCCGTTTAGCGATGAGGACGTAGCAAACCTTGGGTAATGTCTTCAATCAACTGAGGGCCTCGATAAATCAACCCACTGTATATCTGAATCAGTTTCGCGCCGGCTGCCAACTTGTCTTCAGCATCATCAAGGCACATAATGCCGCCAGCGGCGATAACCGGTAACTTTTCACCAACCGTTGCATATAAACATTTCACAACTTCAGTCGATTTTTGAGTTAAAGGTGCCCCGCTCAACCCCCCTTGTTCATTGGCATTAGCTAGCCCTTCGACGCCATCACGAGAAATAGTCGTGTTCGTTGCAATGACACCATCCATGCCGTAGTCCACCAAGGCCTGACCTATAGCTTGAATCTGCGCTTCATCCATATCAGGTGCAATTTTCACCACGATGGGCACATAACCACCAAACTCCTGGCCTAACTTGCGCTGCTCTTCTTTAAGCGCGGACAATAAGCCACCGATTTGATCTTCCGCCTGCAAAGCTCGAAGATTGGCCGTATTGGGCGATGAAATATTGACCGTAATATAGCTCGCATGTTGATAGACCTTACGTAGGCCAATAAGGTAATCATCAACCGCGTTTTCCATCGGTGTATCGAAATTTTTACCAATATTTATGCCCAAGATACCTTTAAATCTGGACTGTCCCACATTGGTCAGTAAATTATCCACACCACCATTATTAAACCCCATCCGATTGATAACCCCTTGGGCATTCGGCAAACGAAACAATCGGGGCTTGGGGTTGCCAGGTTGCGGTCTAGGCGTCACCGTTCCCACTTCCAAAAAACCAAACCCAAGTGCTGCCAAGGCATCGATATGGTCAGCGTTTTTATCCAAGCCTGCAGCCAAGCCTAAGGCAGTGGGAAAACTTAAACCCATTACATTAATTGGCTTGGCGTCCGCAAGATCAGGCTGATAGCCGACCAAACCCAATCGAGTGGCTACATCCAGCGCGGAAAACGTCAGCTTATGGGCCGTTTCAGCGTCCAATTGGAATGCCAGAGGACGTATCAAAGGATACAAATTTGCCATGGGGAGTACCTAGAAAATAAGGGGAGATAACCAGCGAACAATCTGCTGCTTGGTCAAAAAAACAGCAGATTTATCTAACACTACAATTACTGGATAATGCCTCGCTCGCGCAAGACATTCAAAACTTGCTCAACGCTTTCGTCTAAATCCTGTTTATCGGTTTCTACCGCAACTTCAGGACTCAGAGGTTCTTCATAAGGCGAGCTAATCCCTGTAAAATCAGCAATGCTACCGGCACGAGCCTTCTTATATAGACCTTTAGGATCGCGCTCTTCACACACATCTAATGAGCATTTGCAGTAAACCTCGATAAAGTCATTGTCATTTACTAAATCTCTAACCGCTTGGCGATCTGAGCGAAATGGAGAAATAAACGCAGTTAATACCATCATTCCGGCATCGGTAAATAGCTTGGCAACCTCACCAATACGGCGAACATTTTCAACACGATCAACATCAGAAAAACTAAGATCTTGACACAATCCGTGGCGAATATTGTCACCATCCAAAACGTAGGTACGCGCTTGTATTTTGTGTAGCGCTTCCTCGACAGCGTGGGCTAATGTTGATTTTCCAGACCCAGAGAGGCCTGTAAACCAAATTATCGCACTCTTATGGCCATTCATCTCTTCGCGGTCTGCACGCGTTACCGCCGCATCATGCCATACAATATTTTTTGATACCGCCATCTAGCCAACACTCCGTTTATTTTTTTTATATCAGCCCAAAAGTACGGGCCAACAAATTACGCAGGCCACATATTCTACACTAAAACCCGATTATTCAAGATTGACGGAACTAAAACACCCACACCATCGGCGCGACAACGACCGTCGTAACCCCAATTAGTACTGTCAACGGCACACCAATTTTAATAAAATCACTAAACTTATAACCACCTGGCCCATAGACCATTAAATTTGTTTGGTAGCCAATCGGCGTCGCAAAGCTCGCTGAAGCAGCCACCATCACTGCTACAATAAAGGGCATAAAACTCACACCCAAGGCTTCAGCCACGGATATCGCCACCGGAAACATTAATACCGCAGCGGCATTATTGGTAATTAGTGAAGTCGTTATGGCGGTGACGAAAAAGATCATAGTCAAGGCGGCATACGGAGTTGAGGCGGTAAAACTAAGCAATGTGTCAGCGACAGCATTGGCCGCGCCAGTAGCATACATCGCTTGACCAATACCAAAAGCAGCCGCAATCACCACCAATACCGACCAATCGATGGATTTTCGAGCGACCGAGCCTGTCAAACAACGCGTGACTAGCAACAAGCCCGCCGCTAACATCGCCGCCTCTAACATACTCAATATACCTGTCGCCGCGAAGGTGACCATTAGTCCCAATACGGAAAAAGCGATGGAAGCTTTTTCATGTTGAGGGGGGGTCGAGTCTGCCAAACGACTAACTAAGAAAAAGTCTCTGGAGTTTTTATGTTGATCAAAAAAACTTGAATGCCCTTCAACCAACAAGGTGTCTCCGGCCTCCAAAACAATATCTCCAATTTTTTTACGTACCTGAACTCCGTTACGGGCAACAGCAATAACCGCTGCGTTATAAACACTGCGAAATCGCCCCTCCCGAATACTTTTGCCCACTAACGGGCAGGTATTTGAAACAACAGCCTCGATTAGACACCGATCTTTACGCGGCGAATTAAGCTTGAATAACTGATCTGTCGCCGGTTTTAAACCTCTTATCTTTTGTAGATCGACAACGGAATCAACCACGCCAGCGAAGACTAAGTGATCATTTTCATAGAGGCGTTCGTGAGGAGAAACTGCCGCAAGTATTCGGCCATCCCGTTCTATTTCGATCAGATACATACCTGGCAACTGCCTCAGGCCCGCATCTTCTATCGATTTGCCGACCAAAGAGCTTGCGGGCTCGACCACCATTTCAACCACATATTGACGCGCATCATCTGAGTAATTAATCACAGGCCGACGATCTGGCAATAGCCAAGGGCTCACGACAAGTATGTAAATAAGCGTAATAAGGGCACAAGGAAGACCTACCCAGGCCAATTCAAACATGCCTAAACCTTGCGACACCTCTGTTTCGGACATAATCAGACCATTAATGACTAAATTAGTACTGGTGCCAATCAGGGTACAGGTACCACCTACAATAGCCGCGTAACTAAGCGGCAAGAATAATTTGGAAACAGACAATTGATATTTTTTCGACCAGTCATGAATCGCAGGAATTAACATGGCCACGACAGGCGTATTGTTTAAAAATGCACTCAACACAGCCACTGGGGCCATTATTTTTAGCTGAGCATGCGCAATTGATTTAGGCCGCCCCAACAACGCCTGCGTCATCCAAGTTATCGCCCCCGTTTCCTTTAGCGCCGCAGAAACGATAAACAATACGGCCACGGTAATCATGCCTTCATTAGAAAACCCAGACAGTGCCTGTTCTGGTGACAATACGCCAAATAAAAGCAATAAGGTCAAACCTGCCATTAACACAATATCGGCAGCCCACTTGGTGAAGGCAAGCGCACAAAAACAAGTGGCTATTATTGCTAAGGTAAACCATGCCTCCCAACCCATTATCGTAATATTTCCCTAAGTGAATGAAAGAGTTAATTCTACACTAGGCAGCGCTATTTACTTAGACCAAGGATGAATACATAAGAACAAAAGCCATAAAAAAAGGGTGCCTATATGGCACCCTTAAAGGGGAAGGACCACTACTTGATGCAAGCTCTGGAAAGGGATTCAGCTCCTGCATCCAACAACCAAGCGGCTGTTGCTATAGCGTCATCAAAGAATAAAGCACACACCATGCCAAAATAATATTCCCTTAATATACAATATGTTAGACCAACCCTCTTCAACGCAACAATGAAACCATTTCCTGATATGTCTCCTGGGTGAGACACTCAATCCCAGGTAAACCATAACCCATTGTTTTAATTAAAAAATTTCTGGTCTCAATATGACGACGTAAGGTTCAACCCTTGAACATTGATGGTGTAATGTGATGTTTATTTAATAATTTATAAAATTCAGTTCGATTTCTACCCGCAATTCGGGCGGCCTGAGTCACATTACCACTCGTCATTTTTAACACCTGAGCCAGGTAGTCACGCTCAAACCGCCCCCTAGCATCTGCAAAAGATAACAGGTCATTAGGCTGATTACGTAAAGCGCGCTGAACCAATAAAGCGGGAATTAATCGAGTGGTAGACAGAACAACCACCTGCTCAACAACGTTATACAAATGTCGAACATTGCCAGGCCACGGGGCCGTGACCAGCATTTTCATCGCATCTTGAGAAAAACACTTCTCTGCTTTATTGTTCTTCCCTAATAAATCTAGAAAGTGGTTCGTCAACAAAGGAATATCCTCGCGTCGCTTAGCCAAGGGCGGCACATCCAAGGTCACAACATTGAGGCGATAATACAGATCTTCTCGAAACTCCTTTTCTTCAACCGCCGTATGCAAATCTTTATGCGTTGCTGAGACCAGTCGAACATCCACAGGGTATGTTTCTGTCGAACCCACCGGACGTACAGCCCGCTCCTGTAGTGCTCGGAGTAATTTAGCCTGAAACTGCATCGGCATGTCACCCACTTCGTCCAAAAATAAAGTACCGCCATCCGCCGCTCTGAACAAACCAGAATGATCAGACGTCGCTCCAGTAAAGGCCCCTTTTTTGTGACCAAAGAGCTCTGACTCCAATAATTGCTCGGGAATAGCACTGCAATTGACGGCAATAAACGGTTTATTGGCCCTGGGACTGGCTTTATGAATAGCCTGAGCCAGCAACTCCTTACCCGTACCACTCTCACCCTGAATAAAGATACTAACCTCACTATCGGCGAGCAATCTGGCCTGATTAAGCACCTCTTCCATCACTGGGCTTCGTGTTACAATTTGCTTTCGCCAGTCGTCAGATTGATGCTTATTCGGTGCAAGCACATCACCACAAGACATCTCAAAGGCATCTTCTAATCGCTTTACTAGCTCCTTGGCATCAAATGGCTTAGTTAAAAAACTAAAAATACCCTCCGCCGTAGCCGCAACCGCATCGGGAATGGTGCCGTGCGCGGTGAGCATAATCACGGGTAAGGTGGGTGATTTTTCATGAATGGCCTTAAACAGCGCTAAGCCATCCATTCCTTCCATTCTTAAATCGGTAATCACAACTCCGGGGCGAAACAAAGGCAACCTCGATAAAGCCTCTTCTCCACTAGTTGAACAAGCCACTTCATACCCTGCCGCTTGCAGCCGCATAGATAACAAGCGTAACAAGCCGTGATCGTCGTCAACCAGTAATACACGTTGCTGAGACGTCATACATCCTCCAAATTATTATTTCTTACGCTGGTGAATACTTTCTTCAATCGACTCTATCGCTCGAAGTTTGTTTTCCAGCATTCTTACATAAGTCTCAGTCTCTTCTGTGCGAGAGTTTATTTGACTAATCTCCTGTTTTAACAACCAATTCTTCCCCGCTTTTTTCTTTATTTCTGTCAGCATTACAACCGCCGCTTTGGAAAAAGTGTCATTTGTGTCAGTTACGCTCACGGTAGCGTTAATTTTTTCAAGAATACGTAATGCCTTTGGTGTGTTCATAACACCAGAACCATAGGCATAAAGCATTGCTTGTTGCAGCATAAGCTCAGGCGACTCACTCTTTTTGAGCTGTTCATCTATGTCTTTCAGCTGAGCTAGCTGAATGCTCTTAGCATCGGACGCTAAGCTGTAAAACACCCTCAACCATTGCTTACTGCTCTCGGTATCTAAATAAGCAGCACTAACCGCGTCCTCCGCCCCGCTACCAGGAATGGGGTGAGACAGTGACCAATGGATATTTGTACAACCACTAATCATGACACCTAAAAGTAAAATAACGTACCGCAAAGAACTACTAAGATTCATTTTGCAACCTTTCGACAGTCAAACGTGGAATTTTTACAATGAAATAAGCACCGCCATGCTTACTATCAACCGCTTCAACAGAACCTCGGTGCGCCTCCACATACTCTTTAGCAATGGACAAGCCCAGCCCCGTCCCTTTGACATGGCTCACATACTCGCCCTTGCCTTGATAAAATGCCTCAAAAATCCGTACTCTTTCATCCGGTGCGATACCTGGCCCATCATCATTGACCCCAAGCATCGCATACTCACGAGAACTTGCGGTGGCCACCCGAATAGTCCCACCAATGGGGGAATGCTTACAGGCATTTGATATCAAATTATCAACCACAACATGGATTTTTCCCATATCGGCAGAGATTATTGGTGATTTATAAGTACGATCTATTCTTATCTTTTTTGCGACCAAGGCTAACTTATTTTTCTCAAGTACCTCGTTGACCACTTCATCCAATGAAAAACTTGTATATTTGAGATTTCGACCATCCGCATCATTCTTAGCACCACCAAAGCGCAGTAAGTCCTCAATCAACTTCTGTAACTGGACGCCGTTATCAACAATAATTTTTGTTATTTCTTTTTGATTCGAATTGAGCGGCCCCACTAACTCTTCGGTCAATAATTCTGATCCTTCCCTAATATTTGTTAAGGGGGTTTTTAGCTCATGTGAGATATGGCGTAAAAATTTGAGCTTATGTGCCTCTACCTCAGAAAGACGAGTCCGTAACCAATTTAAGCGCTCGCCAAGGAATTCGATATCCTTTGGGCCCTTTAAGAAAATCGGTCGATCAAACTCCCCCTCCCCAAGACGACGAATAGCTTCATCCATTTCCTTCAATAACCGACTGATAATAAAAACAAAAAAACCTGCGAGCAGAACAACCATTGGCAAGAAAGCCGCGCCTTGGATATAAAATGTGTTTTGCATATCCGTTGCTGCGGACTGCATTTGAGAAACTTCGGTATCAACTAACTTATTGTTGTGGTGAAGAATGGCCTGCGCTTTTTCTGTGACACCACCAAATTCTTTAGCCACCAAAAGTGAGACTTTAAACATCTTTATATCATCATAATAAGACGATAAATGCTTCTCTTTTTCAATAAGCTGATCAAGCAAAATCCGCTGAGTCGGGATTAGCTTTAGACTACCAAGCTCTTCAATAGTTGTTCGTAACGACTGGTGATTATCATGGTAGGCATAATAGAGGTCCTCACCACCAAGCACATGAAACTGTCGGGCATTCCGCTCCATCGCAATAGCTTGCTCAACCAACATACGACTGTAATTGGTCGCCTCAACCGCTTGCAATACCGCCCGCTCACTTTGATTTGCCAAGCGATCAATCGAGATTCCGACTTGCACCAGCATCAAAACAAGGGGAGCGGCCACCAATAAAAAGCCAGCAACGATTAACTGAGAAATCGATTTTAACTTTAAATGATTCAATTCAATACACTAAATACTAATTAGTTAAATTTGAGACATTAATTATTAATAATCAAGCAAATAAGCCAGTCCATTTGTCCGTGATATTACCACGACTAGAGAAAGCCCACCGCTATTTGCTCAATCGCTATTTAATGCAATAGTCGTTATTGCGACTAACTAAATGCCGCGTTACTTATCAAATAAACTATTTGCCATCGCCCCAAAAGGCCCAATAACAAAACTCAAGCAAATACAATGAGCGCTTGAACAGCGAAACCTGAACAGTTTATTAATCCTTAATCCTAATTACGTAAACGAAATGCCCATCCTATTTCCCCCAAATAAGCCCACCTAGTTTATAATTATCGGCTGAATCACTTATAGCTACCTATTGTTATGACTTCACCTCATTTACCAAAACATAAAGCAGAAAAATTATTAAAGCGGGCAACCTATGCTTCTGTTTTTACCGCTGCAGTCCTGATAGTGGTCAAGGCTTTCGCTTGGGTTTTTACGGGATCTGTAGCTGTTCTCGCCTCTCTTCTCGATTCACTCATGGATGCGGGTGCCTCGCTAATTAACCTAATGGCAGTCAGGTATTCATTACAACCAGCAGACCAAGAACACCGATTTGGCCATGGTAAGGCGGAGTCTGTCGCTGGCCTTGCTCAGTCTATGTTTATTGCTGGTTCAGGTGTATTTCTTTTACTAGAGGCAATAGACCGAATCATCAAACCACAACCTATTGAGGACATTGCTATTGGTATTGGCATCATGGCATTTTCAATCGTTGCTACCTTGCTGCTTATCTCCTACCAGCTATATGTCGTTAAGAAAACCGGCTCGATGGCGATCAAGGCCGATGCGCTGCATTACAAAACTGACTTATTTACCAACGCAGCTATAATCGTCGCGCTATTTTTAACTCAATACGGCTGGGGCCATATTGACCCTATCTTCGCCATCGCCATTGGCGGCTATATTCTATACAGTGCCTGGGAGATCGGCTCAGAGTCATTTCATCAACTACTTGACCGAGAGTTGCCTGACGAACAACGTCAACAAATTAAAGACATCATCGGCCAGCACCCTAAAATTTTGGGCTTCCATGATTTAAGGACACGCCAATCAGGGCGCATGCAAATCATTCAAATGCATCTTGAAATGGAAGACAAATTAATTTTAGTCGATGCTCATACGATCTCTGATGAGGTTGAGGCATCATTAATTAAAGCATTTCCAAATGCTGAAATAGTCATTCACCAAGACCCAATTAGCGCTACCAACGTCGAAAAATCAGAGACTAATAAACTAATACCTAAGAATATGGAGCTATAGGCATGCAGGAAAAAACAAACATGACCACGAAAATACTTATTTGGATGGTTATTGGTTTGGTCGTTGGCAGCGCCATTAATGCCTTGGCACACGACGTCGAATTTATACAAACCTATCTCGTCAACGGATTATTTCACGTAATCGGCGCGATGTTCATTGCCGCACTTAAAATGCTCGTCGTACCCCTCGTCTTCTTTTCTCTTATTTGCGGTGTCTGCGGCTTGGGCGATATAAACAAGTTAGGCCGCGTTGGCCTAAAAGCGTTCATGTTATTCCTACTCACCACCGCACTCGCCATATCATTAGCCATTGGCGTTGCTTCATTAATCGGCCCTGGCCAAGGCTTTGAGTTATCTCAAGCCAGTACCAATAGCTTTACCGCACCCGTTGCACCACCCTTAACACAAGTCATTATTAATCTAATTCCAAGTAACCCCATCGCCGCGTTTGCCAGTGGCAATATGTTGCAAATCATCTTTTTTACCATTTTGGCTGGGATCGCCATTTTAATGATGGGAGAACGGGGCAAAAGAATCATTGAGGGCGCAGAAAGCCTCAATGAAGTCATGATGAAGATAGTCACCATTGTTATGGCTGTTGCGCCGTATGGTGTGTTTGCGTTGATGGCCAAGACCTTCTCCCAACAAGGGGTTGGCCTTATTTTACCGATGATCGGCTATTTTGGCGCTGTTGCTATCGTACTTGCCTTACACCTCGGCGGGACCTTAATGTTGATCCTTAGAGTACTAGGTAAAGTAAATCCCATTATCTTTTTGAAGAAGATGAGAGCCGCCCAAGTATTTGCTTTTAGCACATCCAGCTCAA
>Ga0316204_10012530_pt1 | contig 10318 bp, 7 predicted proteins | sample 6monrhotite_MG_2_FD_205661 | JGI IMG/M metagenome (GOLD analysis project Ga0316204, IMG submission 205661) | Microbial mat bacterial communities from mineral coupon in-situ incubated in ocean water Damariscotta River, Maine, United States -... | ecosystem: Environmental > Aquatic > Marine >... | reverse complement strand
CACTATGTGGTAAGAGAGATAGCCAAACTTGTCAGGGTCTAACATCTTTTTTTTATCAGTAGAGTTTTTTTCATCTATCTTAAACTCATTAGCTATTATTTTAACTATTTTTTCAACATCATCTTCGAAATAGGTAATGATTCTACACCCAATTACATCTGTTATCTCATCAAGTTTTTGATATTTGTTTTTATTTCTTATCTTTTTAACTAAGCTAGATTTCTCTTTAACACGCTTTGCAATTGAGTTGTATGTAATCTCATTTTGCTCTAGTAGCTCTTTTAGTAAAATATTCATTTTTTCACTAAAGTTTTCAAATTGTGTAGATTTTTTTTCAAAATCTAAAACTATCTCATCTTCTATTGACTTCATTTTTTGCCTTTGCAAATTAGACTTCTTGTAAAACTAGAATAACACTCAGCTTCACAAAGAGAGTTTTAATCAAGGCAGATGTTCACAAGCGTAGCCAAAGCTACGGTTGTGGTTATCTAACGCAAAGTAAAGCTCTCTTTGTGAAGCCCGTAGGGAGACTAAAAAAGTGGCAATCTTGAACAAAAAAATATTTTAATCTTAGCTTTGGCTAGGCTTAAAAATTTGTTTTGCTCAATCTCACCACTTTTTTAGTCTCTGAGTGCTGTTCTAGTTCTGCAAGAAGTCTATTATACAAAAATTAAATTAGATATAATTCTGACATTATGCAAAACCTTAAAATATTATTCTCTCCAAGTGAAAATAAAACACTTCATGGCAGTGGCGATAGCTTTAACCCTAACTCTCTACTGTTTGGTGATAAAGATGGGATTAGAGCCGATTTAACTAAAAAGTATAACACTATAATGACTTCCTCAGATGAGGATGAAGTACGCCGTTTAACTGGACTTAAAAAGTATGACGATGCAAAAGAGTTTTGTAAAGATATTTATGAGATGCCATTAGCTGTGGCAATTGAGCGTTATGTGGGAGTTGCATTTGATTATCTCTCTTACTCAACTATGAATTTAGATGAGCAGAAGTTTATCAAAGAGAGCACAATAATTTTTTCAAACCTATTTGGCGCAATTAGTGCAGGGGACTTGATACCACCGTACAAATTGAAGCAGGGTGAAAAGTTAGAGAATTTAAATATCGCCTCTTTATATAAAAAATATTTTAGTTCATATTTAGATACTTTTTTAGAGACCAGTCTAATTATTGATCTTCGCGCTGGTTATTATGAGAAGTTTTATACCCCTAAAAGTCAAGTTGTAAGTATGAAGTTTTTAAAAAATGGAAAAACTGTAAGTCACTGGGCAAAGGCTTGGCGTGGATTAATACTGCGCTCAATTGCCAAAAATAGACCAAATAGTCTTGAGGATATTTTAAAGATGCAGACAGCTGGAATTGAGTTGGTTGAAGAAAAGTCTACTATAAGTAAAATTGAATTGATTTATAAAATAGAGGATGCTTGATGTTTCAGTTAATTGTAATTTTTGGAGTTGTAGCGATTTTAGTTTATCTTTTTCGTTCGCATTTGAGTAGTTATAACTATAAACAGGAAAAAACTGTACCACCAAAACAAAATCAGGATTTAGTAGAAGAGTATGGTACTGTTGTCGCACTTATGGCAAAAGTTGCTAAGGCTGATGGGCATGTTAATGAGTTAGAAGCTGAGTTAATTAGCAATACTTTTGATGATATTGTTGAAGCACTTGATGAGCCACAGAAGATGAGAGAGAGATTAAAAGAGATCTTCAAAATGGAAAAAGAGGGTGGTCATTCAGTTAGAGAACTAGCTGAAAACTTTTTAGAATTTAGTGACGCCTTTAAACAGCAAAAAATCTTAGAATTTTTAATAAATCTTGCTTTTACAGATGGGAACTTGGCTAAAGAAGAGGAACGTGTCATTGAAGAGGTGGCATATATATTTAATATATCACCAAAGAAATATGGAGCTATCTTAGAGAGTTATAGAAACTTTTATGCTAATCGTGCAAAAAGTTCTAAAATGAGTAGTGATGAGTGCTTTAGAGTTTTAGGTTGTTCTAAAGATGCTAGTTTGGTAGAGGTAAAAAAAAGTTATAGAAAGCTGGTAAAAGAGCACCATCCTGACATTGTAAGAGGGCGTGGTGAAAGCGAAGAGGCAATAGAAGATGCTAATGCAAAACTACAGACAATAAATGAGGCATATGAATGTGCAAAAAAAGTAAAATCCTAAGTGAATAAAATTTTTATAAATAACAAATATAGAGGTACAATAGAGCTACCTGATACAAAAGATGCAAAGAAAATCTTGCATAGAGTTGAAAAAATCTATGCAACAATGGACTCTTTGAGTGTTGATGTGCTTTTTAGTAGAAGTAGATTTAAGCAACTAAAAAGCTATCAAAAAGGTGGAGCGAGAGAAGAACTTCTAAATTTAGATTTTTACATTGAACTTGGCAAAGTATTAAATTTTACAACCGCTGATGCAAAAGAGTTAAAAGCCTCAATAGAGCTAATAAATGACACCGCTCACACTAATTTTAATATTACAAAAAGAATAAAATTAATAAATAAAGATAAAAAAGGACACTCTAAAGAGAGTTATCTTTTTTGGGATATTGAGAATTTTTCAAGTATTTTATCTATCTTTACAGACTTGATTGAGCCATATAGTATTGAAGATTATAATATATATTTGGCTGCAAATCCTGACTCTTTGTATCTTAAAAAAGCAGAATGGGAGGCAAATTTGCGTGATTTTAGCAAAACGTTAACTTCGTTTAACTTTACCAAGTGTGATCATGGTAAAAACGTAGCAGATGATGTTTTGCTAGATAATTTTAAACAGCTTCATCTTAGAAATAGTGATGTCTACATTATGACTTTTGATGCTGAGCTAAAAGATAGATTTAATGAAGTTTGCCATAAGAGTAATAATCTATATATTATGAGTACAAAATGATACAACTTTCAAATATTTCAAAGAATTTTTTAACACAAGAACTTTTTACAAATTTAAATTTTAAATTAAATGCCCGTGATAAAGTTGGACTAGTTGGACGCAATGGTAGTGGAAAATCTACACTTTTTAAGATTATTTTAGATGAAGAGAGTATTGATAGTGGTGAGGTTCTCATTCCTAAGGGTTATAAGATTGGGACATTAAGACAACACTTGGAGTTTAGTGAAGAGACTCTAAGAGAAGAGACAGCATTAGCCCTTCCTGAACATGCAAAGTATGACATCTATAAAGTTGAGAAAATTCTTTTTGGTTTAGGTTTTACTCAGAGTGATTTAGAAAAAGATCCACTCTCTTTTTCTGGTGGTTATCAGATAAGAATCAACCTTGCTAAGCTTTTACTAACTGAGCCAAACTTATTACTTTTAGATGAACCAACTAACTACCTTGATATTGTCTCTTTGAGATGGTTACGAGCTTTTTTACGAGCATTTGAAGGTGAGGTGATTTTGATTACTCACGATAGAGATTTTATGGATAGTGTCTCAAACTTTACTATGGGAATAGTTCGTAAATCACTCAGTATGGTCTCTGGAGATACACATAAGTTTTATGCTCAACTTAAAGCTGGTGATGAGCTTTATGAGAAACAAAAACTCTCTGAAGATAAAAAGAGAAAAGAGCTCGAGGAGTTTATTGCAAAAAATAGAGCAAGAGCATCAACAGCAGCACTCGCTCAATCAAAAGTAAAGCAATTGGAAAAAATGGGTCAAATGCAAGATTTAGGTTTTGATGATACTTTGGAATTTAATTTTAGCTTTAAAGATACTCCTGCAAAAGTCCTGCTAGATGTTGAGAATTTAAGTTTTGGCTACACCCCTGATAAAATTTTATTTAAAGATATATCTTTTACTCTACAAAAGGGTGAGTGTCTAGCAATTATAGGTAAGAATGGCAAGGGAAAGTCTACACTGCTAAATACAATTGCTGGTGAGCTAACTCAGCTAAGTGGAGATGTTAAGACGCACACTAGTACATCTATGGCTCATTTTGGACAGACAAATATTTCACATCTTCATCCACATAACAGTGTTCTTGATGAGGTTACTCTTGGAAACCCTAAATTGCCTTTTGCAAAGATCAGGAGCATATGTGGTGCTATGATGTTTAGTGGTGATAGTGTAGATAAAAAAATCTCTCTTCTTTCAGGTGGGGAAAAAAGTCGTGTAATGCTAGGGCAAATTTTAGCACGCGATGTTAACTTGCTTTTTTTAGATGAGCCTACAAATCACTTAGATATGGACTCAATAGAGGCATTAACTGAAGCTATTAAAAACTTTAAAGGTGCGGTAATTATTGTAACTCACTCAGAAGAGCTTTTAAGACGCGTGGCAAATAGATTGATTATTTTTGCCAAAGGTGGTGCTGAGCATTTTGATGGTGGATATGATGACTTTTTAGAGAAAGTTGGCTGGGATGAAGAGGAGCAGACAAAAGAGGTTAAAGCATCTCCTAAATTCAATAAAAAAGAGAATAAAAAACTTAGAGCTGCACTAATTAGTGAGAGAAATAGGCAGACATCTCCTTTAAAAAAAGAGATAGAAAAGTTAGAGAGTAGAATTATAGAAGTTGAAGAGCTAATCGAAGAGCACCATGAGGAGTTAATAAAAGCATCAAATAGTAAAGATAGCTCTAAAGTCATGGAAATCTCAAAACTTGTAACATCAGAAGAGGCTGAGGTTGAAGAGAAGTTTGAGCAACTAGAGATTGCTCAAAACAGTTTAGATGAGATAACAGGTGAGTATGAGCTTAAATTAGAGGAGTTAGAATCTAATGACTAAAGAAGAGGTGATGAAAAATGGTTTTAGATACTTAAGCATTGAAAATGAGAGTGCTACCGCAAAGATAGCTTTTCAAGGTGCTCATATATTTCATTTTCAAGAAAAAGGTAAAGCGCCACTTCTTTGGATTAGCGATAAAAGTAATTTTGAAGATGGCAAAGCAATAAGAGGTGGCGTTCCTATCTGTTGGCCTTGGTTTGGTGAACATCCAACTAATAAGAGTATGCCAAAACATGGTTTTGCACGAATTTCTCTATGGGAACTAGATGAAATTATAGATACCAATCCTACTGTTACTGAAGTTAAAATGAGCCTTTTAGGTTCAGAACTATTTGATTATAAGTTTAAACTAACTGCAACTTTTAAAATAGGTAAAGAGCTTAAAATCTCACTCTCAACGATAAATCTTGATGAAAGAGCCTTTACAATTTCGCAAGCACTGCATACTTATTTTATGATAGATAGTATTGAGAGTGTAAAAATAAGGGGCTTAGAAACATTAGAATTCACAGATTTTATAGATGGGACTAAGCATATTCAAGATAGTTCTGTAGTTATTGACAGGGAGATTGATAGAATTTATCAAAACGTAAATTATCCACTCTCTTTAGTTGATACCAATCGTTCTATATTTATAGATTCTAAAGGATCAAACTCATCTGTCGTATGGAATCCATGGAGTAATAAATGCTCGCAGATGAGTGATATGAGTGTAGATTCCTATAAACATTTTGTTTGTGTTGAAACAACAAATACACGTGAAGATGAAAAAGTCATAGCGAAAAACTTTAACTACACGTTAGAAGCAATCTATACTACGTCATAGTTTTATATAGTTTTTCTACCTCTTCTATCTCCTTTGGAAGAGCGCGCTTTCTACATGACAGGTAGCCTTTTTTACCTCCACATGAAGTGTATGGAAAAACTGTGGCATATACCCAGTAAAACCCACCAGATTTTGTAATGTTTTTTACAAAACCGTGCCATACTTTACCACTTTGAATAGTCTCCCACAAATCTTTAAACGCATCATGTGGCATATCAGAATGTCTTACTATGTTATGAGGCTGTCCAATAAGTTCCTCTTCGGTAAATTCAGATATTCTTAAAAAGTCATCATTGATGGAGACAATTTTCCCATTTATATCAGTTTCAGATAGTACGAAGTCACTCTCTTCTAGAACAGTTTCTTGTCCAGTTGGCATATTGTCTCCTTAAAAGTTTTTTGTTTTTGCACTATCAACTAGTGTTTTAGAAATTTCACTTAGACGTTTAGTAGAATCATTAAAGCTAGATACTACTAGAACATTTTCTTGTGTCATATTACTCAATTCGCCCAATGTAGAGTTAACTACACCGACTTGTTCAGACTGCTCTTTAATATCTTGAGATATATCTTCAGTTGATTGAGTTAGGGCATTTATTGTTAGGTTTATCTCTGCTAAAGATTTTTGCGTTTTATCTGCTAACTTACGTACTTCATCAGCTACAACAGCAAATCCACGACCATGCTCACCCGCTCGTGCTGCTTCTATTGCTGCATTTAAGGCTAATAAGTTTGTCTGTTCTGCAATATCTTTAATTGCTTCTACAACATTTTTAATATCTTGTGATTGCTGTGTAACACCATGTGCTTGTTCAACTATAGAATTTATTTTTTGTGCTATCTCTTCAATTTGCCTGCTACTATTTTCAAGTGAAGTTGCTTGTGTATTTGCAGAGCTACTTAAACGTTCAGAAGCCTCATATAATGTTTCAACTTCTGCTGAAAGAGTATTTCCATTATCTAAATCCTGTTTTGCACCCTCTTGCAGGCGATGACCTAGAGTGTTAATACGTTCCATAATACTCTTGAAGTCACCTTTAGCTTTAGATGTATTAATTTCTTTTGTATAGTCGTTATCTGTAAGATATTCAAGGGTTTTTAGTATCTCTTTTGAGATATAGCTAAAGTCTTGAGACATCTTATTTTGTGCCCTAATGAGCGTTCTCATCTCAGGAGATTCTCCTGTATTCATTATGGTACAGCCAAATTGGCCATTTTCTATTTTTAAAAGTGTCAAAATAGTTTCACTTGTTGCCATCATATCTGTCTCTATATCTTCTTCTACGTGTCTTATATATGTGTTAAGAGTAGTTAGTAGGTCAGCAAACTCATCAGTTGTTTCTATTTTGACAACTTTTGATACATTAGTTCTTTTGGTTAGACTTGTAATTATCTGTTTTATCTTTTTAAATGATTTTATCATAGTTAAAATATAAAATGAACCAGCAATCAGTAGAATAAATATCATTATAAAAACGACAAATTGAATAGTTGTCGCAGCACTATTCATATTTGTAGCAAAAAAGTCTATATCTTCCTCAAAAAGAGTGTTTGAATTTTTTTCAAGCTCTTCCATAGCAAGTATCATTTTTTCAGCTGTTGCGTCAAAATTACTCATTGCGCGGTTTCCATCATCTGGACCTTTGTCAATATACACTTGCGCCATTGCCTTACCTTCTGTGTAAAAGTTTGAGAAGTTTGAGGTTACACTGTTCAAATTAGATAAAAGTTCTTGCTTGTTGCTGAGCTTTAGGATAGATGCTAGTTCATTGACCAGCTTTAAAAACTCTTCGCTATGTGCTTTTGCTTCTTCAAATCCATCATCATAGCCCTCAGCCCCTCTAGTTGCTGAAATATCTGTTAACCACTGTTGAACTTGTACTATGTTGTACTTAATGTGATTAACTAAGATAATCTCTTTTATGCTATTTGAACGAATAGAATCAAACATAGATATAGAGTTTTTTAAGCCATTTGTTGAGTAAAACATTAAAAATAAAAATGTAATTACATTTGTTGCAATTAATAGTATAGCTTTTGTCTTCATTGATAATTTAGATAGCATATGTTCTCCATTTTAGAATTTAAAATGATATTTACAACGATTATAACATATTTGTATTTATTGTTATTGTAATTATTTCAATTTTAATTACAAATACTTGATTTAATGCTAATTCGATACAATTTCACAATTTAATCTAGGTTATCAAATGACAACAACTCAAAGAGTTTTAAATATTTTACAAGAACGTCCACTTATTATAGATGGTGCTATGGGTACACAGATTCAAGCACAGGCTGAAAATATAAGCCAGAGTATGTGGGAGGGGAATGAGGGTTGTAATGAACTTTTAAACGTTACGGCACCTAATGTTATACGAACAATTCACAAGTCCTATTTAGGTGCTGGTGCAGATTTAATAAAAACAAATACATTTGGGGCGATCCCTTGGGTTTTAGATGATTATGAGATAGGGCAGAGGACTTACGAGCTTGCGTATGCGGGAGCTAAAATAGTTAAAGATCTCTGCGATGAGCTTACAACCAAAGAGAAACCTCGTTTTGTTTTAGGTGCACTTGGACCTGGTACAAAACTTCCATCTTTGGGACACATTGATTATGACACGATGTATGAGGGTTATTTACAAGCTGCTTTAGGTCTTATTGATGGTGGAGCTGATCTATTTTTACTAGAGACTGCTCAAGATCCACTGCAGATTAAAATAGCTATTCATGCTTGTCAAGATGCAAGTGCGCAAAAAAATATTGAAGTTCCTATTATGGTTTCTGTTACGATAGAGCTTTCAGGAACAATGTTAATAGGTACGGACGCTTCGACAATAGCTACAATTTTAGAACCTTTTGACATATTATCTTTAGGTTTTAATTGTGGGACAGGACCTGAACAAGTTGAAAGTCATGTTAAGACTCTCTCTGAAGTTTGGGATAGAGAAATCTCTGTACACTCCAACGCTGGACTACCACAAAATAGAGGTGGCTACACATTTTACCCAATGGGACCAAGAGAGTTTACAGAGCGTCAAGAGAAGTTTTTAGAGATTGATGGTGTTAGCTTTTTGGGTGGATGTTGTGGTACCACTCCTCAACATATTTTAGAGCTATCGAGAAAAGTTCAAAGCGTTATTCCAAAAAAGTCAACTGGTTCACATGATGCATCTCTTGCATCGCTTTTTCAGAGTGTCCCATTAGTTCAAAACCCTGCACCATTTTTGATGGGTGAACGCTCTAATGCTACTGGTTCAAAAGCTTTTAGAGAACTACTTTTAGCTGAAGATTATGAGGGGACACTGAGTGTTGCACAACAGCAAGTTCGTGCAAGTGCGCATGGTCTTGATGTTAGTGTCGGTTTTGCTGGTCGAGATGAGCAAAAAGATATGAATGAAGTAATTCGTCGCTATGCTCAGAATATTGCACTCCCCTTAATGCCAGATAGTACGCAAGTCCCAGCTTTAGAGACGGCACTAAAGTTAATTGGTGGTAAGGCAATTATAAATTCTGTAAACCTAGAAGATGGAATTGAGAAGTTTGATACTATATGTAAGATGGCAAAAAGGTATGGAGCTTCTTTAGTATGTTTAACAATTGATGAAGTTGGAATGGCAAAAACTGCACAGAGTAAAGTTGAGATTGCACAAAGAATGTATGATTTAGCGACTAAAAAACATGGGTTACGTTCAGATAATCTTGTATTTGATTTGCTTACCTTTACAGTTGGAAGTGGAGATGCTGAGTATCATACTGCTGCAATTGAGACGATTGATGCAATTGCACAGTTTCACGCACTTCATCCTGAGGTTGGTTTTGTGCTTGGTCTTTCGAATATCTCATTTGGACTTGCTAAACATGCAAGAGAGTACTTAAATGCAGTTTTCTTACATCACTGTGTAAAAGCTGGGCTTAGCATGGCAATTATAAATGCAAAAAATATTATCCCTATGCATAAAATTGAAGATGATGATTTAAAAGTTTGTGAAGATTTACTTTTTAACAATAGAGAAGAGGGCGACCCACTTTTTGCGTTTATTGAACATTTTTCTGAAGTAAAATCTGTAGATAATGACGCAGATGATGCAGCATTTGAAGCTTTAAATAATGAAGAGAAAATTGCAAAACTTTTAATGGATGGCAATAAAGAGAAGATGCTTTTAGTTGTAGAAGAGGCTAGGAAAGAGATAAAGCCTGAAGTTATAGTAAATGAGATATTGATTGATGCTATGAAAGTTGTTGGTGAACTTTTTGGAAGTGGACAGATGCAATTACCATTTGTACTACAATCAGCAGAGACAATGAAATCAGCAGTTGATGCGCTAAACCCATATCTTCCTAAGATTGAGAAGGCAAGCGAGACAATTTTAATTTTGGGCACTGTTAGAGGTGATGTTCATGATGTTGGTAAGAACCTAGTAGATATAATTCTTACAAATAATGGTTTTAAAGTTATAAACTTAGGAATTAAAGTTGGAATTGATGCATTTATTGAAGCCTATAAAGAGCATGGTGCAAGTGCCATTGGAATGAGTGGGCTACTAGTAAAATCTACACTTGAGATGAAGCAAAATTTACAAGCACTAAAAGATAAAGGCATAGATGTACCGATACTTCTTGGTGGAGCTGCACTTACTAGAAATTTTGTAGATGATTTTTGTCGTACAGAGTATGATGGACCAATTTTTTATTGTCGTGACGCATTTGATGGAATCACTTCAA
>Ga0316204_10012529_pt1 | contig 10318 bp, 7 predicted proteins | sample 6monrhotite_MG_2_FD_205661 | JGI IMG/M metagenome (GOLD analysis project Ga0316204, IMG submission 205661) | Microbial mat bacterial communities from mineral coupon in-situ incubated in ocean water Damariscotta River, Maine, United States -... | ecosystem: Environmental > Aquatic > Marine >... | reverse complement strand
TCATTCATTGGCTTAATTTTTTCAAATTGCCAATGTTTCTCATAATACTGAACAATTTCACGCGGCTTTGCATCTTGCATCGTATGATCAATATTCTGACCTAAATGTTGTAAAGCTTTTAATAATAATACCGACGCTTGATTTTTTTTGACAGGCTCCGCTGCCGATCGTTTACTAAATTTTACACCCTTATTATCTGTTACTAGTGGCACATGAAAATACTCTGGGATCGCATGATTAAAGCAGTGATAGAGAAAATTTTGTCTTGGAGTAGAATCTAAAATATCCTGCCCTCTCACCACATGATTTATTTTCTGATCGATATCATCGGCAACCACCGCCAACTGATAAGCAAACAGACCATCCCGTCTTTTAATAATAAAATCCTGTTTGTCCGCATCTGAATCAAACTGGCATTTGCCTAAAATATGATCATCAAAGTTTTCAAAACCAGATTCAAATTTTATTCGAGTCGCTTGATCAGTTTTTGGCGCTAATGCTCGCGAACGACAAAAACCATCGTAAATTCCATGATTTCGATCTTCAATCATTCGGCGGCTACAATCACACTGATAGACGATCTTCTGCGAGATTAATTCCTCTAATCTTTGTTGATAAACCACATTTCTTTGACTTTGATAAGTAACACTGCCATCCCAAAACAAGCCAAAGTCTTCCAAACTGGTTAGAATAGACTTTGTCGCACCTTCAATTTCTCTTGGAGGATCTAAATCTTCGATTCTGACCAACCATTGACCGCCTTTTTGTTTAGCGATCATATAACTTGCAACCGCAGCAACTAAGGAGCCAAGATGTAAATTTCCAGTGGGGCTTGGGGCAAATCGCCCAATCCAAGGTTGTGTTTTGGCTATTTCAGTCTTTTTATTTTGCTTATTAGATGAGCTGGGCATGTTTTAAGTTTAACCTATACCCGTTGTACATGAAATACTGGGCAGAGTGGAGGTAAATAATGCTCAATAAAAAAGCGCCAATAGGCGCTTGATTATAAATAAGATAAAAAGAACATTAATTATCGGTTAACGTGCTTTTCCTTTATTTCGTCAAGTGTTTTACAGTCAATACATAAAGTTGCCGTTGGGCGAGCTTCCAAGCGACGAATACCAATCTCAATGCCACAAGATTCACAATAACCGTAATCTTCATCTCCGATAGCTTGCATTGATTGACCGATTTTTTTGAGCAATTTTCGCTCTCGATCACGAGTTCTTAATTCGATGCTAAATTCCTCTTCTTGGCTAGCTCGATCCACCGGATCAGGAAAATTAGCTGCTTCGTCTTTCATATGACTAACAGTACGGTCAACTTCTTCCATCAATTGAAGTTTCCATGCGTCAAGTATCGCCCGAAAATGTTTGGCTTGATTTTCGTTCATGTACTCTTCGTTTTTCTTTTCCTTATAGGGCTCAATCCCCAAGGTACCAAGAGTGGTTGATGTTGCTGCTGCTGTTGGCTTCTTTTTAGTTGGCATTCGTATCTCCGCCAGTTTAACTATCTGATATTAAACGAATTATTGTGATTTCGTGTGTCCTTAAAAGACCTTTTTGAAAATAGTCTAAAATCGACTTTTTATCAAGGCGCGGATTTATAGCATAAACAAGAAAATAGAACAATCAAATTTTATGCCTTTAGGCTATTTATCAAAATTGGTTCTCAAATCCAGTTACAACTGAGCAAAACCGAAAACCCCAAGCGGTGTGAGTAAACTTTGCCGGATTTCATCAATTTTCTCAGGTTGATATGCCTGCATCGGCAATTGCCCCCAGATAGGTGTTGGCCAACATACATCGTCTTTAAATCTAACCACATGATGCAAGTGGAGTTGCGAAACAATGTTGCCGATCGCTGCGATATTAAGTTTATCACCTTTAAAAACATCCATTAGCACCGTTGATAGCAGTCGTGACTCCAACCAAAATTGATTTTGATCTTTATCAGATAACTGATAAACCTCTGTTTTATCTGCCCTCATAGGTACCAACACAAACCAAGGGTATTGCGAATCGTTCATTAATAACAATCGGCATAAAGAAAATTGACCAATGGTGATACTGTCGTCATTGAGTCTTTCATCTAACAAAAAAGTCATAAAATATCTCAAGTTAGTAATAAATATGCCCGAAATACATGCGAGCCTGTAGATTATATTATCAAAGTTTAATCGTTAATCTGCAATAAGGTATTATTTCAGTTGAAGCAGTCACTGTTTTACTGTTACATTTGAGTTAGATAAAACTTCCACACAATTAGATTTAGATTCCACAAGGAATTTTACAATGACTAGCAAAACGGCTCTTACTCTTTTCGTCACCGCTTTTTTGAGCATTCCTATATCACCAGCTCAAGCTCATAGTGGCGCTCATCCTATCCGTTATGTGAGCGCAACCGGAAAAGATGAAGGCTCCTGTAGCTCGACAATACATCCGTGTGCAACTATCAATTATGCTGTTCAACAATCGGGCAAAGGTGATAAAGTCTTTGTTGCCAGCGGTGAATACGCCGTGGAAAGTTTAGATATTTTTTATCTGCTATCTGACATGGTCATCGTTGAAGGAGGTTACGCCGAAAAAACAAAATTCAGGCACAAGGATGCTGATAAAAATCTGACCACCATTACCGGTATTCCCGCGCAATATCGCGATCGTTTAGCTAAACGCGGATTTCATCTAGTACAAGACAAAAAAGGCGCGGCAATAAAACTCGGAATAAAAGAAAAACAATTACTCGATACTTATCAAAAACTCACCACCAAGCCTGAGGGACCTGAAACCTGCACCGCAGGAAAGGCTGGCACTTATGATTGCCAAAATATTGATATGCTTTCTCATATGCCGCTGAATGAATTTTCATCTACCCCATCTAGCGCCAACGATATTTGGGGGTTTACTGATTTAAACGATAATCGAGAATATGCCCTGATTGGACTTAGAAACGGAACAGCTATAGTTGATGTGACAAATCCTAACGCACCAACTGAGGTTGGAACAATATCAGGAAACACGTCAACTTGGCGAGATATCAAAGTTTATCAATGCCAAGATGACACCTCTGGAGACTACAACGCCTGGGCTTATGTCACCACTGAGACTAGCCAAGGACTGCAGGTTATTGATCTTAATGATTTGCCAAACAGCGTGAGTTTGCAAACCACCGTCAGTGAATTTACTACTGCGCACAATGTTTATCTGGCAAATGTGGATTACACCACTAACGCAGCGCTGCCAAATATGGAACCCTTTATCTATATTGCCGGTTCAAATCGCTCAAGCGGCGCTTATCGGGTATTTTCTTTAGCCGATCCGAGTAAGCCATATCTATTAACCACTCCACCGATCGGCACAGGCTATGTGCATGACGCGACCACCATGGTAATTACCGATAGCCGGACAGCGCAGTGTGCGGCGGGACATAATCCGTGTGAATTGTTGATAGACTTCAATGAAAATAGCGTTGATATTTGGGACATGACCGATAAAACAACGCCGTCACAAATAAGCTCAACGCCATACAATGGCGCACGTTATACCCATTCGGGTTGGTGGTCTGCTGACAAGAGTTTTGTCTTCATTCAAGATGAGCTTGATGAACAACTGCTTGGGCTCAACACCACTTTAAGAACATTGGATATTTCAGATCTCGCTAGTCCGACAGTGACTTCCACATGGACGGGACCAGATCAGTCAATCGACCATAACGGTTTTACCAAAGGAAATCGATATTATATGAGCAACTACCGCTCGGGATTAACGGTTTTAGATGTCACCAATCCAAACGATATCTCGATGTCTGGCTTTTTTGATACCTTTGTTGTGCCATCAGAAAATAGCGCAAACTTTGACGGAGCGTGGGGAACCTATCCTTATTTAGCCAGTGGAAACTTGCTAGTTAGCGATATTAATTATGGGTTATTCGTACTAAAAGATAATACCGCACCATCTGGTTATACACCATCAACCAATGTGGCATCCTGTTCAGCATTTGCTAATGGGAATGGTTCAGGCGGAAATACCGGAGGCAATACTAATCCTCCTCCCCCGACAAGCAGTTCTGGCGGCGGTTCGTTTAGTATCTATTTAATCTTATTCGGATTGCTTTTTGGAAGACGAATATCTAAAAAATAAGCAAACTATATTTTGCAGGACAAGGATGTTCTTTTAAGTTTAAAACTCACAAACCTCATAATCACTTGGAAATTCATTACTATAAAATGGCAATAAATTTTTATTTTTACAATTTTTAAAACTCGAAAAAAAACCATCATTTTTATATCCAAATAAAATCCCAGATGGAGGAGATAAATCCAGACTTTCCGTTTCTATTTGTTTAAATAAATCCGCCCACACTAACAACGCACCACTCGCTCCTGTTAAATTAGTTGGTTGATTGTCATCTCTTCCCAACCAAACCACAGCCAATTTATTATTATCAAAACCAGCGTACCAACTATCTCGTAAATCATTGGTCGTTCCTGTTTTTCCCGCTAAATCTAAATTTTGAAATTTCCAGCTAAGCGATTTTGCGGTGCCTCTTTTGGTGACTTGCGACAACAAATAGCTGACAATAAATGCCGCTTCTTGATCAACAACTTGCTCGCTTTTCCGAGTATAACGATTCAATAAATTTCCGTATTGATCCTGGACTGCAATTAGCGCTCGCGGTTTAATCGATAAACCATGATTCGCTAACCCCTGATAAAGTGTTAAAATCTCCAAAGGCGACATTTCTTTACTACCCAATGCGATAGACGGAAAAGCGGGTAAATCTCTTTCAAACCCCATATCGTTTATCGTATCAACAATATCATCTATTCCCGTTTGCATCGCTAACTGCGCCGAAGCTAGATTATAAGAATTGATCAAACCTTCAGCTAATGGAATAAATCCATCGTTATCACCATGTTCTTTTTTGTCATAGTTTTGCGGCGACCACACACTACCATCAGTCCCGGTTAAAGAAAATGATTGATCTTTTATCGGTGTTATAGCATTAAAACTTTCTGGCTTTTGCAAAGCATTCAAATATACAAAAGGCTTAATCACCGATCCCGTTTGTCTAACTGCATCAATCGCTCGATTAAACCCAACATAGTTAGGTTGTCGATCGCCAACTACCGCTTGAATTTCTCCACTGGCAATGTCACTCACAATAACCGCGCCTTGCAGACGTTTATCAGTCTGGTCTTTATCCTTGTGTTTGTCATCAATCATTGCCAAACGTTGGCTCAAAGATTTTTCCGCTTTTTCTTGCAAAATAGGATCGAGACTGGTGAATAATTTTAATCCATCTTTTTTTAATGACGATGAACTATAGTCTGTGGATAATTCTCGTTTGACCAACCCCATAAATGCTGGAACCCGACTGGTTCTAATTGGTGGTTTTTTAACAACCATTAAAGTTTTAGAACTCGCCTCAAGCAACCCATTTTGATCGAGCAATCCTTGCTCCACCATTTGAGAAAGTACCAGATCTCGTCTTTGTTTAGCCCTTTCTGGATGTCGCCTCGGATTATAATATGATGGACCTTTAACCATTCCGATTAACAGCGCGACTTGAGATAAATTAAGTTTCGACAAAGGTTGATCAAAGTAAAATTCGCTAGCTCGCGCAAAACCATGAATGGTCGAGTCACGATTTTGTCCCAAATAGACCTCGTTAACATAGGCTTGCAAAATCGTTTTCTTATCGTAATGATATTCGGTAAGCAACGCCATGATTGCTTCTCGGCTTTTTCGCCATAAGCTTCTTTCATTTGAAAGAAAATGATTTTTCATCAACTGCTGAGTTAAAGTACTTCCGCCTTGCCTCAATTCTCCTTGGCTAATATTACTCCACAATGCTCGCGCAATACCTTTTAGTGATATCCCCCAATGATCATAAAATGCGCGATCTTCTGTGACTAATAATGCCGCGATAAAATTATCTGGCAGATCGTCTAAACGAACAAGTTGTCGGTCCTGTGTTGTACCAGAGGGATTTACCTGGATATTGCCCAGCAATAAAGGATCGAGACGTAGATAGTTAATACTTTTATTCGATGAAAAATCTTTCAGTAAGCTGATCCGATCATTATTGATCGTTAGTTGGATGAGCTGCGAACCTTGCTCGCCATCCCAAAACTTGAATGACCGAGTATGGATCACCAATGTCTGCTGATAAAGTTCGTACTCCCCGCTCGCAACTGCTTTGATGACCTGGCGGTAACCGAGCAGGTTAAGTTCTTTAATTAATTCAGAAAATCGAAGTGATTGTCCCAGTGTAAATGATAATGACCGAGCATATACCTTAGCGGGAATATCCCATGCTTGTTGATCAAATTCATTTTTTACTTTTGAATCAAGGTAAATAACAAGAAAAAACAAAAAAAACAGACCAATTATAAATATTCTAAAAAGAAATTTTTTGGTTTTTTTAAAAAGAGTATTAGCCTTCATTTGTCAAAATACCAATAATTACAAATTGTATTTTTTACTGATTAGTTGACCATTATATTTAACAATAATGCCTTCTTGTTTTATAGCGACCAAAACTAAATGCGGTGCGATCATTTCACCAACGCCATAAAAGGCACCGTTCAAAACCACGAAGCTTTTTTTAACATTAGTAGAAACCGCATAAGAACTTATTTCAAGCTCAGGCATTTTTAGAATGATTGCTTCTGGCAGCGATTCAAACTCAATCACTTTGTCATTCGCTTCAAACTCTACTTCATTTTTTGCTTGTGTTTCAGATTTCGTATCAATACTGGTTTGTGTCGATTGTTTACTTTGTTTGTTCTCCTTGGAAGTGAGAGTTTTTGATGTCTGTATTTTTTTAGGCTGATAAACTGATTTTTCTTTTAAATCTAGTTTTTCAACGGCAGAGTTTTTAGCTGCGTTTTTTTCAGATACGGAACTTTCTACTACACTACTTTCAACCACAGAGTTTTCAACTACGGAATTCCCAACAATTACATCTTCGACAACCGCGCTTTCTACAGCCTGGCTTTCTCGTTTAAGTTCGTTTTGTTTATAACCTTTTTGTTTTGTGTCATCAACAAGTTCACTATGTGAATCATGAATACCAATCAATGCTTTTGGGAAAAAAAATAGCAAAACCCAGCTAAATACCAATACAATTAACAATAACCCGGAAACCATTTTCCAAAACTTTAACTTTTTTAATAACCACTCATCACCTAACATTTCATCATCAAAATGAGAGTCGTTAACACTAGGAACATCATTATCTGAATTTTTTTTTGGTTGATTAAGTGACTCTAATAATATCGACATAAATAAATTCTCTATAAACACAAGAAATTAATGTTTTTATAACTAATGCTGTTATGACTAGCGCTGTTATAACTAATATTTTCGTAACTAGTACTGCTGCAACTGAGGAATACCAACAAGGGTTTCACTATTAATGGTTAAAATGGTTTTCATTCCTGCAATACCATCAGCATTAATATTCCGTTGTTTTTGATAAGTTTTAAGCGCATTCTGTAAAGATTTATCAAAAACTTGAGAGCTAGGCAATTTTTCATCGACTAATTGTTGCATTTTTTTATTTAGCCAAGTCACGGCTGTTCCTTGATCGCCAAAATTAATATCTCCCCTATATCCATCCGGCGCTTGCCATAAGATTTGATATTCGCCAGTCCAAATAGTCGATAGTTCCTCAATTTGAATTTCTACCTCATTATCGCCAAATAAAAAAGTTGCATCTAATCCAGACAGTTTCTTTAACGTTCCCCAAAATTCGCCTTGTAGACCGGCGGAAAACTTTAGAATTGCGGGTCGATTAAATTGTCTTAGCTGTTGCCAATTTCCATTCATCGGTTGACACAATAAACCATAATTTGCAGCAAAGTCACATCCATTACCATCGGTTAGTGGTGAGTATTTAACTTGCCATAATGACATTAATTGCTGCATTGACCAATTACCATTCGTATCCCATCGCTCACTTGCTATCATCCTGTCTAACAAAGATGCTTGTAATTTATTCGATGACACACCCGAAGCAACGGTCGCTTGATGATCTGTTTCTGTGATGTCAGAATTAGTGATGTCAGAATTAATTGAAGACTGAGAATATTCCTGGTTCTCCGTTATACTAGCTGTTGTCGGCTCAATCGATAATTGCCCCAGTAAGAATGCCAGAATAAAAAGAAACAGTATCGACAAACTAATGACGCTCCATTTTAGCCATTTTAATTTTGCTGCTTTTTTCAATTGATCGGGGTGACCATCGCCACCTAGGACATCATAAATGGCATCTCGCATTATACGATGATCCACTTGGTATTTATTTCGGCTAGTTGCCGCGACCAAAGCGCGATCGCAAATGGTATTAACTAACCTTGGAATACCGGACGTTTTGACGTGAAGTAATTCAATTGATTTTCTAGTAAACAGATTTTTACGGCTTCCTGCAATTTTGATCCGATGGATCACATAAGCCATTGTCTCTTTTAAATTCAGCGGACGTAAATGATATCGAGCAGTGATCCTTTGAGCGAGTTGACGTAGATTTCTTTGTCCGAGTTTTTCTTGAAGCTCTGGCTGACCAACCAGAATGATTTGTAGTAGTTTTTTTTGATTGGTTTCTAAATTAGTCAGCAAACGAATTTGCTCTAGCACCTCAGTATCGATATTTTGCGCTTCGTCAATCATCACTACTACACTAAGCCCTTGTTCATAACAACGGAGTAAATACTCACTAATCTTATCGGTGAGAGTTTTTAAACTAGTGCAATTTTCGGGATATTCGATGTGCAATTCATCGCAAATAGTCGCCAAGAGTTCCAAGCTATCGAGCTTTGGATTAAGTACAAATGCTAAGCGTGTTTTTTCGGGCAATTGTTGTAACAAACATCGACAAACCGTCGTTTTACCTGTTCCCACTTCTCCAGTAAGCAGCACAAAGCCGCCGCCATCTTCAACGCCATAGGTCAAATGCGCCAACGCTTCTCGATACCGATTGCTCATAAATAGAAATCGAGGATCGGGAGAGATGGAAAACGGACGTTCGTTAAGTGAAAAATGCTCTAAATACATAGTTTAATGAGTTATTGTTGGTAATATTTGGAGAAGACATCAATTAGAGGTATATTGTCGTCTTATTCCAAAACCTTTTCAAGGCAGCATAATGAGCGACAACAATACACCAAGTCAAGAACAAAGCGCCAACCAGCCAAATGAAACCATGCCCACTGCTGATGAGAAACAAATGGGAATGTTTTGTCATTTAGCTGCTTTTGCCGGACTCGTTATTCCCTTTGGTAGTATCGTTGGTCCATTAGTCATTTGGCTTATGAAAAAAGACACATCCGCCTACATTGATTATCACGGTAAGGAAGCAGTTAACTTCCAAATAACCATGGCAATCGCATTTTTTGTGTCTTTTATTCTAATGTTTGTAATCATTGGCTTTTTCTTAGTGGCAGGATTAATGATCTTTGAGCTGGTAGTCATCATTATTGCAGCGATAAGAGCAAGTGAAGGCGTAGAGTATCAATATCCGTTCAATTTTAGATTTATCAAATAGCAAGCAAAAATCGAAGTATATAAAAAGTATGCAAATATATTTAGTTGGTGGTGCTGTAAGAGACAAATTGCTGAACTATCCTGTGATTGAACACGATTGGGTAGTCGTAGGTGCTAAACCACAGGAATTACTCGACAAGGGATTCAAGCAAGTTGGTAAGGATTTCCCGGTTTTTTTACACCCTGATAGTGGCGATGAGTATGCCCTCGCAAGAACAGAACGCAAATCCGGCTCAGGTTATTACGGTTTTGAAGTTTTTGCCTCTGAGGACGTCAGTTTAGAAGACGATCTCATTCGTCGAGACTTAACCATCAACGCCATAGCAATGAACGACAATGAAGAAATCTTTGATCCCTACAATGGTCAACAGGATATACAAGATAAAATTTTACGCCATATTTCGCCATCCTTTTCTGAAGATCCACTAAGAGTATTGAGAGTCGCGCGATTTGCAGCGAGGTATCATCATTTAGGGTTTACCATCGCACCTGAAACTAAATCCTTAATGACGGAGCTAGCGAACTCTGGTGAGCTAAAGGCTCTGAATGCGGAAAGAATTTGGAAAGAAACGGTTCGCGCACTTGGCGAAAAGTCACCGCAAATTTATTTTCAAACACTTAAAGATTGTGGTGGATTAGTTGACTGGTTTCCCGAATTAGACTGCCTGTGGGGAATTCCCAATCCGGAAAAATGGCACCCTGAAATCGACACAGGTGTTCATACTATGATGGTTTTAGAACAATGCGCATTATTAACCGAGGACTCAATA
>Ga0316204_10012528_pt1 | contig 10318 bp, 11 predicted proteins | sample 6monrhotite_MG_2_FD_205661 | JGI IMG/M metagenome (GOLD analysis project Ga0316204, IMG submission 205661) | Microbial mat bacterial communities from mineral coupon in-situ incubated in ocean water Damariscotta River, Maine, United States -... | ecosystem: Environmental > Aquatic > Marine >... | reverse complement strand
CGAAACCCGATAAAGCCGTCATGTTGGTTGCCTCATCCAGCGGCGGATGGTTTCCGATAGATTTTTCTCCCGATGATAAAAAATTGCTGGTGTTCAATTATGTCTCGGTCACCGATAACCAGCTTTATCTGATCGATATCGTCAATGGTACATCTCAAAAACTGACGAACAGTGCTCAGCCAGTGGCCTATGATGGCCTGAAATTCTCGCCCGATGGCCAGCTTTGGGCTGCGTCCGACGAGGGCAGTGACGTGAAAAGATTGGGCGTTGTAGAAATGGAAACGTCGATATTCACGCCCATGATAGATGAAAAGATTTGGGACATCTCGGATTTCGATATTAGCAGAGACGGCCGCTGGATCGCTTTTGAGGTCAATCAGGCCGGACGTTCCGTCCTGAAATTTTACGATATGGAAAGCCGGAAAATCAGGACAGTGGATGGGTTACCCGCCGGGGTGATTAGCGGCGTCGAATTTTCGCCTTGGGGAGAACTGGGCATCACCCTCAACACCAACAAAACCGGGATCGATGCCTATAGCGTAAATCCTGAAACACTGGCGGTGACAAGGTGGACAAAAAGCGAGACCGGCGGCCTGGATACGGCCGATAATGTGCTGCCGGAACTGGTCGAGATTGAAAGCTTCGACGGAGAGAAAATGTCTGGCTATCTTTATCGACCCGATGGGAAAAAACACAAAGGCAAACGACCACTTATCATCAATGTTCACGGCGGCCCCGAGGGACAGGCGACGCCGCGCTTTATCAGCCGGAACAATTACCTCATAAACGAGTTAGGTGTCGCGATATTCCACCCCAATGTGCGGGGATCAACAGGCTTCGGAAAGCGCTTTGTGGCTTTGGACAATGGTCCGTGGAAGCGCGAGGATAGCGTGAAGGATATTGGCAGTTTTCTAAACGTTTTGCGCAAGGACAAACGGATCAATAGAAAGCGTGTTGCCATTACCGGCGGCAGCTATGGCGGCTATATGACGCTGGCATCGATGCTCAGCTATAAGAGCAAGCTAAGGGCCGGACTGGAATCCGTGGGCATCACCAATTTTGTAACATTTCTGGAAAACACAAAGGACTATCGCCGGGATTTGCGCCGCATTGAATATGGTGATGAACGCATCCCTGAGCAGCGCGCCAAGTTGGAAGAGATCAGTCCATTAACACATGCGGACAAAATCAATCTACCGCTGATGGTGGTGACCGGCGCAAATGATCCGCGGGTACCCGGCAGTGAAGCGGATCAACTTATCCGTGCCGTCCGCAACAATGGCCGCGACGCCTGGCATTTGCTGGCAAAGAATGAAGGCCATGGTTTTCGTAAGAAAGCCAATGCCGACTATCAATTCTGGGCGAGCCTTCTCTTCTGGCGAAAATATCTGCTGGGAGAGAGAAACTAGGACGATTGGAATCCCATGACAGCACCCACGGTTCGAACAGCGATGCAATATGCGATTTTCCTCGCATTGGCGGCCTTTGCTCTGGAATGGCTGCAATATCAGTATTTTCTCAAGACATATCCTGTGGAAATATATGTCGTGCTCATTGCGCTTGGTTTCGCGGCTCTGGGAATTTGGGTCGGTGCAAAATTGACCAGGAGAAATCAACCGGGTCCGTTTGAACGCAACAATGCGGCGATTGAAACATTGGGTATTTCCAAACGGGAACTGGAAGTACTTGAATGCATGGCCAGCGGACAATCCAATAAAGAAATGGCCCGAACGCTCAAAATTTCGCCCAACACCATCAAAACCCATGTTGCCCATGTGTTTGAAAAACTGGATGTCGATCGCCGGGTACTGGCCATTGAGAAGGCGAAAACTTTGCGGCTTATCGCGTGAGACATTGGGGTGAATTAGGTCAAATCACCCATCAGGGTGATTGGCTTTAGCCGAGCGACACGGCATAGTTCGCTGCATCAGGGAGGCGAAATATGCGCAGAATAATTTTCACATATGGCATAATATCAGGAACAATTGTTATCCTGTCTATGATGTTCGGAATATTGGCCGGTGGCTCGCAAAGCTTTTGGGCATCCGAATTTTTCGGTTATCTGATCATGCTGATCGCCCTGTCGATGATCTTCGTTGGTGTGAAGAAAATTCGCGATGAGAGCATGGGCGGCGTTATAAAATTCTGGTCAGCGCTGGGCGCAGGTTTGGCTATCGCGGCCATAGCCGGCGTCATGTATGTGGCCATCTGGCAATTGTATCTGACCGCCACCGACTATGCCTTCATTCACAATTACACCGCGGACATCATTGCCCAGCGCACGGCCGATGGACTGAGCGGTCCGGCACTGGAAAAACTGGTCGCCGAAATGGAAAAACTCAAATCGGACTATGGCAAATTTTACATCCGATTGCCGATGACGTTCCTTGAGATTTTTCCGGTCGGCGTTTTGATATCCATCATTTCCGCAGCCGTTTTGCGTAACCCCAAAGCATTTCCCGCACGCACATAAACTGGAGAGACATTATGAAACTCGGAGCATTTTCACTCAGCCTGTCGGTCAAAGACCTTGCTGCATCCAAAGCCTTCTATGAAACACTCGGCTTCACCAAATTTCATGGTGACGAGAGCCATAACTGGTTGATCATGAAGAATGAGGACACCGCCATTGGTCTGTTCCAAGGCATGTTTCCTAAAAACATGATGACCTTCAATCCAGGTTGGGATGGCAATGCACAGCCGGTCGATGAGTTTGACGATGTGCGTGACATTCAAAAATTGCTCAAGGATGCCGATATCCCCCTCGACAGCGAAGCCGAAGGGGATTCCGGGCCCGCTAGCATCATGCTAACCGATCCGGATAGTAATCCCATCCTGATTGATCAGCACCGTTAACGACGCAAGTTTGGGTGATTGCCAATACTGGCGCGAATGGCATCCAATGCGGGTTTGCGCATGGCTGATTTTTGATAGGCATAAGCATGGCCGGGAAGCTGTGCCAGCTTGCCCGCAATGTTCAAAGCCGCATCGATCACTTTGTCCGGTTCGACAAGCATATCGAGATAGCCCGCCTCAACCGCGCCTTTGGGATCATAGATAAACGCCTGAATCATTGCCCGGGTCTGGTGTTTATTCGTCAGTCGTTCACGCGCCAGTTCCACGGCAAAGACCGGCAGGGTCATACCAGTAATTGACTCATTGGCACCCAGCTTGAAATCGCCATCCGCACCAATGCGGGTATCGCAGCTCATCATCAGAAAAACGCCCATGGCTATCGCATGGCCGTTACAGGCGCCGACAACAGGAATCGGACCGCCATAGAGCCGAAGCACGAGTTCCGAAGCCCGGTCGAGCAATCGCACCGAATCCTCTTTGGTAAAATCACCCATCATGCCCAGATCAAAACCGCCGGAGAAACGGCCTTCCCGTCCGGTTAGCACCAATGCCTTGGCATCCGCCTCTGCCTTATCCAAAGCGTCATTGATCGCTGCCATCAGCTCGAAATTCACCGCATTGGCCTTGCCATCGTCCATGGTGATAAGCGCCACATCATTCTGAATATCTATGGAAATGCTCATATTGTCCTCCACTTTCAAATTTAATTGACCGATTAAACCGCGAATTCAAATCCGGTCAATGGCAAAAATGGGAGGATTCCGGCCAGTCACCATCGGACATCGCCCCCCATCGGCCGATGCCGTAGCGGCAGATCAGGATTGAATATCACCGATTATTTTTATCAGTCGTGCCACATCATCTTCATCGTGATAGATGGCAAATCCAATGCGCAGAACATCGCCGCGGACATCTGTCACCACATTTTGGTCTTCAAGCGCAGCATGTAAGGCAGGCGCATCGTTCCCGCGAAAGGCTAGAAATCGTGCATGCGAACCCTCAATCAACGGATTGAGCAGCTCCATGTTCGGCAACGGATTTTCCAGCAAAAAAGCGCTTTGCATTTGGTGCACATGATCAGAAATTGTGGCAGTCGACAGGCCTTCCTGTATCAACATCCGCTGCACTGCATTGAAGCGATACAGCCCCGATGGATCAAAGGTACTGCCCAGAAAACGCCGACCATCCGGGGCATAGCCAATCTCCCCCGGTGACAGCGCCAGATCATCAAATGCGGCATACCATCCTGTCACAGCCGGACGTGGCGCAAAGCCTGCTGGTGCATGAAGGAAACAGACGCCCTCCCCCGCCATCGCGTATTTATACCCTCCGGCAACGTAGAAAATGCGCTCCGCGACTTCCGACAGGTCGGTAGCCGCAGCCATGAACCCGTGATAGCCGTCGATCACAACCCAGGGTCCTTCGGGTTTTGCGATCGCGGCCAATTTCGCAATATTCTGCAACACCTCTCCGGAGTTAAACAGCACGTGGCTGGCAAAAACCAAATCATATGAACCCGTCTGTGCTTGCCCCACCAACTGACTGGCAGGAACGGCTTCAAGCAGCACCTCTCCCGCCTCCATCCAGCGGGTTACTTGTCTGCGAAAACTGTGAAACTCTCCATCGGTTCCGAGAATGCGAACCGGGCGTTTGGGGATAGCGGATAATATCCGTACCAAAAAATCATGGGTGTTGGGAGCGAATGCCAATGTTGACGGATCAGGGAGATTCAGCTCGGCCGCAATATGTTGCTGCGCCTCCTCCCAGACTGGCCCCATTATCTTATCCCATTTGTGGTCAGCGAGACTGGCCGCATCCTGCCAGGCCTCTACCTGCCCCTGATAGCTGGCATCCGGCCACAAATGATGGCTATGTGCGGCAAAATGAAGTCGTTCCGGATTGGCGGATAGGGATTTCGAAAAGAGCCGCTTCCAGCTCATAGCTGCGTACGCACCGACCAGAGTTCGGGGAAAGCGCGTTTTGACAATGTGCTCTGTAAATAGGAGACTCCGGCCGTGCCGCCTGTACCCATTTTACCACCAATAATCCGTTCGACGGTCAGCACATGTTTGTGCCGCCAGGTGGCCATCGCATCGTCCAGATCAACCAGCTTCTCGGCCAACTGATAAAGTTCCCAATATTGTTCCGGGTCGCGATACACTTCCAGAAATGCCGCCTCGACGGCCGCTGAAGGCTCGTAAGACTGACTAAAATCCCGATGTAAATGATCCTCCGGGATATCAAATCCAGAGCGCGCCAGAGCAGCGACCGCATCGTCCCACACACTCGGGCTTTCCAGAGCCTCTTGCATATCTGCAAGCGCTTCCGGCCGGTCTTCCTGATATTTTAGAAAACTTTTGTCTTTTAAGCCCAGAAGATATTCGACCGTTCGAAACTGGTCTGATTGAAAACCGGAACTGGGCCCAAGGACATCACGAAATTTTGTGTAATCACTGGGCGTCATCGTGGATAACACATCCCAGCTCAATGTCATCACTGCCTGTATCCTGCTAACGCGGGCCATCGCTTTATAAGCAGGAACCAATTTGTCGGACTGTATCTGCTGCTTCGCTCGCTTCATCTCCCGGATGATTTGTTTGAGCCAGAGTTCCTTTGTTTGATGGATGATGATGAACAGCATTTCATCATCCATATCGGTTTGCGGGTGTTGTGCAGATAATAGAGTGTCGAGCGTCAGGTAACGCGCATATGTCATTTCATTTTTATCGGTCATAGCGCATTAGTAACGCTGGAAACCAGATAGGCAAAGAGCATTGGTTACAAAAATCGGCTATCGGTTAAAAATCACCCCAGCCACATCAGCGGGAGCCACAAAGGCTATCATCTCAAAAAGCGCTACTTGCGCAAGTCGGGATCCAATTCCAGATCATCATCCAGTTGAACACCAAAGCTGTTCAGCATCATGGAAACCTGCGTGTACTGCCCCACGGTCATCACAAGGTCCATGCGCTGTTTTTCCGTAAGCTCGCCAAGCATTTCCCAAGTCGCATCCGAAACAAAGCCATCATTGGTCAGCTCATCGGTTGCACGAATCATCGCCGCTTCGGTGTCAGTCCATCCTTCAGCATCAGCTCCGGCCTTAATCCGATCAATCTCCTCATCGGTCAGACCGCAATCTTTGCCGATGCGTTCGTGCTGAGCCCATTCATATCCAGATTTCCAGTTAAAACCGGTACGCAAGATAATGATCTCGCGTTCTCGCGCGGGAATGGCGTTGTGATTGGACAGGACATAACCGCCCCACCACATAAACGCTTTATAGGCTTTCGGGGCTTTCAGCAGCGTGCGAAAGATATTGAGAATGGGACCGCCGCGAAAACGGTCTCCGAGCATCGCGCGATGTTCGTCTCCGATTTCTGCGTCAGATAAAGGCGCGATGCGGGGTTTGTTCAATCGCATTACTCGGGTGCCGATACTTCGCCGCGGGCAATGCGCTTGTCCTGCGTGTTATTCTCAAAGTCACTGGCATCATGTCGCTCAAGCAGCTGTGTCTCTGGTTCACCATAAGGACGATTGACCATCATACCACGCTTCACACCCGGCCGTTCGTTTAATTGCTTGGCCCAGCGCTGGACATTCTTATAATCCTGCACCTGCAGAAACTCTCCAGCTTCGTACAGAACACCACGGGCCATACCACCGTACCAGGGGAATGTTCCCATATCGGCGATGCTATATTCGTCGCCTGCCAAAAATTCATTTTCCGATAGATGACGGTCAAGCACGTCCATTTGCCGCTTCACCTCCATCGCATAGCGGTTGATCGGATATTCCCATTTCTCTGGCGCATAAGCGTAAAAATGGCCGAATCCGCCGCCGAGAAATGGCGCTGATCCCTGTACCCAGAACAACCAGTTAATCGCTTCAGTACGTTTGTGATGGTCGGTGGGGAGGAATTTTCCGAATTTCTCGGCCAGATAAAGCAGCATCGAAGCCGACTCAAACAAACGGGTCGGCGGATTGGTGCTGTGGTCCATCAATGCGGGAATTTTACTGTTCGGGTTCACATCGACAAAGCCGCTGCTAAACTGTTTGCCTTCACCGATATTGACCAGCCAGGCATCATATTCCGCCTCGCTAATGCCGAGTTCAAGAAGCTCCTCGAACATGATCGTGACCTTCACACCATTGGGCGTGCCTAGAGAATAAAGCTGAAACGGGTGTTTGCCGACCTTCAACTCTTCATCATGTGTGGGTCCGGCTATCGGGCGATTAATATTGGCAAACCGTCCGCCGCTTTCGGATTCCCATTCCCAAACTTTAGGTGGGGTATATGTATCTGTCATATTCGGGCTCCGCTAAATGGAAAAAGGGTGGATCGATTTATTCGGCCCACCCTATTCCCAAACTGGTTGTACGATCAAGATTGATTATCTTGGGTCGCTAAAACTGAATGTAAGTCGACAACTATCCCAAAGTAACAGATTTAATCGCCCCTGGCTGTGCAGGCGGTTCGCCTTTTGGCAACGCGTGTACAGCTTCCATTCCGGAAGTCACCTGACCCCACACCGTATATTGGTTGTCCAGGAAACCGGCATCATCAAGACAGATAAAGAACTGACTGTTAGCAGTATTTGGATCCATCGTTCGGGCCATCGAGCATGTGCCTTCGACATGGGGCTCGGCGTTAAATTCCTGCTCCAGATCCGGTTTGTCGCTGCCTGACATCCCTGTACCAGTTGGATCGCCACCCTGTGCCATAAAGCCGTCAATCACCCTGTGGAATACAACGCCGTCATAAAATCCTTCCGAAGCCAGCTCGGTAATCCGCTCCACATGCATGGGAGCAAGGTCCGCGCGCAGCTTGATTTCTACGTCGCCAGTGTCGAGATGAAGGGTCATTTTTTCGTGCGCCATATGCTATTCCTTTTTTGTCCATTTCATTATGTTGTTGGGCATATAGGCATGGCCTCAACAAAAATCACGCGCTTCATTGGATAAATGTCACAAAAGATTGCATTTGCGGCGCTACTGCTACTAGACAGCGCTGGTTGAGGCCGCGTGCTAGCGCATCAAAAGGGGAGCATCGACATGACCGAGATGAATGAAGTCCCCGTCGAAGAACTCGATCACGAAGATGTGCTCGATGAAGACAATCGGCTCACCAAGGATTTTGTTCGTTCGGTTTCACATGCAGTGGAACGAGACGATCACGGTCTGGCGCAAGAATTGGTCAATCCTCTACATGAAGCCGACGTTGCCGATCTGTTTGAATTGGTTGATGAAGATGAACGTGCGCCCTTAGCAGAGGCTTTGGGCGATCTGGTTAGCCCGGAAGTGCTTTCGGAAATGAACGAGCACGTTCGCGAAGACCTGATCGAGGTACTCGAACCAGGCCAGATTGCGGATCTGACGGAACAGCTGGAAACCGATGACGCGGTCGCGATTATCGAGGATCTGGACGAAGGCGAACAAAAAGCCGTTCTCGCCGAAATGGAGCCCGAAGATCGGGCCGCGGTCGAAACCGCGCTAACGTATGGCGAAGAGACCGCTGGCCGGATCATGCAGCGGGACCTGATCGCTGTGCCTGAACATATGACGGTTGGTAACCTGATCGATTATCTACGCAATAATGACGATTTGACCACCGAGTTCTGGGAAATATTTGTCGTTGACCCGGCCTTTAGACCGGTGGGCACATGCGAACTTAGCTGGATTTTACGGACACCGCGCGACATCGCAATTTCAGATGTGATGAAGCACGAGCAGACCTTGATCCCCGCCGATATGGATCAGGAAGAAGTCGCACTCCGGTTCCAGAAATATAATCTGATTTCGGCTGCTGTTACAAACGAAGACGGACGCCTGATCGGCATGATCACGGTTGATGACATACTCCATATTGTCGAGGATGAGGCAAGCGAAGACGTATTACTGCTATCCGGTGCCGGCGAAGGAGATATTAACGAGCCGATACGCGAATCCTACAATGCGCGAGTGCGCTGGTTGATCGCCAATCTGGCAACCGCGATGGTGGCGAGCTTTGTTATTTCTATTTTTGGCGGTGCGATCGAACAGATGGTGGCACTTGCGGTGCTTATGCCGATTGTGGCTAGCATTGGCGGAAACGCAGGTACCCAAACTATGGCTGTTTCCGTCCGTGCACTGGCAATGAATGAGCTGACGCGGTCCAACACAAGCAGAATTATTGGCCGAGAGCTACGTCTTGCATTGCTTAATGGTGGTACAATCGCGATACTTGTGGGCATTGGCACAGCTCTGGTCTTTAGCAATCCCATGCTGGGCGGCGTAATCGCGGCAGCAATGCTTATCAATATTGTGGTCGCCGGGTTTGCCGGGATTTTCGTACCCGTTATGCTCGACCGACTGGGTCAGGATCCTGCTCTCGCCTCGTCGGTTTTCGTCACAATGATTACTGATACAATGGGCTTTCTGGCTTTTCTCGGGCTAGCTGTCGGTAGCGGGCTCGTTAGTCTTTGAACCGGGCACTCCGGCAATGATAGAAACCGAGCGCCTGGTTCTTCGTCCCTATGAACTGAACGAATTTCCGCAATATAAATCACTAATCCAGGATCCCGAGATTATGAAGCATATCGGCCGGCAACCATCGTCCGACGATGAAGCATGGCTTCGGTTTTTGGCCAATGCCGGCCGTTGGAACCTTCTGGGTTATGGGTTGTTCGCGGTTTTTGAAAAAACCACGAACGCGTATGTCGGTGAGACCGGCTTCAGCGATTTCAAACGCCAGCTCGGTCCAGATTTTGATCCCTTTTATGAAGCCGCCTGGCTCTTTGTAAGCTCTAAACAGGGCAAGGGATATGCGCTGGAAGCAGCCATGGCAGCACATAACTGGCTCGATCGAGTGTTCAAACCAGTCAAATCCGTCTGTATCATCGATCCCAAGAACGCTCCATCCATACGGCTCGCTGAAAAAATCGGTTATGCGAGCTTTGGCGAGGGGCAATATCGCAACAGCAGGGTAACTATGTTCCAGCGATTGAACGGCCGCTAGCGCCGCATATAAATATCTGCAAAGTTCCCAATATCGTGCCAGATACGTTCGCGCGCACAATCGTCGATCATCTCGCAGAGAAGTGCATCATAGGCAGGCCGGTTTCCGGTAACCACATGTCGCATCATATTCAGGAACAGTATTTCGTCGGGGGTTGTTTTCGGTGTACAAGGGCAACCAATTTTGAACGCCTCTGGCCAAGCAAACCCAACAGTTTCAACGATCAGCAACAACCGAATGGTTGCTTTTCGACTGCCCAACCGCTCGTCCAGCCGTTCCCTGCAATCCTGATTGGTTTTATGCGCAACAATAGCCAAGCGCAGTGACATAATAATCCTTGCTTCCGGGCCGGCCAAGGTCCGGATATCAGGCATTGGCACGACCAGTTTTTCCAATATTGCTCCCATTTCGACTCCCTCATGGTGGTTAGAGAGATAGAATATGCTTTTGATAATCATTTGCAATAAG
>Ga0316204_10012527_pt1 | contig 10318 bp, 11 predicted proteins | sample 6monrhotite_MG_2_FD_205661 | JGI IMG/M metagenome (GOLD analysis project Ga0316204, IMG submission 205661) | Microbial mat bacterial communities from mineral coupon in-situ incubated in ocean water Damariscotta River, Maine, United States -... | ecosystem: Environmental > Aquatic > Marine >... | reverse complement strand
ATGGCCTAATTGCTGGAAAGTGCGTAGCTTGTTGATTAAGACTGTATGACCTAAATGCAAATCAGGTGCGGTAGGATCAAATCCGGCTTTAATTTTTAAAGGTTTACCTTCCTTTAGTTTGGCAATAAGTTCGTCTTCTAATAATATTTCTTCTGCTCCGCGCTGAATTTCAGCCATCGCACTTTGCCAATCTGACATTTATGTAACCTTATTAAAAATATACAATTTATCTTATTGCTTACATTTTACTTGGCAAGCCCCAGCAATGAAAGGGTTATGGTATTTTTTACGATAACTAAAAGTGATTGCCTACACCTAATAAACTATTCAAAAAACCAGCTGCAACTGGAAAATCCTTCGTAATCCATATATTCTGGAGTTATGTTTTAAAAAGCGTGTTGTATTTGTGATTAAAAAGACCTTTAAAAATATGCCTAAACCGCACAGATGGTTCATATCTGGGGTGGCTGGATTTTTGTTTGTTTTATTCCTTTTCCCTTCTGAGCCGGTCAGTGCATTCAAAAACTCCGCGTCTACGTTACAGATTGGTAAACGTTATGATATTGAAGTTAACTTTGACAACTTCAATGTTGAAAACGTTTCTGGTCTTGAGGAAATAAATAAAGCTAAGTCGGTCGTAGTCAAAAAAGGCGATAACTTAGCAATGATATTCAAACGCAGTGGTTTGTCTCCACAGCAAACCTATCGTGTTAGCAAAGCAGGTGAACAGGCCAAAAAACTTTTGAAAATAATGCCCGGTGACGTATTAGAATTACAAATCGACCCGCAAGGCCAACTAATATCATTACAATACCCTTTTTCTAACACCGACACCTTGATTGTCACTAAGAGCGAAGGCAATACGTTTACCAGTAAAATTGAAGCCCTTGAAGTAGATACCCGTTTAAATTATACCCAAGGCGATGTGACCAACAGTTTTTGGAATGCTGGCCTGAAAGCCAATTTAACTGATAACCAAATCATGCAAGTAGCGGGTATTTTTGGCTGGGATATTGATTTTGCCTTAGGTCTTAGAGCGGGCGATAGTTTTTACGTGATGTTTGAAGAACATTATATCAACGGTGAATTCATTGAAAATGGCGACATAGTCGCCGCGCAATTTGTCAATCAAGGAGAAGCGTACACAGCGATACGTTATGAAGATGGTAATTTCTATACGCCTGAAGGTCGTAGTATGCGCAAGAGCTTTTTGCGGGCGCCAGTTAACTTTAGGTACATCAGTTCTAGTTTTAAGAAAAACCGCTTTCATCCAGTACAAAAACGTTGGAAGGCCCATAGAGGCGTTGACTATGCGGCGGATCGTGGCACCCCAGTAATGGCGGCAGGTGACGGTAAAGTCATTAAAGCAGGCTACGACAAATACAATGGCCATCATGTATTTATTCAACACGGTGAAAGATATGTGACTAAATATCTGCACTTTACAAAACGCAAAGTAAAAAAAGGCCAAACGGTTAAACAAGGGCAACTGATAGGCACGGTAGGATCTACGGGCTTGGCTTCAGGCCCGCATTTACATTATGAATTTTTAGTGAACGGCGTGCATCGCAACCCACGCACTGTCGATTTACCAAAAGCGCAGCCTATCGCCAAAAAAGAGAAAGGTAAGTTTATTGATATTGCTGCATACAGATTGCAGCAATTAAATAATAACAAACGTATTATGTTGGCAATGAATTAGGGACTTTTATGCCACAGCTATATCTTGGATTGATGTCTGGGACCAGTATTGATGGGGTTGATGCTGCATTGGTAGATTTCTCTGGTTCTCACCCGCGGCTTTTAGACTGCCAAACCTTTGCTTTTCCGTCTTCTTTATGTGATGAATTACATCAACTGTGTGCACCCAGTGAGAATGAAATCGAACTAATGGGACGTGCTGATAGAGCTGTAGCTGAGGTCTTTGCCGAGGCATCGCTGCAACTACTCAAAGATAATTATGTTCGTCCTGATCAAGTCAAAGCAATAGGCTCTCACGGACAAACTATTCGTCATATTCCATTTGGTGAACATAGCTTTAGTTTGCAAATTGGCGACCCCAATACTCTAGCGACACTAACGGGCATTGACGTAATCGCCGACTTTAGGCGAAAAGATATCGCCTTAGGCGGCCAAGGGGCTCCTTTGGTACCGGCGTTTCATAAAGCTGTCTTTGCCAGCCCATTAAAATCTAGAGTGGTTATTAATATTGGTGGAATTGCCAATATTACTTATCTACCCCAACATGATTCTGACGATATTATTGGATACGACACAGGTCCAGGGAATACCTTGTTAGACGCTTGGTGTAAGCTACATACAGGGCAAAACTATGATGAAAAAGGACAATGGGCGGCGCAGTGCTCTGCAGATCCTGAGTTGTTGCAACTATTGTGCAAGCATCCGTATTTTTCATCTCCATCCCCCAAAAGTACCGGTCGTGAGCAATTTAACCTACCTTGGTTGCAGCAAAACCTCAGCAGTATTACTCGGCACATTGATCCGCAGGTTGTGCAGGCAACATTAGTCATGTTGACCACTCATACAATTGCCAAGCAAGTTATACAATTTAAAGATGTTGAGCAGGTATATGTTTGCGGTGGTGGTGCTCGAAATGAATTTTTATTAGAAGAGCTAGAATCCGAACTGCATGAATGTGAGTTATTCACCACTGATGAACTAGGTGTAGAAGCCGATGCGGTAGAAGCGATGGCATTTGCCTGGCTAGCCTATGCACATGTGAATAACATTCAAGGTAGTCTTGCTAGTGTGACAGGCGCAACCAGAGGGGCAGTATTAGGCACCTTTTGTCCAAGTAGAGAGTAGAAATGGCAAAACGCCAGTTGGATCAAACAGACATCGCCATTTTAGCGGCTTTATACAAAGACGCCAGAATGAATAATAAAGATATTGCCAAATTGATAGGGCTAGCACCATCTTCATGTCTTGAGAGAATTAAGAAATTACAAAGTGAACAAGTGATTAAGGGGGCACAGTTAAACGTCGACTTTCAAGCGTTAGGTGGCAATATCCAAGTGATGATTTCTATCCGCCTATCTGATCACAGTCGCCCCACAGTGGATACCTTTCAAAAGCAGTTGGCTAGGTTGCCTGAAGTGATAAGCCTTTATCATATGGGCGGCGAAAATGATTTTTTACTGCATGCAAGCTTAAGTGATACCGAACATTTACGAGACTTTGTGTTTAATGCCATTACCGCAAGAAAAGAAGTCAACCATGTTGAAACGGCGCTGATTTACGACCACATAAATGGCACTGTTTTGCCTAAAGTATGACTTACAGCTCGAAATATTCAGTAAAACACTTATATAACTGAGTCCCACTTAACACAGAAGCGGAGGGAAAATGTAAAATAGCCACCAGATCACAAGGAGCTAAAATCTCTGTTGTCGCTCTATCTGTGTCTAAGTTATCGACATTTAGCACTCGAGCTAAAACCCCGCCTTTTTTGACATGATCACCAGGCTTAGCGATATATTCCACTATGCCCCCTTGCTGAGTAAAAAGTGTCTTGTAGTGATTTAGCGTGACGGCCTTGCGCGACATGTTCTCGGGCAAAGTTGAACTAGCGGGTAAACATCCCTTGGCGGTTAGATAAGTTAGGATACTTTTAGCGTCATATTCACCATCTTTAAAACTGATAACTTCTTGGCTACCCATCTCCAAAGTAAAAGCCTCAACCGCAAAATCAACCGGCTGTTGGCGTTTGCTGCTGACTAGATCTGTCAGTAACCACCATGGGCAAAACGTGGCTTCATCCAAGGCACCTGAAAACACATTGGGCATAAATATCACATGGGGAATATTGAACAAACCAGCAGAAGCCTTAGCATATTCAGGTACGTAAATGTGCCGTGTTGATACTGGACCATTATGCAAGTCCAGCACATAATCTGCATCAAATGCCAATTGTTGCAGCTTTAAATTAAGGTGCTGGGCTAAGCCAATCCCCCACGTTTCACTTAATCTGGTTTGTAATTGTTGTTTCATTTTTAGTCGAAATCGGGATTTTATCGACGCAATAGATTCTTCATCATCAATGCTTTGTGCAAACTCATGGATAAAAGCGTCGTCATAATAATAACCACGATTCCAGTTTGTACCATTAACAGGGTCAAATCGCCCTAATGTATATTCACCTGCCTTGATGTTGGTGCCGACTGGGTTACAGTTGGGAACCAATAATACTTCGCCACAAATAGGTAGCGTTTTAAGCCATTGAATAAGCTGATAAATAACCACATTGCCTTGCACTTCGGCACCGTGAATTGAACTCTGAATATAGACCTTAGGTCCTGGCTTCTCACCAACAAACCGATACAAAGGCACATTCATGTTGCGGCCAGATGCGTTTTGCGCCACCACTAAGTGTTCTTTGAACAATTGATTCATACAACTCGTGTGCCCTGTCGAAAAACTCTATACTTTAGTGGCTGGAAAGTGCGGGGATATAGACCGACGAACGCCATTGCCCCAAAGAATAGCTTGGTTAAATAGGCTATGCAGGAGTTTTTGATCTATTTCCAGAATTTTGGAAATCCTGATCACCTTCAACCAGTTACCACTTTCAAAAGCTTTAACCAGTATCAGATACATATATAAATCATTTTGACCACCACACAAGGCTTCTTTCACCTCATCAACTAAGGGCAATTTTTCAACCAACAACTCCATTTCTTGATCAAGTAAGGCATCCAACATTGAAAACAACCCCACTAAAAATGCTGTAGGGGGGTTACTACCGATATTTTTCTCAGTACCGACTAGATCACAAAACTTTCCTCGCACTAAAGATAAATGCAGTAACTCTAAAGGTTTATTATCGGATAAATTGGCCAATGCCAGCAAGGCAATAAACTTCTTAATTTCTACTTCGCCCATATAATTCAGGGCATGACGTAATGAAGTAATTTTATAACGTTTATTAATCATTGGATTATTGATAAAACGCAACAACATATACGACAAACCTACATCGTGTTCGATCACACTATTTATGCTTTCAACATCAAATGATTCGCTAGAGCTAGCGCCCATTAACTCAATCAAGGTAAGTTTGGAAGTTGGTAGGTTCTTGTTCGAGACGGACACAGGTCGGGCGAAGAAGTAGCCTTGAAAATAATCAAATCCCATCTCCCTAAATAGGCTGAAACTGTCTTGTGTTTCAACTTTATCTGCAATCAGTTGCACATTAGCATCAATAAATCGATTTACGTTTTTAGCAAAGAAATTCAAATTTTCATGATTAGAATTCACTTTAAGCATATCAACGTAAGGTATAAACTCATCCCAACTTGGCTCCAGACGACAGTCTTCTAAAGCAATTTTATACCCCATATTTTTAACATGCTTACACATATCCAATAGGCCATTATCTTCATTCCGGCCAGTAACCAACTCCACCACCACATTTTCTGGATCAAGAGAAGCTGGCAAGCCACCCATCAGTGTCTCAGATTGGAAATTAATAAAAGATTTTTTGCTGCAAGAGATATCATCTAAATTAAGCGTTTGATAATTTTTGGCAATCAGTTTGGTCGTTGCCTCATCTCTTTCTACATTAGGGTAACAATCATTCTTACCATCTCTAAAAAAAAGCTCATAGGCAAAAACTTCTTTGTTTCTATCTAATATTGGTTGGCGAGCTATAAAAGCAAACATATACGTCCTGTCTCAGTATTTTTTATTGTGGGCTATTCGCTTGGTCAATAGTAGCAGACCGTGTTTATTGGTTAACATGTATATACTGTATTTGGGCCATCATAGCACTAAAAAAAGGTCATTATTATAATGCCCTTAATTAGGGTAATTTTGAAATTACCCACTCGCACACTGCTTCATTGCAATGCCCCACTTCAACGATTCGTTGTAGAAGGCTTGGGTCATTTTTAAGTCGAGAGACAACTGTTTGGAAATATTCGCCACTCCGTTCCAGTACCCTGCCTCAAATGCTCTTATCAATGATAAAAATTGTCTAAGTGGCTATCGGTTAAAATTTTTGATGTCGCTTCATCTGGCTGAATATCAGGAAAACAATTTTCTTCTCCATCTCTGAACAATAGTTCGTAGGCATACAATTCTTTGTCCCTATTTAATATTGCTTGGCGCGCGATATATGCAAACATAAAAAACGTACCTTTCCAAAACTTCAATTTAAGGGGAGGATTGATCCAATACTTAACATCACTTCGTAGTTTAGACTATCGTAAATTCACTACCAACAACATGCTAATATTTTTCCTAAAGGTTGAAATATATATTTATGGCACAACATCTAATCGGTTGGAATTTTTTTAAAAGTTAACGGTCTATTAAGTAAGGCCAAATAACTCCAAATTTTATGGAATGAATTTAGGTCGCAGAGCAGATTTTTTTTTGCTAGAATCGCGAGCCAATGTGTAATACGAGGTAACTATGAGTACAGATTTACGCGCACTGACATTAACTGTCCCGCAGACGGGAAGTATCGAAACTTACGTCCAAGCAGTAAGTAGTATTAATATGCTCAGCGCTGAAGACGAGCGTGGGCTAGCTGAACGTTTACAACAAGATGATGATTTACAAGCAGCCAGAAAGCTGATTATGTCTCACTTACGTTTTGTGGTGCACATCGCAAAATCGTACTCTGGTTATGGTTTACCCCAAGCTGATTTAATTCAAGAAGGCAATATAGGTTTGATGAAAGCAGTTAAACGCTTTGATCCAACCGTTGGTGTTCGCTTGGTTTCTTTTGCGGTGCACTGGATAAAAGCCGAAATACATGAATTTGTATTAAAGAACTGGCGTATCGTTAAAGTTGCCACTACCAAGGCGCAACGAAAGTTATTTTTCAATCTACGCAAAAATAAAAAGCGTCTTGGTTGGTTTACCCATGCAGAAGTTCAAAAGGTAGCAGAAGACTTAGGTGTAAGCACCAAAGAAGTGTTGCAAATGGAAGCTCGAATGAGCAGTCATGATCAGGCTTTCGATTTGTCTGCTGATGATGACGAAAGTGGCAGTTTTGCACCAGTACAATTTCTTGAAGATAAAACAACCGATGTAGAGTCCGATGTTATCAATGCTGACTGGGATTCGAATGCATCTGGTAGATTGTATGCTGCGCTCAAAACACTTGACGACCGTAGCCAACATATTATCCAAACTCGTTGGTTGTCAGATGACAAAACGACATTACAAGATCTAGCCGATAAGTACCAAGTGTCTGCAGAGCGTGTTCGCCAAATTGAAAAGAACGCGATGAAAAAACTACAGAATGCGATGTCCGCTTAATAATATACCCAATGCCATTGGAGTTGCAGCTAGGCGGCAAAGGAACTCAGCCCCATGAGCCTAGGCGTACTAGGTGATTGGGGTGAGTGAGAGCAGCCAACAACGCTGAGGCTTCAAGGGAGACGGGTATAGATTGCTAAACAGCAATAAAAAAGCGCGACATTCGCGCTTTTTTATTGACCAAAATTCAACTCATTCACTTTTCGGTAATATCCAAAATACGCCAGAAAATTCAGCGACAGCACTATCACCATCTAAAATAGCGACGTTCAGCTTAATTTGGCATTTTTTGTTCTTAACCAAAGGCTCAAACTTGCCAGACAATGACTCAATATTACACAACGCTCTAGGCTGCATGGTAATGGGCTTATGATAATGAATATTAGCATCCCCTAGCACAATTTCACCATCTAGCCCTTTTTCTTTGAGCTGTAAAAATATCATCCCCCAACCAGTCAATGTCGCCAGAGAAAAAATACTGCCCGCAAACATAGTGCCATGTAGATTGATGTTTTTATTCAAAGATGCCCTATTCTCAAGAGTGCGCCCGGTATATTGGTGTAGTTTGATACCCATTTGTTCACTAATAGGAATAGTGTCATGCCAAGTGGCTTGTAATAACTTACACCATTTGGGATGCAACAAAATACTGCTTGGATCGGTGAGCTTTTTCACCATTTGCTGACGCTGTTGCTCTCCGAGTTCTTTTGGTGCTCCCTTTTGTGCTTTAAACCCCAAGCTGGTAAACAATGGGATCGATGCCTGAGTACTATTGGTCACAATGCGCTCTGCGCCCTCTGCTCTGGCTACAGCCTCTAAGGAAGCCACTAACATTTTAGCCAATCCCTTACCTTGGTAGGCTTTTTCCACCGCAATATGGCGTACTTGGGCTTCTTCAGCCGAATTCATATGCACTCGGCCAACGGCAATCACATCTCCATCGGGGTTACGCATCATCCGATGCTGACTCACTTGTTCGTATTCATCCTTTTCAGAGCCTTCAGGGAATTTCCATGGCTCTCTTAGCATTTTCCAACGAAATGTAAAATACTCGGTAAAATCTTGTTCACTCGATGGCGTATCAATTTTATACATCTAGTCAAGGCTCTCTATGTATTTAGTTGGCTGAAGACGCTCTCAACAGTAGCTAGCTATTAGAAACTATAAAATGGGCAGCGGCAAATTATACTTGTAGTTGAAAAGTGACAGGACCGTCATTCAGCAATGAAACCTGCATATCTGCAGCAAACTCTCCTGTTTGACAAGGTATGCCATTGGATTGACAACATGCGATAAAACATTGGTACAGCTCTTCTCCTAACTCCGCAGGCGCTGCACAAGAAAAACTCGGGCGATTACCACTTTGTGTGTCTGCGACTAATGTAAACTGTGAAACCACTAACAATTCACCTTTCACCTGGCGCACATTGAGATTCATTTTGCCTTGTTGATCGGAAAAGATACGGTAATTCATGACTTTCTGACTAAGTTTTTGTGCCTTCACTTTATCATCGTTTTTTTCTACCCCCAACAACACTAAAATTCCATGACCAATTTCACTGATGGTTTTCCCCGCCACTTGAACGTTAGCCTGCTTAACCCTCTGGATTAAGGCAATCATTGCTGCTCTAACCAGAAGGTAGCCATAGACTTACTGGCCGCACATAAGGCTTGGGTGATCATTTTTTCACCTGAACTGTGCCCTGATTCGGGTATGATATTGAGTTGACTATTTTGCCACTGTTTACTTAACGAATATGCCGCTTCAATTTTACATACGCAGTCATACCGTCCATGAATAATAGTAACAGGCAGATGTTGTATCTTGGCAACGTTCTGCAAAATATAGCCTTCCGGAATAAAACAATGATGTTTTATATAGTGGCACTCCAACAAAGCCAAACTAATAGCTCGATGTAAATCTGCAGCCAGTTGGTCTTCGTCAAATTGGCAATGTAGACGGCTTATTCTAGCTTCCCACAAACACCATGCCTTGATGGCCGCCATTTTTTGCACTTCATTATTGCTAATGAATATTTGGTAATAAGCATCAACGATCGATACCCCCTTACCTTTGCTATTAACTGGCGCTATGAAGTCCTGATAATATTCAGGGAAAAGCTGTGCAGCGCCGCCTGACGCTTCTAAGTACCAAGTGTAATCTTGCTCCCTTGCTAAAAAAATACCACGTAAGATAAGCCCAATGACACACTCGGGTTGACGGATCGCCACCAACAAAGCCAAAGTAGAGCCCCAAGAACCTCCAAATAGTACCCATTTTTTAATCTTAAGATGTTGCTGAATCAAAAGTATATCGTCGACCAAAACATGACTGTTATTATTTTCAAGCTCACCAAAAGGTGTAGATTTACCACATCCTCTTTGGTCAAAACCAATTATCCAATACTTATCTGGATCAAAAAATCGACGATAATCCTTACCGATCCCAGCTCCCGGACCTCCATGCAAGTAAAGCACTGGAATACCTCTGGGGTTACCCGTTTGTTCCAGATATAATGAATATCCGTTCGATACTGCTAACATTTCTGATGTGAAGGCTTGAATGTCGGGGAAGAGTTGAGTCATATAAATTTACATATCCCATTTGTTTATTAATTAATATTGCTTTAATTTACTACTTAATTGTATAAACAGTTAACTAATTTTTTAGGAGACAACTTATGTCAGGACAAGGTTCAGGTGGCAATGTAATTGCCGCGATTTGCAGTTTTTTTATTCCCGGTCTAGGTCAATTGGTGCAAGGTAGAATTTTACCTGCATTACTATTCTTTGTAGCTTGGGGGATTTCAGGAGGTCTAACTATTATTTTAATCGGTTGGGTGATGTTACCTATAGTTTATATTTGGTGCATTATTGATGCGGCCAAATTTAAGAGCTCAGACTAATGAACAAGCTAATTATTCTTCCACTGTTGATCATGTTAGCCGGTTGCCAAAGTGCTTATTACGCAGCATGGGAAAAAGTAGGTGTAGAAAAACGCGATATCTTGGTAGACAGGGTAGAAGAT
>Ga0316204_10012526_pt1 | contig 10319 bp, 8 predicted proteins | sample 6monrhotite_MG_2_FD_205661 | JGI IMG/M metagenome (GOLD analysis project Ga0316204, IMG submission 205661) | Microbial mat bacterial communities from mineral coupon in-situ incubated in ocean water Damariscotta River, Maine, United States -... | ecosystem: Environmental > Aquatic > Marine >... | reverse complement strand
GATCCGACGGTGTCGGATGGACTCACGGAGCCAGCGCTTGACCCGGTTACGAACCACGGCGTTGCCCACCTTGCGGCTGACCGTGAGACCGAAACGGTTCACGGGCGCGCGCCCTCGGGTGTAGAGCACCAGGAGGTTCTTCGTCCGGATGCGACGACCTCGACCCTGGACCCGACGGTAATCCTTGGATTCCCGGATCCGGATAAACTTTGGGAAGCTCCTACCAGGGGCTTCGCCTGAGGTCCCTCCCGGACGGAGGCCGGTCACTTCTGGGGAATGGTCACGACCAGGCGCTTGCGGCCCTTGGACCGACGACGCTTGATGACCTTGCGACCACCGGGGGTGGCCATGCGGGCACGGAAACCGTGGGACCGCTTCCGCTTGATGTTGCTCGGCTGGTAGGTGCGCTTCATGACGAATCTCGCTCTATGGACAAAAGGGGCGGCCTGCGCCGGAACACCCTTAAGTAGCCACCCACCGCCTCGGGGGCAACTGATCGACAGACGGCGTCATTTACAATCCTGTATCTGGTCGATTTTCTTTTTCTTTTCGAGTTTTCAACAGGGTTGTAAGACGCGGGAGTTGATCAACCTGCTCGGGGCTGATAGCGTCCAAAGTCGCTCCGAAGCGTCGAGGGTTCTCCGCGATCTCGCCTGTGTTCCATTGGTACGAGGCGAGACTTGTGGCCCCGCGGAATCCTCTCTAGCCCAGGGCGCGTCCTCTCCAGCATCAGCCCTCACGACCCGGGATCGCGGCAGATCCTGGGAGGAGTATGCGTTTGTCCCCCCATGAGGTGTGGAGAACCGTCCAGCAACGAGTCGAGCAGGAAATCGGCTCGGAGGCGTTCAACATCTGGTTCGAGCGGCTGGAGTTAGGCGGCGTACACGACGGCACCGTCGACCTGAGGGCCCCTGATCCCTACTACCTGGACTGGGTGCGCTGGAACTACGAGGGCATCCTCACCGCGCAGTTCAGTGAGGTCATGGGCAAGCCCGTGCGCCTGAGCTTCAGCGTCGGCAGCAAGCCGACGGATCCGCAGCCGACGTCAAACCACGGGTCGGATCCGAGCTCCGCTCCAGACACCGGCGAACAGGGCACGCGCCCGCCGGGCCTCCAGGGCGGCAAGATCTTCAACAACTTTGTTGTCGGGACCTGCAATCAGTTTGCCCACGCCGCCTCTCTGGCGGTGGCCGACTTCCCCGGATCGCCCAACTACAACCCCCTGTTCATCTACGGGGACACCGGGCTCGGCAAGACCCACCTGATGCACGCCATCGGCAACCGCGTGCTGGTCCAGAACCCCGGCGCCAAGGTGGTCTACACGACGGCCGAGACCTTCGTGAACGAGATGATCAACGCCATCCGCTTCCGGCGGATGGAGGACTTCCGCGCCCGCTTCCGGGAGAGCGGCACCATCCTCCTGATCGACGACATCCAGTTCCTCGGCGGCAAGGATCGCTCCCAGGAAGAGTTCTTCTACACCTTCCAGGCCTTCCACACGACGGGCCGGCAGATCATCGTCACCGCCGACGCGCTGCCCAAGGAGATCCAGAAGCTGGAGCCCCGGCTGCGCACCCGCTTCGAGGGCGGCCTGCTGGCCGACATCCAGCCGCCAGACATCGAGACCATGGTGGCCATCCTCGGCCGCAAGGCCGACGAGCTGGGCATCACCATCCCCACGGATCTGGCCGGCTGGATCGCCCCGCGCGTGCGCGGAAACATCCGCGAGCTCGAGGGCATCCTCAACCGCCTGGCCGCCCTGGCCGACTTCTACTCCACGCCGCTCACCATGGAGTTCGCCCGCCAGCACCTGGGGCCGCAGTTCGCGGACCCGATCGAGGCCGTGACGCCCGAGCGCATCATGGAGGTCGTGGCCCGCTTCTTCAACATCAAGGTCGTGGATATCAAGGGCAAACGCCGGGTAAAGGCCATCGCGCGCCCCCGCCAGCTCTCCATGTACCTCGCCCGCAAGCACACCCAGCTCTCCTACCCCGACCTGGGGCGCGCCTTCGGCGGCCGGGACCACTCCACGGTCCACCACGCGGACAAGAAGGTCACCGCTGAGGTCGAGAAGGATCCCGACCTGCGACACCTGATCCAGACGCTGGAGCAGAATCTTGGCCTCTGATCAGCCTGGATCCAGCTGGATCCAGCTGGATCCACCCTGGGGAAAACCCTGTGGAACCAGCGGGGAAAACCCTGTGAGAGCCTTGTGGGTGTTCATGGGATATCTCGGGTCCCCGATCGGCCTGGCGGTCCTCCGCCCCGATCGCTCCACAGTCGTACCCAGCACTGACCCCAGTTTTTCCACAGGCGACCTCTTTTGGATCGCCCATAAAAATCAAGCCTTTATGAGACTTATTTCAGACCTCTCAACCGTCCACAGGACCTAGGGATCTACAACGATCCAATAGATCCAATTGGATCTGATCGATCCTCATCACCACGCGCCGCGACAAACGCCGCAGGCAGCTGGAGCAGAAATGGAGCTCTACATCGACCGCGACGAACTCCTCCGGGGCCTTGCCCGGGTTCAGGGGATCGTTGACCGTCGCAACACGCCCAACCCCATCCTCTCCCACGTGCTGCTCCAGGCGCGCGAGGGACACCTCCGCCTGACGGCGACCGACACCGAGATCGCCTTCATCGGCGACTTCGTCGCGAACGTCGAAGACTCTGGTGAGCTGGCGGTTCACGCCTCCAACTTCTTCCAGATCGCACGCATGCTGCCGGATCACACCGTGCACCTGAAGCGTGGCCCGCAGAATCGCCTCGAGGTGACCAGCGGCCCCGCCTGGTACAAGGTCCTCGGCCTGCCGGGCGAGGACTACCCGCCGCTGCCGGAGTTCGACGGCCGCGCGAGCATGAAGATGTCCTCCAGCACCATGCGTCGGATGATCGAGCGCTCCAGCTTCGCCATCTGCCCCGATGACAACCGCTACGGCATCAACGGCGCGCACTTACAGCGGGTCGACGATGACGACGGCGGGCACAAGCTCCGCATGGTCGCCACCGACGGGCACCGGCTGGCCTACAGCGAGGCCAACTACGAGGGCGAGCTGGGCATGGGCCCCCGTTTGCTGCTTCCGAGGAAGGCTATCGGCGAGATCAAGAAGCTCTCCGAGGGCGTCGACGGCGATCTCGAGATCACCTTCGGCGAGAACTCGGCGCTGGTCGCGGACGCCTCGGCCCGCTTCTACTTCCGGCTGATCGATGGGGAGTTCCCCGACTATGGGCCGGTCATCCCCAAGGCGCCCAAGCGCCAGGCCCGGGTGCTGCGGGAGACCTTCGCCGCCGCCCTCAAGCGCGTCGGGCTCCTGGCCGCGGACAAGACCCGTCCGGTCCGCTTCGCCTTCGACTCCGACTCGGTGACCATCTCGGCCCAGAACAGCGACATCGGTGAGGCCCGCGAGGTCGTGCCCATCGAGCTGCAGGGCGATCCGCTCGAGGTCGGCTTCAACGTCAAGTATTTCATCGACATCCTCGGGGTCGTGGGCTCCGAGTACGTGACCGTGAACCTGGGCGACGCCCTGTCTCCGGCGGTCATCGTCGAGCCGGACACGGACGACTCCCTGTTCGTGGTTATGCCCATGCGACTGGACTGATCGCTGATCCATCTGATTTTCAGATAGGACATGTTGCAAAAATAGAACGTGTTCTATCTGCTTGATGAAGAGATCGAGAGCGGACAGAAAACGGCCGGCGCCGGGGTTAGGTTCTCTCCGTCATGAGACTCCTCAACCTCGTCATCCAGGATTTTCGCAACCTGGAGCTGGTTCAGCTGGACACGGACGCAAGGTTCGTGGTCTTCGCGGGTGAGAACGCTCAGGGCAAGACAAACTGCCTGGAGGCCATCTACGGCCTCGCCACGCTCAAGAGCTTCCGCGCCCGCCGCAACCGCGAGCTGATCCGCTTCGGCGCCGACGTGGCCCGGGTCGGGGGCGCCGTGATGGACGAGGGCATCCGCCGCAAGTTCCGCTTCACCGTCAGCAGCGCTGGCCGCATGGGCGAGGTGGACGACAAGCGGCCGTCGAGCCTGCGGAGCTACTTCGACGGCATCCGAGCCGTGCTGTTCTGCCCCGAGGACACCGCCATGGTCCGGGGGGATCCGGGCGGCCGCCGGCGCTTCCTCGACCGCGCCGCCTTCACCGCGCGCCCCTCGTACCTCGACATCGCCCGGGACTACCGACGGGTGCTGGATCAGCGCTCCTCGCTGCTCCGCGCCCTGAACCGCGACCTGACCCAGCTGGACATCTTCGACGAGCAGATGGCCCACCTCGGCGCGGAGCTCTCGGTGCGCCGTCAGGCGATCGTGAGGGAGCTCATCCCCCACTTCGAGGCCCTCCACGCCCAGATCGCTGGCGGCGGCAAGGCGAAGATCCGCTACCGCAGCTGCCTGGGCGAGGGCGACCGCGCCGAGCAGGCCTCTCGCTTCATGGAGCTGATCGGCGCCAGCCGCGAGGCCGAGCTGCGGCGGGGTATGAACCTCGTCGGCCCCCACCGGGACGACCTGAACATCGAGGTCGACGGCCGGACCGCGCGGGCCTACGGATCCCAGGGCCAGGTCCGCTCGGTGGTCATCGCCCTGAAGCTCGCCGAGCTGCAGGCGGCGCGCGCTCGCGGCGACCGCCTGCTGTTCCTCCTGGACGATCTCTCCTCCGAGCTGGATCAGCGCCGAACGGATCAGCTTCTGGGGCTCCTGGGGGACCTGGAGCTCCAGACGTTCGTGACAACGACGGACGTGGAGCGGCTCTCCGGGCTCCCTCAGGGGAGCGCCAGATTCTTCCGCGTTGAGGGCGGACAGGTTCTGGCCTCCGGAGATGGATGAGGGGTGTCGAGCGGGTTACTTAAGTGTGTCTGGAAACAGCTTTTAGGAGGCTTCGCCTTATGTCTGCCGAAGAGACCGAGACCGGTGTTGGCACGCCCGATAACGACTCTGCTGGCATGGCGGTGATCACCGCGGAGCCGGCCGAAGATACCTCGAACTACGACAAGGACAGCATCCAGGTCCTCGAGGGCATCGAGGCCGTCCGGATGCGGCCCGCGATGTACATCGGGGACACCGTCGAGCGCGGCCTGCATCACCTCGTCTACGAGGTCGTGGACAACGCGGTCGACGAGGCGCTGGCCGGCTACTGCACGCGCATCGACGTCGTCCTGCACGAGGACGGCTCCTGCTCCGTGACCGACAACGGCCGCGGCATCCCCGTCGGCATGCACTCCAAGCTCAACAGGCCCGCCGCCGAGGTGGTGCTCACCGTGCTGCACGCCGGCGGCAAGTTCGACTCCGAGTCCTACAAGGTCTCCGGCGGCCTGCACGGCGTGGGCGTGTCCTGCGTGAACTTCCTCTCCGAGTGGCTGCGCCTCGACATCTGGCGCGACGGCCGGCACTACGAGCAGGAGTACGGCCGCGGCGTGCCCACGACCGAGCTGTCCGACGAGGGCCCCGACGGCGGCAAGCGCGGCACACGCATCCAGTTCATGCCCGACCCCCAGATCTTCACGGAGACCACCGACCTGCGCTTTGAGATCCTCTCCAAGCGCCTGCGGGAGCTGGCCTTCCTGAACCCCGGCGTCACCATCCACATCGAGGATCACCGGGACGCCGACCGGAAGCACACTTTCCACTACGAGGGCGGCATCGTCTCCTTCGTGGAGCACCTGGCCCGCGGCAAGACCATCGTTCACGAGCCGCCCATCTTCATGTCCGGCGAGCGGGACGGCCTGACGGTCGAGCTCGCGCTCCAGTGGACCACGGCGTACTCCGAGACCATGCTCTCGTTCGCCAACAATATCAATACCATCGAGGGCGGTACCCACGTCACCGGCCTCAAGGCCGCGCTGACCCGCACGGTGAACGCCTACGCCCACGCCAACAACATGCTCAAGGCCAACAAGGGCGAGAACCTGAGCGGCGACGACACCCGCGAGGGGCTGACCGTCGTGCTCTCCGTCAAGCTGCCCGACCCGCAGTTCGAGGGACAGACCAAGACCAAGCTCGGCACCTCCGAGATGAAGGGCCTCGTCGAGAGCATCGTCAACGACAAGCTCGCGGCCTTCTTCGCCGAGAACCCGCAGATCGCCAAGGCGATCATCAGCAAGGCGACCGACGCCGCCCGCGCCCGGGACGCCGCCCGCAAGGCCCGCGACCTCTCCCGCCGCAAGACCATCCTCGACGGCGGCAGCCTGCCCGGCAAGCTGGCCGACTGCCAGGAGAAGGACCCCGCGAAGTGCGAGCTGTACCTCGTCGAGGGTGACTCCGCGGGCGGCAGCGCCAAGCAGGGCCGCGATCGGCGCTATCAGGCGATCCTCCCCCTCCGCGGAAAGATCCTGAACATCGAGAAGTCCAGCTTCGACAAGATGCTGGGCAACAACGAAGTCCGGACCATCATCTCCGCCCTGGGCACCGCCATCGGCCCCGACTACACCCTGAGCAAGCTGCGCTACGGCCGCATCATCCTGATGACCGACGCCGACGTCGACGGCAGTCACATCCGCACCCTGCTGCTCACGTTCTTCTACCGGCAGATGCGCTCGCTGGTGGAGAAGGGTCACCTCTACATCGCCCAGCCCCCGCTGTACCGGGTCAAGAAGGGCAAGTCCGCCCGCTACCTGAAGGACGACAAGGTCCTCCAGGACTTCCTGTACAAGGAGGGCGTCAAGAACATGACCCTGTCCTCCGGGGACACCGTCATCCAGGGCGACAAGCTGCTGGAGGTGCTCCAGAAGGTCGCCCGGTACAACCAGGCCGTCGAGCGCCACGGGCGGCACTTCGAGCCCCAGGTGCTGGACTCCTGGCTGATGATCGGCGGCCCCGAGGCCGGCGCTGACGAGGCGAAGCTGACCGAGAAGGCGGAGGCGCTCAAGGCCCACATGGCCGAGGTCTACCCCGACGTGCAGCTGCCCTTGCTCAAGGTCAGCGCCGAGGACGAGCGGGACGGCTTCCTCCTGGAGGTCACCACCATCGCCCGCGGCGCCGAGCGCATCACGCGGCTGGGCGGCGAGCTCAACATCGACCCCGAGTACCAGGGCCTCCGCCGGGTCGCCAACGAGCTGCGCTCCCTGATTCCGCTCCCCGCCAAGCTCGACGAGGCGGACGTCCAGACCTTCAGCCGGCTCCAGACCCTCGTGCTCGAGGGCGCCAAGAAGGGCTACGACATCCAGCGGTACAAGGGCCTCGGTGAGATGAACCCCGACCAGCTCTGGGAGACCACCATGGATCCCACCCGCCGCACGCTGCTGCAGGTGACGATCAACGACCTCATCGAGGCCGACAGCATCTTCACCGTGCTCATGGGCGAGCAGGTCGATCTGCGCCGGGAGTTCATCTACGAGAACGCCTTGAACGTGCGCAACCTCGATATCTGATTCGCTGCAATCGAAAGTCCGGGGGGCGCGTAGTCCCCGGACACGGTAGATCGCTTGGGCATCGCCAGACGCGGACGTCGACTTGGATATCGCCGACATCGTCTACGGGAACTTGATCCTCGTCACCGGCAAGGGTGGCGTCGGCAAGACCCAGGTCACTGCGGCGCTCGGCACGCTGGCCGCCGCCCAGGGCCGCAAGACCGCCATCGTGGAGATGGGCGACCAGACCCCGTCGATGAACCGCATCTTCTCGGCTGACATCGGCTACGAGCCCTCCAAGGTCGCTGACAACCTCTGGGCCCTGAACCTCGACTGGGCTGCTGCTTTGCAGGAGTGGATCCAGCGGGTCGTGCCCATCAAGCGCGTCGTGAAGCTCATCCTCGAGAACGCGCTGGTTCGGCGCTTCCTGGACGCCACCCCGGGCAACCGCGAGGTGGTCGTGCTCTCCAAGCTGGTGTGGCTCTGCCAGCAGTACGACCTCGTCGTCGTCGACCTGCCCGCCTCGGGGCACGCCGCCAGCCTGATGGCCGCCCCCCACCGGATGATGGAGCTGTTCCACAACGGCCCCATCGCCGACCGCGGCCGCGAGGCCATGAAGCTGCTCGCCGACCCCGGCACCAACCTCGTGCTGGTGGCGATGCCCGAGGAGATGGTCATCAACGAGACCATCGAGACCTGGCAGAAGATCCGCAAGAGCAACCCGGAGCTGAGCATGCCGCTGGTTGTGCTCAACCGGGCCATGCGCCCCACCCTGACGGACGACGAGCGGGAGCTTCTCCGCCGCCTGGAGGGCGTGGAGGCCAACCGCGACACCGCCGAGGTGCTGCAGGCCGCCCGCTGGGAGGCCCGCCGCGAGGCCTCCACCGCCGACGCCATGGCCCGCCTGACCGCCGAGACCGAGATGAACCTCGTTGAGATCCCCGCGCTCAGCGCGCGGGAGGGCTCCGCGCCGCTGGTCCGCAACGTGGCCGCCGCGCTGGCCCGCTCGTCCAACCTCCGCTCCCGGGGGGGCAAGTGACGCCGCTGGAGATGCTGGACCAGAAGAAGCTCATCGTCTGCGTGGGCTCTGGCGGGGTCGGCAAGACCTCCACCAGCGCCGCGCTGGGGCTGCGCGCCGCCATCCGCGGCCGCCGGGTGCTGGTGCTCACCATCGACCCCGCTCGCCGGCTGGCCAACTCCCTCGGCCTGAACGAGTTCGGCAACGAGGAGGCGCAGATCGACCTGAGCAGCATCCAGGCCCGGGGCAGCCTCTCGGCCCTGATGCTCGACACCCAGACCACCTTCGACCAGCTGATCGGCCGCCTCGCCCCCGACGCCGAGACCCGCCAGAAGATCCTCGACAACGCCATCTACCGCACGCTCTCCAACACCTTCGCCAGCTCCCAGGAGTACATGGCGACCGAGGCGCTGCACGACGTCTTCACCTCCGGTCGCTACGACCTCGTGGTGCTCGACACCCCGCCGGTGAAGAACGCGCTGGACTTCATGGAGGCCCCCGGGCGGCTGTCCCGCTTCTTCGACAAGAGCATCATCCGCTGGTTCCTCGCCCCCTACGACGAGAAGCGTGTCTTCGGCGTGAGGATGGCGAGCACCCTGGTCGCCGGCACCTCCGCCGTGGTCTTCCGGCTGCTCGGCTACATCTTCGGCAAGGACTTCCTGAACGAGCTCTCGGACTTCCTGCTGCTGTTCAAGGACATGTACGACGGCTTTCGGATCCGCCACGAAGAGGTGATCGAGCTCTTCCGCAGCGACGCCACCGCCTTCCTCACTGTCTGCGCGCCCACCGAGCCCTCCATCGAGGTCGCCGCCTTCTTCGCCAGGGAGCTGCGGTCGCGGAACTACCCCCGCGCGGGGGTAGTGGTGAACCAGGTCTACCCCTCCAGGGGCCAGAAGCTCGACGCAAAGGCCCTGCTGGGCGACGCCGTCGAGGAGCTGGGCGCCGACATGAAGTCCTCCGTTCGGGCGGGCATCCTCGCTCGCCTGAGCAGCGCCCACGGTCGCTTCCGGGAGGTGGCCGAGATCCAGCGGGGCTGGGTCCGTGAGGTCCAGAGCTGGATGGGGCCGGATGACGGCTTCCTCGTCGAGATCCCCCGGCTGGAGCGCGAAGTCCACGATCTCGAGAGCCTCGCTGAGATGGGCGATCTGCTCCTGGGGGGACGCGATCCATCTCGCGGAGATCCGTGATTCCCCTTGAAAAACACGAAACTCGTGTCAACAGAGGGCATAAGAGATCGTACAGGGCGTATACACCCGACAGGAGTCCATAATGACCATGACCCTGCTGCTCGCGAGCACCCTCTTCACCGGTGACGCCCTCGCTGGACGCCCCGCGATGGATCCGCAGGTACGCATGCACCTCGGCGTCTCGGCGGTCCAGGGTCCCTCCCCCATCGGCCTGATGGGTGGCCTGGACTCCCGGCTCACACGCTCTCTGCACGTCGACATCGGCGGCATGGGCACATTGACGCCCATCCCCGAGGGCGCCGAGGTCGAGGTCGAGGTCGACACGGACTACTACCGCCTTCGACACGGCATCTACCTCGCTCCGGGCGTGCGCATCCCCCACCGTCAGCCCAGCGCCTTCTCCTGGGACGTCATCTTCCGGTTTGGCGGCGCGGTGACCTGGTCCGCAGATCTGGATCCCGAGGCTGTCTCCCTCACGACCGACCGCGTTCGCCACGCCATCGGGCCCGCGGGCCTCGGCGGCGTGGATCTGATGATCCGCGGCGAGAAGGTGGGAGTGCGGGCCTCGGGTAAGGGGTTCGCGAGCTGGGTGTATGATCCGCACTCTCAAGACAACGCGCTGGTGATCTCGCCTCAGGTCGGCCTGGAGGCGCTCTACCAGTTCTGACCCCCTGGACCCTTTGGAGCCCACATGCTGTCCGCCCTGCTGCCTCTCATGCTGTCCACGGGCGTCGCTCAGGCACAGTCCTTCACGATCTCTCCCTCCG
>Ga0316204_10012525_pt1 | contig 10320 bp, 5 predicted proteins | sample 6monrhotite_MG_2_FD_205661 | JGI IMG/M metagenome (GOLD analysis project Ga0316204, IMG submission 205661) | Microbial mat bacterial communities from mineral coupon in-situ incubated in ocean water Damariscotta River, Maine, United States -... | ecosystem: Environmental > Aquatic > Marine >... | reverse complement strand
GCGCTGTCGCCTTAGCTGGATCAATTTCCACACCCACAAAAAGCCCTTTCCCTCTCACCTCTTTAATACAAGAATGCTCAAGTGCTTTTAATGCCGCAATAAACTTCTCTCCCAATAGCGCTGAACGCTTAACCAAACCCTCATCCTCAAGCACATTCAATGCCTCTAAACCTACAACTGATGCCAACGGATTACCCCCAAAGGTGCTGCCATGATCACCTGGTTTAAAAACTGCCATTACCTCGCGCTTCGCTAGAAATGCTGACACAGGCAGCAAGCCTCCGCCCAACGCTTTACCTAATATCAATCCGTCCGGTTTAACACCCTCATGATCAGAAGCAAGTAAGGCGCCCGTTCGCCCTAGGCCCGTTTGAATTTCATCGCAAATTAACAACACATTGTGTTTTTTACAAAGCGCTGCACATGCTTTTAAATACCCTGAGGGCGGTACATTAATCCCGGCTTCGCCTTGTATAGGCTCAACTAAAAATGCGGCTGTATTGGGTGTTATCATTCTCTCTAAGGCATCGATATCACCATAGGGTATCGCTTTTAGCCCTGCGGGAAAGGGACCAAACCCCTCTTTGTATTGCGCCTCTGTCGACATCGCAATAATTGCCAATGTTCGACCGTGGAAATTCCCTTCACATGCTATGATTTCGGCTTGATCTTCAGGCACCCCCTTAATAGTATATGCCCACTTCCTAGCCGCCTTAATTGCCGTTTCAACAGCTTCCGCGCCGGTATTCATCGGCAAGGCCATATCCTGGCCTGTCACTTCACACAAACGCTTTAAAAAAGGCGCTAATTTGTCACTATGAAAGGCTCGAGAAACTATCGTCAACTTTTCAGCCTGCTGCTGCATTGCCTTCACTAAACGCGGATGACAATGGCCGTGACTCACAGCAGAATAGGCACTCATCATATCAAGGTAGCGCTTACCGGCATCATCCCAAACGTATGCACCCTCACCTCGCACCAATACAACAGGCAACGGATGATAATTATTCGCGCAATACTTTGCTTCAAGCTCAATCATACCCATGTGATATTACTCCTTTAATAGCCATAAACACTCATTATAAATAAGCCCTATAGCTGACCATCATTTCACAACAAACTAAACAAAGAGACTTCTTTAAATTAGTCAGCAAGTTCACTCAATTACAACACCGCTAATAATAAATCCATGGCAATAGCCGACGTTCGGCCTAACTTATCTTTAACGGGATTTAACTCGACAATTTCAATCCCCAGAAATGCATCATCTTTCTTGAAGCGCTTCAATTCAACAATGAGCGCATTGCTCGATAATCCGTCAGGCTCCGGCGAACCCACGCCCGGCGCATCCTTCGGGTCAATAGCATCGAGATCTATACTCACCCCATAAGCAACGGTACCTTGCTTAACAATAGCTCTCGCTTCAGCCATTACCTCCGCCAGACCTCGCTCTTTTACTTCATCGTGACTATAGATTCGCACACCGAAGCTTTCGAGCAAAGCCTGCTCTTCAGCCTCAAAACTTCTAACGCCAATCAAACAAACATACTGCCCCTGCAACTTAGCCTGCGGCGATAAAATCGTCGTCAATTCCACCGCACCCTTCCCCAACAATGAGGCAAGCGGCATTCCATGTATTGCACCACTCTGAGAGGTAAACGGCGTATGGCTGTCCATGTGCGCATCAACCCAAATCAGCCCCAACGCCCCCTTGTCCGCAACCGCTGTCGCCGCACCACTCCAAGTACCCACCGCGCACGAATGATCGCCACCAATTACGGCAAACGATTCATTCACATTAACACTATCACGTACCCCCAACGCTAATTCGTGACAATAATCGGCGATCAAGGCAAGCTTCTTATGAGAGCTTTCCGCTAACAAAGGCTCGGACAAATGATGTAGCTGTGGTACGTAGCCCTTATCTTCCAACCGACGCAACAAACCCAGAGCATATAAAGCTTGAGGACCACCCTCACAGTCGCGATCTTGAGCCCCTAGGCAAGAGCTGGCGCCAAAAATATTAATCTTACTATTAAGCTTATCCATAAACACCCTATCGGCCAATTGCCCACGCCTATAAGACATAGAAATTACTGCCTTTTCTCCCCGAGACGTTAAAATCAGGTTAGTATTATATGAATAGTTCTTTCTGAATGAGGTCTATACAGTTGATATGGCTCGCTGCCGCTAAACCTGATAAGTACTATTCACTAACAAACTATTATTACTTGCTGTTTTATATGATAATTGTCTTCGGACGCCAATTAACATCGAATCTCTGGCGAGCAGGATCCCGACCAGCCAAAAGGCACTTCACACGCTATGCAAACATGCGCCGCAATCAAAAAAAACCGCCCAGTATCACAACGTGCCATCAAGGGCCTGGCGGCCTTAGTCAGCGCCTTTTTGATTGTCAGCAGCACAATGGCCAGCGTTGTACCTGACACGCTATATTTGCCTACATACCCCAACACTACTAATGCCAGTGCACCTCAAATCAACCAATCTGCAAGCAAAACCTTCGCTCAACGCTTCGTAACAACCAACCCTGCCATTAATCCACCGGTTGATAGCATCGTCTATTCTAAACATGGCACACCGAGACAACTGAAGACCACCTTCCAGGCCAAGACTAGCCTAGCTAAGTCATTAACTGGCGATAGCCGTCTTAAAATGGCTGCCAAGGAATTCCTTATTGAATATAAAAACCTGCTTCTTATTTCAAACCCAGAACAAGAGCTAACACTACAAGACATTCGCCACGACTCGCTTGGCCGCCAATATCTTCGCTATACTCAACACTACCAGGGCATCCCCATTTGGCCATCGGAGCTAACGGTACAAATCAATGAACACGGCCAAATTGACTTGCTTAACGGCTACTACATCCCCAGCCCGCGCACAGCACAACTAACACCTATCATTGAACAGGCAAACGCTATCGAAACTGCGCAATTTGCCATCAATAGCTCAGCCAATATCAAAAGCGCCCATCTAGTCCTTTACTCGCCTCTTAATCATTCACCACGTTTAGCTTGGCAAATAAACTTTAAAGCCAACCTCACAGATAGTTGGCAAGTATTTGTTGATGCGCTGTATGGAAGCGTTCTTAACAAAATCAACCAGGTTAATTTTCTCGCCAGCACTGGCAGCGGTAATGATGCCAGCAGTCCCAGCGCTGTGAATCGAGATCTCAATTTATGGCAACTGCCAGACAATCGTTATTACATGGTCGACACAAGCAAAACATCTATGTTTATACCACCTACATCCACCCCGGCTACATTTAACGACTTACGTGGACTGCAAGGTGCAATTGTCGTTGAAGACGCACAAGGCCGCACAACATTAGATACCACACCTGTTTCATCACTTGATGCAAATAACTGGGCTGATCCGACCGCAGTCAGCGCAGCTTACGCTTTATCTGAGGCTTATGATTATTTTTACACACGCCACAATGTAACACGTCTCGTTGGCGAAAATGAATCAATCAACGCTGTCATCAATTTTGGTATCGGTTATGATGGCTCATTTTGGCAGCCCGACCTTAAAATCATGGTGCTAGGTAACGCGCAGAATTACGCAGCGTCTTTGGATATCGTCGCTCACGAACTTAGTCATGCTTTAAATTACAAAACCGCTCGACTTATTTACGAAAATCAATCCGGGGCACTCAATGAAGCCTTCGCTGATATCTTTGGTGAGGCCGCCGAAGCCAGCAGCTTAGGTGTTACTGACTGGCTAATGGGCAGCCAGCTTAACAAACCAACTCGCAATCTGGCTAACCCAGCCTCCATTAATATCCCAACCACCACACGCCCTTATCCCAACTCGATGGCGCAATACATAGATAGCGACGACCCTTTCCTCGATGGTTTTCCCAACAGGGATTACGGCGGTGTTCACTTCAATAACACGATTATCAGCCATGCTTTTTATATCCTCGCATCGAGCACAAATATCTTTGATGCGGAGAAGATTTTTTATCACACGCTTGCCTTTCAACTCACGCGTTATTCCCAATTTATTGATGCCCGACTTGGCGCGATTGCCTCAGCAGAGAAAATTTTCGGAAAAAACTCACCCCAAGTCCTTGCCACAGCCAATGCATTTACCAGCGTGGGGATATTCGATGCCGATCCTAGCCAACCCGGCAACCCGACACCTCAGGTAGACAACAGCGATTCAACACTTTTCATCACCCCCTCAAACAATCTGAATAGCCAGGAACCTAACAATTTAATTGTGCCAGCACCCCCCGTAAGCACACAGTTAGCTCGCCCCTCAGTCTCTGGCGATGGCAGCTTGGCGGCCTATTTAGATGGCAGCAATAATGTATGCTGGATTGCAACACTCGACCTAACCGACCCTGGCTGCTTATCCCCTACGGTGAATGCCAACGCAATTGCCTTATCGCCGAACAAAAAGAAAATCGCTTACGTTCTAAATGCCTCACCCACGACAATAAACATTTATGACATTTCTTCAAGCACAACTAGCACTCTAAACATAACAGCCCCAACAACCGATAACGCCACCCTGCTGACGACGATTAAACGTGTCGATCAAATGGACTTTTCCAGTGACAGTAATAGCATTTATTTTAATGCCTCAAATGAAATCACTTACTTAGATGGCAACACAACACTAAGCTGGAGCATTTACTCAATCAACATTACAAGCCAGCAAATTTACTCCGTTATACCGTCGATCAAGGGCATCAGCTTTAGCTACCCAGCCCTCGGAAATACCCGTGACAATCTTCTCACTTTCACAGGTTATGATGGGGTGACAGATAAAACATTTATTTTTGCCGCCGACTTAAACATCGGCATCGCGAAAAAAATAACCGAAATCGCCAATCAAATTGATGCAACACCCAGCTTCAACGGTAACGACAGTGCAATTATTTATAGCCATGCGGGTAACCTTTATCGCCAGAACATTTCAACGGTTGACCATACCACAGCCTCAGGCAGCCCCACCCTCTGGCAAGCAAACGCTCAATTTGGCGTTGTCTATCGACGCGGCACTTTCCTTGGCCCCAATTTAGCCCCTGAAGGTACTATTGAAACCTTAAAGATTGACAGCACAGCACTCATAGCCACTAATGGCCTTTATGAAATCAAGCTTGATGATGAGGTAGTTTTTGAAGCCAGCGCCATCGATATAGATAGCGAGGGCGTCGAATTAATCAACCCTGAAATTCAATACGAATGGATCGTCTACGATAATAGCGGGAAAATAATCAATAAGGTACTTGGCGTCACCTCGCCTAGCATCCCCTTCACGTCACGCGGAGACTTTGTCGTGAGGTTAATAGCCACGGATAGTTTTGGTGCATCAGACCCTACACCCGCCTCAGTAACCGTAAGCGTTGGCAGCAATAACATCCCACCCAACAGTATTATTGAAGTACCCTCTAATTCAGAAGTAACCATAGCAGCGGGGGGAACATTGAGCTTCGTCGGTAGTGGCAGTGATGTCGATGGCATCATCGAAGAAGGTGCCACCCTTCCACCGCTCACCTATCTTTGGGGGTTTTCAGGCATAGACGATAACGGTGATGCAATTGACGACGTACCCTCACCGGCGAGCGTAAAGGACCCCGGCGACGTAACATTCAACGTCACCGGCGTCTACACAATCACGCTAACTGTGAGCGATATCCTCAGTGAGGCGGACCCCAGCCCCGCACAGGTCACTATCAACGTTGTTGTCGACCCTGATAAAAATCAGCCTATATTTAACGATAGCAAACCACCCAGCGATGGTGGTGGGCAGCTAAGCCTGTTTCTTTTGATGCTACTATTAATACAAACGGCGTATCAACGTAAGATCGGTAAAATTCTTGCGCAAGCTTCGCCGTCGCCATAAGGGTTATGCGCTCGACTCATCGCTTGATACACCGCCTCGTTGCATAAAACCTCTTCAACATTATCAACGATCACTTGCTTATCCGTGCCAACCAGCTTAACCGTTCCCGCATCAACAGCCTCGGGGCGCTCCGTGACATCACGCATAACTAGAACAGGCTTACCGAGGGAAGGCGCCTCTTCTTGAACGCCCCCAGAGTCTGTTAAAATCAAATCAGATTGATTCATTAACCAAACAAAAGGCGCGTAATCGAGCGGCTTAATAAGATAAACGTTGGTGAGTTCCGTTAGAATTTCATTAACAGGTTGCTGCACATTGGGGTTCAAATGAACAGGGTAAATAAAATCCCAATCTGGATGCCGGCTCGCTAACTCACGGATCGCCTGACATAAATCTTGAAACCCTTGACCAAAATTCTCTCGACGATGACCTGTAATCAAGACCATTTTTCGCTGCTTATCAGTGATAGTGGAAAACAGTTCTTCGCCATATAAGGCCTGCCATTGCGAATCAGGATAAGCCATCACTTTATCTCGCACCCACAATAATGCATCAATCACGGTATTACCCGTCACAATCACCGCCTCATCAGCAATACCTTCTGCCACGAGGTTCTGCCTAGATAACTCAGTAGGCGCAAAATGAAAGTCAGCAATACGACTCACCATGGCGCGATTTGCTTCTTCAGGAAAAGGGGCGCGTAAATTACCCGTCCTTAAACCGGCCTCAATGTGGCCTATTTTCACGCCCTCATAAAACGCGGCTAAAGCACCGGCAAAACATGTAGTTGTATCGCCTTGCACCAATACCATGTCAGGTTTTTCTTGCCGAATGACATCGCGTAAACCCAATAACGCTCGGGAGGTTACATCAAATAAATCCTGACCAGGCGACATAATATCTAAGTCATGATCCGGCTCAATTTCAAAAAGAGCCAAGACTTGATCAAGCATTTGACGATGCTGCGCCGTCACACAAACAACGGATTCACAGTCAGCTTGCGCACTTAAAGCGCGCACCACCGGAGCCATTTTGATCGCTTCGGGACGAGTACCGAAGATAGATAGGATTTTCATAATAAACTTACCTTGCAAACTCTAATAGTTAGCCAGCCAAGTCATTAGACTTGGCTGAGGCTTATGGCCAAAGGCTATAGCCAACACGAATAGCTAATACCTATGGCCGACACTTATGTGATAACACCGCGGGTATCAATAACAATCTTTTCTTTTAAGTCAGAGGCACTCATGGCTTTAAAAGGCTTATGATCAACCAGTAACAAAATAATATCAGCCCGGGGTAAGGCCTCATCTAAACTAACAAGCTCAAACTCTTTATGTGACTCAATATTCGGCTCACAAATAAGCAACTCGCCGATGCTTTCATCCTTAAGCATATGCACTATCTGCATCGCTGGTGACTCACGTAAATCATCAATATCCGCTTTGAAAGCCAAACCCAGACACGCAATAACAGGCTTTTTAAACTTCTCAGCTTGCGACTTAACCTTATCCACCACCCATTGAGGCTTACCATCATTAACTTCGCGCGCAGTACGTATCAACCTAGCCTGCTCAGGGTTTCGAGCAACAATAAACCAAGGATCAACAGCAATACAATGGCCTCCAACACCTGGGCCTGGCTGTAATATGCTAACCCGCGGATGACGATTAGCTAACTGAATAAGCTCCCAAACGTTAATACCTTCTTGATCACAAATTAGAGATAACTCATTAGCAAAGGCAATATTGACATCGCGAAACGAATTTTCCGTCACTTTCGCCATCTCAGCAGTACGCGAATCTGTGGCCAGAACCTCACCACGTACAAACGTATTATAAAACTCTACCGCTTGCTCGGTTGACGCCTTATCAACACCCCCAACAATACGATCATTTTCTACTAGTTCAATAAGTATGCGGCCAGGTAAAACCCGCTCAGGACAATAAGCAACAAAAACATCCTCGCCCACTTTATGTCCATTTTGACTGAATATATTGGCCACCTGCTCTTCTGTCGTACCAACTGGGCTGGTTGACTCCAAGATGACTAAACTGCCTTTTTTAAGATAAGGCGATATCTTTTTTGCAGCATCCTCTACATAAGATAAATCAGGCTGATAACCCTCTTTAAATGGCGTGGGCACGGCAATGATATAAATATCAGCCTCGATCGGCTCTAGAGAGGCTTTTAAATTTCCTGATTGCACCGCGGATTTAACTAAAATGTCTAAATCAGGCTCAGTAATATGAATTTTACCGCCATTAATAGTATCAACTATGTGCTGAGTGACATCTACACCATGCACTTTATAACCTTTTGTGGCCAACAACGATGCCGTAGGTAAACCTATATAACCTAAACCTATGACACAGATACTTTTACTCAGCGCCGCCATTCATTCTTCTCCTTAACAAATTCAGTCTTTTCACCGTCATCCATAGCCAGCGGAAGTTACTCACATTTCTTTAATAAAACCGCACAATAACCTTAAAGCTGGCAAGGCTACTTAAGGTGGCACAATTATACAGATTAATGACCTTTATTGCGTATGCTCTAATCACTGTCGACTAGGCCATAGTTACTTTCTTTTAAATATATTGCCGAGTAAGGTCTTTAACATCAGGTAAACAAAGAGGGTATTTGTCACTAAATATCGCTTCCAAAGCCGACCAGGCTCCTGCTTTACTCGATATAACCACTCCATGCCCAGTTTTTGCCAAATTTCAGGGGCGCGATCAACCTTTCCAGCCATCACATCAAATGACCCACCCACCCCATGCACAACGGGTACCCGCATGGTGTCATTCCATTTGGCCATAAAATTCTCTTTTTTTGGCGATGTTATCGCGACAAGAAGAATATCCGCCTTTGCATCACCAATATCTTTGGCAATGGCCGTTTCGTCGGCTTCGTTATAATAGCCATTTCTACGCCCAGCGAGGATGACATTCGGATAATCCGCTGCCAGCTTAGCCTCAACTTGCGCAGAAACCTCCTCGGTCGCCCCCAGGCAATACACGCGATATTTATACTCATTGCCTCGCTCGAACATAGAAAACATTAAATCAATGCCTGCGACGCGCTCCGGTAAAGGCTGACGCAACACTTTCGCAGCCATAACCACCGCTGCACCATCGGCTAAAACCAAATCTGAAGACTCGACACTTTCCCTTAGAACAGGGTCTCTGCCCATATTGACGATTTTCGCGGCATTAACTACACCAATATGCAAAGAGTCACGACTGACGATTGCCTCATGCACCTGATCAAGCACTTGCTCCATAGTTAAAGCATGCACTTTTGTACCCATGATATCGACACAAGGCAGTTGCTCATACTTTGATGATGTCATATTTATATCCTAACCGAGGCTCTCTAATTGGTAATGCCATAATTGCGAGGTATAATGATAGTACAGTTCGACTCGCGAGCGTTAATGCGCACGTAATTACACACTTTAGTATATGCATAAGTACACACATAAAAGCTGTCCCACCGAACATCAGCGCAGACAAACTAATCACTATGACCCTACAAACCATCATCAGCCTTGATTACGAGCTTTTTTTTGGTGAAAAAACAGGGTCTGTCGAGCGCTGCTTGATAGAACCGACTGAAAAAACGATAGAGATACTTAACAAGCATAATGCTAAGTTAGTCTTATTCGTTGATGCCAGCTACCTCGTTCGACTCAAACAGCTAAAGGACAAGCACCCCGATCTAGGCCGTAAGTACGATCTCGTTGCCAAACAACTCTCGGCACTCACCGAGCAAGGCCACGATACCCAATTGCACATACACCCTCATTGGCTACTTTGCGACTATGATGGCTCCCACTGGCATATAGACACCTCTAAATATCGTCTACACGACCACAACCATGAGGAAATAAACACAATAGTACACGAGTGCTGCGCCGTACTTAGGGAGATCACCGGTAAACCACCCATTGCCTTTAGAGCAGGAGGCTGGTGTTTACAGCCCTTTGAACAAATATCCGAGGCGCTCCATAACAATGGCATTTGGATTGATAGTACCGTTTTTGAGAACGGCACATCGGACGACCCCACACGTTGGTTCAATTTCACCAGTACACCTAAAAAGGCCCACTGGCGCTTTGATGACTGCCCTGAGGCTGAAAAATCAACGGGACGATTTCTGGAAATACCGATTAGTAGCTTTAAACTTTCGCCATTATTTTTCTGGAAAATGGTGTTTATTAAAAAACTATCGAAACTTGAACACCGCAGTTTTGGCGACGGCTTTGCTATGACCGCCAACGCAGGCTACTACATCCACCGCTTAACACGATCGAGCTATAGTCCCGTTTCGATTGACGGTACCAAGGCGGGCATTTTAGAAGCTGCGTTTAGAACCTATAAACGCCAATACCCCGATGGCATCTTCAATATCATGGGCCACCCAAAATCTCTC
>Ga0316204_10012524_pt1 | contig 10320 bp, 9 predicted proteins | sample 6monrhotite_MG_2_FD_205661 | JGI IMG/M metagenome (GOLD analysis project Ga0316204, IMG submission 205661) | Microbial mat bacterial communities from mineral coupon in-situ incubated in ocean water Damariscotta River, Maine, United States -... | ecosystem: Environmental > Aquatic > Marine >... | reverse complement strand
AATATACAAACAAGTCCAAGTATTGCGCCGATAAACATTATGGATAGTAAACCAAAACGTTTAATGAGATTACCGGTAAAAAAAGAAGGCGCAAACATGCCTAACACGTGCCATTGAATGACAAAAGCAGTATCAGAGTAAATATGTTGATGGTGTTGCATTGCCAGGGGCGTGGCGGTCATGACAAGCGTCATCGTTGCATAACCCAACATGCCACATATTACCGCGATGATGAATCTGGGTTGTTGCATAATAATACGGAGTGGACGACCACTATCGACTTTAACATGAGAACGTTTTTTGATATGAGGCAAGTCAAGAAAGCTAAGTAAAACAAAGGACAAAATATATAGCGTTATAATGGAAGCATAACTTCCAGCAAATGCGGCGCCACTTATGCTGTCTCTGGTTAAGTTAGCCAGGTTAGGTCCAATAATTGCCGCTAATACTCCGCCGGCTAAAACATAAGAGATAGCACGACTTTTATTTTCTTTATCTACGCTATCGGCTGCAGTAAAACGATAGAAATTCGCAAAGCCGGAAAACACGCCAATTAAAATACTGCCGAGTGTGAATAATAAAAAATCATGCTGGATAACACCATATGCGCATATCGCTGAACCAAACATAGCAATCACTGTGCCGCTAAGAAAACTCGCTTTGCGTCCAATTTTAGCCATTAACATACCAGCAGGTATGCTGGTAAGCATGGTAGCGACGAGTTGTAAGGTGAAGGGTAAACTCGCATAGATTTTATCATCAGCCAGTGAATAACCAACCAGGGCGGTGGTAGCAACCATTAAGGAGGTTCCACTCATAAATAAGGCCTGGCATAAAGCCAAAATAGGAATATTACGTTTAAAACTACTTATTGCTGGCATAAAATGATTAGACCATGGCTATGTTGTAATAACGAAAATTGAATTATACAGAGAGGAAATTGTTAAGTAAGTTATTTCTAGAATTAAATAATTAGCTGTTTAAAAGTATGACTGTCGTTACGGCTGTGTTTTTATTGATATCAAATTGAAGTTCGCAGTATTCTGTTTGCTCATCTGTTGGGGAAGGATCGTCGGAACAACTACAGCCAGCAATAATTCCAGTGTAAAAAATACCTGCTTTTATCTTTGTAACATTATTCTCTTCTGTGACATTAAGAATCACTGCTTTGAAAGCTGCATTCCCCACATAACTACTGTGAGTTAACCCTTGTTGTAATGGTAACAAGGCCGGTTCTATATTTTCAATCTCAATTTTGGCAATTTTTTTAATTTTGTCAGAATCTGAGGCTTGAGCAGTTTGTGCAAGTATTATCATTACTAAATTTCATCTTCTTCAATGATTTCTTTTTCTCTTTTTCCCGCTTCAATCCATTCGATAATACCGGGTTGATTCAATACGCTATTTACATACTCTGCTTCAACGTCATCTAGCGGAACATCGTAACCGTGGAATCGAAGAGCAATAGGGGCGTACATGGCATCGGCAATGGAATATTTTCCGAACAACCATTCCCCTTCAGAGTTAAACTCACGACGACAATAGCGCCAGAGTTTTTTTATACGTTCTATTTCCCGTTCAGCATCTACAGAGAGCTTAATATTTGTAAAGTGTTTACGACAATTCATGGGCAGTTCATTTCGTAGATTCAGAAAGCTGGAGTGCATTTCGGCACTGATCGAACGGGCAGTCGATCGGTTTTTTTCATCCTCAGGCCAGCCTTTTGACTGCAGGTATTTTTCAGAGATATATTCAAGAATTGACAGAGAATCCCAGACGATTAATTTACCATCTTTTAACACTGGAACTTTAAAATCTGAGTAGTATTCTGCCAGCTGGTCATTTGTTGTTTCTGTGGAGAGCGCGATGCGTTTTTCAGTAAACTCAATATTATAGTGCTTCATAAAAATCCAGGGACGAAGTGACCAGGATGAATAATTTTTATTGCCAATAATAAGCGTTAAGTCAGTCATAACGTCGTCCCTGGTTATAAAATTTTGTAGTAAAAATTCGATTATTTTAGATCATTGTAGGGTTTCCATAAAACTTCTGCACCGTTTTCATGCCGGGCAAGCACTCGCGAAAAGACAAATAATAAATCAGATAACCGGTTTAAGTATGAAATACTGTATGGATTGACTTTTTCCTGTTTCGAAAGAGTTATAACTCGTCGTTCTGCTCTGCGACATACAGTTCGGGCTAAATGACAAGTTGATGTGGCGTGACCACCGGAAGGCAGGATAAACTCCTTAAGCATAGGAAGGTCAGCGTTGAAGTCATCAAGTGTATTTTCCAGGTAAGTTATATAACTTTCTGCAATGGTTTGGTGCCCGGGAATACAGAGTTCACCACCAAGATCAAACAGGTGGTGTTGTACTTTGTAAATACAGGTTGCGATATCATCAGGTATCTCATAGGCGACAACCATTCCTAAAACGCTATTTAACTCATCTGTCGTACCATAGGCTTCCACCCGTATACTATCTTTATCTACCCGAGAACCATCACCCAGGCCTGTTTCGCCTTTATCGCCAGTACGTGTGTAAATTTTAGATAAACGGTGTCCCATAATAATTAACCTTTTTGTAAACGATAGATAACAGGAATAATAATTTCCTTGTGATTGAAATTAAATCCGTCATTTTCTTTTTTGATGTTTTTAACCTTTATTAATGCGCTTAGGGCTGACTGGTCAAGAATACGATAGCCAGACCCCGTTTTAATGTGGGCATTTTTAATATTCCCTTCAGCATTGACAACAAGGCTTAACATGACTTTTCCTTCCCAACCATTTCGCTGTGCAAGGCGAGGGTAAGTGAAATTATTTCGGATTTTATAATTTAAACGACTGATTACATAAGCTCTCGCTTTAGTATATTTTTTGTTTTCGAGAGCAGCGGTATTTTGCTGAGGTATAGACGGGCGTATTTCCTCATTAATTACCTGACGTTCTTTTTTTACCGCGTTCGATAATGAATGTTTTTCAATTATTTTATCGGGAAGAGTTTTCTTCATTTCCCTTTTTAAAAGTGTAACTTGGTAAGGGGTCATAGGTGTTGATGTGACAGAAAAATTAACCGCAGTCGGCCATGGCATGAGTAAAATGCCATGGCCTAATAAAGATATAATAACTGCGTATCGAAACTTCATTTACATTTAGTCAAAGTTATATACAAGTTCGAGGTAATAAGAGCGTTCTGGTGTACGGTAAGTTGATGCTAATTCATAAACTTCATCAGTAATGTTTTCAACCCGGGCATTAATCGATAAATGTGAAGTTGTCTGATACTTGCCGCTTAAACCGACCAGGGTGTACGCATCAAGATCTACGTCTCCAATGTCTTTACGCTGACCAACTTTTGTTATGTTGAGCTGCACGCGATGATCGTCCCACTTATGGCTGAGTGACAAATTGTATTTCTGCTTGGGGCGACGAAGCAGAAGAGTATCATTGGTTTTATCGCGAGGGTCTTGATTGATGGCATCAAAACCTATGCCCCAGTTTTTACCTGCGTAGTGATAATTGGCTTCGATACCATTAATATTCACTTCACCAATGTTCTGCATGTTTGGTGTGGCCAGGGCATTATAAGTGATCAGATTTTCAATATCATTGTTGAAGTAATTTAATGTGATTGCGTGACTCTTATTTTGATAACGCCAGCCTGCTTCATAGTTTGAAGATTTTTCAGGAGCGAGATTCGGATTACCACTGCCGGGATAGAATCTGTCGGTGGCACTTGGCGCACGAAAGCCGGTATTAGCTGCTATATTGAAACGCATTGTTTTGTTGATAGCATAACCATATTCCAGATTCCAGGTAGTATGGTTACCAAAGGCCTTGTAATCATTGGCACGAATGCCTGCTATTAAATGATGCGAGTCAGATTGCATATCATTTTGCACAAATACGGCATAATGATTTGTGCCTTCATTGAAACTGGCAAAACTCGTATTATAAATAGCTCTTTCATGTGCGGCGTATATTCCAGCGGTTAACAAGTTTTCCTGGTTGAACTGAATATCATTTTGCCAGTCGAGCGCTGCACGTTGTGTAAGATTAAAATCTGTACTCTGGTTTTGCTGAATTGAGTCTTCCATATAAGACAATTTAATTTTACTTGCCCACGTGTCTGATGGAGTATTATTAATGCCTATGCTGGTCAGGTTGTTTTCAAAATCCTGGTCAACGGGTGTAACACCAATCCAGGCAAAAGGTGGATTAACATCAAAAACTTTATTCAGATACTCAGATGTTCCGCTACTATGATTATGGTTGATTTCTAAGTGAGTGTTTCCCATTTTTTTCTTGCCGTATAAATTAACACTTAAATTATCGTAACCTCTGTCAATAGAGCTTGTTGAGAAAGTAGGAAATCCTTCTGAGTCGCTGACATTAAATGTTATTCCTGCAGCACGGTCACCGTTTTTATTATGTGCGGCAAAGCCATATTTTTTTGTCGTAAAACTTCCACCACCCGCGTGTACTTCATAATGTGAACCGTCTGTCTGCTGACTGCGAGTGATAATATTAATGACACCACCGATAGCTTGTGAACCATACAATGTTGAGCGTGGTCCTTTGACGATTTCTATACGTTCGATCATATTGAGGCGAATGTTTTGAAGTGCCGCGTTACCAATATCAGGATTAATACTGACACCATCGATCATGACTAATGTATGTGAACTATTAGCTCCACGGATAAAAATTGAAGTTGCTTGTCCAGGTCCACCGTTACGGCTAATATCAATGCCAGCATAGTGATGCAAGACGTCAGCGATTTCAGCACCTGTTTGGCTGGCAAGATTTTCACGACTGATGACAAGAACAGGTGAGATTGTTTCATCAGCAGTTTGTGCTGTACGTGTAGCGGTAACAATAATTGGCGGCTGTTCTTCCGCCATTGGTGAAAGAGTAAAGCTAGTAGCAAGAGCGACCAGAATAACTTGTCTGGTTTTTTTCATTTAATTTCCCTCGTGTAATACGCACACCCGCGCGTTATTATTTTTATAATTACAGAGGAAAAATGGGTTAGGAAAATAAAACTATCCGCCCGCAATCGCCCTCCGCGATACACTACGATCACATCAGGCCGGTCTCCGGGCTTTCGAGTTATAAACAACTTACATATGTAAGTTTGTTTATGGATGAATCGCCTTCCCATGTCATTTGACACATGATCTGACACAGTGGCAGGGATGATTCAGCTTCACTCGATTACCGTTGCGGGGGCAGCGTCGGAATTGATATTACCGATAAAAGTTAGCCTGGTAATGTCGCACCGACTTCTCGTTTCACTTAACCAAATGGAATTTGGCTTAGCACCTGAAGCAGTAAAAGTGGCGCAACTTTAGCGATCTTGTATGAGACTGTCAAATTAGATTTATAATTTAAATATGGAGTTATGAGAAATAAATAAGGTATTTCAGGTAGTTAGATGGATATCTTAATTGTATGTGTTTGCAAAGAATATTATGGTTAGAGTGGGTTTTGTCGGCCTGAACAGCCGAGCTACAAGAATTGTTTTAATTTTATGTAGGTCGGCTGTTCAGGCCGACGCGGTGCCTGCTATAAACACAAATTCTAGTTCGCAATAAACCAGCGTTGTTCATCATGTCTTATTTCATTAAGAGGGTGCTGGTATAACTCTGATAAATGATTTTCGGTTAAAACTTCAGAACAAATACCTTGTCGGGTAGTGCCATTGCCATAGATTAATAGTGCATGATCACAATATCGTGTTGCGAGATTAACATCATGCAGGACAAATACATTAGCCACGTTCTCGTTATTAGAGGCTAATATTTTCATGACTTCATGCTGGTGATGAATATCAAGATGATTAACAGGCTCATCTAATAATCGAATCTTCGCTTGTTGCACCAGTAAGGTTGCGAGCGCGACACGCTGGCGTTCGCCTCCTGATAAGGTCAGAATGGAGCGTTCAGCAAAACCGCTTAATCCGAGCCGGGCTAATGTTTCACAAGCGAGACTGTTATCGTCTTCAGATTCCCATTGCCAACTTTTGAGATGCGGGTGGCGGCCAATTAAAACACTCTCTAAAACAGTCCCGGGAAAATGGTCTTCCTGATGTTGTAACAGCAAGCTGATTTTCTCAGCGATTTCTCTGCGAGATAAATTATATAATGGTGTTTCATTTAAGCTTATAACACCCGATTGAGCGAGCGATAAACCGGCGAGATGATGTAGTAAGGTTGTTTTACCACAACCGTTCATACCTAAAATAGCCCAGTTTTCACCTGCATTGATCGATAGATCTAAATCTTTACATACTTGTGTATCAGCAATTTTAACGCTTAATGCGTTGCAACTTATCAGGCTCATTGTTTCGCATCCCGTTGTAATAAATATAAAAATAAAGGAATACCAATGAGCGCGGTAATAATACCGACGGGTAACTGCTGAGGTGCAATAATTGTTCTTGCCGCGGTATCGGCAATTAAAACCAGTATACCGCCCGCTAATGTTGCTGCAGGTAACAAAAATCGGTGGTCGGTAATACCGCTTAAACGAATTAAGTGCGGCACAATAAAACCAACAAAACCAATACTTCCTGCTTGCACGACGGCTGCTGCAGTCAATAATGATGCAAGAATATAAATTTTAATATGCAGCTGTTTGAGGTTAATACCGAGCGTTGCAGCAAGTTTGTCACCACGGATTAAAACGTTAAGTTGTGAAGACAGCAACATACTTAATATTAAGCCAATGATTAAAGCGATGAAGGCAAAAGAAACAGAACTGCTATAACTAAGATCACCCATTAACCAGAACAACATGCCATGTAAATTAGTCGCAGGAGACAAGGTTAAAATTAAACTAATCGCAGCGCCCCAGCCAGCCGCAACAACCACACCAGTAAGCAATAATCGGGTCGGCGTCCAGTTGCCTTTTTGGTGAGCCAGAACAAAAACCAGGAACATCGCAACCAAGGCGCCTATGAAAGCCAAACCGGTTAAACCAAAGGCACTGCTAAATCCCATTAGCATACCAATGAGTACGGCGGTCGCGGCTCCGCCCGACACACCTAGTATATAGGGGTCGGCCAGGGGGTTACGTACCAGTACCTGCATCAATGCGCCAGCCTGGGCGAGTAAGGCACCGGTTGCGAATGCAGCTAAAGTACGGGGTAAACGAAGTTCAGTAATGATAAGTGACGTATATTGATTGCCTGAATCAAACAATGAAAGCCAAACAGATGAAAATGAAAGCGACACACTGCCTATAAATAATGAGCTGAGAATGAGTAATATACTCAAAATGGTTAAAAAAATAATGAATGTGAGTCCGCGCATGAATTAAGTCGGTTTTATATGAGCCGGAAAGTTGAATTAAACTGGATTAAAACACCAAAATCTAACAATTACAAAGAGTGGTGTTAATTTTATGCGGAAAATAAATATAGAAATTATATTTTAAGCCTTAATAATTTTTGATAAGTACCGATAAATATATTGATGAGCGATGATTCTGTATCCGATTTGTTAGAACAATTGCGTCAAGGGTTTCTTGACGACATGCCTGTGCGCATCGATAAAATTGAAGATGAAATTATGTCGTCCCGGGAATCAGATACCTATGATGAATTATTTCGCATGGTGCACAGTTTAAAAGGTAGCGCAGGTAGTTATAATTTTCACGTAATCACTAAAATTGCTCATGATATGGAAGACGTCATGATGGAACTGATGAATAAAAATCAGTTTGGCAATGCATTGACGATCGATCTATTACTTAAGTTTATTGACATTTTGAGAGATACAACCGCCTCGTTAATTGATACAAATACCGCTCCGCTTGATGTTGATGAACGACTTGAGATAATACGTGACGAGGTTTTTTCTGAACGGCTAAAAGTTCTTGTGGTTGAGCCATCAAAACTTTATGCCGGTATGATTGGTCATAGCCTGGAAGGTCTTCCTATTAGTTTTACTTTTACTGAGGATGGTTATAAGGCGCTCGAATATTTGTTGTTAAATAAATATGATTTGCTGATTACTTCACTAGAGAGCTCACGCTTGAACGGTGACGCATTGGTTGCTGCACTACGTTTAGGTCACAACTTTAATCGAAAAATTAAAACGGTTCTCATTACCTCGCGAGCAATAGATAAAATTTCTAACAAAGATGATTTTGATGAGATTATAGATAGAAAAATGATTAAAGAGGGTGTTTTAAAAACTATCGCTAATAATTTGCTTGATTAAAGTCAGGATTGATAGCGAAGTACTTATTGAGTAGTTAGTGATTACTATCGTTATATGCCAATCACAACATGGAATAAAAATATTTACAATAAATACAATAACTTATAATGCATATTTTAATTGGGACATTAACTTTGTTGTGAAAATAGTCTAAACTGTGAAATGCGGCGCACAAAATTTGCTCATTAAATGAGCTCACGAAGCCGATATTATCTAAAATACTAGAGAAGTTAGTTGTTTTTCGTGGTCAGGTAAATCCCTCGATCTATGGATAGGTTAGTTGTTATGCAAAAAATTCTTGTTATTAATTCAAAAGGTGGTTGTGGTAAAACTACTATGGCGACTAATCTCGCCAGTTATTTTGCATCACAGGATTTGGCGACTGCATTACTGGATTTTGATCCACAGGGTTCGAGTATTCGCTGGTTAAATCAACGGCCAAAGTCTGGTCCTTCTATCTATGGTGTTCACGTGGCAAGTCGTAAAAATACGACGGGTGTTACGCGTTCATTTCAGATGCGAGTTCCTCCTGAGACCGATTGCATGATTATTGATGCGCCAGCCGGCGTGACAGGTCATGAACTAATGGAACTTATTCGTATGGTTGATACGATTATTATCCCTGTTTTACCTTCCTCGATAGACATACATGCCGTCACACGGTTCATTGAAGAGTTGCTTGTTGTTGGTAAAGTCCGTCAAATGGGACTTAATGTTGGGGTGGTGGCTAATCGCGCAAAGAAAAATACCTTAACGTATAGATCCTTAGAACGTTTTTTGAAGACGTTAAAACTTCCCTTTATTACCACTCTACGTGATACTCAAAATTATGTGCATGCCGCAGAACGGGGCATTGGAATCCATGAAATGTGGGACAAGCGCACTGATAGTGATAAGGCACAGTGGCGTCCTCTCACTCGTTGGCTGGAAGATGCAAACCCGGTCAAAACTAAGCGAAAAATAGCCCACTAATTCGTTTTACCTTTCTTTTTTTACAACCCCATATTATTTTTGCGTAATAAGCTTTTCTGGCTTTAAGAATAGCTATTCTTTGCGCTTAAACTCGACTCAATTGGTTAAAGATTCCTGGATGCAGGACGATAAACTTAGTGTAAAGCTAAAAGTTTTAGCGAATGCTATACGAAAAAATAAATTTAACTGGCTTGAGCAGACCTTTAATTAATTATTATATGACTGATATAAACAACAAGAAAAATAAACGTGTATTTAAATTAAGCCAGTTTTTGATTTTGCCTTTGCTTACAGGGCTAATTTTAGCTGGTTTAACGGTATTCTGGATAGATGCAGTGTGGGCTAAAGTAGCCATTATTATGGTTGTTTCAGCTCTACTAGGGTTAAAGCTTGAATTACAGCGAGCGCAGAAAGAGTCCGTGACGACACCCAGTTCAGAAGCTATGCAAACTATTGAACCTGCTGCAACGGATAAACTTTTGCAAAGTTTATCCGAGGTTATAGACCAGGTAATTGACGTATCTAACCGGCAAATTGAAAGTTCCCGTTTTCAAACTGAAGAAGCAATCACTCAAATGTCTGAACGTTTTACGTCATTGGTAGGGCGTTTAAATAGTGCATTAGATGCGGCAACACTTTCGAATGCCGCTGTACCCGCGACAGATGGCAGCGCTTCAACATTATTAGATAATGTTTTTACGAATAGCCGGGCACAATTATCCGGAGTCATTGCCAATCTTGCTGAAGCACTGGTAAATAGAAAATCGTCGTTTGAACAATTACAGTCACTGGCTGATGATACCGATGTATTGAAAACCATGGCGGAAGGCGTTGAAAAAATAGCCTCACAAACAAACTTACTTGCTTTAAATGCTGCAATTGAAGCTGCTCGTGCCGGAGAAGTCGGGCGAGGTTTTGCTGTTGTGGCTGATGAGGTACGTTCATTATCTATACAATCTGGTGAGACAGGACGACAAATTACTGAAACCATTAACCATTTCACTTCTTCTGTTGAAAACACCATGAACCAGGCAACTAAAGCCATGGAAAAAGATTTATTGCTTGAAGAAGAAGGCTCCTCAACAATAAAAGAAGTACTGGAGAGTCTTGAGTGGA
>Ga0316204_10012523_pt1 | contig 10320 bp, 11 predicted proteins | sample 6monrhotite_MG_2_FD_205661 | JGI IMG/M metagenome (GOLD analysis project Ga0316204, IMG submission 205661) | Microbial mat bacterial communities from mineral coupon in-situ incubated in ocean water Damariscotta River, Maine, United States -... | ecosystem: Environmental > Aquatic > Marine >... | reverse complement strand
GCCCCGCCCTTGGGCTGGTCGCTGGATCGCCTGTATAATCTGTTCCCCCGCCTGCGCGAACGCCGCAAACAAGAGGGCATCACCCTTTCAGGTGGCGAACAGCAAATGCTGGCCATCGCCCGCGCCCTGGCCCGTGATGTGCGCCTGTTGCTGCTGGATGAACCTTATGAGGGTCTGGCCCCGGTGATCGTGCAGGAAATCGCCAAAACCCTGAGTCTGATCCGCGAACAAGGCATCACCACGGTGATCGTCGAGCAAAACGCCGTGGCCGCGCTAAAACTGGCGGATCGCGCCGTTATCCTTGACACAGGCACCGTTGTTTTTGACGGTAGCGCCGAAGAAGTGTTGAACGACGACAAGCTGCGCGCGGAATATCTGGCCATCTAGGCCAAACCCGCCCAACTTGTTTCTTTTTGCTAACCTCCTAAACCAGAGGACCAATAGTCATGACTGATAAGACCTATGCACCCAGCGCCGAATTTGCGGCAAATGCCCATATTGATGCCGCCAAATACAAAAAAATGTATGAGGCATCGATCGCGGATCCTGTCGCATTTTGGGGCGAGCAAGGTAAACGTCTGGATTGGATGACGCCTTATACAAAGGTGAAAAACACCACGTTTGAATATCCTGATGTCTCGGTGAAATGGTATGAGGACGGCGAGCTGAACGTTTGCGCCAACTGTGTGGATCGCCATTTGGCCACACGCGCCGATCAAACCGCGATCATCTGGGAAGGCGACAACCCCGCCGAGGACAAGCACATCAGCTATGGCGAGTTGTATGACAACGTCACGCGGCTGGCCAATGTCTATAAATCATTGGGTGTCAGCAAAGGCGATCGGGTCGTTCTTTATATGCCGATGATCCCCGAAGCCAGCTATGCGATGCTGGCCTGCACCCGTATCGGCGCGGTTCATTCCATTGTTTTTGGCGGTTTTTCCCCGGATGCGCTGGCCTCTCGCGTGGCCGACAGTGGCGCGGTTCTGGTGGTAACGGCGGACGAAAGCATGCGCGGCGGCAAATCGGTGCCACTCAAGGCCAATGTCGATGCCGCCATGGCGATCTGCGGCGATGTGCCGGTGCTGGTTGTGCCACGCACAGGTGCCGACATTCCGATGAAGGCAGGGCGTGATCACGCCTATGCCACCTTGATGGCCGCGGCCAGCAACGATTGCCCGCCCGAAGCGATGAATGCCGAGGACCCGCTGTTTATCCTGTATACCTCGGGTTCGACCGGCAAACCCAAAGGTGTTGTGCATACCACGGGCGGCTATCTGGTTTACGCCGCGATGACCCATCAAATGGTGTTTGATTATCACGACGGCGATGTTTTCTGGTGTACCGCCGACGTGGGCTGGGTCACCGGCCACAGCTATATTGTTTACGGCCCGCTTGCCAATGGGGCCACCACCTTGATGTTTGAAGGCGTGCCCACCTATCCTGACGCCGGTCGTTTCTGGGCGGTTTGTGCCAAACACAAGGTAAATCAGTTTTACACCGCCCCCACCGCCATTCGCGCGCTGATGGGCCAAGGCAAAGATTTTGTGAAGGCCCATGACCTCAGCGCGCTCAAACTGCTGGGCACCGTGGGGGAACCGATCAATCCAGAGGCGTGGAATTGGTATAACGAGGTGGTGGGTAAGGGCAATCTGCCGATCGTTGACACATGGTGGCAAACCGAAACCGGCGGCCATTTGATGACCCCGCTGCCCGGCGCCACACCCACAAAGCCCGGCTCTTGTACCATGCCATTTTTTGGCGTCCAACCGATCATTCTTGACCCCACATCGGGACAGGAAATCACCACAACCGAGGCCGAAGGCGTGCTGTGCATCACCGACAGCTGGCCCGGGCAAATGCGCACGGTTTACGGCGATCACGACCGGTTTGTTTCGGCCTATTTTGCCGACTACAAAGGCTATTATTTCACCGGTGATGGCTGTCGCCGTGATGCGGATGGCTATTATTGGATCACCGGCCGCGTCGATGATGTCATCAACGTATCGGGCCACCGCATGGGCACTGCCGAGGTTGAAAGCGCGCTTGTTGCCCACCCCAAAGTATCTGAGGCCGCCGTGGTTGGCTATCCGCACGACATCAAAGGTCAGGGCATTTATTGTTACGTCACCTTGATGGGTGGCGAAGAACCAAGCGACGAATTGCGCAAAGAACTGCGCACATGGGTGCGTACTGAAATTGGCCCGATCGCCTCGCCCGATCTGATCCAATGGGCACCGGGCCTGCCCAAAACCCGCTCTGGCAAAATCATGCGGCGCATTTTGCGTAAAATTGCCGAAGACGATTTTGGCGCATTGGGTGACACGTCAACTTTGGCCGAACCCGCTGTTGTTGATGATTTGATCGCCAATCGCATGAACCGCCCCAAATAAACGGGGTAGGTTTCCAAACACTCCCCTCTCCCAAAGGGAGAGGGCCAGGGTGAGGGGCAATAATCAGCAAGCACTCCCCCCTTGTGGGGGTTTTGAGTGCTTTCCATTAGATTGCTTTATCGACAAGCAAAGTCTTCCCACTTTGCTTTCGCTGGCGTATAAGCGGGCGCAATCATACTGGGTAAACAACCAGTAACAGGACCGACCGAGGGAACAATGACCAAAAAAACTCATGATGCAGATGTAACTTTCATTCAGGCATTGGCTGAATTGTTGCGTGAAAATGATCTTAGCGAACTCGAAGTGCGCCGTGACTATGGCCAGGACGACAGCCTGAAAGTGCGCGTCAGCCGCAAGGCCGAGGTTGTGACAACCGTGGTTAATACCGCGCCCGCCGCCCCTGCCCCTGTGGCCGCCCCTGCAACAACAGCGCCCGCCGCCGCGCACGACGTTGCACCCGACCCGGCAAATGATCCCGGCGCAATAACCTCGCCCATGGTGGGCACGGTTTATCTGTCCGCCGAACCCGGTGCGGTCACATTTGTCAGCGTCGGCGATATGGTGGCCGAAGGACAAACATTGCTGATCATCGAGGCGATGAAAACAATGAACCAAATCCCGTCCACCCGCGCAGGTAAGGTAAAACGCATTTTGGTCGACGACGGCTCGCCGGTGGAATTTGGCGAACCATTGGTCATTCTGGAATAATCGGGGCCTGTGCAAATGTTTGACAAAATCCTGATCGCGAACCGGGGCGAGATTGCCCTGCGCGTCATCCGTGCCTGCCGCGAAATGGGCATCCAATCGGTCGCGGTGCATTCCACAGCCGACGATGACGCCATGCATGTGCGCATGGCCGACGAGGCGGTCTGCATCGGCCCGCCACCTTCCGCGCAAAGCTATTTATCGGTCTCGTCAATCATTGCGGCCTGTGAAATCACCGGCGCGCAAGCTGTGCATCCGGGCTATGGTTTTATGTCGGAAAATGCCAATTTTGTGCAAATTCTGGAAGATCACGACCTTAAATTCATCGGGCCGACAGCCGCTCATATTCGCCTGATGGGCGATAAAATCACCGCCAAGGACACGATGAAAAAGCTTGGCGTGCCTTGTGTGCCGGGTTCTGAAGGCGGTGTGCCGGATTTTGAAACGGCCAAAGAAGTGGTCAAGGAAACCGGTTTTCCGGTGATCATCAAAGCCACCGCAGGTGGTGGTGGCAAGGGCATGAAGCTGGCCAATTCCGCCGATGAGCTGGAAACCGCGTTTCGCACCGCCCGGGCCGAAGGTAAATCCAACTTTGGCAATGACGAAGTCTATATCGAGAAATATCTGGGCAACCCGCGCCACATCGAAATTCAGGTTTTTGGTGATGGTCGTGGCAAAGCCGTACATTTGGGCGAGCGTGATTGCTCGTTGCAACGGCGCCACCAAAAAGTGTTTGAAGAGGCGCCGGGCCCCGCGATCACACCGGAAATTCGCGCCCGAATTGGCAAGACCTGCGCCGATGCCATGGCCAAAATCGGCTATGCGGGTGCCGGTACGATTGAGTTTTTATATGAGGACGGTGAATTTTTCTTCATCGAAATGAACACCCGTTTGCAGGTCGAACATCCGGTTACGGAATCAATATTTGGCATCGATCTGGTGCGCGAACAAATCCGCGTCGCCGCCGGCATGCCGCTTTCGGTCACCCAAGACGAACTGGTGATCAACGGCCATTCCATCGAGGTGCGGATCAACGCCGAAAAACTGCCAAATTTCTCGCCTTGTCCGGGCAAAATCACCCAGTATCACGCCCCCGGCGGTCTGGGTGTGCGGATGGATTCAGCGCTTTATGACGGCTATTCAATCCCGCCCTATTACGACAGCCTGATCGGCAAACTGATCGTGCATGGCCGTGATCGCCCCGAGGCCCTGGCCCGCCTCAAACGCGCCTTGGGGGAACTTATCGTGGATGGCGTCGATACCACCATCCCGCTGTTTCACGCCTTGTTGGCCGAAAAAGATATACAAACCGGAGATTACAACATCCACTGGTTGGAAAAATGGCTGGAAAACAATCTGAACTGATTATTTCGGCGTCAGCACGCAAGTGCCGCGCCGAATATTTTCGGGCCGATAATAATCTCCAACTCCATGGCGGTCATCCTCGGCCAGCGTTGTCCAATCCGACCAGCGGATATTGTAATCCAGCGTTTCGGCCATTTTTTCCATGGCGCTAAAGCTGGGAATGCCCTTCATCACCTCTTTTTGCCCCGGATAATAGGCCGTGGCATTCAGAATATTTTCTGTGTCTTCCTTGATCAACTTGATCATTGGCCATCCCGCCAAACAAAATTCGCTGTCAATGATCACCAGTTCTGGGTCAAGTTTCCGGATCGCCAGCAACAGGCGGTAATGATCCATCAGGTGATACAAAAGCCCGAAAACCGCCACAATATCGTAAGATTCACCGTTTTCGTGGGCTTTGTCCAATCCTTCAAAAACATCCCCAACCCGCAATTCCACCTTGTCGCGAACGGTTTTTTCGGGATAGCGCGAAAACTGTTCAACCAGATCCGGGCGGCCCTCGATGCCGACAACCTTGCTGGCGCCCGCTGCTGCCATTGCATAAGACCAGCGCCCATCGTGGGCCGCCAAATCCAACACTCTTGCGCCCTGAAAATCATCGAAATTATCGTCGATCAAAAACTTGTGTCGGCGGTTCATCCGCTGCTCGGGTTTTTTGTGGTCTTTGTATTGCTGCAAATCACCGATGAAATCGAAAAAACCCATAAGACGCTCCACTCAACTGCTATTTTTTCATTTTCTTTGCCATATCCTTGCAAATGGGCAAAAACATGGCAACAACAACATTTGCGCATCATTGCCCTCTTTGCCGCCTGGTGGAAACGTGTCAGTCAAGAAACTCACCCCTGAATTGCTTGTTCAAGCCTATTCGCAAGGCGTGTTCCCCATGGCGGAAACCGCCGATGCGAATGAGGTTTTTTGGGTCGAGCCGCGCCAGCGCGGTATCCTGCCACTGGATCAATTTCACATCTCGCGCAGCTTGCGTAAAACCTTGCAGACCTGCAATTTTCAAATCACGCTGAACCAGGATTTTGCAGGCGTTGTGGCGTGCTGTGCGGATCGACCCGATACCTGGATCAATCCAATCATTTCAGCCGCCTACAAGGAAATGCATCAAAAAGGGTTGGCGCATTCAATCGAGGTTTGGCAAGATGCCGATCTGGTGGGGGGCGTTTACGGCGTTGCCCTGAATGCCGCATTTTTTGGCGAAAGCATGTTCAGCCGGGTCAAAAGTGGCTCAAAAATCGCGCTGGCGCATTTGGTCGATCACCTGCGGAATTGTGGGTTCGTCTTGTTTGACACGCAATTCAGCACGCCGCATTTGACCAGTTTGGGCGGGCAGGAAATTCCGCAATCTGAATTTTTAAAGGCGCTGGAACAGGCGCTTTCGCATACCGCCGATATCACCGCAGCACCCCTCAAAAACCGCTATTCTTCGGGTTTTTCCGCCAGCGCACAGGACAAAACCCATACATCGTAACGCGCGTGATCAAAGGCATTCAAGGCCGGGCTTGATGCGATCATCCAGCCGCGAAACAACTCGCCGCCGCCGCGTTCATCCTGAATGCTTAGAAAAACATAAGCGTTTGAGGACGGATCATCGGTTGGATACCGGCATTCTTTGGAAAACACGGTAAGTGTTCCAACGCGGGCAGATTGCCCCGTTGAGATGCTGAAATCCCATGCCTGACCAGATACTTTATCCAGCGCGCGCATGTTGGCGGTGTCTGTGGTTGTCGTTTGTTGTGCGTTTCCGACATCGGGCAAAAAACTCGGCAACAGCGCCAGTGTAAAGGCCAGCGCGCGGATCATTCGTTGCTGCCGGAAACGAATTTCAATAACAGCGAAATCAGCGAAACGGCGCCTTGAGTATTCTCAATCTCACCCTGGGGTTCCAGCGTGAAGGGCGAGCCACCGGGGATCAGTTCGACAAAGTTCCCCCCCAGCAAACCTTCGGAAGAAATTGAAATCGAGCTGTCATCTGACAGCTCGATCCCGTCCTTGACGGCAAACTGCATATCGGCGCGATAGGTCTTGGGGTTCAGGGAAACATTGGTGACGCTGCCAACCTTGACGCCCGCCAAACGCACATCGGTACCGATGGAAACACCTTCGATGGATCGAAACGAGGCGCGCAATTCATAGGTGCCGCTGGTGCGATCCGTGACGCCGGTGGTCGTGCCCAAATACAGGGCGAAACCAATCCCTGCCGCCAAAACAGCGGCACCGGTCAGAACCTCTGTGGTGTTTTCGGCCATTTATTCAGGCTGCCAAGCTTCGTAATCTTTGCGCTCGGCGGGGGCACCGCGGCGGATAGATCCGGCAGGTGCATAGGACAAATCGGTGCCGGTCAGATTTTCGGTATGCGGTTTTTCCCACGGCTTTTTTGCCAGCGGCTTCTCGTCAGGGGTTTCGTTCCACGTGTGGTGCAACCAGCCGTGCCAATCGGGTGAAACCCGGCTTGCCTCGGCTTCGCCATTGAAAATGACCCAGCGTTTTTTGCCGTCGCGTGTTTGATAATACCGGTTGCCCTGATCGTCGTCCCCCACTTTGACACCTTTGCGCCAAGTGAAAAACTGAGTGTTCAGGGTCTGGCCGTTCCACCACGTCACGGCCCGAAGACAAGTGTTCAAGATGCCCATTGGGCCCTCCACAATAATTCTGTGTCTGATATGGCAAATTGCGCGGCAAAGGTCCAGTTCGGAAATCCTTTGTCGCGCCAACCTGCCTAAATCAGCCGGCGCTTGCGCCTTCTTCTTTTTGGGCAGGCTCGGAATAGATCAACAAAGGTGCCGCACCCGCGTTAACCGCTTCTTCATTCACCACGACTTCGGAAACGTTTTCCAGACCGGGCAGATCAAACATCGTATCCAGCAGGATGTCTTCCATGATCGAGCGCAAACCGCGCGCGCCGGTTTTGCGTTCAATCGCCCGCGCCGCGATGGCCTTTAGCGCATCATCGGTGAATTTCAGCTCTGCATCCTCAAGCTCGAACAAACGCGCGTATTGTTTGACCAAAGCGTTTTTCGGTTCCGACAGGATGGTGATCAACGCATCCTGATCCAGATCCTCAAGCGTTGCAATCACCGGCAAACGGCCGACAAATTCCGGGATCAAGCCGAATTTAAGCAAATCCTCGGGTTCCAGATCCTTGAAGGTTTCACCGATACCTTTGTTTTCAAGGTCGCGCACGTCGGCACCAAAGCCGATGGACGATCCTTTACCGCGCTGCGCGATGATCTTGTCGAGCCCCGCAAAGGCACCACCACAGACAAACAAAATGTTGGTCGTATCGACTTGCAGAAATTCCTGCTGTGGATGCTTGCGCCCACCTTGCGGCGGCACCGAGGCAACGGTGCCTTCCATGATTTTCAACAACGCTTGCTGCACCCCCTCTCCGGACACATCGCGGGTAATGGACGGGTTGTCGGATTTGCGGGTGATTTTGTCGACTTCATCGATGTAAACGATGCCACGCTGGGCGCGCTCGACATTATATTCGGAGGCTTGCAACAGCTTTAGGATAATGTTTTCAACGTCCTCCCCCACATAACCGGCCTCGGTCAAGGTGGTGGCATCGGCCATGGTAAAGGGCACGTCCAGAATGCGCGCCAAGGTTTGCGCCAGCAATGTTTTGCCACAACCCGTGGGGCCAATCAGCATGATGTTGGATTTCGCCAACTCGATTTCGCTGCCTTTTCCGGCATGGTTCAGACGTTTGTAATGGTTATGCACCGCCACGGATAACACCCGTTTGGCGTGGCTTTGACCGATCACATAATCATCCAGAACATCGCAAATTTCTTTCGGTGTCGGCACGCCATCGGTGGCCTTTAAACCCGAGGCTTTGGTTTCCTCGCGAATGATATCCATGCACAGTTCCACACATTCATCACAGATGAATACCGTGGGCCCGGCGATCAGTTTGCGCACCTCGTGCTGGCTTTTGCCGCAAAAGGAACAATAAAGTGTATTTTTGGAATCAGTGCTGGTGTTGTTCGCCATACTTGCCTCGAAAAGGTTTCGCCCTATGCCACACACCTTTGTTGGTGCGCGGCGTCGCCCTTGGGGCAGGATAGTTTAGGCAGCACCCCTGTACAATGCCTAAATCCACCTTGCCCCGAGGGCAGTATTCAAGTGTTCAGTCAGTCGGAACACAATTACCGCTAGCTGTCGCTTTCTTCGCCTTTTGGACGGTTTTCAACGATTTCGTCGACCAGCCCCCAAGTCTTGGCCTCTTCGGCGGACATGAAATTATCACGTTCCAGCCCATCAACCACTTTTTTCATCGTCTGGCCGGTGTGTTTGACATAAATACCATTCAGGCGATCCTTCAGCTTTTGGGTTTCCGCCGCATGGATCATAATATCCGTGGCTTGGCCCTGATACCCGCCCGAGGGCTGATGCACCATGATCCGGCTGTTGGGCAGCGAATAGCGCATGCCCGGTTCACCGGCTGACAACAGCAAAGACCCCATCGAGGCCGCCTGCCCGATGCACACGGTTGAAACTTTGGGTTTGATATATTGCATCGTGTCATAAATCGACAAACCCGATGTCACCACGCCGCCGGGGCTGTTGATGTACATGGCGATTTCTTTTTTCGGGTTGTCCGCTTCCAAAAACAAAAGCTGGGCCACGATGGTGGTCGCCATCTCGTCATGCACAGGGCCAGAGACAAAAATGATCCGCTCTTTGAGCAGTCGGGAAAAAATATCATAGCGGATCGAGCCGCGCGATGTGGTTTCTTCGACCGTCGGGATTACGAAATCGGTGATATTTCCTAGGGGGTTGAACATTGCCTGCCTTTGTTTTGTCTTGTGACATCTATAGATTTGAAGTGCTTCTAAAATGTTAGTGTCGCGGTCGGGTGGCTGCAAGGGCCAAGGCTCAGTTTATCTGTCAAATCTGCACACAAGATTGACAAGTTGCATCTACTCGGCCAAATGGGCGGCTAGAATTGCGCGATAGGGGTGGCAAAGTGGTACGACAATCTTCAATTACCTTGGAATCCGAATGCACCGTCGCCGAACGCGCGGCCCTGCGCGATGTCTTGAAAAACTCGAATTTTACCGCAGCCCATATGGAAATCGGCACCGCCGCAGGCGGCACGTTGAAAGAGCTGATCGGGTGTTATCCAAATGGCAAGGCGCCGCCGTTTATCGTGATTGACCCCTTGTCATATTTCCCCGATCAACTGTCGAAAATCCATAAAAACCTGCAATCTGCCGAGATTGATCCTGCCAGTGTTGATTTTTGGCAAGGCACGACGGAAAACTTTATCAACACCGATCAGGCCCGCGATCTGGTGCTGGATTTCCTGTTTATTGACGCGGATCATCGGCATTATCCGGTGCTGGTCGATCTGGCCTGGGCCGCCAAAGTTGCCAAGGGCGGCTATGTCTGCTTTCACGATGATCAGCCGAAATTCCCTGGCGTTGGCTGGGCCATTCGCCGGTTCATGAAAAATAATGCAAATTTTAAATATGTGACCAAGGCCGACAGCCTTGTGATCATCCAGAAAACAGATAATGGCCGCCGCGTGAATATTTCGACATGGGATTTGCAGGTGGCGACGCTTCGCCAGCCGCTGTCGCGTTTGGGTAAAAGTCTGAAGAAACGTGTCTTGGGGCGGAAATTCTAAGGGGCCGCCACCAGCCCCTTAAAATGTCACCAATCGCTTTAATATATTGTTATAACAATCCCTTATCGGCCGCCAATTTTCGCATTTCGGCTTGCAGTTTTTCAAAGGCGCGGACTTCGATTTGGCGAATGCGTTCGCGGCTGACAGAAAAAACCTCTGACAGTTCTTCCAGCGTCTTTGGCTTGTCTTGCAATCGTCGTTCGGTCAGGATTT
>Ga0316204_10012522_pt1 | contig 10320 bp, 8 predicted proteins | sample 6monrhotite_MG_2_FD_205661 | JGI IMG/M metagenome (GOLD analysis project Ga0316204, IMG submission 205661) | Microbial mat bacterial communities from mineral coupon in-situ incubated in ocean water Damariscotta River, Maine, United States -... | ecosystem: Environmental > Aquatic > Marine >... | reverse complement strand
TTCGTACTCAATCGGTCACATATATCTATATGCTCCCTCATTCCGTGCGAACTAACGGCGATTCTGGAACAAAATCTAAACACCCTGAGCAGTTACTGTACTTTTTTAAAATACGCTGAGTAGTTACTTTTTGTTTTTAGTAATTCGATAATCTTCTCTATTTCCGGCGCGTTTATTTTAAGCGCGTCGATTTGCAAATCCCTCTCTTCTTTTTCGAGATCTTCAAAACCTTTAACCGTCTCATAGAACTGATTCCAATCACCATTGGCTTGATAAAACAGGGTAAAAAATGCAGGTACGTGCTCGAGATAGGTCATGGTTGAAGTAAAACGTGAGTTGTTAATCGGTCGGCTGAACCATCTGTCAAAACTAATATTGTCAGGCCAAGTTGTTTTCAATATTTCGTAGTTCTTTTTCATTTTTAAAATAGCCGCTGCTTTCTGGTGGCGTTTGTCGGCTTCGTCCAACTCTGACTCGTAGATTAGTGATAGCTCTGCCCGAGTTGTTTTTAATAGGGCACGAAACTCCTGGTAAGCTTGAAGATATTCAACATAGCTCGAGATTTGTTCGGGATTTGTTGTTAATAACCACTGAATTGTCGCTATGCGTTGAACAGCCGTTGAAAATGCTTCGTTAAATGCAGTTTCATTTTTGAAATAGAGCACTTGATGGGATAACTCGTGAAAAATAAGCCCTGCTAAATGGTGTTCTCGCCAGTTCAGCATAGTGTTCAATACCGGGTCATCAAACCAACCTAGCGTTGAATACGCTGCTATACCTGACACCGATACATCGTAATTCTGCTGGGTGAGTAAATTTGCGTGCTCAATGGCGTTTTCTTTATCAAAGTATCCACGATAGCTCACGCAGCCAACGATAAAATAGCACCAATTTTTAGCCGTTAATGAGAACTCAGGGGCCGCGAAAACGTTCCAAACAACATAGGGTTGTCCCACATCGGCATATAGTAAATAACTATCGTTGTCGGGAAGATGTAATTTCTCTATCGAGAACTGGCGGATCTCTTTTATCTGTACTAGTTTCTCTTTGAGTTCTACTGGTGTTGTGCTGCTGTCTATCAACTCATCAATAGGTTCGCGAAGTTGTAAAATATTTAGCTGACCTTGGACAGACTGTGTATAGTATCCCACCATACCGCATCCATTGAGTAGAAGTATTGAGAGTAAAGTAGCTAAATGGTTGAGTTTCATAAGGCGCAAAATAGTTATAAATGAATATGAAAGTATATCTTGTTGGTGGTGCAGTTCGAGATAAATTACTCGGCAAAACAGTTAAAGACAGAGATTGGGTTGTTGTTGGTTCAACTGTCGAAAATATGATCGAATATGGTTATCGACAAGTGGGAAAAGATTTTCCCGTGTTTTTGCATCCTCACACAAAAGAGGAGTATGCGTTAGCGAGAACTGAGCGAAAATCGGGCCATGGTTATACTGGTTTTACGGTTCATGCGGACCCAGATGTCACAATAGAAGAAGATTTGAGCCGTCGAGATCTAACCGTCAATGCAATTGCTTTGGATGAAAATGATCAATTTATCGATCCATTTTCAGGTATCGATGATCTCAATAATAAAGTGCTGCGACACGTTACTGAAGCTTTTGAAGAAGATCCGCTTCGGGTTTTACGAGTGGCTCGATTCCACGCGAGGTTTTTTCATTTAGGTTTTTCTATCGCCGAAGAAACAAAAGTATTAATGTCTCGCATCTCTACATCAGGTGAGCTTGAGGCGTTAACACCTGAACGGGTATGGACGGAAGTTCAAAAAGCAATTACCGAAAAGTCTCCCAGTCAGTTCTTCTTAACACTGAAAGAGTGTGGTGCGTTGGAAGTTCTATTTCCTGAAATTTTTCGTCTATTTGGTGTGCCACAGCGAGCTGATTATCACCCTGAAATTGATACTGGTGTGCATACTATGATGGTTGTTGAGCAAGCAGCTAAGCTCACAGAGGATGCAGAAGTTCGTTTTGCCGCACTCGTGCATGATTTGGGTAAAGCTGATACGCCTGATGACGTATTACCGCGGCATATCGGGCATGAAGGCCGTTCAGAAAAACGTATTAATCAGCTAGCTGCGCGTTTAAAAGTGCCAAGTAGCTATTTGCAACTATCCAGACTTGTCGCCAAATATCATACACACTGCCATCAAGCCAATGAACTCAAAGCGTCAACCATTATTAAGTTGTTTGAAAATTTAGATGCTTTTAGACGACCTGAACGTTTTGAAAAATTTCTTCTTGTTTGCAAGGCTGATGCATTAGGTCGTAAAGGATTTGAAGAAAGTGATTATCCACAATCCGATTTTTTACGAACACTTTTTCAAGCTTGTCGAGATGTGGAAGCAAAGCAGTTTGTTACACAAGGTTTGCAAGGTGCAGAAATTTCCTTAGCTATGCAGCGGAAAAGAACACAGGTTGTGGCGATTAAGAAAGAGAGTCTAATTTTTTAATATTGTTTGTAATCAATCGTGTTGCCTACGAAGTATGTACCCCACAGGCGACTAAAACACCCTTATGGCGTAAACGGATAGCTTTTATTCCCTTTTGGATCTCGGCATTCAATTAGGTGAACCCCCTTGGGTTTACTCTCTCCCCCAGCCTGTTATGTGAATCTGCATCTCTGGCAGAACAACGAAAAAGAATTCAAGGTCTTTCCTGAACAGTGATTTCCTTAACACCTCCTAGACCGTCTTTTAACTACAATTTATCTATAGTGAACGTGGCAATAGTCAGCTTTTAATTAACGCTTTATAGAAAAAGACAGGTATGAGATGAAAAGTATATTTTTGTGCATGGGGTTATTAATAAGCATCTTTATGCTTAGTGGTTGTATCCAGGATCTTGAAGGGGATAGCGATGGAGATGGAGTCTCCAATATTACTGATAATTGCCCAGAGATTAGTAACGAAGACCAATTGGATAGCAATAATGACGGAGTTGGAGATGCATGTGAGGAGGATGAGCGTGAAACGCAACAGGAAGATGCAGAAAGCGACGATGCCTCCTCTAAAGATGACGACTCAATTAATGGTTACAATGCCAACCTGGTTATGTATACCACTGGAGCATTTGTTCAGCTTAATTCCAAACATTGGGTTGAAAATAACGGTGACGGAGCGCACTCATTTCGTGAGTTGCGACGCGATGAGTGGTCGGTGTATTTAAGAGATTTTAGTCGGAATATTGATATTCAGCTAGATCTACATCGCAAAGAGATAATCTATACTGACTCAACTCAAACATTCGTTCTCTATGATGTGATATCAGTTTCACCAGAAAGAATTAATGGGTATGCCGCAAATCGAGTGCACTATTCAGGCGGAGGGTTTGTGCAAATTAACTTGTCGGACTGGGTAGAAAATATAGCGGGAGAATCCTATACCTATGAAGAGTATGCGCGTGACGAATGGTCGGTTTACTTAAAGGATGAAGATGGCGCTACCGTACAGCTAGATATGCATACGCGTGAAGTAATATTCCGAGAAGGTGGTGACAAGACCATCTTGGCTGAAAACATTGAGCCTAAGCCAGCCAAAATAAATGGCTATACTGTTCGCGAAGTTTTGGGTGAGTTGTCAGACTTTGTTCAAACTGATTTCTTTGATTGGGTAGAGCATTTAGAGACTGGTCATGTAAATACCTATAGTGAAAAGTATCGAGATGAATGGTCAGTCTATCTCTACGATAATACACGGGATTTACACCTGCAATTAGATTTGCACACGCAAACGATGAAGCAAAATATTGGTAGCGGTTTCCAGACAATATACCAGCTGATAACAGAGGCAAATTAGTTATCGTTTACTGTGACTTGTAGTTTCTGGGGCTGAGTTACAGTCCCAGAACAAAATTTGGGTGTGGTTGATTGCTTCTACACTTATCTTGAGATTGGTTACGATATCCTTACGAGAAAATCTATATTTCAATCTATATGAACAGATAAATCAAAATAGCGCCCAAAATCATCCGGTAGATGATAAAAGGCATCATCCCTACTTGCTCAAGCAGTTTCAAGAAGAAATGAATGCAGTAATAGGCGGCTAGGCCAGACAATAAAATTCCAAGAATCAACGAATGCCAATCAACTGGCCCTGGTGCTTCCATCAAATCGAGTGTTTTTAATCCACCACCGGCTAAGATTAAGGGGATTGACAATAAAAATGAAAAGCGTGCGGCGGCACTTCGAGTCAAACCTAATAATAATCCTGCTGTGATGGTTATACCTGATCGCGATGTGCCTGGGATAAGCGCAATTGCTTGCATGAGACCAATAACAATAATGTCTTTAACGGTAATGGTATGTTCGGAGCGGGTTTGTTTGCCTTTGGCATCGGCATACCATAACAACAAACCAAAACCGATTGTCGTTCCTGCAATTATTAATGGGTGGCGTAAATAGAGTTCTATAATATCATTTAAGAATAGACCTGCAACGCCGGCGGGGATAGTCCCAACAATTACCGCCCAAGCAAGATTGCTCTCACCATATTGTTTACGTTGCATAACTGATTGAGACCAATCAATTGTCATACGACGTAGATCTTTGCGGAAATAGATCATGACGGCGGCCAAACTTCCTACATGCACGGCAACGTCAAACGCTAAGCCTTGGTCAGGCCAATCCAATATGACGGGGACGAGTATTAAATGCGCGGAGCTGGAAATAGGTAAAAATTCGGTTAGCCCTTGTACCAAAGCGAGTACAATGATCTGTAGTAAGTCCATTTATTATTGTTGCCTCTTTGAAGAGTGTGCGACGCGAAATATAGCGTCATTGGATTGTTATAGTTTGAGGCGAATTGTATAAGAGGAGAAAAGAAAAAGCACCCAAATATAGGCTCCTTGAGTATATTTGGATGCTGCTTACTTGATGATAGGAACCGCTGTTAATGTTTGTTTAGTTGAGTGGCATGGCTACACATAGTTTCCCAATTTTTGGGAGGCACTAGTTCAACTTTGCCGCTAATGTATTCAATGATTATTCCCTTTGTACCTTTGCCAATCACAGTGAACAAATCACCCGTTTGGTTTTTGAACTGCGTATTGACTATGGGTAGGTTTATTGTTGACATTTACAACCTCCTTCCTCAAAAGCGAGAGGCTAATAAATCAGATATTAAGTGCTGAATCTAATTGTTTTACTTTATTAGCAGCGCTAAACTTTTTTATACGATTATTCTATAAACATAATTCGTATGTATTGGTGATGATTAGCTACATGAAGTCATTTATCTAACCCGCTGAAGTAAATTGGAAAATAGATGAAAGCAGCTGAGTTATTTGTAAAGTGTTTGGAAAACGAAGGCGTAGAGTATATTTTTGGTGTTCCGGGGGAAGAAAACCTGGACGTGATGGATGCGCTGTTAAGTTCTCCAATTCGGTTTATTACTACCCGTCATGAGCAAGGTGCCGCGTTTATGGCTGATGTGTATGGCCGGCTAACTGGCAAACCGGGAGTTTGTTTGGCGACACTGGGACCCGGGGCAACCAATTTAATGACAGGTGTTGCAGATGCCAATATGGATCATGCACCAGTTGTTGCTATAGCGGGGCAGGCTGATACTGAACGGCTCCACAAAGAATCTCACCAGGTACTAAAACTGGACGAGATGTTTCAACACATCACAAAATACTCCACCATTATTTTGACGGAAAACGTCATTAATGAGGTGGTACGAAAAGCATTCAAATTAGCGTTGAGCGAAAAACAGGGGGCAACCTTTATTGAGTTCCCGGAAAATATCGCCAAACTCGATGTGGAGGCCAAGCCGTTACCGATCAAAATTGTAAGGCAACCGGAGCCTGCTGCGGATAGAGTTGAGGCAGCTATCGAGCTGATTTCAAAGGCAAAACTACCCATAATCCTAGCGGGTAATGGTGTTATTCGGGCTGGTGCCTCGAAGCACCTCGTTGAGTTTGCGGAGAAATTGAATATACCTGTCGCCAATACCTTTATGGCAAAAGGTGTTATGCCGTTTCGGCATCCTCTGGCCTTGGGTAGCGTTGGGTTACAATCGACAGATTATGCAAATGTGGGATTTAGCCGTGCGGATGTTGTAATTTGTGTGGGTTACGATTTGGTGGAATACCATCCTAAGTTATGGAACCCAACAGGAAATAACGGCTTAATTCATGTAGATACTGTTTCAGCTGAAGTGGATGCCTACTATGGTGTGAACGTTGGCGTTGTGGGTGATATTCGACATTCATTGCAACGTATTGCAGAAAAAGCCAAACCACATGTGGGTCATATGATGCGTCCGCTACGGGATGCCTTGATTTCTGAGATGAAAGCCCATAGTAAAGATATAGATTTCCCAATTAAACCGCAAAAAATCATCTGGGATCTACGTACTGTACTGGATAGTTCCGATATCGTTATTACAGATGTAGGTGCCCACAAAATGTGGATGGCTCGCATGTATCGTTGCGATGAACCAAATACCTGTATTATTTCCAACGGATTTGCCAGCATGGGAATCGCCTTGCCTGGCGCGATAGCTGCAAAACTTGTTAACCCAGACAAGACTATCGTAGCTGTTACTGGTGATGCTGGATTTTTAATGAACTCGCAAGAGATTGAAACCGCAGTTCGTCTATCTATCCCCATTGTTATTCTGGTTTGGAACGATTGTGGCTATGGTTTAATTGAGTGGAAGCAGATGAATCGGTTTGGACGACCATCAAATGTTTCGTTTAATAATCCCGATTTTGTTCAGTTTGCAGAATCATTTGGGGCAAAAGGATTTCGAGTTGATAAAACCGAAGAACTATTGCCGACGCTAAATAAAGCGATTGAATCAAATTGTGTCTGCATTATCGACTGTCCTGTCGATTATAGTGAAAACCTAAAATTAACAGAACATCTGGGTGAAATGGTTTGTCCAATATAGTAGGTGGTTGGCTCCGTAAGAAATCGTAATTCTTAAAATGGATCTGTAATAGAATCGAATAAACGGGTAACGTAACTAAATAACGGCAACGACTCGAGAATTATATGTCTAAAAGTAATAAGGCGGAAAATAGCAGCAAGAAGTTAAGTGCAGGTACTCGTTTAAAACTATTGAGTTACAACATCCAAGTGGGCATTGCGACAACACGTCCGCATCACTACGTGACAAAGAGTTGGAAACATATACTTCCACACTCTAACCAATATAAAAATCTTGATCAAATTGCGGAAATCATTACAGACTACGATATTGTTGGCTTACAAGAAGTTGATGGTGGTAGCCTGCGTAGTGATTTTGTTAATCAAACTCAATATCTAGCAGAGAGAGCAAAGTTCCCCTATTGGTATCACCAAACTAACCGTCGACTTGGAAAAATTGCCCAACATAGCAACGGTTTATTAACAAATTTTGATCCGCTGGATATTGTTGAGCATAAACTACCAGGCCCGGTTCCTGGTCGTGGTGCTATGGCTGTGCGTTTTGGTGCTGATCGTAGCCAACTGCTGGTTGTATTGTTGCACTTGGCGCTTGGTCGCCGCGCTCGTATGACTCAACTGCAATACATCACTGAGTTGGTAAAAACGCATGATCACATTGTTGTCATGGGGGATATGAATTGTCAGCCCGATAGTGATGAGATGCAAGCATTGATCGATACGACTGGTTTATTAGCTCCGGCATGTGAGTTAAATACTTTTCCCAGCTGGAACCCTACTCGAAAGCTTGATCACATCTTGGTTTCACCGAGTTTGATTGTTGAAAATTTCCAAGTAGTTGATGTCGCATGTTCTGATCATCTTCCTATCAGTATGGATATTGTCGTACCTGAAGGTATTCGTTTAGTCGCATAACCTCTTTCTATTTCCTTCCCCTCTTATTTGTAGAATGCATTCATTAAAGGGAGGCTAATCTCATACAATTCTGCTGTTTTTTTTGTGCGAAATGGCTGCAGTTCAAGAATTCCACATCCATACAAATACTCCCCTTTAACCTAATTGTGTAGAAAGGTATTGTAAGAAACATACTGAAGAGTGACATCTTTGTTATCTTATGCAAAGTGTTGAGAATTCTAATCGGTAAAAGTCTATTGCAATAGATGATTCATAAATCCTATGCTTTTGCAGATAATATATACTTTCCTAATTAAGGTCGTGCTTGCAAATTTTTGTGATCAATCGATGGCGGTACTCCCATTTACTGGCAGATTAATTGCTTTTTCTCATTCATCATCGCAGCCTCCTAGGTTTAACTGTCTAATGCATTGATTTTTTTACGCGAGATGGCTGCAGACCCAAAATCCCCCATCAGCCCAAACATAGGGTATTTGAGTCCACTTAAATATGGCAAATGATAAAGAAATAGACAAATGGCGTAGAGGTTTGGAAGAGGCTGAGGCGGAGCTGGAAGAGAAGTCTCGGCAGTGGGATGAAGCGCAATCTTTTTTCTGCACGTCTATCACTAAACTTGCACGGTTAGCCGATAGTGGCGATTCACAATTAAAAAGTGAAATCGATTCTGTTATTCGTTGTGCAAAAAATAGTGACGATTTTGAAAAGATAAAAAAATCGATTACTCGTTTAACCAATAAACTGATTAAAAGTGAAGAGCAGCAAGCAAATCATAGTAAATATGAGAATAATCATGGCAGTGAAATTAAGCAGCTATTAGACAAAATTTCCAATACCGATATAGCATTGCCAGAGCTAATCTCCCTTAAGCAGCGCGTAGTTTCTATAAGTCACCCCTCAGAAGCATCTACTTTGATCGATGATGTAGCATCAGCTTGGGAAGTATCTGTTAAAAGTTCTCCAAATACAGGCAATGATAATTCATCACAATTTTGTGCGTTACTTATTTCCGAGGTGCTTTATCAACTGATTGAAAAGCTTAGTTTGCCGGAAGATCTTGAAGAACGACTGCATCGTCTAAAACGCAATTTAGAAAAAGGTATCACTCTAGAAAAATGGACACCCATGTTGGAAGAGGTTGCAGACATGGCTTCATTTATTCAGGTGAAAATTAATACAGAAAGATTGGATATTGAATCTTTCCTTAAACAGGTTACTGGGCGATTAAATGAGTTAGATGGATTTATTCAAGGCTCAAGAAAACATCGAGAAGAGTCTTGGTTAAGTACGCAAGCGTTTGGTAACGCGGTAAAGAATGAAATGGAAACATTAGTTGACAGTGCTGATAGTACCGTTGAGCTTGATGCGCTTAAAAAACAGATTCAACAAAGGCTAGAAGCGATTGAGCTACATTTTGAAGGCTATAGAGAATCTGAAAAAAATCGTCACGAATCTGCAGATGTTGATGTTAAAAATTTGATATCGCGTTTGATGGAACTGGAGGAAGAGAGTAAGGATCTTAAACTCCGTGTTCAGAAAGAACGTATGCAAGCGCAAACAGATGTCTTGACGGGTATCCCTAATCGATTGGGATACGAACAACACATAGCCCAAGAATATGCGCGTTGGAAACGGTTTGGAAACCCTCTGACTCTTGTGGTTTGGGATATCGATTTATTCAAACGAATTAACGACGATTATGGACATGCCGCAGGTGATAAAGCGCTTAAAACAATTGCGAAATTACTTTCGCATAAAATTCGAGAAACAGACTATTTTGCGCGATTTGGTGGTGAAGAGTTTGTATTGATAATGCCCGGTGCAGATAAGAATGCAGCCAAAGATGTTGCAGATAAGCTGCGAGAAGTGGTTGCTGAATCTGGTTTCCACTTCAAAGGTGAGCCAGTTTCCATTACTGTTTCCGCCGGTGTTTCCGAGTTTATAAGTGGCGATACCCCACAGCAAGTTTTTGAGCGGGCGGATAAAGGACTGTATAAAGCGAAAGAACTTGGGAGAAACAGAGTGGAAATAGCTAATCAATAATATTTGTGCAATTTTTATTGTAATGTGGGTTCAGGGCCGAATATCGGGTCCCAATCAAATGGGTCAAAGTTTTGTAGTGTCAATGTTGATATTGGATTTAGTGCATCCGAAAGGTTGTCAAACAACTGGTAAGAAAAAATTACGTCGCCACCGGCACCACCGCCCATACCTCCGCCACCCATCATCCCTCCACTTATACATCCTTCACATACTTGCCCGATCCAGAACACAGTTACATCATCGTCTACATTCCAAGTGCCGGTACCACCAGTACCACCACCCATCATTCCCGTTCCCATTGGGTCTCCACCCATACCGCCACCCCCACCACCACCTCCCATCATACCCTGGGCTGTAGGTAGGACAATTGATCCTGCGGTCGGAACTCGTGTACCTGATGCTCTTCTATAAACGGCTGTTTGGATATCTAATCCTGTAGTTGGATTGGCTGATAACAGT
>Ga0316204_10012521_pt1 | contig 10321 bp, 7 predicted proteins | sample 6monrhotite_MG_2_FD_205661 | JGI IMG/M metagenome (GOLD analysis project Ga0316204, IMG submission 205661) | Microbial mat bacterial communities from mineral coupon in-situ incubated in ocean water Damariscotta River, Maine, United States -... | ecosystem: Environmental > Aquatic > Marine >... | reverse complement strand
TGGTATTGAAACCATCCTGGCCAATTATGTGAATGCCATTGGCGGAAAAGAGGCGCTGGACAATGTAAAGAGTCTGGAGTTCACCAGTGAAGCCACTTTGGCTATGGGAGGCCAGTCAATTTCTCTTACCAGAACAGTCTACCAAAAAGCCCCTGACAAATACCTGGATGTAACGGTCATTCCAATGGCGGGTGAGCAGAAGCAGATCTACAATGCCGGTAGCGGTCGAATAGAAGCAGGCGGTCAGGTCGTTCCATTGCAAGGCCCTCAACTGGCTCCGCTCAAATACCTGGGTGTGCTCTTTGGTGAAAGGTTTTACACCGACCTGGGCTATACCCCGGAATACAAAGGCTTGAAAACAGTAAATGGAAAAGAAGCCCACAGGGTAGACATTACCATCGATGGTATTACCATCATTGAGTATTATGATGCAGCCACGGGTTTCAAGCTTCAAACTGATCTGGGTGCCAATGGTACTTATGACTATGAGGATTACAAAGAAGTAGATGGGGTTTTTATCGCCCATAAGTTGATAGTAAAAAACCCACAGATTCCGGTTCCATTGGAATTTGTAATCTCAGAGGTGAAGATCAATCAGGAAATTGATGATGCGAAGTTCAACTAGCGTTTATTATTAACAATATTGACAAAAGAGGCCGTCTCAGAAGTATCTGAGTCGGTCTTTTACATTTATGATGATTTGTGATTTATGATTTACGATTTTAGGCACCTCTTGTAGGTGCCTTTTTTATGTTATGCGGTTTGTTCCGGATAAAAAGTAAGAATCACCATGTAGAAAGTGAAACTCTTTTTTTAAGTGGTGGTGAAATATCGGTTAACCAAAATATTTTTATTTTATATTAAAAATGTGTTTTTTTAATAAATATTGATTATACTTGTTTAATGTAAAATAATTTATTCACGTATATGAGGTCAGTTCGTTCATTTAATTTGTCAATCTTGACTATGTTCATTTAAGGTTTTTTTTAGTAAAGAGTGATTGTTTAAAAAGTATCTACATCAATGAATGTTGAGGATATTTGAGATGTGATTAAGTAGTGAAGTTTCGCATTGAAAAGATTTTAAGGAATAGTAAATTATTCAAATTCAGTCCTTTCGATGTTAAAGAATTGTTGATAGTTTTATTTTTACCACATTCGAGAGCATTACTTTTTTTCATCCCTTTTTCAATATTTCACTCTGCCGAATGGGCGATTTGTGGCAACAATGAGTGAGTTGTTTTTCATCAAGTATTTTAACGTTTAACCTTTTATTAATTATGAAAAAGCTAATCGCAGCATTCGTTTTTATGGCTAGTGTAACTATGGTGGTAAACCAAGCAAATGCTCAAGTCACTATTCCTCCGGCATTAATCAATGCAATCATTCAAGCACAAGAGACGTGTATTAATGGAGGGCCTAACTCTACAACCTGTTCAATCACGCTTAGCGTAAGTGGAGGAGCCACAGTACTAGGTACTGGTGGTAATGGGGGGGTATCCATTTCTCATTCTGTAGGTGGCTGTTCAAACGGCACCTATGCTTGCTGTAACATCTTTGGTGCTACATGTAAAGAATGATCAGAACAATTGAATAAAAATTGGTGATAAATGATATTGTGAGATATCGTTTATCACTTTTCCCTAAATAAAATTAGTTGGCAATGGGCCTTAAAAATCAATCGATTTTATCAATAATCATCATACTGTTAATGATCGGGAATTTGTGCTATTCACAGTATCAGGGTAGTTCTATGTTAATCACCCCTTCTAATGCAACTGTTATTAGCGGCACGGCTTCTGGTGAGAAATATATTCAAATTAAAGGGCATTCTCTTGAAAAAATCTTGATGTCTGTCAATGACCAAAATATTTATGAAGTTCATTCTGATAGTATCTCCAAAATGAAATTTAACTTTGAATATAAAGGAGATTTGAACAATAGAAAGGTTATGCTTGAGGATTTGAATGCTGCTCTAAATAGTTTAGGTATTGAGATTATACAAGAACGTGAGTACGCTGATGAATATACATTGTCTTATAATTCTAACGAACAATGTGCTGTCGATAAAGAGTTTGTAATCAATGAGTTTAATAGAATATGGGAGGGTAAATGCGTTCGAGTTAGTCAAGTCGCCAAACAAATTGAGAAGTGGTACGATATTAAAGTAACCTTTGAGGTTGACGCAACCATTCCGGAAATCACTTTACATCTGGATGATTTAGATACATTTAGCAAGTATTTGAAATTGAAAAACCTAACGATGACAACAAAATTGTCGCCATTCAAGAAATTCGTCTATAAATGAGAATAAACATATATTTTATTGCGCTGGTCTGCTTTCTTTTTACTGCATGTATTAGCGAGAAAGAACAGTCTTCAAAGACGGTCATCAAAACGAATGATTACGGAGTACTCAAAGGTCTAATAGAACTGATTGACATAGAACTATTAGAATACGAAGGGTTGGCCAATCAGATGAAAATCCCTAAAAAAGTACTAAGCTGGGGTGATGATTATGTTTATCAAAATTGGGAAGGGGACATGACTACCGCAAGTGTTTTTATCCTTAATGAAGCCTTTGAGCCTCAAAGAGTTATTCAGCCCAATTCAGGTGGGCCTGGTTCTTTGAGAGAGATTACGGATTTCTTTATCTGGAAAAATGAGCTTCATTTATATGATTTTCAATCTCAAAAATTCGTCATTTACAATAAAAACCTGAATGATTATCGTGAAGTGCGTTCCGGGTTCTATTACAATTCATTTGCTGTTACTGATTCACTTCTTGTGGCCTACGGTGGTAAAAAGGTCCAACGAGTAGGGGAAGAATTGTTTCCTTTCGATTTAATGGTTTTAGGAGATCAATTTAGACCGGTGAATTATTTTAAGCCTTTCGACAATGGTAGGTTCAATGGTTCTTCTTTAAACACAGAAAGGTCTCTCTTGTCAAATGGTAATGAAGTTTTCTTTACTGAATTCTGGAGTGATACAGTGTTAACTATTCAAAAGGATAAGATCATGCCAGCTTATACTTTTGCTTATGAAACTCCATTACCAGAGGAGGTTAAGTCTGCGAGGTTGAATGAAATAATAACAGGCATGATGCAACAGAAGTATGTTGCCTATGAAAAAGGTGCGGCCCCTTATCACATAACTGATGACTTGATTTTGTATTCTTTTGGTTCAAAGGATAGATTGAAAAACGGAATTTATAATAGGAGAACACATAAGTCGATCACATTTAGGGACTATGATCAAACGCTCTTAGAGCAATTATTTAAGCCTCATTTTTACGAAAATGGTATATATACCACCTTTATGTACCCCTATGAAATGCTGGATTACCTTTATAACGATCTGTTTATTGATGTGAAGGTAGACGATAAACTATTTGCTAAATTGCAAGAGCATAATCCTGATGGGAGTTTGGTGAAAGTATCATATTCCATATCTAATGAATTTTAACCAATCGACTTGGTTAGACAAAACGATTTAGAATGACTAGAGTACGCTAAAGTACTGTCAGTTTTTTTTATGCTTCTAACCAATTAGACAGACGCTGCTTTTGCTCCTCATCCGCTACGGCATTAACGGTTATCTGGTAAACCTCAAAGTAAGGCTCACTGCCTTTTTCAAGACTCAATTCCACCTTCCTTCCAAACCGATTGATAGTCAGATTTACCGTGTCAGTAGTCTCGGGCCACTTACCGTCAAACCCTACACCATTCACACTCAAAACCTCATCTAGTCTGCTCAGTTTGCTTTTAGCATCAGAGCCAGAAGCTATGTCTTCAATGATGTGCCGGTTGTTATGAGATAGCAATCTGATGCCAAAATCACGCTCCTCTCTTTTCTCAGGGCTTACAAGTTCAAAGCTCAGGCCAAACTCCTCAAGCAAGGGTTCCAACTCTGTTTCAAAAGGAGTAACCCCATTGATGATCTGCTCGAAATAATCATCCAGACCGTCACTATAAATGCTTTCTGCGGCTCGCTTGTAATCTTCATAAGTATAACCTCCCGGCTTTTGCTGATGCCACTGCCACATCAGGCGCATTACATCATCCAGGCTTTTGTCATGATCTGTCTTGAGTCTGATCTTCAGGTCCAGAATCATGGCCGCCAGAGCGCCCTCGTTATAAATAGAGACCTTCCTGCCCGGTATGCCTTTTTCATAGCCATCCAGCCACAAGTCGTAAGAAGATTCTGCCACCGAATAATGCTTCCTGCCCTCATTACTATAGTGGCGCTTCAATAGCTTATTTACCTCCGCCAGGTATTCCTCCTGTGAGAAAACTCCGGAACGGGCTAAAAACAAATCGCCATAATAAGTAGTCACCCCTTCGGTGACAAAGCCAGTGGTATGATAATTCTCTCCACTAAAATCATACGGACTCATTTCAGCAGGTCGCAGCCTGATCACATTCCAGGTATGAAAAAGCTCATGACTGCTCACACCCAAAAATTCATAATACAGGTTGCCACTTTCAATAGCCTCAGACGGCCCTATGGTGATCACCGTAGAGTTCAGATGCTCCACTCCATGATAATGTTTGTAAGGCAGGCACTGTACCAAAAAGTGATATTCGGGGCATGGGAATCCGCCCATCACTTCCATTTGCAGTGCTGTAAAAGGCTTGAAGTCGGCAATCAACTCTTCATCGGTTTTCGCCAGAGAGCCCTGTATCCATATGTTGAACACATGTTGCTGCACCTCGTATTGCACCCTTCTCAGACTGGCACTGGCCATCAATGGGCTGTCTACCAATTCGTAATAACTACCGCACACAAATTGCCTGTCAGTAACTTTCGTTAAGCCTGTGGCTACTTTATAGTCATCAGGAATAGAAAGATTTACCTGATGGCTCTGCTCCATCCCGTCCTCAACATAAAGTGCGAAATTAATGAAATTGAGATATAGCTGCTCCTCGTCAAGCCACGAACTGCCAGCATCCATTTTAAAGGCATAATACTCATAAGAGATTGTTATCTCTCCCCGGGTTCCATAGATAAGCCAACTGTCCTTGCTGCTTTTTTCAACCACCAGCGGCCCTTTTTCATCGAAAGCCCGCAAATTCTTTAGGTTCTTGGCAAAGTTCTGTATCTGGTACCTGCCAGGTCGCCAGGAAGGCAGTTTTACAACCGAATCTCCATTCTTTGCAGAAAATTTCATCTCCACCTTTATAAAATGGCTCAAAGGATTGCCGTAGCTGATGTGATACCGTATCATTGCAGAAGCTTTTGCCAAAACTAAACATTTTTGAGACCTCGTTGGTAAAAAGCAAAAAGGTCTCTATCTTTGCATCCCTTTTGGAGATATAGAACAAGAAGACAATGAAAAGAACATTCCAACCTTCGCAGAGAAAAAGAAGAAACAAGCACGGTTTTAAATCGCGCATGGCTGCTGCAAGCGGAAGAAATGTTTTGGCGAACAGAAGAGCGAAAGGTCGTCACAAGCTGACCGTATCTGACGAAAGAAGACACAAGAAGTAATTTTCTTGCTGTCAGGGTTTGTGTAATTTACAACCCTGTGAGTCAATTAACACTACCCCCCTTGAAGCAAACTTTCCCTAAAAAGGAGAGATTACATAGCAAAAAACTAATACAGGAGCTTTTCGACAAAGGCTCCTATTTTTATTTGTACCCCTTCAAAGTGCTGTATTTGCCAGTCACCGAAGGTGGGCCCATCCAGGTGCTCTTCTCCGTTTCCAAGCGGAAGTTCAAAAGAGCAGTCGACCGAAACCTCATCAAAAGAAAAATCAAGGAAGCTTACCGTTTAAATAAGCACCTTCTCAATTCAACTCCAGAAGAACAACCTTCTTTGCTCATTGCGTATATTTATACAGGAAAGGAAATACCCGACTACCATTTCCTTGAAAAAAGACTATCAAAGTCGCTCAGGCGTTTGATAGAAAATTCGCAGAAGCAAAGAAGCAGTCAATGAAGCAATTCAAAAAAAGATACATCATCCTATTCGGTGTTTTGGCATTCGGCCTTTGGTCTTTCACAGCTCCACAAAACGATAAGTATTTCGCCATCATCAAAAACCTGGACATTTTCGCCACACTCTTCAAAGAAGTGAATGCCCAATACGTTGACGAAATCAACCCCAATACATTTGTTAAGACCGGTATAGATGCCATGATGTCTTCCCTCGATCCCTATACCAGATATTACCCGGAAGATCAGATTGAAGATGTACGAACCATCAGCACCGATCAGTTCGGCAGTATAGGAGCCACCTTTGCCTTGCGAAAAGGAAAAATCACTGTCATTCTGCCCAATGGCAAAGTGTCTTATGACAGTCTAGGGCTACACCGAGGTGATGAAATCATTGCAGTTAATGGCCTGGACGTAAAAGGAGACATAGAAAGAGCACGGGGCTTTTTACGTGGGCAGTCAGCTTCCAGCCTCCAACTCAAGGTGCTGCGTCAGGGACAAGGAGAAATTGATCTTGATATTCAGCTCTCCACTGAAGAAGAACCCAACGTGCCCTATTATGGCATGATTTCCAGCGATGTAGGGGTGATCAAACAGTTGGGCTTTACAAACGGAGCCTCCCTTGAAGTTGCTCAGGCTTTAGAAGCCTTAAAAGGGCAAGGCGCAGAGAAAATCATTCTAGACCTTCGTGGCAACCTTGGCGGATTGCTCAATGAAGCAGTAAACATTTCCAACATCTTCATTCCAAAGGGGGAACTGGTAGTCGATACAAGAGGAAAGATCGAAGAGACCAATGCCGTCTATAAATCACTCAACGACCCTGTCGATCTGGATATTCCCGTTGTAGTGCTCACCAATAGCAGAAGTGCTTCAGCTGCTGAGATTGTGGCGGGAGTAATTCAAGACTATGATAGGGGAGTCCTGGTAGGGCAGCGTTCCTTTGGTAAAGGACTTGTGCAGCGCACCATGCCACTGTCCTACAATTCTCAAATGAAGGTCACCATTGCAAAGTACTACGTGCCTAGCGGCCGCTGCATTCAAGCCATCAACTATGGTGCACGAAACCCTGATGGCAGCGTAGGCAAAATTGCCGACTCTTTGATGACACGCTTCGAAACCCGCAATGGCAGACCTGTTTATGATGGCGGAGGAGTGGCCCCTGATTTTGAAATCGATAAAAGAAGATTTGCACCCATCACAGTGGGCATTCTGGCTGAAGACCTGTTCTTCGACTTTGGAAATGCCTTCGAGTCGCAAATTGGAGAGATAACCAGCCCAAAAGACTTTGTGATCACTGATGCCGTGTACAATGAATTCAAATCATGGCTCTCCGATAAAGAATTCTCCTACACCAGCCCCATAGAAAAGCAGTTAATCGAATTGAGAATTGTAGCGGAGCAATCTGGCGAATTAGATCAAATTGCCAGTCAGTTAGAAGGCCTTGAAGCAGCGGCAAAACAAGACAGGAACACCGACCTGGACAAAAACAAAGAAGAGATCAAGTTCTTGCTCAAAGAAGAATTCGTCACTCGTTTCTTCTTCGATCAAGGCCGCCTGGAAGCTTCATATCAATATGATGAAGACACTAAAAAAGCACTGGAAGTACTGGCAGACTCAGAGCTTTATAATAAAACTTTGGCAGGACCCGGAGGCCAATAAGAGGTGGTTTTGTTCTAAAAAGGCTGTTTTTTTTGGGACGCCCTGCCGCACCGGCCTTGCGCCAAAGCCCTGCGCTATGCGGGGCAGGCGCTGCTAGCCTCCCTCATTCTCAATCCTTTTCAAGCACAGCAATAAATCCCTAAACACTCCCCATCGGCTCCCCACTCCACAATCCAGCCTAATATCCCCTCCTCATAGGAGTGGTGGCCAAACGAAACAGTGAGGCTTTTGCGAATAGCAGTGGCCGGGGAGGTCCACTTCCATTCCCCAACTACCCAATACCCATTACCCATTACCAAATTCTCCCCACTCCACAATCCAACCTAATATCCCCTCCTCATAGGAGGGGTGGCCAAACGAAATAGTGAGGCTTTTGCGAATAGCAGTGGCAGGGGAGGTCCACTTCCGTCTCCCAATACCCAACTACCCAAATACCCACTACCCATTACCAAATACCCTCCGCTCCCCTCTTCATCCACCGAAGCCTTGGCGAAGGTGGACTTCTCACTATCTTTGCATCCAAATTCAAAAAGCCAGCATGTCATTAATCTTAGGCATAGAAACTTCCACCACCGTATGCTCAGTAGCCCTTACTTCAGAGGGTAAAACCGTAGCGACAGAAAAACTCTTCCTTGAGAAGTCACATTCTTCTTTGCTTACAGTGGTCATTGCAGACCTTTTAAGACATGCAGGAGTAGATAAGCAAGACTTGGCTGCTGTCGCTGTGGCTAAGGGGCCGGGGTCTTATACGGGACTTCGCATTGGGGTGTCCACGGCTAAGGGCTTAACCTACGCTCTCGACAAGCCTCTGATTGCCGTGAATACATTGCGGGTCATGGCGCATCAGGTAAATAGATACAATGTGAATGACGCGCTCTTGTGCCCTATGATCGATGCCCGAAGAATGGAAGTGTATACTGCGCTCTTCAATGATGAATTAAATGAACTGGACCCCACCAAAGCCCTTGTTTTAGATGAACAGAGCTTAGCTGAAACTATTGAGCAAAACGAGGTGTTGTTTTTTGGCAATGGAGCCCCAAAGTTCGAACCGCTGGTGAAAGACAAGGCAAATGCCAAATTCATCGCAGAGGTAACGCCTTCTGCGGAAGCAGTTGCTCAGTTAGCCTTTACGGCATATCAGCAGAGTGATTTTGAAGATGTGGCCTATTTCGAACCCTTTTACTTGAAAGACTTCATCGCAACTAAACCTAAAAAACGACTTTGATGGAAGAGCAGGGAATAGTGAACCGTGTGACGAATAGCCCAATCATCACCTTTGATTTGGCCAACTACTATCACCAGGGAGAAAGAATCGTTTATGATTTGGCTCAAAACCTATATCAGGGCCTCATCTTAAGAGAGAAAGATTTTCGTGAATTTGTGAAAACGCACGACTGGTCAGTCTATGAAGGTAAGAATGTAGCGCTCATATGTTCTGAAGACGCCATTGTGCCTACCTGGGCCTATATGCTCCTCACTACTAAGCTGGAGCCCTATGCTAATCTGACGGTCTATGGCGATTTGCAACTTTTAGAATACGCACTATTCAAAGAAGCCCTCTCAGAAATTGACCCAGCTAGTTTCGAAAATAGGCCCGTAGTGATCAAAGGCTGTGGAGATATTCCCGTGCCTGCTTCCGCATATGTAGAAATCACTAGACTCATTAGACCCTACGCCAAGTCCATTATGTATGGAGAACCATGCAGTACAGTGCCCCTTTATAAGAAACCTAGGCAGCCTAAAAACTGACCGTCAGCACGTTATGAAAAACTAGTAAAAATGTAGTTCAAAAGCTTGGGCATTTCCATAAGACCTCACTACATTTGCATCCCGTTTGAACGGAACGGGTCACACGAAAAAGCTGATAGAAAAAACTTTAAATTTATTTTCTTCAGATGTTGCGACAATTAAAAAACTATTTCATACCTTTGCATCCGCTTTCAGGGCGAATGAGTTTTGAAAGTTTAAAAAGTGGGGTTAATCAACGGGTTAATCTTTAAAGATTTGAGGCAGTTTTTAGGAGCTGTATTTTAAATCGCGTTTACTGATAGAGTATTATAGTTGTTTAGCAAACCATGACGAGTTAGCTAAAGTACGCTGCTAAACGATAGTGATACCGCTATAAATCAGTAGAGAAGTTCTTTGAATGAATGTTAATAGTACGATAGCGGACCGCTCGAATTTTCTAAAATTTGAGTAAGTCCCAAGATGATAGTTTACTATTGTTTTAGGATTAGAAGCCAAGGAGTTCAAACACATTGCCTTCGATGCGAATCGAAGGACGCCAGTCTTTATAGACTGGTTGTAAAATTAATTACAATGGAGAGTTTGATCCTGGCTCAGGATGAACGCTAGCGGCAGGCCTAATACATGCAAGTCGAACGAGATTCTATTCTTCGGAATAGATGAAAGTGGCGCACGGGTGCGTAACGCGTATGCAACCTACCCTTAACAGGGGGATAGCCCGGAGAAATTCGGATTAATACCCCATAGTATCACAAGATGGCATCTGAAAGTGATTAAAGATTTATCGGTTAAGGATGGGCATGCGTAACATTAGATAGTTGGTGAGGTAACGGCTCACCAAGTCAGCGATGTTTAGGGGTTCTGAGAGGATGATCCCCCACACTGGTACTGAGATACGGACCAGACTCCTACGGGAGGCAGCAGTAGGGAATATTGGTCAATGGACGAGAGTCTGAACCAGCCATGCCGCGTGTAGGAAG
>Ga0316204_10012520_pt1 | contig 10321 bp, 11 predicted proteins | sample 6monrhotite_MG_2_FD_205661 | JGI IMG/M metagenome (GOLD analysis project Ga0316204, IMG submission 205661) | Microbial mat bacterial communities from mineral coupon in-situ incubated in ocean water Damariscotta River, Maine, United States -... | ecosystem: Environmental > Aquatic > Marine >... | reverse complement strand
GTGCAAGTGGAGTTAGTGAGATTACGATTAAGGCAAAAACAAATAGCCATAAAATAATTTCAGCGATACTGATTCTTTTTGTGCTCATATTTATCCTTTTTTAATTATTCTCAATTCAAACTGCCGCCAATAATGACTTATGAACTGAATTGGCTTCGATTATAGGCAAAAAAAATAGATGCAGCCAGTTAAGCCTTTTACTAAGTGACTTTTGTCACTTTATTATATTACTTATTATTAATGTCTTTCTGTAACAAACACGGCAGTTTTTACTCAAATACTGTCTATTATTCTTCAAACAAACTGATTTGTTATCTGAAGCAGTTTAAATCGATATCCACTCATTTGTAAAAATCGTACATTTACTGCTTTGACTCAAGATCAAATGCAGACAGCTCCCCGTCACGTGTTATCACATACAAACGACCATCATGCTCAATAGGCGGTACAATTATACCAGAACCATCCGTTTCAACTCTGGCTAAAAAATGCCCGTCAAACGGAGAAAGAAAATGCAGATAAGCTTCAAAATCAGCAACAACCAGCGCATTTTTTATAGTAACCGGTCGTGTAATTTGCCTTGCTTTGAGTTTTTCCTGTTTCCATAATGTCGCGCCATTTGCAGAATCTAAAGCCCATATGGAATCTTTATCATCACTAATGAACAAACCTGAACTTGAATAAGCAACACCGCTATAAGTTGAAAGTTTACGGCTCCAGCTTAATTGCCCGCGCCTGATATCAATTGATACTATTCGTCCCTGATAGCTGCTCATATAAAGCATATCTTTTTCAATAACCGAATGACCATCAACATCAACTAAGCGTTCAAGCTCAGATCGACCACTTGGAGAAGCAACAGCTATATCAAATACAGTATGCCCATCCAGTAAATCAAGTGTCACAAGACGACCATTATCAAGACCATTAAATATATAACCCTGTTTAATAATAGGTGAGCTATTGCCTCTTAAGCTGAGTGCTGGAACATCACGTTTGAAGGTCCATTTTTCACTACCATCTTTCAAACTAAGCGCAGAAATTAAACCATCTACTGAACGGATAATAATCAAGTCACCGGCAATTTGCGCCGGCATTAAAACTTCAGAAGATGCATCCACTTTCCAGACCAGCTGGCCTTTTGAATCAAGTAAATAAACGTGCCCATTACGACTGGTAACCACAAGGTTATCTTCATTTCCGCCAACACCACCACTAATAACAATATCAAGTTCGGTTTCCCAAAGCTGATCACCTGTTTCTAAATTATAAGCAGATACACTTCCATCACGATCCGTAACAACAATTCTGTCATTTAAAACCAGTGGAAATAATTTAACAAATAACTGGTCAACGCCATTACCGGTATCAACACTCCACAACTGTTCTACTTTCAATGTTTGTTTAAAGTCGATGAGCTCCGCAGGAGGCTCAGAATTATCCGAGTCACCACAGGCAATTAAAAAAAGAGCGCTAAGAAGTACAACTATAAATCGAATCATGCTGATGGTTCAGTACCAGGGTTAAGGTTTGACTCTGCAGACGACTCACCAATATCATCAATTTTAAGCTGCAACCAACGATTAGGGCCTTTAGATAATGACAATGCTTTTATATATGCGGTTTTAGCCTCTGCACTATTACCCTGAGAAGAAAGAACATCCCCTTTGAGTTCAAAAACCATCGCATTAAAACTTTCGGGATAGATTTCATTTAGCAAGGCCAAAGCTTCATCTTTCTTATCAGCTGTTAATAACAAACGAGACAGTCTAATTTTAGCCAGATACTTAAGTTCATCTTGACTTGTATTTTCAATAACCCAACGATACTGTTGCTGAGCTTTCTCAAACTCCCCTACTGCCAATTGTTGTTTAGCAACAATTAGTGCCGATAGTGCAGCGTACGGAGTATCACTAAACTCGGCTTCCAGCTGATTGACACCTGCAAGCTGGTCATTAATCTTAGACGGGTTCGTAGAGTTAATTAATACCTGTTCATATAAAACACTAGCCTGCTCTGCATGTTTCACATTTTCTGTCTGGTAATATTGCCAGCCAAAAATAGATGCAACTCCAATTGAAATACCGGTAACAACCATGGTTGAGTTTTCTTTCCACCATGATTTAATGGCTTCTATTTGTTGTTCTTCAGTTTCGTAATCCATAATTATCTCGAATAAATAAATTTATAAAATAGTGTTTAATTTAGTGACAAGTTCAGACTGAGATACTGTTTCCTGATCCACTTTTTCACGCAACATTTTAATACTAACAGAGTCATTCTGAATCTCCTCATCACCTAAGATAAGCGCAATTCTGGCTCCCGATTTATCAGCTTTTTTAATCTGACTTTTAAACGATCCGGCACCACAATTAGTTTGAATATCAATATCAGGCATTTGATCACGCAGCGATTCGACAAAAGACATGCCCTGAAGTTGCGCCTCATTACCCTGTAGTACTATAAAAATATCCGGCGTATTATCTACCTGCATTCCCGCATCTTCAAGTAGTGACAATAAACGTTCTACACCCATAGCAAAACCAGCCGCTGGCGTTGCCCGACCACCAAGCTGTTCTACCAGACCATCATAGCGCCCACCAGCGCAGACCGTACCCTGCGCACCCAGTGCATCAGTAACCCATTCAAAAACGGTTTTACAATAGTAATCAAGCCCTCTTACAAGTCGAGAATTAATATTATACTCAATACCCGCTTTATCTAATATTCCCGTCAGATGCTTAAAATGTGTCAATGATTCTTCGTCAAGATAATCCATCAAGCTGGGCGCCGCATCAATCATAGATTGCATAGTCGGATTTTTACTATCTAACACACGTAGTGGATTTGTATCTAGTCGACGTAAAGAATCTTCATCTAATACGCTTTTATGTTGATTCAGATAATCAACCAACACCTGTTTATACTCATTACGGGATTCTGCTGTCCCTAAAGTATTTAATTCCAGACGGATATCTTTTAAGCCAAGTAGTTTCCACAAACGAGCTGACATCAAAATCAACTCTGCATCAATATCCGCACTCGGCATACCGTATGTTTCTATACCAAATTGATGAAACTGACGATAGCGACCTTTTTGCGGACGCTCATGTCTGAACATAGGCCCCATGTACCATAATCTTTGTTGTTGATTATGAAATAAACCATGTTGAATACCTGAGCGAACACAGCTTGCTGTACCTTCAGGGCGCAATGTCAAACTATCCCCATTACGGTCCTCAAAGGTATACATTTCTTTTTCTACAATATCAGTAACTTCACCTATTGAACGACAGAATAAATCTGTCGACTCCACCACTGGCATGCGAATTTCTTTATATGAATACGCCTGTAAAAGTTTTTTTACAGTGGACTCAAAAAACTGCCAAAGTGGGGACTGTTCCGGAAGTATGTCATGCATACCTCTGATACTTTGAATCTTATTTATTTTATTAGCCATACACTACATCTAACGATTTGATAAACTGACTACCGAAGCATCTTTTGAAATTTCAATGCTTGCGATATTACTGCTTCTATTTATTAAACTTTCGAAATCAACTATTTTATTGTTAACTTCGACTCGAACTTCCGGCGCATTACCTAGAAAAACGGTAAACGGAGCAGCGCCAGACAAAGACACTTCCTGACCTCTATTGAGTAACTGATAAAACATTCTTTTACCCGTTGAGTCCTGAATTTCACACCAGGACTCACCCAACGCACTTAACAACAGCTTATCTTCATCTAATGAAATTACAGGAGCAGGTTCTTTAGCAACAACTTCTTCAACCTCAATAATTTCTTCAACTTCTGGTGCAGATAAAACATCTGATTTCACATTAAGCTCTAATGATTCAACCTGTTCATTTTCATCACTTTGAAAAGAACGCTCTTGCTGCTCATTAATTAAAATCACATCTGATTCTTCGGTATGTAACACCGGCTCATTTTCAGTATTAACCGGTGAATTAAATTCAGCAGTCTCATTGTTAGCAGAATTAGAATAATTTCGAAAATCCGCATTATAAAGCCAGATAAAAAGAACAATGATTGCAACAATAATAAAACTGAAACTTATGAGTTTCATAAAACTATCATTACTACTTTTTTGCGCTGGTAATACGGAATGTGGAGTTAACACCTGCTTTGAATCTGGCGCCATCAAAACATATTCAGTTATTATATCGTCTGCTGACAACCCCAACAAACGCGCATAACTACGTATATAGCCCTGAGTAAACGTTAACGCAGGTAAAGCATCCGCCTGAGAATTATCTATTGCTTTAATTATATCAACAGATATCAGTAAGTTTTCAGCCACATCATTCGCAGACATACCTTGTTTTTCACGGGCCTTTTTTAAAACCGAACCAAAATCTTTCTTCTGCAACAAGTCACTTACTTCGCCACTTATACCATCAGAAGCATTATTCATATCAGTCATAGATTAGATAACCCCATCAACTTTTCAGCTTCTTCTGACTCCGGAAATTCTTTCAAAAGTCTCTGTGAAATTTTAAGAAAATAGACCTTATCACCTAACGCGTGTTCTGCATTAATCTGAACCCATAAACTATGCGCAGTTGCAGCTGATAGAGAGTGAAAACGCTGAGTATAAGCTCTGGCCATTAAATATTTTTTAGTTGCAAGCCCCAGTTCAGCCATAGCTAGCATTGCAGAAGGCATATTAGATCTTAACTTAAGTGCCTTACGAAGATGTCTTTCAATTTTTTTATAATCGGGATTTTCAGCCTGTAACAAACAATAACCCAAGTTAGCGTGAGCCACTTCAGGTGTTTGATAAAACTGATTTCGTAACGTCATCTCAAACTGTTCAGTTGCTTCTTCATATTTTTTAACAGAACATAAAAAGGTACCATAATTATTATGAAGTTCCGGATCACGTGAATCAATATCTAGCGCTTCGAGATAATAGTTTTCAGCTTCAACCGGTTTATCAATCATCGTCATTAATACAGCCAGAGTGGTATACGCTGGAACATATTTGCGATCAAACTCTATTGCTTTTAAAAGTTTCTCTTCTGCAACTTCAAGATCACCCCTACGCATGTAACCTGATGCAAGCTGAACATTTATTTCTGCAGCCTCTTTATCTTTTCTTTCTTTTTCTAGCTCTTTTGGCGTTGACGCACACGCCACTAAAGTACCTAATAAAACAATAACTACCCACAACTTCATCCGCATCATGTATTCATTCCCAGTCTTGGTACTTTAAATTTATTTTCTCGACGGCTCTTATCTGCTACTTTGCCCACTAACTGTCCACAGGCCGCATCAATATCTTCACCACGTGTTTTTCTTATTACTGTTGTGAGGCCAGCTTTCATTAATACATCCTGAAAACGTCTCACAGCATTATTTGAAGATGTTCCATACCCTGAATCTGTAAATGGATTAAAGGGAATCAGGTTAATCAATACCGAGATTCCATCCAGCACCTTAATTAACTCTTCAGCATCCTGTTTAGAGTCATTTACGCCATCCAGCATAACGTATTCAATCGTTAAGCGTGAACGAGGCGAACGCTTTTCCATAAATCGGTGACAGGCAGCTATTAAGGTTTCTAAATTATATTTTTTATTAATAGGCACAAGATCATCACGCAATTCATCGCGAGTAGCATGCAAAGAAATCGCAAGCTGAACATCATGACGATCTGCCAGTCTATCCATAGCCGGCACAACACCTGCTGTACTAACCGTTACTCGTCGTTTACTCAAGCCATAAGCAAAATCATCTAGCATGACATCTATAGCTTTCATTACATTTTCAAAATTAAGTAAGGGCTCACCCATACCCATTAAAACGACATTGGTAATTTTTCGCCCTGGCTTTTTCTCTTCATCTAATAAACGAGTAGCCAACCATATCTGAGATAAAATTTCTGCAACTGTCAGATTACGACTAAAACCCTGTCGTGCAGTCGAACAAAAACTGCAATCAAGTGCACAACCGACCTGGGACGAAATACATAGTGTTCCTCGATCATCTTCTGGAATATATACGGCTTCTATTCGGTTATTATCATCCAGCCCCATAACCCATTTTCTGGTACCGTCTTTAGATATTTGGTCAACAATGACATCCAGCGGTTTGATACAGGCTTTCTCTTTTAACTGAGCACGTAATGCTTTACTGATATTTGTCATTTCATCAAAATCAGACACGTTCATCTGATGAATCCACTTTGTTACCTGAGACACTCGAAAAGGTTTTTCACCTAATTTAGCAAAAAAGTCTTCCATATCCTGACGGTTTAAACCTAGCAGGTTAGTTTTTTCAATATGTGGGAAATGGACAGGTGTACTCACAGGAATCTCAAGCGGAATGCAACCGCATAATATATAAAAAGAGTATTATAAACGAAAAATCAGATAATAGACTGATTTTAGTGATGTTTTTGATAAAAACTAGAGGTTAATAGAAGATTTCACGGGATTAAAAGAGATGATAGTGAATTGAGAGTCTCACATAAGACTTAGATTGAATTTAATAACTCTGCCCGATCTATATAAAGCACACTAGTATAGTAGACCCGATGAACACAGAAATCTTATAAAAACATCGATAAAGGTCATGTTAGCCGTTACATGACCCAATTAGAGATCGCACAGAAATCTGAACAACTAATCCTTTTCTTCAATCCATGTCATCTGAATAGCTTCTAAGGCTTTTTCACCCGACTTTTGCGGGTCATCATCAAACTCTTCCAGATCACAAACCCACTGATGAAGGTCAGTAAAGCGAATATATTGCGGATCTACGTCAGGGTGCTTTTCGTCAAGCTCTAAAACAATATCCAGTGTATCTGTCCATTTAAGACCCATAATTTATGCCTCTAGTAATTTTTGCAAATAATATTTGCAGATAATAACTTTAGTGATTTTCGGAAACCATATTAAGCGTGTACTTAGGTAACTCAACAACCAGATCAGTATCGGCTACAACAGTCTGGCAACTTAAACGAGAATCAGGATCAAGACCCCACGCCTTATCAAGCATGTCATCTTCATCATCCGTGTTCTCGTTAAGTGACTCCAGGCCTTCACGCACATATACATGGCAAGTAGTACAGGCGCATGACTTCTCACATGCATGCTCTATTTCAATATCGTTACGTAGCGCTGCATCACAAATGGTTTCCCCTGGTTTAGCATCAAAGGCTGCACCTTCAGGACAGAGTGTTTCGTGGGGCAGAAAAATAATCTGCGGCATTTTAATCTCTCTTTAAACTTAAAATTCTGGTTAATCTCTAAAGGAAAATGCAATTACACATTTTCCCATGCTTTATTTAAAATCGGTTTATATTTAAACCCGCCTTACTTAAACTGACTTACTTAAATTCTTCTACCTGGTGTCCCGCCATAGACTTTTGCACACTGGCATTCATTCTGCGTGCTACATAAGCTGCACTGACTTTTTCAAGCCTGGACATGGCGTCTTTCAGTTGCTGCGTTTCAGTAGCATTGTGACGAGATATTTCTAACTCCTGTCTTACTGATAAAATAGCCTCACGCTCTTCTGCGCTCAACATATCTTCACCATCATCGGCCATAGCTGAATCAATCGCTTCCAGTACTCGATCAGCTTCTACTTGTTGCTCACGAAGACTACGCGCATCTTTATCATCACCCGCAAACTCCATTGACGCTTTTAACATAGCTTCAATTTCAGAATCCTGTAAACCGTATGAAGGCTTAACTTCAACACTGGCTTCAATACCAGAGGTTTCTTCTTTAGCTGATACGCTTAACAAGCCATCTGCATCCACTTGAAACGTAACTCTAATTCGAGCCGCACCAGCAACATGAGATGGAAAACCACGCAACTCAAATTTAGCTAGTGAACGACAATCATCAACCAGCTCTCGCTCACCCTGAACAACATGAACGGCCATTGCGGTTTGACCATCCTTATAAGTCGTAAACTCTTGCGCTCGAGAAACGGGAATTGGCGTATTACGAGAAATGATTTTCTCTGCAAGCCCACCCATAGTCTCTATGCCCAATGACAAAGGCAGAACATCCATTAACAACAAATTGCCTTCCGCATCATTACCAACCAACGCATTAGCCTGAATAGCCGCACCAATTGCAACTACGCGATCCGGGTCAATATCAACTCTAGGTTCTGCTTCAAAAAACTCGCCAACCTGTTCACGCACGCGTAAAGCACGCGTTGAGCCGCCTACCATAACAACATCTACAACCTGATCTTTTTCAACATCCGCATCACGTAAAGCACGTCGACATGACATTAGAGATTTCTTTATCAATGGATCAATTAAAGAATTTAAAATCTCTCTGTCTAATATACCCGACCATTTGTTATCCGCAGAAAACTCAATTGCAATTGCAATTTTAGAGTGTTCACTTAAAGCCTCTTTAGCTTTACAAGCCTGCTGCAAAACCAAGCGCAATAAACCTGAACTTAATTCAGACGTATTAACTCCGGCCTCTTTAATTATCCATTCTGCAATAGCATGATCAAAATCATCACCACCTAAAGCACTATCACCACCGGTTGATAACACTTCAAATACACCCTGCTTAAGCTGCATTATAGAAATATCAAAGGTTCCACCACCAAGATCATATACGGCAACTATACCTTCTGCACCGCTATCTAAACCATAAGCAACGGCGGCTGCAGTAGGCTCATTCAATAAGCGTAAAACATTAATACCTGCCAGAGTAGCCGCGTCTTTTGTAGCCTGACGTTGCGCATCATCAAAATAAGCGGGCACTGTTATAACAGCACCCTCTAATTCATCACCTAATGTTTTCTCACCACGTGATTTTAATGTTTTTAAAATATCGGCAGATATTTCTACCGCGGTTTTATTACCCGCCGCTGTTTTAATCTTCGGTACAGCAGAATCTGTTTGAGCAAATTCATAAGGCAACACATCACTTAAAGATTTAAATTGCGCCTTTAAGTCTTCTACACCTCTACCCATTAAACGCTTAATAGATGAGATTGTATTATGCGGATCTTTAACCTGATTTTCTTTTGCAACAGCACCAATAATAATAGAGTCGGCACTATACTGAACAACTGATGGCAATAAATGACCACCATCCTCATCTGGTAAAGTGTTAGCCTTACCACTTCTAACCGATGCGACTAATGAATTAGTTGTACCCAGATCAATACCAATAGCAAACTTATGCTCATGTGGTTTTGTAGACTGACCCGGTTCTGATATTTGTAATAAAGCCATTAAATTAATTCATCTTCAAGTTGTTCAACAATTTCATTAACTTCTTTTTGTGCTTTATTTATAAACTGAAGTTTACGTACAATTTCGCGGCTTTTTTCAAGATCATCGCGCTGATAAAAGTCAGCAAACTCAACAATCAATACTTTAGCCTTAGACTTAAGCTCAGCTAATATTGAATCCAGAATATCCAGAGGATCTGCCTGACTTCGAACGTCAGCGATAGATTCTCGCAACTCCATTTGCTCCATTAAAAAAGCACCATCCATTGATGTATCTGTTTCACCATTCATATCGACCCCCTTAAGGGTGAGCATATACTGCAATCTGGAAACAGGATTTTTTAACGTATCAAACGCCTCATTAATTAATGAGGTTTTTTGCATCGCCTCACGTTTTTCAGCATCTGAACTATTAGCAAACTTATCAGGGTGAACCTGTTGCTGAAGTTCTCGATTTTTTTCTTTTAATAAATTCACATCAGGCTCAGTTGCAACCGGCTGTGAGAATATTTCAAAATAGTTTAAATTAAAGATAGAGTCTGACATGTGATTTCTAAGATGAGGTGAAAAAGCTAAAGATTTTAAACGGTAAAGCTTTCGCCACAACCACAAGCATCTTTTTCATTCGGGTTATTAAAGGCAAAACCTTCGTTCAGGCCTTCTTTAACAAAATCCATTTCTGTACCGTCGATATAAACCAGACTCTTTTTATCAACAACAATCGTAACACCATTGCTTTCAAAAACTTCATCTTCATCTGCATTAATATCATCAACAAACTCGATAACATAAGCCATACCAGAGCAGCCGGTTGTTTTAACACCCAGACGAACACCTGCTCCACTACCACGGTTAGCGAGGAAATCATTAACGCGTTTTGCGCCCTGCTCTGTAATTGATACTGCCATTGCTGCTATCTCGTATTAAGTAAATTTAAAGTGATGCAAATTAAACTTATGCTTGTTTCTTATTCATGTAATCTTCAACCGCTGCACTAATCGCATCTTCAGCTAATACTGAGCAATGCACTTTTACAGGGGGTAGCGCTAATTCTTCGGCGATATCCAGGTTTTTG
>Ga0316204_10012517_pt1 | contig 10322 bp, 16 predicted proteins | sample 6monrhotite_MG_2_FD_205661 | JGI IMG/M metagenome (GOLD analysis project Ga0316204, IMG submission 205661) | Microbial mat bacterial communities from mineral coupon in-situ incubated in ocean water Damariscotta River, Maine, United States -... | ecosystem: Environmental > Aquatic > Marine >... | reverse complement strand
CGGTCTCACGTTGTCAATGCAAACGGAAGCGCCACATAACAAGTGTTTTCAAGTCGGACACATAAAGTTGGCTGTGTTCGTTCCTCACATTTTAGCCAACGTTATTTAGCCGCTTAAAACGGCGTTATAAATTTCTCAGGTAAGGTGCACATGGATAGTTTTTCTTCGCGTTTAATATTAAGTCTTGTTTTTTTAATATTTAGTTGCTTTTGTTTTGCAACAAATAATGAGTTGGATTGGAAAGTTTCGTCAGATGATGATCTTATTAGATACGAAACTCACGGCACAACAGTTTACGGGCATAAGTTTGGTTTACTGAAATATAAGGCAAGTTGTAATCGTAAGTTCCTATGGCTTAGTTGGTCATCAAACGATAAAAATGTAGCTGAATTTAAAGGTCAAGATGCTGTAATTAAATTTACTGTAGGTGATGTATCTTTTGAAGCAGAAGTACCACTTTTATCAGCAAAGCAGTTAACTCCATTAACCACAGTAATGGCATTTACTAACTTTATTATGGGAGATAAATTTATTGCTCTTTTAGAGAAAGGCTCTGAAATTGAAGTGCAAATAATTTCACCAGCATTATTAGTAAGCAAACTTGACATAAAAAAAGATAGATTTAGTTTAAATAGCTTTACCACAGCACAAAAAGAATCTAAGAAGTTGTGCCAAGTTAATTAAAAATTTATAACAAGTTGCTCAAACGGACACAAAACAGCTGGCTGTGCTCGTGCCTCGCAAATTTTAGCCAGCTATTTTGCGCCGCTTAGCAAGGCGTTAGTTGCCGCAAAGCATTTGAGTGATTTAATTATTTATTGCGGTATTTATACTAAAAGTTAGGCGCTTGCTTCGGTTCTTTTTTGTGGTAATTTTAGCGCCATTAAATCTGTTATAGTTTTTGGCTAAACAGCTTTTTCGCCAATTTACTTTTGGCATAAAAGGTAGTATTAATTCGGTATGTGTTTTTAAATTACATCCGTTTTTATCCTTTATATTTTTTCCGTGGTTTGGCTCAAAATTCACGGTAAGCAGCGTGTTGCGGCGTAGTATTTTTTAGCTCTTTCTTAAGGGTCTTAAGTTTAAGTAAACTTGGTTGTTTTATCAATTACAGGTACATACAACTAACAAGGCATTCAAACGGACACAAAACAGCTGGCTGTGTTCGTGCCTCACAAAGTATAGCCAGCTTTTTTGTGCCGCTTAATGTGGCGTTAGGCTTGTCGTCAGTTTGGCGTACATTTTACGTGTGATGGCGGTAAAATGGCGGGGTAAAACTTTTATTTATCTAGGATACTAAAGGCTCTATTATTTAAAGGAGCTTGAAATGGATATTAATATGAAAATCAATTCTGAAAAGGTACGTGATTTAAGGAATAAAAGAGGATGGTCACAAGAGCAGTTGTCTGCCTCTTCAGGTTTAAGTTTACGAACAATCCAAAGAGTAGAGGCTGAGGGGAATATTTCTAGAGAATCAAAAGTTTGCTTAGCTGCAACGTTTGATATTGATTTAAGCGAATTAGATTTTGTTGGTACTTTAAAAGCAAATACAAACCCTGTAGGGACATACAAACCCAATAAAGTCGTAATATCGGTAGGCTTACTCTCTTTTATATTATCAGTTGTTGGTTATTTATTTTTTTCAGAGCCTAATTACATATTCCTTATAGCTAATATGTTTAGTCTTTCTGCAATAATGCATTCATTATTTGATTGGTACTTTTCAGAAGGTAAGCAATTTAACAATGTATTGAGGCGTAGTGTACGAGTCTTGCTTATTTATATTTTTTGTTACTCAGCTTTTTCACTAATTGGAGAGCAAAATACAGGCACTTTAGTTAATGGTCTTTTATCTGGCTTTATTTTTGGTATCATTTATTATTTTATCGACTTAAAATTAAGTACGAGTAAAAATGCGAATTCCATTGTAAAACAAGCCTAACAAGCCATTCAAGCAGGACTTTTAACAGTTGGCTAGGTTCCGCTTCGCTTCACATTTTAGCCAACAATTAAAAGCCTCTTAATGGGGCGTTATGTATCTTTATGAAATTGAGCAATCAAATAAATCTGGAGTTTAATAAGCAAAGTTTTAAGGCATTGCTTAAATTAGGCTCAGAAGAAAGTCAGACTGAATATTCCCATAAACAAATCGCAGAATGGTGCGAGATGTTTTGGAATAAGTATCACGATATTGATACATTGGAAGAAATTGAAAATCTGATGCCTATATTAGCAAGTGTAGAAACGCAGTGGGATTTGTATCTTGTAAATACTTATTCTGTAAATCAACTGGAATCTATGGACTTAGAATTAATCACATTACCTTTCAGTTGGTTCGCTGATTGGCTTGGTGAAATAGATACATAACAAGCACTTAAAGTCGGACACAAAACAGTTTGCTGTGTTTCGTACCTCAACAATTTTAGCAAACTATTTTGCGCCGCTTAAGTGGGCGTTAGGCATACAAGGTCAGCATGCATAAAACTATTACACTATCAGAGTACGTAAAAAAGCGTAATGGCGTAGCTCTTGGTGCATCTGGTTCAATGACTAATATGCTCAAGCGTTCGTTAGGTGCAAGTTCGTTTTATTTGTTTTGGCAATATTGGAACCCAATATGGGGGTATTACCTTTCTTGCAAAGTAATGAAACCATTGAGCCAACTACTTCCTATCTGGCTAGCAATTATTATGACTTTTGCTGTTAGCGGTGCATTACATGATTTGGCTATAACGGTAGTAAAATGGAAATTAACGTTTTTTTTTACGCCATGGTTTACTTTAATGAGCTTTATAGTTTTAGCTACAAAGAATTTAGGTATTTCATACCGTGAATATCATTGGCTGATTCGAGCATCGATAAATATATCACTCGTAGCAGTATGCTTAGTTGTAACTCGTCAGTATGCCTAACAAGTCATTAAAGCAGGACAAAAAACAGTTGGTTTTTGCTCGTGCCTCGCTTATTTTAACCAACTATTTTATTGCCTCTTAATGAGGCGTTATATGCCTAATCAGATATTGTGATAAAAATGAGCAGTTGGGATCAATTTATAAAAGAAATCACTATTAGTAGTTTATTCTTTTTAGTTTTTTTGTTTTTCGGAGTAATTGTTGTATCAATAGAAAACGGTGATTTAACAATACTAGTAAATAGTCGTTTTTGGCTCAACTTTATTTCAAATCCTCTTTTTTATGTGGCTTATATATTTTGTTATGCAATGGTAGTTTTCAAAAGGTTAAGTGCTAATAAATCAAAGTAAGGTGTTACAGGCATATAACAAGGCATTCAAACGGACACAAAACAGCTGGCTGTGTTCGTGCCTCACAAAGTTTAGCCAGCTTTTTTGTGCCGCTTAATGTGGCGTTAGGCATCAATCAAGGATTGTCGATGAATTATACAGATTGGTTAAAATCAAATTTTCCTGAATTAAAACAAGAATCAAGTGCCATGACATATAGATTTATTGAACGGGCTAAATTTGAAACTAAGTATTTTAGATCTTTAATTAGTACTTCATTAATTGCTATATCAAGTGCCATATTATTTTTTTTAATATTCCCTTTAATTGGGTTAACACCGTTTAATGGTTCATATTCATGGGTTTTGTTTTTAGGTATGCTTTTGTTGTGTAACCTTATATCAGAAAAGATTGAGACTCATTTAATTAAAGCTAAATTATCAAGCTTTGTAAACAATGCCTAACAAGCACTTCAAGCGGACAAAAGAGTTGGCTGTGTTCGTGCCTCACATTTTAGCCAACTTTTTGCGCCGCTTAAGTGGGCGTTATGTGTAAGGTCATGCAATGGATAATTCACTCGAAATAGCCTTAAAATGGATGGGTAGAGGATCAACAGCAGCTTTAAAGTTAGTCGAGCAAAAAGATGTCTCCAAATTAGTATATTACCCGATCAACGATTTAGAAAATTGCGATATTTACTGTGTTTTAAGAGGTAATATTGGGGCAAGTGAGCATATTGCGATACCCAATGACTCTCGTCCTCCTTTTTCTTTAGGCTTTATTGGAGAGTAATTTACACATAACAAGAACTTAAAGTCGGACACAAAACAGTTTGCTGTGTTTCGTACCTCAACATTTTAGCAAACTATTTTTGCGCCGCTTAAGTAGGCGTTAGTGTGCTACGATAATTTCCTTTTAGCTTTAAGTAAATTTTGTACCAAGTGGCAAGTTCAGTGTTCAAATCGTTAAGCAAGGATTGCGTTTTTAATCTATTTCAGATTATTCCAATTCTTTCAAAAATAAGTTATTTAAGCATTGCTTGCGTAATTTGTTAATTTAGCGTTAAAATTTAAAAGGTACTTGGCGGCCAAGCCGCATTAAAGTAATAGCAACTAACAAGGCGTTAAAGTCGGGCTGCTAAAAGTTGGCTGTGGTTCGTGCCTCACCAATTTTAGCCAACATTTTATCAGCCGCTTAACGTGGCGTTAGAAATTTCAATCACGGTTAGAGAAGGGAATCGAGTTGGTATCTGTTGTGATTATAATAATTATTGTGTTTTTGCTGTATCTGTATTTTGAAGATAGCAAAAATACAGATGATATTAATAAACTACCTATTTTATCTGAATTATTTTCAACTAGAACCAAATATGAAAATTTATCTGAATGGGAACGCAATTTAACTCTTCTATGTAAAGGGCATGGCGAGGATATTGAATTTACCCATGAGAAATTTCGAGAAAAGAAAGTCAGGAGAAAAGTACTCGTTAAAGGAATTTATAAAACCCAAGATAACCGTATATATATTGGCGGATATTGCTATTTAAGGAAAGAAAATCGTATATTTGGGATTACTAACATTACAACAATGATTAAAGTTAAAAGTAAACGTTTTTACATCGAAGAGTATCTGGATATTTATTACGATATAGAAAATTTCTAACAAGCACTTAAAGTCGGACACAAAACAGTTTGCTGTGTTTCGTACCTCAACAATTATAGCAAACTATTTTTGCGCCGCTTAAGTGGGCGTTATGTGTACAGGATAGTTCAGTGGTTAAATTCAAAACTGCATTTAAAATAAGTAATTTATATTGGCCTACTTTCATCGAACAAAATGAAGCTATTTTTCTCGAATCTGCATTAAAAAATTCTTACGGAATTCCTGAAGATCCTATGGCAGCAGAATGCTTTGTAAACAGCATACATTTACTAGATATTTTTAAAAATGATGCTTCAATTGACACTGAGCCTTATTGGGATTTTGAACATCCAGATTTTACAGCTGCATATGAACTCACTATAAAAATTAGTGAAATGTGGGCTAGTAAACTTTCTAAGGATTTCCCACAGTATAAATTTGTTATAATCTGCACAAAATACGATAACCCAATGATTAGGTTTCATAAATTAAGAGAAGACGGTAATCTCTATTTTAATCCAGCTGACTGGTCAGAAGAAATAAAAAATGGTTCAGTAAAAATCATTAATGTAGGGTAAATGCACACATAACAAGAACTTAAAGTCGGACACAAAACAGTTTGCTGTGTTTCGTACCTCAACAATTTTAGCAAACTATTTTTGCGCCGCTTAAGTAGGCGTTAGCTGTAAAGGAATATTCAAATGGACTACATCATTTCTACAATAATAATTTCACTTATTATTGTAAGCATTTTGAGATATTTAAATTTTAAATCGTTGCAAACTATTGTAACTTTGTTAGCACTATCCATTGCATCTCCATACGTTATTAGTGCTTTTTATTGCCAAATATTAAGCTTAGGGTGCGCTCCAGATGCTCTTGATGGGTTGGGTTTTATAATTCGTAGTGTCGTTGTTTTCTTAGTATCTTTGCTTCTTGATTTTGGTATCAAAAATCTATCAAAGAAAGGCGTATAATTACAGCTAACAAGCACTTCAATCGGACACAAAAAGTTGGCTGTGTTCGTGCCTCACATTATAGCCAACTATTTCGCGCCGCTTAAGTGGGCGTTATGTTTCAAAAAGGAGTTTTGTGCAGTTGGATAGACTAGTTTTAATAATCAAAGTACTTTTGTTCGTAACTACTTTGTCTTCTTGTGCTCCTGTTCCCCGAGATTTTCATAAACCAATTTATGAAGGCGGAACACTTGTCTCTTCTGGATGTGGAAGCTCAGGCCCACCTGAGACAATCGTTATTAAACTAAAAGAAGGAGTAGAGATTAAAGTTAGATCATCAAATTCTGCTAGTAACTCTGAATTTTTCAATTTTTATGTAAAAACATATATTTCCGCACCAGATGACGTTGCACTTCAATTAGATAATGATTTCGTCATTATTAAAGATAACCTTACTGATAAGAGTTGGAAGTTAAAAATCGAGTACCTAACCACAAGTAAACAAAATTACCTTGGTTCAGACGACTCAATTGTTGAAATTACATATCCTACATTAAGTCAAAAAGTTCAAGATAAAATCAAAAATTCACGTCAGGATAGTGAATATATAAATGTTACTCCTTTATCTGAAATAGTTGGAAGAACACATTCATACGACGTCGCTTTCGGTGGCAAAAGATATTTTAACACTGGTCTGTGGTTTAACGTAAGTACTCGAAAAATGAAGTCACAGTTTGAAAACTTTTCAGTTTACCTCCCAAGTATTATTATTAATGGTAATAAAATTAACTTAGGTGAAATTAAATTTATTCATGTAAAGTATATTGGTATAGATCCTTTAAACTGTTGAAACATAACAAGCACTTAAAGTCGGACGTAAAACAGTTGGCTACGTTCGTACCTCACATTATAGCCAACTATTTTTCGCCGCTTAAGTGGGCGTTATGTTTACAAATAAAGAAAGGAGTCTTTCCCATGTTTCCTAAATGTAGAAGTTGTTCTAAGAAAATATCACTTAGTTGGTTTTTAACAGCCTTTAAATCGACTAAATACCGTTGCGTAAATTGTGGTTCAATACATCAGTTCACTACTAGGCATAATTATCTCGGAGTAATTGTAGTTGCACCAACTGTTTTCTTTTATCCCTTAAAGGAAAGTACAAATTGTCCTCTGTTATTTATTTTAGTGGTGTTTATTGCTCTTGTGCTTAGTAGTTTAATTCCTGGGCAGCACGAATTAGTTGTAACTAAGGAATCGGTGGATCAGTAAACATAACAAGGCGTTAAAGTCGGACTGCTAAAAGTTGGCTGTGGTTCGTACCTCACCAAGTTTAGCCAACAATTATCAGCCGCTTAACGTGGCGTTAGGCATTCCTAGAGTATGAGTGTATTTCTAATTTCATTTTTTGGTAGTATTTTAGCCGCGTTTTTGGTCAGCTGGATTAGGCGGTATAAAAAACCAGATCCAACACCAGCGAATAGCAATGAAATAGTTGAATTCCCGCGGTCAAGAACCATCATATTTGCAAGTGTTTGTGTTCTTATTGCTTGGGTGTGTATGCTAGTTTTTTTAATTTCTGTATTTTTGCCAACATTAGGAATCGAGAGTAATCTAATTTTAGTAATCTCTTTAATTTCTCTTCTTGTAATGGCTATTCTTTACCTGTTAACTTCTTTTCAATTAAAATGCAGTCATTGCCAAAAACGGGTGTTTTTTCAAATTTCTGAGAACCCGCCATTTAGTGTTAAATATAAAGGTTTAACTGGTTGGTCTTCAATAGTGTTGCAGGTATTATTAATGAACTCATTTACTTGCATGCATTGCGGTAAAAAGCACAGTATTAAATCGAATGCCTAACAAGGCGTTCAAACGGACAAAAAACAGTTGGCTGTTTCACTCCGTTCACAATTTTAGCCAACAATTTTTTGCCGCTTAACGTGGCGTTATGTGTTTAGGTGTATGAAACGAATTAAGTGTACTGCTAAAGCAGGGGATTTCTTATTTTATGCTATTGGTTGCGTAATATTTTCTGGGCTTAGTTTTTACGCTTTCGACTTTGTGTTTATTAAATTTATCCTAGAACTTGAAAATATTAACGATAAACCGATATTATATTTCTTTTCAGTATTATTAACTTTATTGTTGCTTAGCCCTCTTTTGGCGGTTAAGCCATTTATAAAAATTTACAATAAGATAAAAGGTACTGAGCGCTTTATTGAACTTACTAAAGACTATATTAGTTTTCCTAAGTCGCTCAGCTCATTGGAGTTTGAAAAAATTAAGATTAGTACAATTACTAATGTGTATTTTTCTCAAGACCGACATGACAATGATGAGAATTTAATCATTGCATATTAACATCCAATCCGATCACCTAATAACATTGATGCCGATCACCTAATAACATCCATCCCGATCACTCAATAACATCGAAGCCGATCACTTTTCGGCCAAAATGTTATTCACCGATCGCCTTAATGTTATTGTTCAAGTTTTATACTTTTTGTCTATCCAGTAGGTGTTTTTAACCGTTATTCTTTCCCTTTTTGATGGTGAGAATAACTATGCCAATGGCACCTATTTCAATGCGTAAATTAAAAGAGATTTTAAGACTCAAATATGGCTGTTCGCTCAGTCATCGAAAAATTGCTAAAAGTCTATCGATTTCAGCTTCCATTGTGTCTATTTATTCCACTAGAGCCGCCGTAATGGGGATCACTAGCTGGCCACTTGATGAGCAATGGACGGATGAGAAACTTCAGTGTGAATTCTTTAAAGCAAAGCCTAAGAAGAAACGTTTTAACCTGCCTGATTGGTCTGTAGTTCAGCAAGAATTACGACCAAAAACCATGACGTTACTGTTACTGTGGGAAGAATACGTAGAACGTCATCCAGAAGGCTTTTACAGCTATAACCACTTTTGTCGGCAATACAAGCTGTGGCTCAAATGCCAAAAACCGTCCATGCGACAAAATCATAAAGCCGGCGAAAAACTGTTTGTTGATTATTGCGGCCCCACCATGAATATTGTTGATCCAACTACGGGGGAATGCCGTACTGCTCAGGTATTTGTTGCGGTAATGGGCGCTTCAAACTACACCTATAGCGAGGCGACCTACAGCCAAGGGTTAGAAAACTGGGTGATGAGTCATGCACGCTGTTTTGAATTTCTCGGCGGCGTACCTGAACTAATTATTCCTGATAATTTAAAAAGCGGAGTCACGAGAGCCTGTCGATATGAGCCTGATTTAAATCCCACCTACCAACAACTTGCTAGCCATTACGATACCGTCATTGTGCCTGCTAGACCTTATAAACCCAAAGATAAGGCGAAAGCAGAAGTAGGAGTTCAAATCGTTGAACGTTGGATCATGGCAAGGCTTCGAAAAGAAAACTTCTTTAGCCTGCGTCAATTAAATCTAAAAATACAAGCATTACTGATCGACCTAAACCAACGACAAATGAAAAAACATCCTGGCTCACGACTATCGCAGTTTGAAGCAATCGATAAACCCGCACTCAAGCCTTTACCATTACAGCCTTACAACTACACCTTGGTGAAACAAGTGAAGGTACATATTGATTATCATATTGAAATTGAAAAACATTATTATTCAGTGCCACACGCCTTGATCAAACAAAAACTTGAAGCCCATGCATCAGGGCAACTGGTAACACTTTATCATCAAGGCGTACAAGTAGCGGTCCATCCACGATCTTATCGAGAAGGCGGTCACAGCACCATTGAAGCACATATGCCAATAGCCCATCAAAAACAGCAACAATGGACACCAGCACGATTTGAAAGCTGGGCGAGAAAATTCGGACCGTCAACTGAACAGTTTGTGATCCAACTGATGGAAGTAAAACCCCATGCAGAACAAAGTTATCGCGCGTGTTTAGGGGTATTAAGTTTAGGAAAAAAATATAGCAACAAACGTCTTGAAGCCGCCTGTTGTCGTGCAATAGCAACAGGCGTTACGCGTGTAAACCAAGTTAAATCTATCTTAGAAAAAGGCTTAGAAAACCAACCATTACCTGAAAAACAAGCCGATCTACTCAGTGAGATCGAACATCAAAACATCCGTGGTAACCAGTATTACCATTAACAAAACAGATTAAGGAAACCTCATGTCAGTACTCCAACAAGTCAACACACAATTGAGTCATTTAAAGCTAAACGGCATACGTAATGCGCTGTTACAGCAAAATGAACAACCCAACTTATACGTAGAACAAAGCTTCGAAGAACGATTGAGTTTATTGCTCGATCATGAACTCACCCAGCGAGAGCAACGAAAAATAGAGCGACTAACACGACAAGCTAAATTCAGAGTAAATGGCACACTGGCAGAACTTAATTCGTCCGAAGGAATTGGTTTAAACCCCCGTCTTTAGACGGGATAGCTTTAAGCTAGCAGTTGCGTTTATTATATAGGTATGAAATATCGTAATGGTTCACATACCAAATATAAAATAGAATA
>Ga0316204_10012516_pt1 | contig 10323 bp, 9 predicted proteins | sample 6monrhotite_MG_2_FD_205661 | JGI IMG/M metagenome (GOLD analysis project Ga0316204, IMG submission 205661) | Microbial mat bacterial communities from mineral coupon in-situ incubated in ocean water Damariscotta River, Maine, United States -... | ecosystem: Environmental > Aquatic > Marine >... | reverse complement strand
TGAGGCTTAACTAAGCTCTGATGAAAGATATTAACTTTAATTTTCAAGTTTTTCACTCTTTTTTAGAAAATAAGAAAACAACCTAAAGACAGCCACTTTATTTGCTGGCTGGTATTCTTGGGTATTAGGTTAAACCATGAAAGTCAAGATTCTAAAATAGTTTTCCTCATTTTCAACCATTGATTATTCAATTTAATTGCCAGTATCAGGATCATTTACCGTCTAGATTATCGATTTTTTCAACCCCGAGCTATTTGTTAAACCCCAAAATTCAGACACGTATATTTCAGAATTATCGGACATATTGAACCCTTATTCTTGATTGTTTACGGCTATGAACATAGGCTTTCTCGTTAAGCATTTGTTATCTTTGGAATATTAATTCATGGGTTGTATAATCGTGCATATCGTCATAGCTTTTTTAGGTATATGCATATTATTGTAAAGGCTAATTTTTGCTAGCTAAGATAATTCTAGCGCTTTTTTATTGTGAAAAATATATTATTTAAATTCTTCTGCCAATGATTATATAGACTTGATTCAGAATAAAAAATATCAGAATGATACTATTTGCTTTGTTAATCTATTAATTTTTTCTCTATACCATTACCATTGTTGGAGTTAAATACTTAAGTAAATTATGAACCTTTCCAGTAAAAAATATACAATTCGCTCAGCCATCGCTGTTATTGTTGCCAACATGATTGGAACAGGCGTTTTTGCCTCACTGGGTTTTCAACTGTTAGAAATCCAATCAGGTTTTGTTATTTTGATGCTGTGGACTGTGGGTGGCTTAACAGCTTTGTGCGGTGCTTTGAGCTATGCTGAACTAGGTGCTGCCATGCCTGATGGTGGTGGTGAATATAATTTTTTAAGCAAAATTTATCACCCAATGGTCGGTTTTGTGACTGGCTGGGTCTCCACCACAATAGGTTTTGCTGCACCCGTTGCAGTAGTGGCAATTTTATTTGCAGGTTATTTTAATCAAGTTTATCCCATTGTTAATATAAAAGTGTTAGCGATTGGATTGATTGTTGTATTAACAGCGGTACATATTACTAATCACAAAAACAGCGGTGGTTTTCATCAAATAATGACTCTTTTCAAGTTGTTATTAGTGATTGGCTTTAGTGGCTTTGCCTATTTTATGGTCGATCAACCTCAAACCATTTCTTTTATGCCGGTTGCCAGTGATGTAAATATCATCTTTAGTGGCTCATTTGCAGTGGCATTGATATATGTTAATTACGCCTATATGGGTTGGAATTCAGCAACCTATATTTCCAATGAATTAGAAAGTCCACAAAAAAACTTACCGAAAATATTATTAATTGGCACCTTAACTGTGACAGTATTGTATGTGATATTGAATTTCATTTTTCTCTACGTAGCCCCAATTGAAGAAATGGTCGGCGTCAAAGAGATTGGATATATTGCTGCCAAGCATGTTTTTGGTGAACAAGGTGCTGCGATTATGGGCATCAGTTTATCCATCATTTTAATTTCCACTGCGAGCGCAATGACCATGGCTGGACCAAGGGCTTTTCAGGCCATTGGTCGTGACTATCCCCTTTTCAATAAATTGGCGCTAACAAACAAAGATAGCATTCCTGTATTTGCAATTTTATTACAATCAAGTTTGAGTATTCTTTTCGTACTGACTTCCTCCTTTGAATTCATTCTAGTGTTTGCTGGTTTTACACTTGGTGTCAGCAACTTTGCTACTGTTTTGGGTGTACTCGTTTTACGTAAAACACAACCCTCTCTAAATCGCCCTTACAAAACTTGGCTTTATCCAATAACTCCATTGTTGTATTTATGTTTAATGGGCTGGACTTTACTCTATATTATTTTTGATAAACCAATAGAAGCATTAATGAGCTTAGGTGTGATTGTCATAGGGATTTTGATGTATTTTGTTTCTAAATATTTCGATCAAAACCATCACTTATAAATTCAATTTATCTGATAAGTAATCTATTAGTGATTTCTCAGAGCTTTCATGTAGCAGCTCAGCATATTTATTTTCAGCCTGCTGCCAAATTTGCTGACCATTTTCCACACCAGTATAATGTGGTTGATTATTAGGAGTTTTTGCAAAACTACTGAAACGATTATGCACGCCAGCAGCAGCTACGCCCGTTCTACCACGGTGCAAAATATAACCTCCATAATTACTTCGAAAGTCATGGAGTTTTAAACCTGCTTTCCAAAGACTGCGCTGCATCCAAAATGCAGGTGAGCCATGATTGACAAATGGTCTGACATCAGATCTTGCATAATGATCTCGCCGAATAGTTAAAAAGGATGCTTGAGCTTGAGGACAAACAGTAGAACTGTAGCGTAATTCGCCTGCGAATGATATTGTATTCGTATCAAAAATAGTTGATAACTCAGATAAAGTTTTGTTGTTTCGAAAAATAATATCAGTATCGCAAATCATCAATACATTGCTTTGTAGCTCATCATTTTTTTCACTCTGTTGTAAATAATCAATGCCTACTCTTAAGCCTCGAGCGTGTGTACGAATAAACTTATTTTCTATCAAATTTACTTTATCAATTGCTTTTGTCAACCGCTTTAAAAACAATACGCCACCGTCTTTAGAACCATTATCTACAATAATTATTTTAGATATTTTATCTAAATCTTTTTGATTACATAATGTCAGCAACATTAATTTAAGATAGTCTGTTGTGGAAAAGTTAACTGTAATTAATGCAAATCTTGCGTCCCCATCGAAAGATATGCTTTTTAATGGTTTTATTTTCTTCCAACTTATAGCAATCAACTGATCTAACCTTTGTCCTATATAACGACGAATTGTGTTAAATAAATCTATATCTGGTTTCAATAAACGCTTTAATTTCATTTCAGGCAAGGCTCTTGTTTGATTAGGTCATTAAAAAGATTTAAAATCGATGGTATTTTCAAATCAGTATAACCATGACTAAGCTCAGTGTAAATGTAAACAAGATTGCTTTATTAAGAAACTCTCGGGGCAGAGATTTTCCTAATGTTATTCAGTTTGCAAAGAAATATATCGAATTAGGTGTGCATGGCATCACGGTTCATCCAAGACAAGATGAACGCCACATCACCGTTAGAGATGCATATGAATTAGCTGAGTTTTTAAAAGATTATCCGGAGGTGGAATACAATATAGAAGGCTATCCTTCTGCTGACTTTATGAGAATTATTCGTGAAACCAAACCTGATCAATGCACTTTAGTACCTGACGGCGTTAATCAAGTGACATCAGATCATGGCTGGGATTTAACTCTTCATAAAAACCAAATCAGCCATCTTGCCAAGGAAATAAGAGAGTATGGTGTTCGAAGTGCCGTATTTTTAGACCCGGAGATTGAACAAGTGGCATTAGTTGCACAAACTGGCGTGGATAGAATTGAACTATACACTGAAGAGTTCGCTTCAAATTTTCAAACTAAAAATCATGACATCACACTATTAAAATATCAACAAGCCAGTCAACTCGCCCAAGAGTTGGGGCTCGGGGTTAATGCAGGTCATGACCTAGATTCATCCAATTTAGCGACATTTTTAACAGTCCCCAATATCTTAGAAGTATCAATTGGCCATGTATTGACCATAGAATGCTTGCTAGAAGGTATGTCAACGGTCATTCAGAGATATTTAAATATATGCAATTATAGTGATTAATTCTTAAAGAAATATTCATCCACAAATCAGTTTTATGGAAAAATAGATTTTCTATTTCACAATAAAATCATGACTTATTGCACTTAAATCTTGTTCTAATTATTGCTATGCTAATAATCATACAATTATTAGAGGACAATCATGGAAATTTTCATAGCCATTCTTTTGCTGATGCTAGGTTTGAAATTACTTTTTGTCATCTTGGTATTTGCCTTTACACCTTTTGCATTAGTTTTTGCTTTTGTTTTTGCTATATTTGCCTTGATTTTTGGTATATTCGGTACACTATTTTTGATAGTTTTAAAAATTCTATTTCTACCCTTTTTAATCTTAATATTTTTACTCAACCCTTTTTGCTGGGGATGATAATAATTCACTTTTATAATTAAACACTTTCGCCAACAAAGTTCATCTATAAATACCATGACTTTTGGTACTATATAAATCTGTATGATTTACTATAATTCACAGTTAATTTAAATCAACATACTAATAGCTCATGAAATCCTTTAAATTTATATCACTGTTCTTAGTCTTGATTTTTTCTGCTTGTACACAAGTTGATAATAAAAGACCACCTCAAATTCAATCAAAACAAGTAATTGAAAATCCACTGTTACAAGCATGGACAGGACCCTATGGTGGTGTTCCAGCCTTTGATAAGATGAATCTTTCCGATTTGAAGCCTGCATTCGAATATGCAATAGAAGAGAATTTATCTGAAATTCAATTAATTGCTAATAATCCACAACCCGCTACTTTTGAAAATACTATTATACCTTTAGAAAAAGCCGGTAAATTATTAGACCGAGGATTTGTTTATTATGGTATATGGAGAAGCAATCTTTCCTCTAAAGAATTTAGAGCGATTCAAAAAGAACTTGTCCCAAAATTTTCTGAGCTCAATTCTAAAATCACTCAAAATAAAAATCTATTTAATCGCGTTAAAACTGTCTATGATAATAGTTTAAAAGACCCATTAGAAGTTGACCAACAAAGAGTTGTTCAATTAACCTACGATAGCTTTGCTATGAATGGTGCAGAGCTTGATACAATATCAAAAGAAAGATACGCAGCTATTAATAAAGAACTTTCTAGTTTATACACACAATTCTCAAGTAATTTATTAAATGATGAAGAAAATTACCCTACATTTTTCAGTCAAGATCAACTAAGTGGTTTATCTGAATCCTATATTAAATCAGCTGCTTCTGCTGCAAAAAATCAAGGTAAACCTGACCTATATGCTGTTGTTAATACCCGTTCGTCAATGGCTCCTTTTTTAACTTTTGCAGATGATAGAAGTTTACGAAAAGAGGTATGGAGCAAATACATTTCTCGAGGTGATAATGGTGACAAATTTGACAACAATCAATTAGTAATAAAAATTTTGCAGTTGCGCCAAGAACGTGTAAAGTTATTGGGTTATAATAATTTTGCTCAATGGCGTTTACAAAATCGCATGGCAAAAAATCCAGAAAATGCACTAGGATTACTTAAAGCCGTATGGCCTGCTGCAATTGCACGTGTGGTTGAAGAAGTAGCAGACATGCAAGTAATTGCTGATGCTGATAACATAACCATCGAACCTTGGGATTATCGTTATTATGCAGAGAAAGTACGCAAGAAGAAATTTGATTTAGATTCTACAGAAATAAAGCAATATCTTGAGTTAGGCAATCTAACCCATGCCTTGCATTATGTCGCAGGTGAAGTATTTAATTATAATTTCACACTATTATCAAAAGACACCGTGCCCGTTTATCATCCTGATGTGAAAGTGTGGAAAGTCACAGAAAGAACAACCAATGAACTCATTGGTCTGTGGTATCTAGACCCTTTTGCGAGAAAAGGCAAAAGATCTGGAGCTTGGGCCACATCATATCGTTCTCACACCACATTTGATGGTAAAGAAACCGTATTATCTGCTAATAATTCTAACTATGTTAAACCTGCAGCGGGTGATGCAGTACTCATTTCATGGAATGATGCCAGCACATTATTCCATGAATTTGGACATGCATTGCACTATTTATCATCCAATGTTCGTTACCCAAGTTTGAATTCTAGTGTTCGAGATTACAATGAATTTCAATCACAGTTATTAGAGCATTGGTTGTCTACTGATCAAGTCATAAATCAGTTTCTAAAACACCATAAAACTGGGAAAAATATACCACCTGAATTAATGGCAAAAATTAAAAAAGCTGCAACCTTTAATCAAGGATTCGCTACAACAGAATATTTATCTTCAGCTCTTATGGATATGAAATTACATTTAGCAGACCCAGCAAATATTGATCCAGCAAATTTTGAATTAGAAACTTTAGCAAAACTGAAAATGCCCAAAGAAATTGTCATGCGACACCGCATTCCACAGTTTAGACATGTTTTTGGTAGTGAAAATTATGCAACGGCTTATTATGGTTACATGTGGGCTGATGTGCTCACCGCAGATGCATCTGAAGCCTTTAAAGAATCCCCAGGAGGTTTTTATGACGGGCCCATGGCAGAAAAATTAGTTAAACATTTATTTGCTCCTAGGAATTCGATTGATCCAGCACAAGCTTTTAGAGATTTTCGTGGCAGGGATGCCAAAATTAATGCCTTAATGAAAGATAGAGGATTCCCTTTCCCTCAAAATTAACCCTTTAATTCTATTTAACAATCGCTCTTATGACATTGACTAAGAGCGATTGTACTGGTAAATAAAACAAGCTAAATCCACTCACATTATCTTCAAAATAATTAATTTAAGAAAAAAAACATTATTTTAATACACCCTAATTAAACAAATGCTATAGTTATAAGCATAACAATAAACGCAAAAACTATGCAAACCACAGGTGACAAATATTTTTATCAAAAATTAGCACATTTTGCTGACTTTAAGGACATAACAAGTGATGTTAATTTTCATTCAATTCCTCGTGACTGGTTAATAGTCATAACAGACATCATTGATTCTACTAGCGCCATTGAAAAGGGCCAATATAAAGACGTCAATACAATTGGTGCTGCATCCATTGTTTCGGCTCATAATGCTATTGATGATATTGAGTTCCCATACGTATTTGGTGGTGATGGAGCCACTTTCTTAGCTCCAATGGAATACAGAGATAAAATTGAAAAAGAACTTAAAGCACTTAAAGAAATAGCTAAACGAGGATTTAACCTTGATCTTCGTATTGGTATTCTGACCGTTGAAGAGATTTTAGCAGAAGGAGGCATCATTGAAATTGCCAAGTTTAAACTTCGTGGAGAGAAATCTGTCGCAATATTTAGAGGGGGAGGGATTGGGCTTGCCGAACAAAAATTAAAGCAGGAAACTGAAAAGTACCAAATTTCTGGGCGAATAAAACACATGGTTGACTTAAAGAATTTGTCCTGTAGATGGAATGCTATCCCAGCAAAAAGAGGTAAAAATTTATCATTAATTGTTCAAGTCAATGATGAAAGCAACATGCATATCTATGATGATTTACTTAAAAAACTTGAAGAACTATATAATGGCAAATTAGAAAATGCCAATCCTGTTAATTTTGAAAAAATGAGCTATAAGAGCTTTTCTGAATGTTATAAAAATGAAAAAAGACTACATACTTCAATTTGGTCTTTTGCCTTTATAGGAAGGATTATTAATATTTTTATTTCAGTATTATTGTTTAAAATTGGCATACCTAAGAAAATATTCGACCCCACACCTTATGCTAGAAGCATGGGCACCCATTCAGATTATCGAAAATTTGATGACAAACTACTCTTGTCCATTGATTGTAGCCCAAAACAAATTGATCAGATTAAAGCCTATCTAAAAGACTTGCATAAAAAAGATCAAATAAAATACGGCATGCATATATCCAATAATACCATAATGACTTGTTTTGTTAATGGCTTAGGGTTAGGCAAACACATACACTTCATAGATGGAGATAGTGGTGGATTTGCCATGGCTGCCAAAAAATTTAAAAAACAGTAATCTTTAAATAAACATTACTTTTAACATATGATCATTAACTCATAGCGGTTAATATTATCTTCCTAGAATGCGGATAATCTCTGTGCTCACACAAATAAATTCCTTGCCAAGCACCCAAAGCCAATCGACCATTACTGATAGGAATACTTAATTCACAGCCAAATAATGAAGATTTTATATGAGCGGGCATATCATCTGGGCCCTCATAATCATGCTTGTATGGAAAGTTTCTTGGTACTAATTTTTCTTCGAAATTTTTAAAATCTTCTCTGACCGTTGGGTCGGCATTTTCATTGATGGTGAGGCTTGCGCTACTGTGTTGTAAAAAAACATGTAACAAACCAACTTCAATTCCTAATAAAGAATTTTTTAGTGCCCGATGAACTTCATCCGTGATGAGGTAATAACCGCGGCCTTGTGATTGAATGGTTAGTTTAAATTGCTTCATCTATAGATCTTTGTTAAATCATTAATGGTAATTTTATCTTGAAATAGAATCATTCACTACTAATCTTAATAGAACAACACTCACTTAGTTAAAAAAATATAATCACTCTTGATAAAGATTAAAATTCCGGTATACCATCAAAATTCAATAATATTTCTAAACCCACTGCTTGTTTTATTATAAATGAGCCTGCATATTCATAAATATTTTCAGTTAAAACAGCAATACTATCACTCAGTTCTATTCTCAATTGTCTGCTAAGTATTTTAAAGTTTTTATCAAAATTGTCATTTGGTACAATACTTTGTGCATTATCTGTAATGAGATATAATACAGGCATTGCAAAATCAAGTGAATTAATCAATCTACTAAAAGAATTATTATCGTTTATACTTGGCATTAGAATTTTTATTAAATATCTTTGGAAAATCTATGATTGAGTAACATTCTTTGATTTCATGGTTTTTCATATATTTGTGACTTAATCATCTTTACGATTAATAGTAATAGCTATGAACATGAGCGATAATAAGTGTATAAGAGAGCCATGCGCATCATTTGTAAAGAATAAAAACACATACCGATATGAATATTAATTTTTGGACCCTTTTATTTAATTCAGGTTTAGTCATAGGCATCTTTATCATGCTTATTTTTCTATTATTTAGAAAAAAATACTCTCTTCATGTTCAGAACTTAACTGTCATTTTATTTTTGTTTTCATTAATGCTTATTTCTGAAATTGCAGATGAATTAGGTTTGTCTGTTAAGTACCCTTTTATCATTAATTATTCGATTACTATCGAGTTATTACTCTGGCCATTTTTAATATTTTATTTTCAATATATGACAAAGAGTAGAATGAATTATAGATTGACAGATTTAAAATATTTCAGTCCTTTTGTGATTGGACTGGCTTGGCAGCTTTATATTATGTATATAACTGATGATGCAAAATTGGCTCATTCTCCAAAAGGCATCTCAGAGGATATCGCTTTTTTTGTCTTTTATAAAGCCATAATCGCAATTGCCTTTTTAATTCAGATTTTTGTTTTACTCAATAAAAGAGCCACTGTGATAAAGAGCATTTCGAATGTAAATAAGCAATTTCAATTAATTAAAGATTCTCGAAAATTAATTGTTGTATTCAGTATGATTATTTTGATTACATATGCCCTATTTTTTCTCAATTATTTTAATATATTTTTATTAGGTGATTCTGATCAAATTGGGTCATTACTCATAACTTTAAGCATATATGTTTTCGGAATATTGGCTTTTAAAAACCCAGTCCTTCTAGAAAAGGAGAACTACTCCAAATCAATAACCGATTATATGAGAGGCAATGAAGAGCATTATATAAAATTACTTTTAGCATTTTTTAATGAAAAGAAACCTTATTTAGATGAAAAATTAGCTCTTAGAGACGTCGCTAGTAAAATTGGGTTGTCAAATCAACAATTATCTTATTTGATTAATCGACAACTTGGCCTCACATTTTTAGATTTTGTAAACAGCTACAGAGTAAAAGCCGTTCAAGAACATATAAGAAAAGAAAAACATCTGCATTCGACTTTACTCGACATTGCTTTTGATTCTGGATTTAATAGCAAAGCATCATTTAATCGTATATTCAAAAACCAAATTGGAGTTTCACCTTCAAATTATGTAAAAACCTTAAAAATAAAAGGCTCAATTTAGAATTGAGGCGATTTATAAATTCAAAACACATATATTGTTTCATAATTCTAATGCAAGGAACAAAATGAAATTTAAAATATTAACCTTATTTGCCTTATTACTTATTGCCATATTATTTTATATAAAAAACAGTGGTTCTAATGAAGACATTGTATTTAAAAATGGAGAAACCACACTATCTGGAACATTGTATTTGCCAAGAGGAGATGGGCCATTTCCTGCTGTTGTATTTGTTCATGGATCTGGCGCAGAAACGAGAGAAAATAGCCAATACAGTGCAAAATGGTTTGCATCAATCGGTTATGCCGCATTAACTTATGATAAGAGAGGGACTGGCCAATCTAATGGTGAGGAAAATGAGTGGAAGAGATTTAACTTTGATGCGTTAGCGGGTGATGTGATTTCAGCCGTAAACTTTCTCAGTAAAAATGAAATAATTGATAAGTCAAAAATTGGTTTGCATGCAACCAGCCAAGGTGGATGGATTGCACCTCTCATTACCAAATCGAAACAT
>Ga0316204_10012515_pt1 | contig 10323 bp, 6 predicted proteins | sample 6monrhotite_MG_2_FD_205661 | JGI IMG/M metagenome (GOLD analysis project Ga0316204, IMG submission 205661) | Microbial mat bacterial communities from mineral coupon in-situ incubated in ocean water Damariscotta River, Maine, United States -... | ecosystem: Environmental > Aquatic > Marine >... | reverse complement strand
AGTTTGCCGTAGGCGACAATCGCAAAACCGGCGTCGCCCGGCTTGCCATGCTTTTCCTGCAAGTCGACCCAGGCAATCTTCAGCGCATACTCAAGCACCGTCTCCGCCAATTCTGTGAGGCAATCGCTGACACGCATGATCGACAGACTGCCATCGAAATCAGCGAGCGCAATTCGAAACTGGGCGGATTGCTGAAACTTTGCCAGAGCCTCCATTTGCATTTCGCTATCGGCCTTGTCGATATCGGCGACGCGCCCCGCAAGCTCATTTTGCAGGCCGCTGCGGGATATTTTTTCGATATAGATATGCGGATCCAGCAATTCATCGAGTAACACCGGATAATGTGCGATCTGTCTGGCGACATACGCACTCCGCGCGCACAGGTCCACCAGCTTAGCCAGTGCAGCGGCGTTCTCATTCAACAAGGCGATGTAGGCACTACGACGCAAGACTTTCTCGGCCACATCCAGCGTGCGCTTCAAGGCCAGCTGCGGTCGGTCGGAATCTTTCAGCAGCAGCAATAGGTTTGGAACAAATTGCTGCAACCTCTGGCTTGCCGCGACGTCGGTATGCGATGCGGCCTTCTTGAAAGCGACGATGGTCTGCGCGAGTGCATCGGTTGCGCTGAATCCCTCTTGTTGCAATGCCAGTGACCAGCCCTCTGCCGTCAACGAACCGTCCCAGAGCTCGCGCAAGCGACCTTTGGAATCGCTGTCGCTGTCATCTGCCTGCTCTCGCAAGGCAATTTTCTCAAACTGGCTCGCAACATTGTCGCGATGCAGGTCGAGCTGCGCGCGCAGTTCGGACCAGTCAGCACAACCCACCGCGACAGTCAGCCGTGCCCGGTCGATCGCTTCGACGGGTAGTTCATGTGTCTGTTGATCACGCATTGCCTGGATAAAATTCTCAACACGCCGCAAGAACTCGTACGCAGCTTGCAAGACGGGAACATCATTCGCATCAATACCTTGTCGGCCAGTGAGTCTTGGCAGCACCGTTTGCAGTTCACGGCTCTGCAATTCGGGCTGACTACCACCGCGGACCAGTTGCAGAGACTGCACGATGAATTCGATCTCCCGAATGCCACCGGGACCAAGCTTTACGTTATCGGCCAGATCACGCCGCTGCACTTCGGTTGCAATCAGCGCGCGCATTTCGCGCAGAGACTCGAATACACCGTAGTCCAGATAGCGCCGATAGACGAACGGCGTAATCATATTGCCGTACAGATCTGCAGCTACCGCGGCCGGTGGTCGCGGCCCAACGGCACGGGCTTTGATATAGGCGTAACGCTCCCAACCGCGACCGTGCTGCACGAGATACGACTCGAGGGCTGCGAAACTCGTCACCGGCGGCCCACTATCACCAAATGGCCGCAGCCGGGTATCAACTCGAAAAGCAAACCCGTCGGCGGTTGGCTCTTCAATTAATGCGACTACCATACGGCTGACCCGCGTGAAGTACTCATGTGCGCTCAGTGACTTGCGTCCATCACTGTCAGTGCCGCCCGGGTGCAGAAATATCAGGTCGATATCGGAGGAGAAATTGAGCTCTCGCCCGCCCAATTTACCCATTCCGAGCACCACCAGCGAGACCGCCTCACCAGAGCCGTCTCGGACAACACCGAAGCGCTCCTGCAACGCTTGCTGCGCGTAAGCGACCGCCGCGCGCAATAGCTGGTCAGCCAGGTCGGAAATCGAATACAAGGTTTCGTTTAGTGTTGCGGTACCCGCAATCTCACGCCACAGCACATGCAAGAACCAGCGATTACGATAGCGACGAATTTCGCCCTGTACAACATCCAGAGAACGCGTGCTCGTTGCCAGCTCGCTTGCGAACGCCTGCAAATTTGCGAGGTCCGGAGGCCGCAACAGCAGACCTCCCTGTTGCACAAACCAGTTCATTTCGCGCAGTAATATCTTGCCCGCAAACTCACTACAGGCGAGTAAGCGCACCAGCGTAGTAAGCATGTCCTCGGGAACAAATGCCCGGTCTTGCAGCGCATCGATTCGTTGCAGCTGCAGTCGCGTGAACTGTTGCAACGCTAGCGGCAACTTCTCGATTTCGCTAATTGTTATTGGGTGCGTTTGTAGAGCCATGCTGTGCAGTCTACAACGAGTTACACTGCGCTCTATGTCCAAAAAGCTGTTAATTGTCTATCACACTCAATCAGGCACAACATCGCAGATGGCAGACGCGGTCATAGCCGGCGCCAATAGCTCCGCGGTGGATAACGTAGAGGTGCGCGTTAGAACCGCGCTCGAAGCAGACGCAGGAGATTTGCTGTGGTGCGACGGATTTCTGCTCGGGACGCCTGAGAATTTTGGCTACATGAGTGGCGCTATGAAGTATTTTCTCGATCAGGTGTATTACCCCTGCGAAGGCAAGCTCAACGGCAAGCCCTACGCCTTGTTTGTGCGCGCCGGAAATGACGGTTCCGGAGCCATAAGCAGCATGCGACGTATCCTGAGTGGACTTGCGGTGCGTGAAGTTCAGCAACCGGTACTGATTGCCGGGGAATTTGATCCTACCCGGCTGGCGGAGTGTGAAGAACTGGGTCTAACGCTCGCAGCCGGACTTGAGGCTGGCGTTTTTTAGCCAGTTGAAGACTCTTGCGTCGCAGAAAGTTGTTGCAGCGTTGCTTCGAATAGCAGTGGCTTGCCTACTTCGTGACCCTGGGCGAAATCGACGCCCAGGGTTTTGACCAGCTCCCACGTCTCTTTGCTTTCTACATATTCGGCAACTGTCTGTAGCTCCATGACCTTCGCTACCTGCGTAATCGCCGCCACCATGGACTCAGATATTCGGTTGTCTGTGATATCGCGAATAAAGCCGCCATCAATTTTCAAAGTATCAACATTGAAATTCTTCAGGTACGCAAAGGAGCTCAATCCGGCACCGAAGTCGTCCAGCGAGATTCGACAACCACGTTCACGTAGCTCGTCGATGAATGTTTGCGCCTTGTGCAGATTCGAGACCGCCGCCGACTCGGTCACCTCGAAGCAAAGCGTAGCAGCGGGGATACCACTCACACGCAACTCTTCGTCGATAAACTCAAGAATGTCATCGTCACTAAGCGACTGACCCGACAGATTGATCGCGAAATTGGCACCAGTCGCCGCTACCGCCTCTGCGTACTCCGCCAACAAAGTGATAGTGGTCGAGGTTACCCAGCGGTCAATTTGCGGCATCAAGTAGTAGCGCTCGGCTGCCGAGAACAACGCGTTGGTCGGTATATACTCGCCATTGCGGTCTTTCATCCGAAGCAAAATTTCATAACGCGGCGGACATTTGCGATTCTTCAAACTCGTTATTGGCTGCGCCATGAGTTCAAAACCATCTGCGTCGATAGCCTGTTGTATTTGCGTCACCAGCTGCATGTCATCATGACGACGAATAATGCTCTGGTTCTGATCGTCATAAACTTCGATGCGGTCACGACCATGTTCTTTCGCGCCTTCGCAGGCCATGCGGGCCGTGGTCAGGGCATGACCTTCATCCTCCGCCTCACAATTGAACTCTGCGACACCAATACTCATGGTTACCTGCAGCGACTTGTCACCCTCCAGGTAGCGCAGTTGCGTACCGCGCTGACGGACCTCAGCTGCGAGCTCCAATGCCTGCTCACTGCTCGAATGGGTCAGTAAAACGCAGAAGTCATCACCGGTGAGGCGTGACACCACCGCATTTCTGGACAGATCCTCCTCGAGCATACGAGCGAACCTGATGATCACCGCATCGCCGGCATCCCGACCGAATGTGTCGTTCACCAGTTGCAGGTTATCGAGGTCGAAATAGATCAATTGATGTGGTTTTTTCTCCGCAGTCAGTGATTTCGCTGATTCTTGCAGTTGCGCCTCAAAACCTGTGCGATTCATCAGGCCCGTCATCGCATCAAAAGATCGTTCGATGACGTACTCAACCTTGCGCACGATATGCGCCATGAATCTGCGCTCGGTAGCGCCAAAATCATTGCCATGCACGCGCCCCAGTTGCGCGAGCACGCCTTCAAGATTGCCGTGCTTGTCGGTTAGCGGGCACAGTAGTGTCTGATACGCCTTGCCGGCACCATCTTCGGTACCTTCGATCCTGGGTATTTCAAACACCACCGGCCAACGGTGGCCCTCGAGCTTCTCCAGCATATGATCTATCAAATAGCGGTCGAGGATCTTGCGGTCGACGTTCTTCCAACTCGAATGTGTCGCGCTTACGCGAATGCGCTTACCCGGGATGAGCAATACACTGTAGGCGATACCTAAGAAGCGACCACTTTGGCCAACCAACTGTGCCAGGCCAGCATGACTGCGTGACGCGCCGTGAATTTTCTCATCAACCTCGTACACCAGGGTGAGTTCTTTTTCAGTCTGTTCAATGCTTGCTTCGGATTTTTGCAGACGCTGCGCCAGCAGCAGCCCTTCACCAATCATCTCGACGGCAGGCGCGAGAATGTTTGCGACCAGCTTGGCATTGAAGGAAGAGGACTTACCGGCGTTACGCGAAAATACTGCGATAAGAATGCCAACTTGCGACGTCGTGTCACCCTGAACGGGGAGTACCAGCAAGGTACGTCCCGAACTTAGCGTGCGCCGCATCACTTCGCTTTCGGGATCCAGCCCCTGCAGCACTTCGCGCGGCAGATCAATTACGAAATTATCAATTTCATAGTCGTCCACGCCGTCGCTGCTCCAGACACAGTGACGTTGAATATCGTAAAAGCAAAAACAATCCGCCCGCGGCACCAAGGAGTGCAGCAAGCCCTTGGCCTTGCCGATATTCTGTCTGGTTTGCAGATTATGTAAATCGGCTGACAAAGTTTTGCACCGCCCGGGCAATATAGTCCGAATGCACAACGATGCCAGTCACAGCGCCGTTTGGCTGTGACTCAGGTCTCATGTGAAACTAGCTAAGCGAATCCAGCCACTCGTCGTCAGAGCCCTCATTCACGCCTTCAAATAGTGGTGTCGACAGGTAGCGCTCGCCGGTATCGGGAAGCATCGCAAGAATGACCGAGCCTGTTTCTGCCTCGGCTGCGACGTCCAACGCCGTTGCCAGCGTGGCACCGGACGAAATTCCGGTAAAAATACCTTCTGATGCAGCCAGTTCGCGAGACACAGCGATCGCACGATCATCGCTCACCGACCACAGCTGATCATAGATATTTCGATCCAGAACGTCGGGAATGAAATCCGGCGTCCAGCCCTGAATCTTGTGTGGCGCCCAGTCCGTGCCGGCGAGCAAGGTCGCGGCCTCCGGTTCAGTGGCTACGATGCACACTTCAGGCCGCGCCGCTTTGATAGTGCGACCCGCGCCTGACATCGTGCCGCCAGTCCCGTAACCCGTTACCCAGTAGTCCAGGCGACGACCTGCGAAATCCTGCAAAATTTCGGGGCCTGTGGTACTCGCGTGGTAGGCGGGATTAGCTGGATTTTCAAACTGCCGCGCCAGATACCAGCCATGCTTTGCGGCGAGTTCTTCTGCCCGTTTCACCATACCGGAACCGCGTTCCGCAGCTGGTGTAAGAATCACTTTGGCGCCCAGACCGCGCATTATCTTGCGACGCTCGATCGAAAAAGAATCCGCCATCGTCGCAACAAAGGAAATGCCATGCGCTGCACATACCATCGCAAGCGCAATGCCAGTATTGCCGGAGGTTGCTTCAATGACGGTATCGCCCGCCTTTAACTCGCCCTTTTGCATCGCGTCGGTGACGATAGCGTAGGCTAGCCGGTCTTTAACCGAAGCCAGCGGGTTAAACGATTCGACCTTGACGAACATCTCAACATGGTCGGGACCCATTCGATTGAGACGGACGACCGGTGTGTTGCCGATGGTTTGCAGAATATTGTCGTAAATCATAAAGCGACCTCTTGGTTATTCTTTTTATGGCAAATATGGGTATAGCAGATTTGGTTGCTGGTGCAACTGCTGTGGCCATTATTCGAACAGTATGCCAGCTAGTCGACGATGGCATTAGCCGCAGTAACATCGAGTGTATAACCGACTGTTATATCAACACTGTAATATTCTTCCAGTCGATTGAAACGAACTCTGAAAACCGTGGTCACATTAAGAACTGCGGGGGCATAGGATGAAATTACAGCAACTGAAATATTTGCTTGCGATCGTCGACAACGGCTTGAACATTACGGCTGCAGCCGAAAAGCTATTCACGTCGCAACCAGGTGTCAGTAAACAACTCAAACTGCTCGAGGAGGAACTCGGGCTGCAGTTGTTTGTGCGCAAGGGAAAGAGCCTTGGCGGCGTTACCGCTGCCGGGGAACAGGTAATTGAGCGCGCTCGATTTATAATGGCTGAGGCCGATAATATACGGACCCTCGCAGCCAACTATTTTCAGGAAGAAGAAGGCACTCTGTCGATTGCGACGACACACACGCAGGCGCGCTACGTTCTGCCGGAGGTCGTACGCCAGTTTCGGCAACGCTACCCAAGAGTCAGTCTAAATCTGCATCAGGGGACCTCCGAGCAGATCGCTGACATGGTTAGCGCGAATGATATCGACTTCGCGATTGCGACGGGCTCGCACGACCTGTTTCGCGACTTGCTACTGGTACCCAGTTATCACTGGGATAGAAAAATTATTGTGCCGAACGACCACGAACTGGTAAAGCTCGATCGGCAGATTACGCTGCAGGATCTGGCCAAGTTTCCACTAGTCACATACGTGTTCAGTTTCGGTGGTCAGTCGCTGCTTAAGCGAGCATTCGCCGAGCAGGGCCTCGATCCGGATGTTGTTTTCACTGCACGCGATGCTGACGTCATAAAAACCTACGTTCGCATGGGACTGGGTGTTGGCATCGTCGCCGGCATGGCAGACGAAGAAGAGGATGAGGATATGACTGCGATTTCTGCCGCTGGCCTTTTCCCTCGCAGCACCACCTGGATAGGTTTTCGCAAAGACGTTGTCTTGCGTCGCTACATGCTTGAGTTCGTGCGTCTGTTCGCGCCGCACATTAGCGCTGACCAACTCGAAAAAACGCGACACGCCCGGACACAGGTTGAGATAGACAAGCTATTCAGCGACGCCCATATACCGACCAGAGACGTCGAGTTGAACACAGAACAGGGCGGAACTCGTCTGCAGTCGATCGCCTGAATTAGTTAGTAAATACGGATACCACCGTGACGCGCGCGGCTGCGCCGATCAATCCACCAAAGTCCGAGTAGAAATCCACCTATCAGACATACAGCGGTTGCTCCAGCAACCCAGACCAACGGCAGGCTGTATTGCTGTTGAGATTGGCGGTGGCGTAAATCGGTGTTTTCCTCACTAAGCTCTGCAATCTGCGCGTTGTTTGATTCGACTTGCGCCTGCAATGTACTGGTTTCCTGTTCAAGCGCGCTGATCGTTGCTGCGGGGCCGGCAAACTGACGTCGAAGTTGCTCCAGTTCCGCTTGCAGTCGATCAACTTCGGCCTGCGTCTCGGCAACAATGAGTTTCGCCGGCTTTTCATCAACCAGATATGCAGCTTTGACATAGCCCTGCACACCGTCGGGTAGAGAAACGTGCGCGTAGTTTCGATCACGTGTCAGGATTTCCAGCTCCTGGCCACTATCCAGCGTGCGAAATGCACGATCGCTGGTATCGGCTGCCTGATGCAGGCCGAGGCGCAGATTGTCCGTTACATAGGCGGTTTCGGCCGCAGCCAGAAGCGGCACAAGTACTATCATTCCAAATACGAGACGCATTTTGATTGTCACTGAGTCAATCTCCCAAGCTGCCACCTGCCAGTCTACTACAGCCTTATACAGGCTTAGTGCTCATAGACCCAGCGTAGCACCGCCTCTTGAACCTCCTTTCCCGGGCCGCGGTGGATGTCCTTGTGGTTGTGCATCGTAACAACGGCGAAGCGGCGGCCTGAACGCGCTTGCAGATAACCGGCTATCGCGACCACATCATCCAGTGATCCGGTTTTCAGGTGCGCAATACCATGCAGGCTGGCGTCATCAAAGCGGCGTCGCAGCGTGCCATCTTTTCCTGCCAGCGATAATGAGGATGCAAACTCCGGCATATATGGCTGTCGCCAGCCAAATTCCAGCAAGGCGCCCATACCAGCCGCTGTCATGCGGGCCTCGCGTGACAATCCGGCACCGTTTTCGAGAACCAGGCCATCAAGTGCCAAACCCGTATCCTCTATCCAGTCTGCCACGACCTGGCGCCCGCCTTCTTCGGTACCCGGGGCACCAAGCACTTCGGCGGAGAGAGTGAACAGGAGTTGCCGCGCCATGACGTTGTTACTGTACTTATTGATGCGGGTAATGACATCGGCTAGTGGCAACGATGGAAAACTCATGGCCGGCTCCAGATCGTCCGCGACAACGACATTCTCCCAGCCACCGAAAAACTCGCCACCGGACTCACGCCACAATGAGATGAATAATCCGTACACGAATTCGTTATGGCTCAGTGCCGTTCGATCCATCGCGTAAACCTCGCAGCCACTCGGAAACTTGCCGCTGAAGGTCATGCGATCGATCGCTTCGTTTGCGGAAATGGTGATACCGCGTTGATAGCCACGGCAACTGCCTGATCGCAGTGACAATTCGTTGTTAACGCTCAGATTTTCCAGCGGCGGATCAAGCCACACACGCACACTGTCGGTGTCGTGCTCGGGCTCGAACCAATAGCGAACAACCTTGAAATTCATCAGCAGCGCATTCGGGGCAACATTGTACGCGCGCAAAGGTTGGCGGTCGAAAGCAGCTGGATCATAGTCGGGCAAATAGAAATAGCTGTCATCGAGGTGCAGGTCGCCGTTGATCTCGCGGATGCCCATTTGCCGAACCTGGCGCAGCAACTGCCAGACACGTTCTGTTACCAGGAACGGGTCGCCATAGCCCTTCAGCAACAAGTCACCTTCAAGCCGGCCGTTCTCAACCTCGCCTAAGACGAAAACATCCGTATTCCAGGTATAGGCCGGCCCAAGAATATCCAGCGCCACCATGGTCGTCACCAACTTGATCGTCGATCCAGGATTACGCGCAACCTGATCATTCCAGTTCAGGATCACTTCACCACTGTCCATGTCCTGCACGAATACACTTAGGGTGTCGTGCGGCACCTGGCGAATATCGAGCGAGGTACGGACCGTCGCCGGCAACTCCTGCTCAGGTTCCGCCGCCTGCAAACCGGCAACGGCAATAAATGCACCCAACACCACTAGAGATCTGCTAACCACTGCGGCGCACCCCAAAGGTACGGATGCGATCCGCCAACGTAGTCGGTTTCACGCCAAGTAGTTCCGCGGCACCGCCCGGACCAGACACCTTCCAGTCAGCCTGTTGCAGTGCGGCGAGCAGATTGTTTTTCTGAAATTCACGCATTTCGGCCTCTGTTAATAGATTACTCTTCGATTCGTCTGCCGAACTGTCCTGCTCCCTGTCGGCACCCGGATTCGACATCGACAAATCCAGACGAAGAACATTTCTGGGCGACAGGATCACCGCACGCTCGATGACGTTTTTCAGTTCGCGAACATTACCTGGCCAACTGTAACGTAAAAGCATGTCAGCTTGAGTTCGAGTCAGCTGCATTATCGGTCGCCCAAAATCAGCACAGGTTTTTTCAAGAAAGTGTTTCGCCAGTCGAATGATGTCATCGCCGCGTTCTCGCAGCGCAGGCACATCAACCGGAAAGACGCTGAGCCGATAGAACAGGTCCTCGCGAAACTCGCCATTAACGATCTGTTGTTCAAGATTGCGATTCGTTGCCGCGATCACGCGCACGTCTACCGATCGAGTAACGTCATCGCCAACGCGTTCAAACTCGCTTTCCTGCAATACGCGCAACAACTTGCTCTGTAGTTCGAGCGGTATCTCGCTAACCTCATCGAGAAAAATGGTGCCGCCATCGGCCAATTGAAAACGGCCTACCCGATCGCGATGCGCACCGGTAAATGCGCCTTTCACGTGTCCGAAGAACTCGCTTTCAAACAGTTCCTTCGGAATTGAAGCGCAATTGACCTTTACCAGAGGCCCATCTGCGCGTGGACTTTGTGCATGAATCGCATGTGCAACAAGCTCCTTGCCGACACCGGATTCACCCTGTAGCAAGACGCTGGCGGGTGTTTCTGCAACAGCACCAACGCGCTTGAGCATCTGCATTAGCGCCGGACTGCTGCCGACTATCTGCCCCAGGTTCATCGCGACATTTACTTCTTCGCGCAGATAGTCGCGTTCCAGCTCGAGTTCTTCGCGCAAGCGCGCATTTTCGGCCAAAGTGTGTCGAAGCTTTTGCTCTGCCCTGTTTCGTTCGGTCACATCCTTTGAGGCGATCAGCATGCGTTCAACATTGCCGGCTTCGTC
>Ga0316204_10012514_pt1 | contig 10323 bp, 11 predicted proteins | sample 6monrhotite_MG_2_FD_205661 | JGI IMG/M metagenome (GOLD analysis project Ga0316204, IMG submission 205661) | Microbial mat bacterial communities from mineral coupon in-situ incubated in ocean water Damariscotta River, Maine, United States -... | ecosystem: Environmental > Aquatic > Marine >... | reverse complement strand
CTATGAATCCACTTCATTTTGATGCCCCAAATTATACTACGCGGGCTAGTACCGCTAGATACTTCTTTGGTGGCTCCTACTCCATCACTGTATTGCCAGTCTACGCTGCCCGTATATGGCAGGGTTTCGGTATTTTGTTTATTGAACAACATAACTTTCTTTTTTTGATTGAAAGGCCTTTAGGATACGATGGTATTCATTTTCCGAGAACCTTGTAAATGTATTTTCATTTCTAAATTTTTGTAATTCGGCAAAGTCGGGTATCCCCTCATAGTCACGGATATACGTATAATAGCCTCTATTTTTTAAGAAATAAGAATGTTTCAAATCTTGCTGTAAAGAATACGTGCTATATGTTATCTCTACTTTATCTCCCATGTTCTCTTGTGTTAGATACTGTTCATCCTGAGAGGTCAACAAATGAGTTACATCTTGTCCCTTATTAGTCATCGCAACTTTCGGATCGAGTAGCTCTGTTTCATATGGGAGATCTTCTGAATAGTCGATCCCGATGTAATCTACTTCCCAAAACATATAGCCAGTTTCCAGTTTCACCTCAATAAGATCCGCATCAATATCGTCCAGATTTAACGTAATACCTACATCCCGATATGATAAGGGGCCTACGGAAGCTATTTGATCAACTTCTTTCCAAACACCATTACTCTTAATGGAGACTGTTAAAGGGATATTTTGGTCCCGGACCCATGCCAGTGCTTCTTCTGCCGTAGTTTCCTGTTGTTGTTTCTGGAAGGTGTTGTAATAGATTCCAAATTTTTCATTAAACTTTCCAAAGGCATAGTCGAGCCAGAGCGAATTTTTTGCCGTAATCAAAAGCTTTGCTTCCCTCGCATTGGCCGGCTTATTAAATGTGAAGACCGCGTTACGCTGGCTATCAGTACTTTTTATTGGTGTATCGAACATAAAAGCAACACCATCTTTAGTAACACCGGGTTGCAAATTTTTAATTCTACCATCCAATACTGTCCGAATTGGACTTTGAAGGTCTTCATATAGTAATATTTTTCCATTTTTATCTGTTAAAGCCTTTGTATTCTTGGAATGACTAACTATCAGCAGTTGAGCAAGATCTGTATGCTGTATCTCCAATAACTCATTGGTGATTTGTACGTTGTAGTCTCCATTAGAATTTTTTAATGCAGGTAAGGGTAAATAATCTGTTTGCTGGGCATTTTTAATAATGTTCCCTGGATACAGTTCTCCCGAAAACACATATTCTTCCCCATTACTCACATAAATAAAGGGACAAGAACTCTTGGTGAGTGCCACTACGATAATTAAAAGAGCAAAGGCACCTAACGTACCTAATGCTGCGTTTACAAAGGTTAATCCTCCATTATTATTTACGATCCCTATCCTCTGCATATCATTGATAGGAATTATAGTGCTCCCGAGAGAAAGCGGTTCGCCCTCTTTTAAAAAAATATGAACTTCATTTAATGGATTGGTTTCGTTTCGTTTATAACGGTACGATTTCCCCGGTTCAATAATCCCTTTTGCGGTATGTTCGCCTGCAAGCATAGTTACTGTACCGGATAATTCCAGGTTATCCTCGTTCACCACGGCATTGGCCAGATGTAAGGATGCATGGTTCTTATGCAAAATAATATACTTATTGGCCTCATTGAATGCTTTGATTTGCTGGGCAGTTTCTTTGTAATCTTGAGGTGGTATTGTTTTAACCCTATAATAGGAACATCCTGTGGTAAGGTTTAAGAGGGCAATTGTAAGTAATACAGACAGTGCTGATCTAATTTTTTCCTGCTTTTGAAAATAAATCAGCGGGCGGAATTGGGAAACGGTGTTGGTTTTCATAATTCGATGTGTTTAATGAATATTCTCGTAAGCATGCCATTTACAAGACTTTGTAAGCTGAGCGGAATGCCGTGAAACGAATTTAAGTAACCTGTTCTATATCTTGTCCGAAATTATTGTTTCTACATAAATTAGGATAGTTAGGTATACTGTTCCCGGTACTCCGAAGGTGTCTGCCCTGTGAATTTCTTAAAAGCAGCATAGAAGGTAGATTTCGAATTAAATCCACATTCCAGGCCAATGGCAACTATGGTGTATTGTCTGAAGTCCCTATCCGATAATAGGCTTTTGGACTGATCTATACGCAGCCTATTTATATAATCGGAGAAATTATGCCCGCTGTATGTATTGATCAGTTTGGACAAATGGCTGGTGCTCATCAGGAGTTCTTCCGCAAGCTTTTCCATACTCAACATTGGATCCATGTATTTTTGGTCTTCAACAATATTTTTCTGTACACTTATAAAAGCTTCGTCGTGCTTTTTATTTGCAAAATCGGATTTCTCGGGATTTCTTTTCTGAATTGAATCTTCATTAAGAAATTTATGGCTGAAAGACCTACGAAGCAATATCCGATCCTGAACAATGGCATACCTAAACAATGCCATATACCCTATCCAATACAATAGTAAAGAAAGAGCAAGACGCATTGGATAACGGGCTGTTTCACTTCCTGTTGTGTTAAATCCTATGATTGCGATAATCCATAACAGGAATACTGCACTTCCAAAGACCAGAAAGACCTTTATCCATTTTATATCATCATAAACCAGTATCTCTTTATAGAGATCGGTCTTTTGGAAAACAAGTTGTATTGCCTTGCCGAAAATAAAAAGAGAAAATACCGCATTAACTATCTCTTCCCAGGCGGTGTATTTAACAATAATGGAAGTATCCTGATTCTCTACATAAAACCATGCAAATAGTATAAGTCCCGATCGCAGCACCAATTCCAGAGATAACAGTAGTAATGTTGGTTTTAGGTAGGTCCTTGTAAGACCTTTTATATTTAGATAGTTTATTAAAAAGGAATAAAAAACCGGTAAAATGAGGAGATGCCATGGTACCAACATATGCTTGATATAGAAAAAGCCGGAAGAATAGTCATTGTCTATCAGCCAAGCCTGTAAATTGTTTAAAGAAATAAAGAGTACCGTGAGATTTAAATATAGAATAACCAGGCCCATCCTTTTTTTTAACACGGAAGTTAAAATGATAAAGACAAAACCATGAACTGCCCCTGCTATTAGCAAAAAATTTATAATACCTATCCAGTTCAATTGTCGGTTTGTTTGTTGGTTAATTTAAAAATATGAAAAAGATTCCAAATGCTACCATAACGCCATAGGGAGAACCCATTCTTTTATCCACAAGAAAAGTTAGAACATACCTTGTACCATCTCCTGATTTATCTACCTTACTGAATATCGGATAGTCTTATACAACACATTATGCATCTTTGAATTAGTTAATGTTTTAATAACTAGTAAAGATGAGAACAGATAAGAGGTTTATGACAGGTTTACTATGTCTATTTTTACAATTAATGAGTTCATGTGAGTATGATCCTGGTGATCCTGGGAATTGCATGTCCTATTCAGCTGTCATTTATAAGGCCGAATGTGGCTGTGAAGAATATGTGAACAAGAGTTGCAGTCGCAATGTATCAATTACAGAAGAACAATATGATTGTCTTAAACAGGTTTTGGATGCTAGTTCAGAGGCTTGTTATTTTTTTGAATCTATTTCTTGTCTGCCAGGTGAAGAAGGAGGCTATCTAACATCCGTTGTTGCTTTTCAAGATTTTTTGCAGGACTTAACATGTATTGATTAGTATCCTGAATTTGAAATCAATATTACCATTTAAAATTTCAAACATCAAAAACCTTCAGTTAGTGCTTAAATTTTTCGTCTTTTACGTTCCTTTTTGATTAACTCGAGCTCTCTATTGGTTTGCCCGGCCACAGAGGTATTTTCCTCTGCTCTTCGGATAAGGTAAGGCATCACATCTCGCACGGGTCCAAAGGGTACATATTTTGCAACATTATAGGAACTATCGGCCATGTTAAATGATATTTGATCGCTCATTCCAAACAATTGCCCAAACCAAATTCTGGGATCGTTATGGGATATGCCTCTTTCTTTCATAAGTCGCATGATCAAATACGAACTTTCTTCATTATGTGTGCCAAGAAATAGGGACATGGTCTCCAAATGATCTAATATGTAGGTGGTAACATCATTAAAATTAGCATCTGTTTCTTCCTTGGATTCACATATGGGTGATCTATATCCTATTTCGGCTGCACGTTCATTCTCTTTCTCCATATACGCCCCACGCACTGCTTTTATTCCAATCTTAAATCCTTCTGTGGCGGCCCTTTTTTGTAGTTTTTTCAGGTATTCCATGCGGTCCCATCTATACAATTGAATAGTATTAAAAATGATGACTTTTTCTTTGTTATATTTTAGCATCATCTCTTCCACTAGTGTATCTGCTGCGTCTTGCATCCAGCTTTCCTCAGCATCAATTAATAGGGAAACACCCAGATCATGAGCCTTCTTACAGGTTTTCTCAAAACGGTTTACAACTCTTTTCCATTCTGCTTCCTCTGATGGACTAAGTCGTATCTCCTCCCCAATTTTTTCATACAGGTATAAGCGCCCATAACCGGTGGGCTTAAATACGGCAAAGGGCATGGCATCTTTTTCCTTTACAAAATCGAGCATTTTTAAGGTCATTGCCAACGCATTATCTAGAGGGTCTTCATCATCCTTACCTTCCACTGAATAATCGAGTACAGAGCTCACACCCTTTTCCCACATTTTTTCTACCACAGGGATACAATCCTTCTCATTAACACCCCCGCAAAAATGATCGAAGACGGTGGCCCTAATTAAACCTTCCACAGGCAAATGCGATTTTATCGCAAAATTGGTTACGGCAGTACCTATTCTTACCAAAGGCTGGTTTGCTATTAATTTAAAAAGAAAATAAGCTCTTTCTAGTTCTGCATCTGATTTTAAAGCAAATGCTTTTGCGGTATTCTCAAAAATTGGATCCATTAATTGTATATTCTAAAACCTTCAAATATAATCACAGAATTTATATTCATTTGCTAAAAATTAACCTTTAATTTGCGTCCGGGAAATTTTTTTTTGTTTCCCATAATAATTTATTTAAGAATAAATATATTGGTTTTTATGGACTCTATAGTAACACCTTCCTACGACATACATTTTGATCAAAAAGCTTATGATGAACTTAACAACCATTTAAAGCAAACGAATTATTCAAAAATATTCATTCTTGTAGATGAGAATACCCATCAACATTGTTTGCCCAGGTTTATGGCGGAGCTTCGGCGCGACGTAGACGCAGAAATAATTGAAATGGAAGCGGGGGAAATTCATAAGAATATAGAAACCTGCACACAGATATGGCATGCGCTTTCTGAACTAGATGCAGATAGAAGAAGTTTGCTTATTAACCTTGGAGGTGGAGTTGTTACAGATTTAGGTGGTTTTGTAGCCGCTACCTTTAACCGGGGTATCGACTTCATTAATGCTCCTACAAGTCTCTTGGCAATGGTAGATGCCTCTGTAGGTGGTAAAACAGGAGTAGATCTCGGTATGTTAAAGAATCAGATTGGTGTATTTAGCCAACCCTTAATGGTATTGGTTATTTCTGAGTTTTTAGAAACATTAGATGAGCGACAGCTACGGAGTGGATTTGCAGAAATGTTAAAGCATGGAATTATTGAGGATCACACCTATTGGAATTCCTTAAAGGGCCTAACTAAACTAGAAAAGTTAGATCCTTTTATCTACAGGTCTATTGGAATTAAGAATGATGTGGTACAACAAGATCCGAACGAACACAATTTAAGAAAGATCCTTAATTTTGGGCATACCCTGGGACATGCCATAGAATCGTACTTTTTAGAAAAAGATCCGGATACTGCTCTTTTACATGGAGAAGCCATTGCAGCAGGAATGGTCTTAGAAGCGTTTCTTTCTGCTAAATTATGTGGTTTAGGTCCTAACCAATTGGCAGACATTAAAAACACGCTTTTGGAACGCTATAAAAAAGTGCCCTTCTCACAGGAAGATATAGAGGGTATTTTAGCCCTCATGAAATTTGACAAGAAGAGCTCTCACGGTTTGGTAAATTTTGTGCTTATTAAAAGAATAGGAGAAGCCTTAATAGATCAGCGTGTTCCTTATAATTTGTTTGAGGAAGCATTCGCATACTACAAAGAATAAGACGTTCATATACTAAAATCATGGATTGACAACTCTTTCCATGTTGCCTTTTGAAATTAGTATAGCTTAGGTATCATTAATAAATCCTTCCTTAAAAAGGAATTAATGACGAACCTATGAAACGTATATTGATCGATTATAAGAAACTAGATCATCATCTCACTAATCTTCTTGTTACCAACTATCCGGGTGGATATGGTGATGAGGATATCATTGCCTTTAAAAATCACAAAGGAGAACATATAGAGGCCGTAGAGCTTCAGACAGAAGATTCTTTATATCTGGTTAAGATTAGTAAAAGCCTTTCCCATTTTATTGCCAATTTTGAGGCTATTGAGAATGAATTACAAAATATAGAAACCTCTAAAGTAATTATGGAAAAAGAACTGAATTTAGAGGCAGAATTTGAAGAGGAAGAAGAACTGGATTAATCCCGTAAATACCGTTCCCTAATAATATTTCGATGATGCTTTTGGTGGCCACACATAATGAAACCAAGGGCAGCCACAGTCATAGGAGAATTACTACCAACTCCTTTACGCCCTAAGACTGAAGGTTCAAACGTCTCATACAAAACAATTGTTGATTTTCGTATAGCCTTGTATTCCTTTATCAATTCTTTTATACTTCTTTTATTTGCAGCTGATTGAGGCACGTAGGCGTCCTGATCGAAACCCGGCAATGGTGTTTTATCATTCCTGGCAAAACGAAGCGCCCTGTATTGGAAAACCCGCTCTGTATCCAGGATGTGAGTTAAAACTTCGGCAATCGTCCATTTACCTTCAGCATATGCATGGGTTAATTTATCGGCAGGGATACTTCCAATAAACTCAGGGAAATTTTTTAGTTGCTTTTTTAAGGTTTTCAGAAGATCTACTTCTCCTAAAGCCTCTATATAAACACCGTAAAAAGGATTGTATTCGTGATGTTTAAGTTCTGATGTTTTCATCCGGAAAGTTATATATTAAAGAGTTTACACCAAGAATACCAAACTACAATTCATTAAATATGGTATGCATTAATCGTTTCTTATCATTAAAACTTTCCTCAAGTGAAATCATGGTCTCGGTTCTACTAATCCCTTCAATATCATCTATCTTAAAGATAATATTTTTGGCATGTGTGGTGTCTTTAGCCCGGATCTTACAGAAGATATTAAACTTCCCAGTAGTAATATGTGCTATGGTAACGTTAGGTATTTGATTAAGACGTTCCAGGACAAATTTTGTTTGATGCGTTTTTTCTAAAAATATCCCAACATAGGCTATAAATGCATACCCCAGTTTTACGTAATCTAGTGTGAGTGATGATCCCTTAATGATCCCTGCATCTTCCATTTTCTTGACACGTACATGTACGGTCCCAGCAGATATCAATAATTTTTTAGCTATATCCGTAAAAGGTGTTCTGGTGTTCTCTATTAACATATCCAGAATCTGATGATCTATTTCGTCTAATTTAACTTTATTCATATTCAAATAAATTTCAGCAAAAATACACAATTAAGAAAGTATATGTAATAAAATGTCATATTTTTTGAACTATGTGCAATAAATTGCTTGTTTTACAAATTTTAAGCTAATTCAATAATTCAATAATTTTAGATTGTTTCCTGAGCAATTTAAGATCATTGGGATCTGCACAATCATAGGTCCTGTGCGCATAATAATCGTCTAACCTTCCCGAAGTTTCAATTTTGGGTTCCAATCTAATAGCATTTCCATTTAAAACTTCCATAAATAATACCCCTAGACTCTCCTTTTGACCATAGGCGGCATTCACTAGATGCACATTCCTAACAATAACATCCAAAAAGCATTTGTGATTTTCAGGAATACTTGTATACTGCTCCCTGGAATAGGATTCAAAACTGCCTGTTATTATTAATTGAATTGCCTTCCAAAGGGCCTTAAAAATATAGTACCGTGTTTGTTCACGTTCATAGTCGTTTTGAAAATGACCAGCTTCAAATAATATTGTGGGGGTTTCTAGTAACTGAAGGGTATCCCCAACGCAATTTATATTAAACGCATCGTCATAGCGCCCAATTTGATTAGGTATCATAGTATTTAGATACTGATATACCCCGGCAATGATCTTCATGCTAACAAGTCGACTTTGGGTTATTGTTCTCTGACGATCCGCGGCAGGTGCCAAGAACGAAACCGTAGCCGGATTTGGGCTATTCCCAGCACTAAAAATGGTTCGTTGGTCATGTAAGTTAAAACAGTAATCCGGTTTAAAATCGTTGTACGCTTTTCTAAGAATACTGCTTTCTGGTTGAGAAAGATCCTGAGCGTCTCGGTTTAGGTCTATTGCATTAGCATTAACCCTGGTATAGGCCTCCGCTCCATCAGGATTCAACATCGGAATAATCTTAATGGTACATGTTTCCTGGCCACTCGTATTCTCATCATTATTTTCCTTAAGAAAATTCAAGAGATCGAATACTGCCTTAGTAGTGGTAGACTCATTGCCATGCATTTGTGACCACATGAGTATTTTAATAGGTCCTTTTCCAAGGGTGATACACTGGATAGGCATATTTAAAACAGAATGCCCCAGAGTTTCTACCAAATATGTTTTTTCCATCATAGCCAATAATGGACGTATCATAGTATGGTTCACATACCTGCCATGGAGTGTTGGTTCTTTAAAATCCTCGTAGCTACTATTTTGAGACATCTAATTCTAAGTACATTTTAAATACAAAAGTAATAGCATTTTAAATTACAAATGTTATTAATATAGTTACATTTGTATACATTTAATGCGCTGATAAAACCTCTGTACGTCTATGGATGCAAACAAATTACATCAAACACAGTAATGAATATTTATAATCTTATATTTCAGATAGTTATAACTCTTTATTCAAACTAATAGTGTACTTATATTTGCTAGAGTTACTAATTTTTATTATGAATTATAGCTAATTTTTATTACAATGGTAAACACGGAAGAATTTATAGTTCGCTTGGAGAAGATCCTGGATTATTATGGCCTATCTGCTGCTGCATTTGCGGATAAAATTGGGGTACAGCGTTCTAGTATCTCCCACCTTCTTTCTGGCAGGAATAAGCCAAGTTTAGAATTTGTCATGAAAGTGGTACGAGCTTTCCCGGAAGTTAATTTGTACTGGCTGTTAAATGGAAAAGGTACTTTTCCTGCAAAAAAGGAGATAACCCCTACTCCTGATCCAAAAATAAGAAGAGTACCCGAGCATATACCAACTACTAAAACTATCCAAAGGATCGTTATATTTTACAATGATGGAAGTTTTGAGTCATTTGACCATAGCAAAGGGAAAGATTCGTAAAAGTTCTATCGCATCTTACTGTCCAAGTATCTGCATATTTTATTACATTGCACCTATGAGATACACAGCTCTTCTTTTCTCTCTTATATTTATTGTAATGGCTTCGTGCTATGAACCGCAAAGAGCCTGTAAGGACTACAAAGAAGGGAAATATAGCTTTACAACCACTATTGACGGAAAGGAAGCTACTACCCTGTTTACAAGATATAATGATATAGAAATTGATTATTTTAGTGGTAAAACAGATACCTCTTCTATTCGCTGGATTAATGATTGTGAATATGTGGTCAAAAAAATGAATCCGACTTCCATAAATGAAGAAAAAGCGATTCATATGAAGATACTGACTACAACGGATAGTTCTTATACCTTTGAATATGGGATTGTAGGCTCAAGTAAAAAATCCAAAGGAACCGCTATAAAAGTGAACTGAGTATGTTCGAAATTTTAACAACTCCAGATGCCTGGATTGCCTTATTAACACTAACCTTCTTAGAGATCATCCTGGGAATAGATAATATTGTTTTTATATCTATTGCAGCCAATAAACTACCTGAAAAAGATCAGAAAAAAGCTACCAACCTGGGCTTGCTCCTTGCTATGGTTCAAAGAATTATCCTCTTGTTTGCTGTTTCCTTATTAATAGGACTAAAAAACCCGTTCTACTATGTAGAAACCTCATGGTTTACCGCTGGCATAAGCGGACAGGCGCTTATATTGCTTTTTGGTGGTTTATTCTTGTTATATAAAAGCACCTCTGAAATACATGAAAAAGTGGAGTTGCCAGAACACGATGAGGATGCTATAAAATCTAAAAATATCACTACCCTTTCCAATGCCATTATTCAGATCGTTATCATCGACTTTATATTTTCTATCGATTCTATTTTAACCGCGGTAGG
>Ga0316204_10012513_pt1 | contig 10324 bp, 11 predicted proteins | sample 6monrhotite_MG_2_FD_205661 | JGI IMG/M metagenome (GOLD analysis project Ga0316204, IMG submission 205661) | Microbial mat bacterial communities from mineral coupon in-situ incubated in ocean water Damariscotta River, Maine, United States -... | ecosystem: Environmental > Aquatic > Marine >... | reverse complement strand
CGAACTGCAGTAAATCGACGGACGCAGAATTACTCTTATCCCAACTCTTCTCTAATCGCAAATTAGCATTAGCTTCTTTCTCATCAGATGAATGCACAAGCCTGGAGTATGAAAACGGAAATCGACAGCGTACCTGAAAAAGGTTGCGAGTTGATTGCAGTGATCCGCGAAAAGCTGGAAATGCTTGCGTGGTCGCAGGACGATCTTTTTCGAATCCACTTGGCACTGGAAGAGGTGGTGATGAATGCGATCAAGCATGGCAATGATCTGGACGAAAGCAGGAAAGTCACTGTCGATTGCAATGTGACCAATGACATGTTCACGGTAGTCGTGAAAGACGAAGGTGAAGGATTCATCCGCGAGGAAATCCCGGACCCAACCGAAGGCGACAACGTTTACCGAGAAAGCGGTCGCGGATTGAAGATCATCGAAAATTTCATGACATCGGTAGAATACATTGGATGCGGAAATGTTGTTGCCATGACCAAGAAAAAGTCAACGGAAGAATCGTCATAGCGGTTCGAGCCGGAACCTCCTACAGGTTAACAGCGGCAAAAAAGGGATTGAAATTCCGCAAGCTTGAATCCGGGTTAACTGTCCAATGACACGTTCACTTTACCGCCGAATAATCGACTGACTGCGGGCAACGTAGGCCAAAATCTCTGCGACGGCTTGGTACAATTCCAGCGGAATTTCATCACCAACTTCGGCGATCGCATACAACGCTCGTGCAACCGGCTTGCGTTCGATAACGGGTACTTTATTCTCCTCAGCGATTTCAATGATCTTAAGGGCGACCGCGTCTACGCCCTTGGCTAACACGATCGGGGCGTTATCCTTCGACCGATCAAAGCGGAGTGCAACGGCAAAGTGAGTTGGGTTTCGAATCACCACATCCGCATTTTTCACATCGTTCATCATCGTTCGAGATGAAATTTCACGCTGCAACTTCTTCATGCGTGCCTTCAAATAAGGATCGCCTTCCGACTCCTTGTACTCATCCCGAAGCTCCTTCCGTGTCATCTTCAGGTCTTCCGTATGTTTCCATTTCTGGAACGCTAAATCAGCAACGCCCACGAACACCATCGCGGCGGCGATCGCCAACGCAATTTGAAGCGTCAATTGCCAGCCAGTCCCCACGATCAATTCAAACGGCAGCCCACAGCTTGCAGTCAGTCGTCCCATCGCGTTCATAATCAGCCAATAGACAATGAGCGCCAATGCAGAAACCTTGGCGACGGCCAGCAATCCGCGAACGACTGCACGTGATGAAAAGATTTTCTTGAAGCCCTTAATCGGATCCAGCTTTTCAAAGTTCGGCGTCAATGGCTTCCAGGTGATGTTCACTCCGGAAATAATCGCACCATTCATGACCGCCAACCCGAACGTGACAATCACCAGCGGACCGATCATCATCATCACTTCCCAGAAAGTTGCGTTGATCATATCTCGGATCTTGTTATCGAGCTCACCGAAACTTCCGACATCCAATTGATTTTGCCCAAGACCATACCGCAACTTTTCGGTCAAGTTGGAATAAAACCATGTTCCTGCAACGAAGAAGAAAATGGTCCCCGCAAGAATCAAGATGCCGCTGGAGAAATCCGCACTTTGCGCGACTTGACCATCCTCAGCGGCTTTTTCGAATCGCCGCTGAGTTGGTTGTTCGGTTTTTTCTTGACCGTCGTCCGCCATCTATATTTGTTAATTGTGTTGCAAGGTTGAATTGGTTGACGCTCGGTATCAGTCCTCTGTCCGAGGTGGTCCTCTATGTTGGTCGTAATTACATTCAGCTGCCGAAGCTTGATAAATATTCCCAAAGCCAGAACTGAGCGTTTTCGAATTGAATGGCAACTTGGCCAAGCAAATGGGGCAAGAACAGCAAGGTAAAAACCAATCCAGAGGCAATCCGGATTGAAAGTCCAATCGAAAAGATATTCATCGAGGGTGCGGCTTTGGTGAGCAAGATCAATGCAATCAGTATCACAAACAGCGCTATTCCAATTGGACCAATCATCGAAAGCCCCAAGGGCTCCAGCGAGCCGAAATTTTGCACCCCAGTTTCCGCAGCCTGCTGAATGTTTGGGCCGCCTCCACCAATGGGCACAATCGTGAATGATTGACCAAGAAGTCGTAAAAGAAAATGATGCAGATTCAAAACAAAAAACAACAACAGCGCGATTGTCTGTAAAAGACTTGCGACCACGTCAGAGTTTGATTGAGTTGTCGGGTCAGACATACTTGCGATCGACAATCCCATTTCCTGCGCGAGGTAGGCCCCGGCAATTTGAATGGGGTAAACAAAAACGCCAACAGCAAAACCGAGCATTGCACCGGTTAGGAATTCGGCGCCGGCGGCGAGAGCAAAGCCAAGCCAGCGTAAATAACTAGCTTCCCGGTCAACAATCGCTGAAGGAATGGCATCCAAGCTGATGTACCACATCACCGAAAGTGCCAACGAAAGCCCGATAAGAACCACGGCTGGAATCATCTGGCGGCCAAAGAAAGGCAGCACCGCAAAGAACGTCGCAACACGAACTAAAATCAGAACAAAAACAAGAATCGAAACTTCTATCGTTGCATCGCTCACTCAAACATCCCTAATGGCAATTGGATCACGTCAATCGTGAATTTACCTACGACTTGAATGTTCCACGCAAGTGTAACCGAGATCACGGCGCCAACCGCGAGAATCCTCGGAGCAAACGACAAGGTTTGCTCCTGAATACTGGTGACGGTCTGAAAGATACTCATCAAAAGACCGACAAGCAAACTGACAACTACCGCTGGTGCCACCAATAGTAGGCCGGTCCAAAGTAAGCCATTAGCGATATCAACAACCCTTGATTCATCCATGAATGCAAATGCCTATTCTATGACTTGATTAACGCTTCTGATTCTGAAGGTTCATTTTGGCATTGTCGCCATACGCCTGACGAACGGCGTCAATCGCCTTGTTTCTTAATTCATCGTCGGGAATTGCGGCGATGACTTTTGACATCGTCGCCCCATCAAACGTGCTCAAGATTCGGCCGATCTGGTCGACTTGACCGCTCTCGGCCTTGGACTTGAACAAAGAGGCAATGATCGTCGGATCGAACGACTGCAAGACCTCGGCTAGTTGTTTGTCACTGGCCTGTTCACCGACTGACCGCAATGCGGTGTCAGCTGACTGCTCCTGTTTGAGTTGTTGCATTTTGTTTTCGATCTCTTGGCTCTTCGTTTCAACGAGTTTCAGAATTCGCTGGGCTTCAATTACCTTTGCCTCAGCTTTCTTGACAACGGACTCGTATTCCCGTTTTTCACGAGCGATGTCTGCCAATACAAATCGAAACTGTCCCTCGCGAGTATTGAGCAACTCTTCTCGCTGTTTGAGTTCCGCCTCTTTTTTCCTTATCGAGTTGGTTAATTCGACGAGCGCTTCTTCAGGCAAGGCTTTTGGCGGGAACGGAACGGGTATTTTTTTGGATTCCGCTTTGGTCTTTACGGCTTTTGCGGGTTCCGATTCGGTTGAAGCAACCGCTTCCGGTTGGCCGATATCACTGCCTTCCTTTTCGCCTTCCTCTTCCTCCGCCGCTTTTTGGCTAACCAATTGCATCGTCGAATAGGCGTATGCACCTCCGAAGAAAATCAGTCCGACAAGTCCTGTAACAATTATTCCCTTCATGTCTTACTTTCGATTCGCTTTTGTTTTCAAGATTGTGGCAGTATCGTTAATTTTCAACGGATGAATTGATCAAGCGTTGGAGACTGAGCAGCTAACTTCGTAGCAGCTGCAACGTCTGCTCCACCATTTGCTTGAACGATTGAATTGCTTTTAAATTCGCCTCATAAACACGGGTCGCCGTGACCAAGTCAACCATTTCGTTTGGCAAGCTTACGTTTGGCTGACTAACGTATCCGTCCTTGTCAGCGTGGGGATGAGTTGGGTCTTTCACTTTTTCCAGAACCGACATATCTGGAATGACACCCGCAACTCTGACACCTGCCACAGCATGCCTTTGACCGGAAAAACGATCGCCTGACATCGCCGATGCGAAGTCAGTTTCAAAGACCACTTGCTTCCGGCGAAAAGCGGTGCCGTCGGGACTGTCCTTGTCTTTCGTCGTTTGAGCATTGGCAATGTTGTTGGCGATGACTTCCATTCGAAAGCGCTCGGCCGACATACCAGAACCACTTATGTTCAGCGCATTAAAAAGTCCATCTGACATCTTCCACCCTCTGGGTCAACGTTAGCTTCGGCCACTAATTGCCGTACGATAGGCACCAATTTTGCTAGCCATCAACTGCGAATAGGTCTGAAAAGCAAGTGCGTTTTTGGACATGTTGGATAGCTCGCGATCCATGTCAACGTTGTTTCCGTTTTGTGAGCTTTTTAGGCCATCAACCTCAAAGACCTTGCCGTCGGTGTCAAACTCCCCATCGGCTGCCTTTAACACGTCAGCAAAACTCACATCTTTGGTTTTATAACCCGGATCATTCACGTGAGCTAAATTGCTACTGATCACTTCATGTCGAATTTGACTTTGACTGAGAAGTGAACTGAGTTGGTCGATTTGTGAAAGTTTGCCGATCATATCAGTTAAATCGGTCGGCGAAACTTTTCTCCTTTAAAGCATTCAACGCAAATGGTGTTCACATCGGGGGAACATTGGTTGATTTTAATTCAAAGCGACTTCCCCGTCGTGCTTTCCCATGTTTTCGTCTGCATGCGAGGCTTTTGATTGGACTTCGAAATCAAAGCTTCGTTGATTTGCAGATCAACGCGAAATCCGGTTTTCACAGACGGTAACGGCCTCCGGATACGATAGCAGTCGGTTCCGTTCGTCTGGGTTCTTTCGAAACCAAGAAATCACAATCATCTGCATTAGGACGGTCGGGTGGTCATGCGGAAGAACATTTTGATTCACTGAGTTTGCCACATTGATTTGCTTCAAAGCATGCGCAGCCAATCTCTTTCCCGTCGGTAAAACCACAGCACTGGAGATCAAGCTGGAACTTAAACAGAGCCAGATTGTTCGCCTTCGGAATCCAGGCACTGGATAAATGCAATTAAAGTCGTAACGAGCACGGCGAAGATCATTCAACCGTCGATCAAGCCAAGTGAGATTCCGTATCTGATCCCGCAACATGGTTGCTTTTTCGAACGCATGTTTTCTGGAGGCTTCGATCATTTCCTGCTGCAAGGAATTCAAGACTGAATTCTCATAGCCACACATAAAATCGTTCAGGCGTTTGATTTGATCACGATAATCAACCTGAGGAAAAGTGCCGGTGCACGGCCCGGAGCAGCTACCAATTTCATAACGGATACAGCCTGCCGGGAACGCCTGGGGAAAAAGCTGCAATTGGTCGGTGAATCGAATCGGGGTTTGTTCACTGCAATCACGCAGTCGAAAAACATGGTTCAAGTCCTGGGCCGATTCTTTCAAGCGCCCAGTGCCGGGAATCGGTCCAAAACCATTTCGCGTCTTTGGCGAAATCCGCGTGGACACAACAACGTGCGGTGCATCACGATCACTGATACACAAAAATGCTGGTTGGCGTCGCTCGGGTTGTCCTTGTGTATTGAAACTGGGACGCCAGCGTGTGATCAATTCCTGTTCACGGATTAAAGCGAGGAGCTCATGGGAAATCGGCTCCCATCGTATAAACTTTGAATTCTTCACGATTCGCGCCATCTTGTCGTCGGACGGCAACTTCGAAAAATAACTCAGCAATCTCATTTTTAAGCATTTCGATTTGCCGACGTAATTCAGCCGTCCGTTCTGATCAAAGTAACCGTAAATTCCCGGGGATGTTGGTGCGTTTTCACGGAGGACTTTTCGGGAATCCAAACGTTCGGTACCAATTTCCATTCCGCCCGTTTCGCCGCGCGCATACTTTTCCGGCAACAAAGACGGTCCAAACGTCTGAAGAGCTTCATGAGACGAAACGCGCGAACGCTCGTCGATAGGGACCGGGAATACCGGCAAACCACTTCCTCCGTGAATCGGAATGGCAGAGCGTCTCTCTGCCGATTTAGATGTTGGCTACAAATCAATGCGACGACTGAATAGGTGTTATCTTCAACGATTTGTTCCGTAAATCAACCAGCATTTTGCAATCTGCTAGCACGAAAATAGTGTTTTCGACTCAAAATTCGATAGAAGACCTGAAAGCCCGCATTCTAACGCAAGTTGGACATTTCACTTTATTCTCGTCTGGATTGAGGCGCTCTTGGAAAACGTATACAGTGCCAATTCCGACTGCGCCTGCCACCAAAGGTGTTCGCCCCGCGGATTTTTGGTTCGCGCGAGTGGAGGTTTATGAAATTTTGGCCAGCGATCCAACCTTGAAGCAATCTTACGGCACGACAAATGAAAGACGCATACCCCTACTACTTGGCGAATCAACCGGTTTTTGCCAACAAAGGTCTTGCGGTCACGGATAAGTTTTCTGGTTCCGTTGCCACTACGGTTGCCGTCGCCGATGGGGCTGCAATTGACCAAGGAATCGCGGCCACCGTTGAAGCCACAGAACCAATGCGGAAGATGGCTCCCTACCAAAGGCAAGCTGTCCTTAATCATTGTGTCGAACAATTTGGCAAAAGATTCGATGAATTGGCGGACACACTTTGCGTCGAAGCTGGAAAACCCATCAAAGATAGTCGCGGGGAGGTCTCTCGTTTGATTGACACGTTTCGCATTGCTGCGGAAGAATCCGTCCGCATGTCGGGTGAAGTCATGAACTTGGAAATATCGCCGCGTGCCAAAGGTTATCGCGGGATGTTCAAGCGAGTACCGATCGGGCCTTGCTCGTTCATATCACCGTTCAATTTCCCTTTGAATCTCGCGGCGCACAAAGTCGCACCTGCGATTGCATGCGGTTGTCCATTTGTCCTTAAACCTGCCAGCCGAACTCCGATTGGCGCTTTGATCATCGGGGAGGTATTGGCCGAAACCGACCTTCCCAAAGGTGCGTTTTCGATCCTCCCATGCAGCCGCGACGGAGCGGATCTATTTACAACAGATGAGCGATTGAAACTATTAAGTTTTACCGGTTCGCCGGGGGTAGGTTGGGATCTGAAGGCTCGCGCTGGCAAAAAGAAGGTTGTATTGGAATTGGGCGGCAATGCGGCGTGTGTCGTAGACGCTGATGCAGACATTGATGACGCCGTTGATCGTTTGATCGTCGGAGCCTTTTATCAATCAGGACAAAGTTGCATTGGCGTGCAACGAATCATCATTCACAAATCCATTTACGACGAAGTCAAAACGAAATTGGTCGTGAAAACCGAACAGTTAATTGCCGGAGCCCCAAAGAATGAAGACACGTTTATCGGCCCGATGATTTCGGAAAAAGAAGCGGCTCGATTAGACAGCTGGATTCAAGCTGCGGTGAAGTCAGGCGGAAGACTCCTTTGTGGTGGCCATCGAAACGGTGCGATGCTGGATGCAACGCTTCTCGAAAATGTTGCGGCGAATGAGGAAGTTTGCGTCAACGAAGCATTTGGCCCAGTCGCCGTCTTGAGCTCGTTCGAAACATTTGATGAAGCATTGGCCTCCGTAAATAATAGTCGGTTCGGTTTGCAGGCAGGAATCTTCACCCGCGATTTGTACAAAATGTATCAAGCATGGGACGAACTCGATGTCGGCGGAGTCGTGATTGGAGACGTTCCATCGTGGCGTGTCGACAACATGCCATACGGCGGCGTGAAAGACAGTGGGCTTGGTCGCGAAGGTATCCGTTTCGCTATTGAGGACATGACCGAAATTCGAAACCTCGTTGTTCGAACGCCATGATGATTTAGGATTGCGATTCTGACTCGCTTCGCATTATCGCGTGCTTGGCTTCATGGTTCTGTTAAAGATCATTGCATCAAAATGATCTCCCCAACTCGATTTCATCCACTTGTAGCCTAGTGGGCGACTGAAGACCTTCCTCGTCACCCATCACCATCCGCATCGCGTTTTCACGAGTCATGCCTCCGTCTGGAATATCGATCCGGTTGACTTTTCGAACAAGATGAAAGGCGCACCAAACAATAACAATCTTATTCGACTACCCCCTTTTGGTGAGCCAAACCAGAAGATCCGCCATTTGGGCATTCCGCAAACTTCCCAAAAATCGTTGGTCGTCGATCGATTTCGGTTGCAGATGCAAAACGAGAATGAAATCCAAATAAGCTGAACGTCAATCAACGTAACAACGTCATTTGACCACAAGGGGTAAAAAAACGGGGAGTCAAAAAGCATCATCTCGCCCAGACCGTCAATTGAAAATTGGTGTAGTTTTTCGCAAGTCCGTTTTGCAACTTGCGGCTATTCCCAACCGAATCAAAAACAAAGTCCAGTAGAGAAAACTTGCAATTCTCCTGCACTGAAGAGGGCGGCAGTCGTTTGCGGATTAAGCTGTGAGTCGCTTTGAATTCTCGACTGTATTGGATTGGCAATGTGGTTGGATCACCCGAAACTTCTTTCGATCCCCCGAAATCAATAAGACATCATCTTCGGAAAACGACACAATTTCTTGTAACGTTCGTCGATGCGACTCAAACACTGGAAAATTCTTCGTGCGGCTTTTGAAGTACTTGGGATCGAAGATCGCGTGAAACTTCTTACCTGCTTCAACCCATGTTACAATCGACATAATTTGCTCCGTTTGATTGCGAGATTTTCATCACAAAATGACCAGGTCGTTAATCCCAGCCATCACAGTTTCCGGAGGACGAGTGACACGTCCGGTCAATCGTTGCAAATTTTCTCAACTAGGCCACCACCCCTCGTTTTTTGCCCACGGACTGACGCCTTCAGATTCATCACACTAGTGGTTCATCAATGTTGAACTGACCGGTAGCTACGCTCGCCAGAGCGTGGGATTCCGCCGTTTGGCGACCGTAGCTAAATTGCAATTCAGGTTTGACGTACCACTAGGAGAATTGCTTCCAAAGTCGTTCGAAGTGCTTGGAAAAATCGGCAATCAAATCACGATCGTCAGTCACCACAAAGTTTTCCTCGTTACTATGAGACGCACTGCGCGTCCAGTTATAGCTGCCGTTTAGTAACTTTCGCCCGTCGAAGATGGCGAACTTGTGATGCATGTGGTTTGGATCACAATCCGTGCGAACCGGAACACCAAAGCTTTTTAGTTTGAAGATATCGGAGCCGGGATCATGCGCCTTTTCATCGTCAGAGATAATCCGGACTTTAACGTGACGCTTCGCCGCGTCCATTAACTGATGGGAAATCCGATCGTCGGTGATCGTAAAGACGCAAATGTCGATCGTCTTATCTGCGAACGAAATCAAATTCTGAATTGTTCGCACACAGTCTTGCTCGGTGCTGAAAATCGCCTGCGAATCGACCTTGGTTGATTTCGTTTGTGGGACAAAGACTTTGAGAACTTCCTCTAGCCAATCAAGCACCTCTTTCGATTCGGATGAGATCAATTCTTGCCGCGCAATATCAAAGGCCTCGCTTCGCAAAACCGCCAACTCGTGCTCTTCAGAAAAGTAATGCTGCACGAACTCCTTGATTGTTTTTTTCTCACCTCGCGACAATCGATAATCTGATAATGTCTGCTTAAGCATCGAAAGGAGCTGTTCCTTTTCCATCTCTAACCCTTGAGAAATAAACGGTAGTGTGTCTTCTTGCCCCGCAGATAAGCGAGGACATGCCCCTCATCGACGTTGATTTACCCACGAATGGTGTGAGTTAGACGAATTGTGAAAGGCGTCTCAGTTTAGTTTTTTTGAAACAATTTCGGTATCGGTAGCTTCTCGGCGATACGGCAGACTGACGACTGAGGTCGTAGCATATCATTGTCCATCGAGAGCCGCTGGAATTCGGGTACCAGCCCCCTTGGCGTCGTGTTGCAGCTTCATTTCAACGTGTTGTTCTAAAAGTGATAATTCGTGGAACATCGTTTTTGCCCAGCCAAACTACGAAAGTAAGCCAAACTTTCAACTACTAGAAAAATGATGAATTGCAATCTGTAGCTCACAACCTGGCATCATTCACCGGTTCGTTATCCACTTTAAGCCGCACTTTTAAAATGAACTCGATCGAAAACGTTCTAAATTCCGACCGATTACCAAGTTTGCCGAAAATTGCATTGCAGATTGTGGAAATCGCGAAATCTCCGGAACCGGACTTAAAGGAAGTGACGCTGGCCATCCAATGCGATCCAGCGTTGTGTGCGCAGTTCCTGAAAATATCCAACAGCATCCTCTTTGGCTTCGGAAATAAAACGCTCGACATCGCGAGCGCGATCTCGAAACTTGGACTCAACATGGTCCAGTCAGTTGCCCTTGGTTTCTACTTGAAACCCAGTAAATCCCAAG
>Ga0316204_10012512_pt1 | contig 10325 bp, 5 predicted proteins | sample 6monrhotite_MG_2_FD_205661 | JGI IMG/M metagenome (GOLD analysis project Ga0316204, IMG submission 205661) | Microbial mat bacterial communities from mineral coupon in-situ incubated in ocean water Damariscotta River, Maine, United States -... | ecosystem: Environmental > Aquatic > Marine >... | reverse complement strand
TTCAGAAAAACAACTCGCTTGCTTTGATCGATTGACTATAAGTGGTTTGATCTATCGCTGATAATCCTGTGATCTATCTCGCACAAGAATGATTTTTCTAAGAGTATTTGGTGCGGAATGTGAGATAGAAGAAGTTAATACAATCATTACCAACAATGAGACGATTGACATCAATTTTACATCCTACACTGAAAAACAATTAGATACCAAAATAAATACAAAGCCGTCTTCATCACACAAACCTTCATCGACTAATTCCCTGCAACATACTAAACGCCCAGCTCAATTCAGAAATGCCACCAAAGGATTGCGCTCCTTACTACGCATGCTAATGCAGTCTGATAGTTTTGCAACTTCAAATATTGAAATTAATACGGGATCTGAACACCCGTTTAAAGCCAAAAATTTATTTGTTAATTTTGATGATATTACCAAAGAACACCTTAATAAATGGCGTGCTTACTGGGGAGTTATCAGCCATTCTGACTCTAAAATCAATTGGCTAAATACAGCAAACGAACAAGATGTCAGTATTCCTGTTTCCAAGCTTAAAAATTACATTATGAATATTTTCGATATCAAAAATAGCGAAGTGCTAACGGGCTCAACAATATTAGTTTTTGGTAAATTATCAGTTTCAAAATCAGAAAAAAAGAAATGGTACATCAGAGTAACTAACGACAGTCCCAACCGTATTTTCATTAAACTAAAAAAGTAAACCGTTAGATAAACAAAAACCTAACAGTATCCTAGTGGGCTTTAATCGATCTGTCTCTGCTATTAATCAATCAACAATTTCTCCTACCCAAGTAATTAAATATTCTTCTGTTTCTTTCGACCTTTTAAATCGTATAGAAACGATTCTGGTAGAATCACATTTCATTCGAATATTTATTTCTAAGATATTCCCATTTTGATCTAACTCAGGCTCTTTACGATCAATAACTCCATTTTTTAAACAAGAAATCAATTGTTCCTTATTCTTCGACCAAGCAACATAGGCACCACAAAGCTTGTAATCAATTTCTTCAGGTTCGGATGACAAACATTCAGAAAAATCTTTAATCATAAATTCTAGTTCGTTTAATTTATCACCACTACTACTAAAAATAAAAAACGATACAAAAAATAAAATAGCCAAACAACAAGAATATATCAGAGTCTTTAGGGATTGTTTTATCATTTTGATTTTTCCTTATCGTCAGAATAAGGTCCGTAATACCACCTAACTAAACGACCAATATCACTATCTTTAACTCTTGCGTCGATAGAATAACTCATAATGCTATTAGTGCTATTACGTTGGTGCCCTAAGCCTAAAACATGACCGAATTCATGGACATAAGTAGTTCTATCTGAATCGCCCATTAGCCTTATAATTCTACCACCCCTTTCCGCATTACCTGGATTCGTAATTAAAGTACCATCAGATTTAAATCTAGGTACACAAGTTAGACAATTTTTCAGAACTAATGCAGCCCCAGCTTTATCATTGGTTTGAGACAAATTAGTACGAATAGTAAGAGTTTTTCCAACTGCTGAGTCTACAGCTGTTGTGCCAGACCAATCGGCATTTACAGCATCGATAAAGTCTTGTCCTTGCCCGGTTCCATCATCATAAACGCCGCCACTAATGACAAGCTCCCAATTACCACTCTCCTCATTAAATGCGACATTCCCATTTTTACGCATCAAATGATTAAACCAAACATTGTCGTCAATACCTGGAGGTTCATTTGAATTGGAGCCAGCTTGTTGCGAGTAAGTTGTCCCACTGGTGCCAATCCCATCCTTATCAACATCACTAACCTTAGACAATTTCACATTTGAATTTCCACTAGCGCCAACAACATCTTGCCCCTTCCATGAAACCGCACCTTCACCACCCCCAAAGTCAAACGCAGCAATCAAAGCCAAATTAGTTTGATAGATTTGAAACTGATTAAAATTTGTGATCCCTGTATTACCTGGATTGTTAAATATAAATTCAAGATAAGCGTTGTAGCTATTAAGTGCCGATTCTTCCACATACCCACTCGGATCAGTTGCATTTAATGGATTGTTAGAAACATACGTATATCGATTAAAACTCTGCAAACTCTCTGTCGTTTTCACAAACGGATCAGCGGATAAAAACCTCCCCAGTCGCGGATCATAAACCCGCCCATTCATATGAATTAACCCAGCTTCATCAATATGCTCATGTCCGGTAAAACCCCGCCTAAAATCCTCTAAAGCATAATCTAACGCACTATCAATTACATTAAAGCTAGCCATTGACAAAAAGATGTAATCGCGCCTTTGTCCCCAAGGGTCATAACTAAACTTTTTAACCATATCGCCGTTATGATCAGTAATTAATTCAACCGAACCTAAATGATCACGATGCAAAAACTCTAAAGTCCTTGAGCCTGTTCTAGGAATATAAGTCTCCAGCGCGACACCTTCCATATGACGGAGTACTTTAGTTAAACCACCATTGTCACTAATAAACTCGACATTACCTACATATAAAGTTTCTTTCACGTTGCCATCCGATGCGGTGTCAATCCGTTTAAACCGACTACCACCAAGTCCATACTGATATTCAATTTGATGATTTTTGTCGGTTAAAATACTAGTTGGTTTATCGTTGGTGTTATAAACGGTATTTGTTCTTCCCCCACCAGAGGTCATATTGCCATTCGCATCGTAACAGTAAGTATTCGACCCTGCCGACGTCACGGCATGTGGCCCAGCTTGAGTTCCACACTGCATTTCACCGTATTGATAAAAACCAATGCCTGTCTTTTCGCTAACATTACCTAAATGATCATAGGAAATAGCAGAATGCGAATAGAATATTGTTCCGCTCATAACACGCGTCCAAGTTTTTAGACGATTAATTTCATCATAACTGAAAGTCTCGCGCTTCGAGTTGGCTTGATCATGACGATAATTGAGATTCCCCAAATTATCAAAATTTAACAACGTGCTTTGAACTGCGGTTGCATTTCCTTTTTGCGCAAAAATAGATTCGATAGTGCCATCGTTTTGATCTCGAAGAGTGGAGTTAACAATACCATTTCCGTTTTCATAAACCTTGGTACTGCCTATTGAATCCGCTTCTAGGAATTTCCAAAGTAATGTGCCGGAAAGCTTATCGGTTTTTGTTACCAAATAATTATTGTAATAACCATATTCGATACCCGCGTTTACATTACTCGCATCGTAAGTTTCTTTTACGCGGAATATTGAGTCATAAACCACATCACTATAAAAACTACGCCCACTTGAGAAAACTGTTTTCTCTCTGATCGGTTGTGACATCACATTGTAAGTAAACTCCTGAGTGATACCGTTTACTAGATCTTCTTCTCTTTGCAATAAACCCAAACCATTAACGGCAAGGTCGTAATAAGATTTAATGTGCGAATCGATAATCGTATTGGCATAATCAGAATAAGCCGTTGTTTCAACCACTCGACCTATAGAATCGTAATCAGTGATAGTTACTTGCCCTTTATTATCTTTTTGCCAAGTCAACTCACCAACCGAGTTATAACGATACTCAACCATTCCTACGTCTGGATCATTGAGTGATAATTTTCGACCTAAGTGATCGTTTTCAATTACTGTATCTAAATTGTTGCCCGCTCCACCACCTGAAATCGAGCTATGCTGTCTGCGAACTAATCGCAATGAACCTAGAGCATCATAAGCGTATGTGACAACATCGCTATTTGCATCTGTCACTTGAATGAGTTCACCTAATGCATTTAGAGTTTTGCTGGTTGCGTTACTGCTTGGGTTGGTGGTTGTGGTACTAAACCCGTCATAACTGGTAGTCCAGGTTGACCTGTCGGCTCGATAATGGGTGATTGGTCTATTCCTAGAGTCATACACAAATGTTGCATAACCTTCGGACGCATTTGGATCGGTGAAGTCTGCTACTGGATCTAAATCACCGTAAAAATGTGGTCTTGATTCAAGCGTTTTTTGACTTTTATTATTGTATCCGTAAATTTTATGAACCCATTGAGTATTTATTCCTGAACATAAACCGCTCAATCCTCGGTTGTTATAACAGGTTAGGTTTTGAGTTTTTTCCTCGACCTTTCGACCAAGCCCGTCAAAATACATCACGGAGTTTGGTCCATGAGATGCGTTCACCACTTCTTTATAATAAGCGCGCGTTGAACAATCACTCACTGTGCTACAAAGGACTTTATCGGTTGTTGTGTAAGTTCCGTCAGGTGTATTTTCAAAGTTAAGCCGACCTAATGTGCTGTAGCCTAAATAGCTCGTTTGTCCATTTGCCATGGTGGTACTCATTTTGGTACCAAAGATATTATGGTAAGTCGCGCTTGTTTTTATCTCTCCACTAAGGGACGGATAGTTTGGATAAGCAAAATTAGATAACGGGTATCTTCCTTTCGGATCGTATTCCATTTTGCTAAAGCGGGAAACACCGTCACTTCCAACAACCGTAGTCGAAATAACATTACCAAAGTCATCTCGATCAAACGTTGTTGTTACTCCATAAACTTGGTTGGTTTCGTCAGCGTCTGACGCACCAACATTACCAATTGGATCGATAATGGTCTTGTACAAGAGTCCAGTATCTAAGAAATACTCAAAATCGGATACTTGAGCCGTTGCATAACCTAGCCTTGAACTCGATATTGTTTTTCGAGTCAAGCGACCACCATAATGGGTGGTATGTAAGTCGTAGGTATTATTTTCAAAAGTCTTATAGGTATTTCCTGTAGCAATCTCCAAGATATCAGTTTCAATGGCACCAGGTCGTCCATACTTGTCTACTCCCCATAAAGACACGGCTTTTTCCGATAGCTGTGTACCATTTTCATACGCCTTCGTGGTCGTTAAGTATGGATACGGCAAGTCAATAGGACCAAGACCTCGAATGGTGTATGAAATATCAACAGTTGTACTACTTTGATTTCCAGCATTCCCAGAAACAGTTGTTCTGGATTTTAGTTGCCCTGTGAATGGAAAATCCTGTCGATACTCATTAGTGATAATGTTATTTTGAACTTGATTGGTTACTTTAAACTCACGGTAACCGAGTAAGCCTCGACCGACTTGAGCTTTTAGACCTTTATACTCGAAATCTAGCCATTCGTAACAGCTTGTCACATCACAACTCGATAAATTATTTTCCATTCTTTTTGTTGTTTTAACAAGATGAAGAGGTGCTGCGACATCTTTTACTAAACTGCCATTGCCCCAATTTTTTTCAGCTGCGTCAGTATCTTTTGTATGTAAAGAAGTTGAGTATTCGATGGTGCGCATAACTGACGAGCCATCGTTGATCCTTTCGATCATGTCTCTTTTTTTACTGGTGCCTAATTGGTGACGCATCGAACCGTCAAAATAGATGTAATCAAGTATTCCATCTGCATTAATATCTGTTATTTGTTTGACTCTTTTGTTCAGCATTGAAACAGGGATAGACTCCGATGCTGAAAAAACATTCCCATCAAAATATCGTACGTAAATGCCATTATCAGCAGAATCTACATTTCCGTGGATAAGATCGAGATAACCGTCTGAATTGTAGTCCACAAAGTGGATATTAAGTCTGTAATAATATAATGGATAGCCTCCGGCATATTCTGTAAAGGAAGTAGGAGATACAACTTCATTCTGAGTCGAAGAAGTATTACTACCATCATTCAGCTGATGCACTATTCTTACCTCACCATTAACGTCACGCTGTGTGTAAAAAACATCGAGCAGTCCGTCAGCGTTGAGATCCACCAGTTGCATTTCGAACCTATCATAAGTTTTTTCCGCATCATACAAATGGTCATCCCATAAACCTAAAGAAGAGGTTTGACTTAAATCACCGCTGGATGTTATTTCGGCAATACCATTATCTATCTTTGAGTATATTCTCCATTCCCCCATTGATACATATCGGTAACCAGTATGAAAATTAACCGTACTAGTTGCAGTAGGTACGCCGACTCGGTACTCAACAATTCCATCCCCATCCAGATCAACCGGCTTAAATAATCGGTTAAAGTTTTTAAAGAAATACCATAGGTTATTAGAAATCGGATTTCGAGGGGCATCTGTTAATCCGGAGATAATAAGTTCAACTGGCTCACTAAAATAGTTTTGAGAAACATTGCTTGTTAAATTAGCTTTAAGATTATAGCGTATCCAAACCCTATCTTGATCAATATAAGTTATATCAGGGTAGCCATCACCGTTATGATCGTTTACTAAAGTTTCTTGAAATAATATATCTTCATTGTCAGTAAATATTGGAGACGGAATAGCTGTATTAATTAAGTTGTCGAAGTCATGGTATCGATTACTCCCTATTTTTTTGGCCACAAGAATATGCCAGAATCCGTTTTTGCGGAAAATAAGATCATCTTTACCATCATTATCATAATCGATTATCGAAACACTTTGGCTTATTACAGCGGAGCTACTACTATTTCCTGCTAAATACTCATTTAAAAACTCTAGCTCTTCAAACGTATCTCCTCCTTTTATAACCAAGAGATCGTCATAACCACCATCTTCTTTACTTTTCCAGTAGTCAAGTACACCATCCCCATCAAAATCTAAATATTTATACGCCCAAGGTGAGCCAAAATTAGAATCACTATACGTTCCTCCACTCCCGAACACATACTCAGGCTCAAATTCCTCGACACCTTGCTCCCAATCAAAAGTAGTCGCAGGTAAGCATGAATTCACACGACAGGCGGTAATACTTGAAAGCAAGCTTCTATTTGAAATACTTCCATAAATATAATCTAAGGTATAGGTTCTTAGTTCCTGTCCTCCCGCACCAGTTGCACTGGTATTCACTCTAGATTGAATGGCACTTAATCGTTTAGTGACATTAAACGCAACACCTTTACGGAACCTAAATATTTTATCGGCTCTAATATTTTCATATTCAAACTGAATTGAATTGAATGGAGCTGCCCCCGTATTTTCATTACCCGTATAAAGTACACGCTCAAGTCTCGGCGCTTCGTTTGCAACTGTCTCGTAAACCATTTCAATATAGTTACCACTTGCATCGACTTGCTTATGCAATAAATAATCAAGTGATTCTTTTTTATAAATTGTCTTGGAGCCGTTGGTATGATATTCAGTAAAAGTTGTAGAGCCGTCATAAATGATATTAATTGATGTTTTATCTTCAGTTGCATAGCGATTAGTTTCTACTCCATAAGGAAAAAGTTTTTTGCCATTTAAACAAAAAGTCCCTTCTCCAAATTTACTTGGAACGGCAACACCGTCTTGCTCTCTGTTTCTTTGGCAAACACTGATTATTGATAGACCTTTAATATTCCAACCAACACCCATAATGCCATTTTCAGACAAGCTATCGTAACCAATCGAAATATTAGGAACCAAACCACCTGAACCTGGAGCCACGGTAATTGGCACATCATAAGCTGCACTACCTGAAGGTTTAACACTGAATTCTGCAGGCAAACTACCTACGACTGTTCCTGAATCTAAGCCATCTAGTGGATTGCTAACTGCGCCGGGTAAAACGGTTGGACCATGATCCAAATCACTTCTCATGGGCTCGTCGCCTACAATGACTTCATGAACATCTGCATCGATATAACTGATCACAATACGCTCTAGATCAGTTCCTTCATCAGGTACTAAAACCATGTCAATGTGACCGTCAAAATTGATATCTTCAAATACTATTTGATAACCTGTCAATGAAGATGCGCCAGACTCATCATACTCAACCAGGGTACTTAAAAGCGCCACTAAGCTACCATTATTATCAACGATTTTAATAACTTCTTGTGTATCAACCGACACCAAATACAAAGTTCCATCAGCGGCTATAAATATTGAATAATCGACTTGACCGATTGTAAATGTCTGAGTGACCTCAATTTCAACTGACATAGAAGACTTAATAGTATGAGATTTATTTTCTTCAACAGTTATAGTAATGGTGTGAGATTGATTAGTATCAGTAGATGTAGGTGTACCACTTAACTCACCAGTTGAAGTATTTAAATTCATCCACGCAGGTTTACCGGAGGCTGAAAAAGTTAAACTTGAACTGGTGTTAGTGACCGTTGGAGTGAAGCTATAAAGCTGACCTTCAAAGACATATTTTGCGCTTGTACCGGAAAGACTTGGCTTAGTAACCGCGTCTGATAAGCTAGTGATTACACCGCTAGTATTTGTGTAAGCAATGTTGTCATCATCAGCCGCGTTTAAAGCGGTCATAACAATGCTACCGTTAATAATTTCAAGCGTGTAAGAGGCCGCAGACCAATCCATATTTCGGTAACCATTGCTAATTGTCTGAATCAACGCACCTGTGTTGCTTAAAATATAAGAAGTACTACCTTTTGATTTACCTTGTAAGAAAACCTCATCATATCCATCACCACTTAAATCCCCAACATGAACCACAAAGTCCGCTGGATTCGCATCAAATTCAAACTCACTATGACTTGCGGTGTTACTTGCATTCCAAGAAACAATGGCATTGTTAACTGGCTGAAAGATAGTAATCGGAGTAATAATATCGCCGTGTAATAAAATAATTTGTTTGGTGCCTAGGAGTAATAATTCGTCACCCGGATTTGAGTTGAAGTTGCCGGCAAAAGCTGCGTAAGCTTGTTTACTCCAATCGGTAATGGTTGGGATTTGTGGGTGGGCAGCTGTCCAAGATTTGTGGATTGTTGTATCTAAAAAACCATCCGATGCCACAGGCATAATACCGCCAACAGTACCTTTTACTTTGTTTTGATAATAAGCATCGGTTTCGCCATTTCCATTAAAGTCACCTGTGATGGTGTTGTGGGTGGAAGTGCTGTGTGTGAATAGAGGAATGTAATCGCCTCGAGTAGCGGTGATTACGCCACTGGAGTTACCGGAATTAGTATTCGTCAATGAATAAGTAGCTGTTCCGATTGGCAGAACCACTGTATGACTGAATGAACCTTTAGTGCTGGAAGAAGCAACTGCAATATTATTAATGAGTAAAGTACGACTAGCCGTTGGCTCGCCAAAGTCTTCTACCCGCGTTGTCCAATTGAAGGTGACATTACAACTTGTTGACACTCCATCTTGCGGCACAGTACAAGTCTTAGAGCTAGGGTTTACCGACATAGTCGTGAAATAAAGTGCTGCTATTGAAGCACCTGACAGGCTAATGCCTAAAATCAACAACCCTAAACACGCAACCAACTTACCCTTTAATAATTTCATAATTTCTTCCAGTTTTTTATTTTTAAATTCTTCTAATTCGTTCTATCGTCATTTATGTTGCGTGCGAGCTTCCGATGCACAACATCATTTTCTATTTTTAATTTAAGCATTTTGTTGAGGTTTGTTCTGCCAACTAACTCGGCTAACGAGTATAAACGGCTTCAATATTACACAAACCCCAACCAGAATAACCGTCCGCTACAGCATTATAATTATAATAAACTTTAATATCTCTTTTTGCCATCTGTGCTGACAAGATAGTCGAATAAACTCTTGCAGCAGCATCGACGTTTGCGAGTGGCATGTACGCGCCAGAATCAGCATAACAACCAACTAACGATCCTGACTGAAATGCTATATACGGTGCCGCTCCAGTAACTGGTGAATATATGCTAACTACCTTAGTCCAACCGCTTGTTGCGTCAGCTGCTTGTAGACTTATCGGATACATCGTGAGACAAACTAATATGGCAATAATTTTTTTCAACATTTTATTTCCCTTTCTAATTTATATTGGCAATGGTAGGTTAATGGACTAATTGATTTCGATAGTAATTGCCTGACAAACAGCTCCTTTCCATACTGGCGAGAACTTGTCTGTGTAATACCATACTTTAATATCTTTAGATTGCGATTGAGCAGAAAACAACATAGAAACGAATACTTGTTCACTATTCTTTATTCCTAACCAAGCACACCCAGCGTGTTCAGAACTAAGCTTGAATATCGTTTCCGTTTCTGCGCCCGTTGGGACTGACTCATGATATCCTGATGAAGTTCTCATTGAAGTTATTTTTCCGGTTACGGTTCCTATAATTGCAGCGAATCCGTAACTTGGAAATATCATTATAAGGATTAGAATTTTGGTGAAATTGCCATTTTTCATTTTTGTTTTTCCTTGTTGACGGATCACTTTATCATTGCTCTGATTTTAATTCATACAAACTTGTTGGGTTTCATTCTTCAACCCATATATGAACCCACACTTATGTCAAATGTTTTTTTTCTAAATTATTCAAAATAACTTTGACTCATTTGTTGAACGTAAAAAAGATTAGACTGCACCCATATATCCGGCTTTTCATTCGAGTTTT
>Ga0316204_10012511_pt1 | contig 10326 bp, 7 predicted proteins | sample 6monrhotite_MG_2_FD_205661 | JGI IMG/M metagenome (GOLD analysis project Ga0316204, IMG submission 205661) | Microbial mat bacterial communities from mineral coupon in-situ incubated in ocean water Damariscotta River, Maine, United States -... | ecosystem: Environmental > Aquatic > Marine >... | reverse complement strand
CACAATGACGCAAAGTTATACCCGGGGGAGTGGCGGCAGTGTTTTCCTCATTATGCCGTCAGATAAAATTAGCAGTTACGCGGGTGTCATGCGGGTGATTTTGGGTATGTTTATAAATGAGATCACCAAAGCCGTTAGCGCCTTAGAGCAGCAGGATATCCCGGATACACGAGGGTATCAGACACCAGTCATGTTTTTGCTCGATGAGCTTCCCCAGCTTGGCTATATGGATGTTCTTGAAAACGCGATTGCTATTGCCCGGTCTTCCCGTATCCGGCTTTGGTTGTTTGCGCAGGCCCTTGATCAGCTTACGGCTATATACCCGAAAGCCGACACGCTGATTGCCAACTGTCGGATGAAGATGTTTTTCAGGCCAGCCGACTTAAAGACGGCACAATACATTTCAGAGCATCTTGGGGAGTTGGAAAATATCTTTGGTGACAAAACGTGGCTTGCCACGCCGCAGGAGCTTATGGGACCTGATTACTTGGATTTTCAAGTCGCGCTTGTGCGCGGCTCCTTGCCCATTAAATCTCGACTTCGCCTGAAATACAAAGATCCAGAACTGTTGGATTTTGAGCGGGAGTACCGCCCCTACTGGGAAGAACAAGACGACCGGAAGGATATGTCCGGTCGTCTGTTTGAACAGGAGCCCTCAACGGATAGCTAAGAACCCATGCGCCACTTGGTGCAGCGGTTTCTAAAAGCCCAGTCTTTGTAGTAATGGACTTTCTCGCTTTTGACGGGGCGACAGCCCTGCACAAATAAGAGCTGGGTTGTTCCCGGAAGCATCATCACCTCGTCAGGGGACAGCAGGGCGCGTCCGGTTTCCATTCTTGTGGTGCTATAGCTAGACGGTAATCCTAGCCGGGAGAACCGGCCCGCGTGTCCATCACTGTGAACTTTGACCGTTTGTTGCCCCAGCATATGCGATACCAATTCCGCCGTATCCGGGTCTTGAACGTTGAAGGCTTGCCGCACCGCGCAGTTGGCGATCATCGACAGCCACTTTTTATACGTCTGTTTGAGTTAGTCCAAGTCTTGGATAAAAAGCCAAAGTGACGCGCCATAGCCCGCGAGGTAGCCAATTCCGTCCTCGATAGGGCGCATGTAGCCAAGGGCTGGTAACTCATCCATTAAAAAGAGCACGGGGCGCGTTGGTACTTTTGTATTGCGGGACATGGCCGCGATTGCCAACCCGATCACCAACCGCATGAACGGCTGGTAGACCCGCAAATACTCCGGGGGAATAATGATGTACAGGGACATCACGCCATCCTTGAGGCACTCAAACCGAAAACTGGATTTGTTGGTTATCGCCGCGAGGTGCGGGCTTTCAAAAACCTCTGTCCCGCTTTGAGCGGTGGAAACCACCGAGCCGCGTTCTTTGTCCTCTTTCTGGGAAAAACCATCGGCAATGCGGCTAACCACCATATGGTCTGATTCCACCATCAAGTCTAGGTGGGCATCGAACGTGTGCCGGTTGCACATGAGCAGCCGCCTAAGTTCCGACAGGTTCCTTTTCTTTGGCGGCGTGTCGGTGGCGATGTAGAGCAGAAGGCCGGTGATGAGTGTGCGGGCTTCCCGTTCCCAGTGGTTTGCTTCCGACTTATCGGTGACGATAATCATCTCCGCCAATAGACGGGCGTCATCGACCTCGTGCGGAGAACCCACCCGAATAAAATCAACCGGGTTAAAGCAGGCATTGCCGATTTGCGGATCAAAGGGAGCCAGCGCAAGCACAGGCCCGAGCTGATTTCGATATTCCGCCGTGATGCGAAAGTTCTCTCCCTTGATATCGGTCACAACCACCGAGCCTTGATGATCCAGCAAATTGGGAATGACTGCGCCCACGCCCTTACCGGAGCGGGTCGGGGCAAAGGTGAGTAGGTGTCCCGGATTGTCAAACCGAATGAACCGGCCATTCATCTTGCCAAGAATGAGTCCTTTACCCCGCAAACCCGCACGGCGTAGGTCTTTTGCCGTGGAAAAGTGTGCCGAGCCAAAGGCCTTGCTTGGTCTTCGCCAGATAACAAATAGCCAAATAAAAACTGCGAGACCGATAATCGTTCCCGCTGCCCAAAATAAAGTTTCGCTGATCCAGTCAGTGTCCATAATTTCGACAACCGTTAAAATCACGGCACTGACCAGTATCAGCATCGGTAGTTTAAATGTGGCGAACGTGAATAGCCGCCATAGCGCCCGAAAGTGTCCCATGACACACCCCCAATATTAGTTATTTCCTCACTAACATTATGGGTATGGGCACAAGTAATATTACTGACAGGTGGAAATTATAAGAAATAAAACCTATAATAGAAGCGTTGCCGGTCCGCTCAGGTTCGCCCTGAGTACACATGTCCAATGTGTTATTTCCTCAAAAAATATGGGCCGGCAACGCTCGTTACCCCTCGACTTTTTTATTTCCTCGTAACTCTATATTTGGTCGCCCTGCTACATAAATACAACTTTGTAGTGTGAATATTTATTTATTTGTGGGTAGATCATCTTCATCCAGCTCTCGTTGGAACCGGTAATGAACAACCTTAGTCTGGCGGTAGCGAAGCTTGCGGCCTTGCATGACGATGAACTTAAATTTTCTTGCCGTAAGCATATTTAGGAGGCTGTCCAATGCATCTTGTGGCATTGAGATGAGCCCTTGCAGTGTTCCATCATTGAGGCGGAGGGAGCCAACGGCAATGGGTTGATTGTCACGGCGATGCTCTTCATTCAGGCCGGTGTCCGGAAGAAGGTGTAAGACCACTTGTTCAGCCTTCATATTAGTTGGGGAGAGCAGGGAGCCTCTGATTTCCAGATGCCTGTAGTCGCTGTATGGGTCATTTGAATACTTTGACTTGTCCAAGCCAAAGCTGAAGCTCCAGCCCCAATCGTCAATCTCAGTAACGTAAAAAACAGGCCCTTCAATGGGTTTGGCTTTGCGCTTCTTTGGCATTGGGGCGAGCCGCTCCCTTCAGATTATTAGGCTTTTCTACTTTGAGTATCTTTTCTAAATGCCAGCTATCGCATTGATATTTACGCAATTTTCCGTTAATTTCAAAGCGCTACATATGCAAAATACGGTATGGATGGTAGCTGACGGATATTATGACGGTGAAAGAGGTCTCCTAATACCTCAATCTCAACGAAATACGGCATATTGCTATGTGCCGCCGGGGGGAAGCTTCCCGGCTTTAAAGTTGGCGGGTCATGGCGATTCAAGCACAGTGATGTTGCTGAATGGATAGAAACTAAGAAGGCAGGGAACGACAAGTGATTCCAGACTACCAAACATTAATGCTTCCAGTATTGAGGTCTTGTGCCGAAGGCGTGGTGCATACAAAAAATGTGGTTGCCGCATTGGCTGAAGAGTTTGGGTTGACAGAGGAAGAACAGAACCACCTCTTACCGAGTGGGAAACAGACAACTTTCTCTAACAGGCTGAATTGGGCAAAAAGTTATCTCAAGCAAGCGGGGCTGGTTAGATATCCCGCCCGAAGTCAGTTTGAAATCACTGAAACAGGCCGAAAGGTGCTTGAGGGCAATCCCGAGCGCATCGACAACAAGTTCCTTGAGCAGTTTGATTCTTACAAAGAATTTCGCCTTAGAAGAGGAACACAGACTAGCAGTGCTGTAACTACGGATAGTGACGAGCTTGAGAGTTCTGAAGATGGGGCAACCCCAGATGAAGTTCTACGTTCTGCCTACAAGAATATTCGAATTGCCCTAGCTGCTGACTTGTTAGGCCGGGTGAGAAGCGCAACGCCCCAATTTTTCGAAGAATTAATTGTCGAGTTGCTCATTGCCATGGGCTATGGCGGCTCATCTGAAGATGCTGGCCGAGCCATCGGCAAAAGTGGCGATGATGGGGTTGATGGTGTGATTGACCAAGACCCGTTAGGCGTTGACCAAATCTATGTTCAGGCAAAACGGTATGCGGAAGGGAATAATATTGGGGCAGGAGCAATCCGAGATTTCTTTGGTGCGTTGAATTTGCATGGAGCGCAAAAGGGTATTTTTGTTACGACATCGGCCTTTAGTTCTCCCGCTGAGAAGACAGCAAACGATTTGGGGATGAGAATTGTCCTAATCGACGGGAAGAAGCTCGCAGATTTGATGATTAAATATAATGTCGGCTGTAGGGATGAAGAGCTTCTTCACCTGAAAAAAGTCGATGAAGAATTTTTTGAGTAAGGGGAAGTAGACGCGTGCCCATTCTGAACTGGCTCACCCGAGATGACGATATTCAGGCAACTAAGAAGGTGCCGTATCGGTTGCTAGAAGAAGTTCCAGATTTGTCCTATGGCGACAAAGACAGCGGAAACATGCTCATTCAGGGCGATAACCTTGAGGCTTTAAAGGCTTTGCTCCCGTTTTATGCGGGGCAGGTGAAGTGCATCTATATCGACCCCCCCTATAACACTAAATCCGCTTTTGATACCTATGATGATAATCTGGAACACAGCAAATGGTTGGCTACCATTTGGCCTCGTCTGGAACTTCTCCGTGAATTGCTATCCGAAGATGGTTCAATTTGGGTGTCGATTGATGACAATGAAGCTCATTATTTGAAAGTGATAATGGATGAAATTTTTGGACGAAATAATTTTATTGCCTCGAACTCTTGGCAAAAACGTTATTCCCGTGAAAACCGAGAGGCTATCGGCGATGTTCACGAATACATTTTTGTTTATTCAAAAAAACCAGCGATTTTCAAAAAAAATAGAAACAAGGTTCCTTTAACTGAAGAACAGGCAAAAGTTTATCGAAATCCAAATAATGACCCAAAAGGGCGCTGGCGAACTATCCCTATGACAGCACAGGCTGGTCATGCCACACCAGACCAGTTTTACACAATCACTTCGCCCTCAGGTAAAGAACATAGGCCTCCCGAAGGTAGGTGTTGGGGTTTAGCTGAGCGAACTTTTAATAAGCTCCGGGACGAAGGTAGAATCTATTTTGGTAAAAATGGTGACTCGCAGCCAAACACCATCAGATATCTGAGTGAAGTTGAGGGCGTAACTCCGTGGACATGGTGGCCAAGTGACGAAGTTGGTCACACGGATGAATCCAAAAAGGAAATCCATGCTCTTTTTGGCAAGAAGGATGCTTTTGACACACCAAAACCAGAGCGGCTTATTGAGCGAATTATCCATATTGCCACCAATCCTGGCGATTTAGTTCTGGACTCCTTTCTCGGCTCAGGCACTACGCAAGCCGTCGCTCTTAAAATGGGTCGCTGCTGTATCGGCGTTGAAATGGGTGACCATGCCATTACTAATTGCCAGCCACGCCTTAAAATGGTTGTGGATGGCGAGCAAGGCGGCATTTCTGAGGCTCAAAACTGGCAGGGCGGCAGCGGGTTCCGCTTCTATCGCCTTGGTGCCAATGCCTTCGATGAAGATGGCCGCATATGCTCTGATATTCGCTTCCCTGTCCTTGCCGCCCACGTCTGGTTCAGTGAAACAAATGCGCCGTGGAGTGGGACAGGAGACAGCCCCGCACTCGGCATTCATAACGGCATAGGGTATGCCCTTCTCTACAACGGCATTCTTGGCGATAAGCGGCCAGATGGCGGCAATGTGTTGACCAGTCTCACGCTTAAGCTCATTCGTGACGGGCTTTCAAAAATAGACAAAAACTTTGCGGGTTCCATCGTCGTCTACGGCGAGAGTAGCCGTATGGGTGACGCACGTCTCAAACGTGAAAACGTCATATTCAAACAAACACCATATGACGTGAAAGCGCGGTAGGGGACAGACATGATTTTAAAAGATTATCAAAAAGAAACGCTTCGTGTCCTGCGCGAATATTTGGAGTTGAGCCGCCTGTCTGGTCCAGCAGCGGCTTACAAGGAAATGGTCGAAGAGCCAGAACAGAAACGGCGGTTGGGTCGTTATGCTCAGGATTATAGGGCATTGGAGGGACTTCCCAATGTTCCTTACGTTTGCTTGCGCCTACCTACGGGCGGCGGAAAAACCATCCTTGCTGCGCGTTCTATCGGCATTGTCAAAAACTCCTGGGTTGAAAAAGATTATCCTACGGTTTTATGGCTTGTTCCGACCAACATCATTCGCAAGCAAACTGTGGAAGCCTTAAAAGACCCACGCCATCCTTACCGCCAGCAAATGGACGAGCTATTCGAAGGCAGGGTACGTGTTTTTGATATTTCAGAGTTTACGCAAATTCGCCCGCAAGATATTCGCGATAATCTGACGGTCGTCGTCGGGACAATTCAGACATTGAAAGTTTCCAATACTGAAGGACGAAAAGTTTATGCCCATAACGAAGATATGGAGCCTCACTTTACTGGGATGACGAGAAACACCGCCGATCTGGAAAAGCAGAATGGCAGCGACCAAGTTAAATTCTCGTTCGCCAATTTGCTTCACACGGTTCATCCCATCATGATTGTGGACGAAGCCCACAATGCGGTGACCGGACTCTCAAGAGAAATGCAACAGCGGGTGAGTCCGTCGTGCATCATTGAATTTACGGCAACGCCAAGGCTAAACAGCAATATCCTGCACAGTGTTACAGCGCAGGAAATCAAAGATGAGCAAATGATTAAGTTGCCGATTGTTCTGGCAGAGCATCCCAATTGGCAATCCGCTGTTGATGGTGCGGTTCAGCGCCGTCAAGAGCTTGCCAATGTTGCCGAGAGAGACAGCAGATATATCAGGCCGATAATCCTTTTTCAGGCGCAGAAAAAGAATGAGGAAGTTACCGTCGATGTTTTGAAAAACTACCTGATCGAAGCCAGTGGTATTGAAGAAAGCAAAATCGCAATTGCCACGGGTGAACAGCGCGAACTTGATGGAATCAACCTGTTCGACCCTAAATGTCCCATTGAGTACGTCATAACAATTGAAGCATTGAAGGAAGGTTGGGATTGTTCTTTCGCTTACGTCTTCTGTTCCGTATCACGCATTCAAAGCGCAACGGCGGTTGAACAGCTTTTGGGGCGGGTGCTTCGCATGCCCTTTGCTGAGAAGCGAGATGAGCCAGAACTCAATCGCTCCTACGCCCATGTTTCGGAACCTAGCTTTTCAGAAGCCGCCAATGCGCTTAGGGACAAGCTGGTTGCCATGGGCTTTGATGAAAACGAAGCTGCACTCAATGTTGAACACGAGCTTCGCGAGGAAGACCAGTTACCTCTGGAGGGGGGCTTGTTCGGACAAGCCATCAATCCCAAACCAATTTTGACGGAAATTGTGGAAGCTGCCCCCGACTTGACCAGTCTATCGAAGGCGGATCAAAAAGCCTTGTCCGTTAGTGAAACAGATGACGGAAAGTTCGAGGTAACAGTGTCAGGCCATGTTTCGGAAGAGGCATATACCGTCATATCAACCGCCGTTCCTGAACCAAGGCGCAAGGGGTTCGCCGAAAAAGCAGCTGAATTTAAGCATAAGGTGGAAAAGGAGCTTTCACCCGCCGCCCGTCGTGTTCCTTTTGCAATGCCCAAACTAGTCTCCGAGATACAAGGAGAATTGGAACTCGCCGACTTTGAGGTGTTCGATGAATTTCACGACTGGTCGTTGCTCGATTATCCAACCAAGCTAAAAGAGAGTGATTTCCAAATTCGAGATGAAGCGAATATGTGGGAAATTGACCTCGATGGCAGGAAGTTAGAAATTTCCTATGCTTCACAGGACGAACAATTGTCCCTCGATATTGAAGTCGCAGGTTGGACAGAAAGCAGCCTTGCTCTAGCACTTGATAAACTCATTGCCGACGTTCGTTTCAGCCAGTCTGAGCGACTTAAATGGTGTCTTGGACATGTTCATCATTTGGTGAATGAACGAGGAATTCCATTAAGCGCACTTTGGAGAGCAAAATTCGTCCTTGGCCGCAAACTGGTTGAGCAGATTAGAGAGCTTAAAGCGAAAGAAGCCGAAAAAGCCTACCAGCAATATTTGTTCGCCCCGGAAGCCAAGGCCGATGTTTCCTTCGATGAAACCTTCGAGTTCACCGATGGAATGTATGATGGGCAAAAGCCCTACCGTGGCAAGTTCCGTTTCAAGAAACACTTCCTTGAAATAGTCCCAGAAATTGACGGCGGTGATTCAGGTGAAGAATTCAAATGCGCAATGGCTTTGGAAAGTCTGCCAGAGCTAAAACACTGGCTTAGAAACATCTCTAGACACCCAGCATCTTTCAGATTGCCTTTGGCTCAAGGTTGGACATACCCCGACTTTGTCGCCGAGTTAGACGACGGCAGGTTGCTCGTCGTCGAATACAAAGGCGCACATCTCCTAAACGACCCCGAAACAAAAGAGAAAAAACTCATCGGCGAGCTATGGGAACGCAAGATGAATGGTTGTGGCCTGTACCTCATGGCGATAAAGGATGACGACGGTAAGGACGTGAGGGCGCAGCTGATGGACAAAGTAGGGGTGGGGGGTGGTTAATGGATGGAGTGACATTTCAGGAAAGTGAATCTGGCGCACTAGTTTGTCATATTGAATCTCTATCAGATGAACTCAAAGGTAACATCAGCAAGCGATTGTCAGAAATTTGTTATGGCGCGGCAAAAGCAGCAAGCCAAAGCGAGGTTTACGCCTATAAATTGACCTTAAAAGAGTTCTTGAAAAGGTATGAAAGCAAAACAGACAAAATTAAAAAGGGGATGGTTGGGGAGCTTTTAACGCACGTATTACTCATGCACTTTGTTGAAAAATATAGTTCGATTAATCCCTATTTCAACATGGAAGAAGAGAGCATTAAGAAGGCTTTCGATTTAGTTCTAAGAGATAGCGATACTGGAGAATTGTGGTATTCGGAAGTTAAATCTGGCGAGGTGAATAACCAGACCAGCATCGAGAAAACCAAAAGTCTCTTGAGTACGGCCAAAAGTGAATTGAAGGAGAAATTAAATAGCTCACGTCATGCGCTTTGGGAAAACGCTATTAACGGAGCAATAATTTCTATTCAGTCTGCAAAGTTGAAGGGTGAAATCCAAAAGATTCTTGAGGAGTGTAACCTTGCTGCAGTCAATGAGAATTCAAAGAGTAAAGACCATAACGCAATTGTAATTTCTGTTCTTTACCGAGACCTTGATGATTCTATTGAGGTTGAGGCTATTGATGAAAAACACAAAAGAATGGTCAAAAAAAATGAATTTAAAGGCCTTCTGACTTTCGCGGTTCAGAAAGAAACATATCAAGCGGTCGTAAATTTCTTGTCAGAGGAAGTTGTTGATGGCTGACCTTACAGTGAGAATATTGCGGAATACCGAACTATATAAACCGTATGAGAAGCTACTTCTGGGTCAGGAAATTTCTTACCCAGAGAAAAGAGCTCTTTTACAGATTGCTGTGTTGCTTTTGAACGATAATAATCAAACCGTGCAGATGCTTGGATATCGAATTATTGTTCTTTATTCGAATCACACTTCTGATTATGTGCCACTTTATGATGTAGCCCTTAATAAGGGATACATCCCACTTTCAAAAATCCTTGAAAACGAAGAGCGCTTTAGCGCAAAGACTGAGGAAAATTTTTTCAACTCTTTCCACTCCTCTTTAGCCGAGAACTACCGTTCAGGAAAAATTTACCGCACCGAAGAACAAATGAAGCTCTCCCATTTTTTTAGAGAGAATACTGCTCAAAGTGTTGCCGTCGTCGCTCCAACTTCATATGGAAAGTCTGAGTTATTTATAGATTTTTGTAATTCCAATCAAAAAAATAATATCTGTATTTTGGTGCCTACCAAAGCTTTGTTGGCTCAAACTAAAAGACGATTGCTTGAAGGAATTTCTGAGGACGATGACAGGAAAATAATTACTCATCCAGAAATGTACGTTGAGAATGACGAAAATATAATCGCTGTATTAACACAAGAGCGACTACTGAGGCTGTTCCAGAAATTCGACAATGTAATCTTTGATCATGTCTTTGTTGATGAAGCGCACAATCTTCTTGGCCGTGATCAAAGAAGTCTTCTTTTGGCAAAAGTGATTGTTTTATTAAATAATCGACATGAAAAAGTGGCCTTTAAATACTTAACCCCCTTCCTGATTGACGTGCAGAATATTTCAACTCGATACACTCAGTTCAAAGTCGAAGAGTTCAAGGTTCATGAAAGCCTAAAGACCGAAAAGTTTTATCTTATGGATTTTCGGAATGGCAGCATTTTGAATATTTATGATCAGTATTTTGACCAGTTTTCTGAGAGTCCGTCCGAAAAGTTTACGTTCTTGCTAAACGCCTTAGCATAAGTTTGATCATGGCGAGACGGACCAATGCGGTTGCGGTCCTGGCAAGGTTTTCAAAATCCCTGGCAAGCCGTCGGTTGCGACTGATCCAGGCCAATGTCCGCTCCACCAC
>Ga0316204_10012510_pt1 | contig 10326 bp, 8 predicted proteins | sample 6monrhotite_MG_2_FD_205661 | JGI IMG/M metagenome (GOLD analysis project Ga0316204, IMG submission 205661) | Microbial mat bacterial communities from mineral coupon in-situ incubated in ocean water Damariscotta River, Maine, United States -... | ecosystem: Environmental > Aquatic > Marine >... | reverse complement strand
GTCACTTGGAATTGGAACGACGATGCCGTTAGGAATATCCCGGATTACCGGAGGAGTACCCAGACTCAAATCAGGGGGGGTGCTCATTTACGAATACCTCAATTCTTTTTCTGTTCTTCCAAGTAAAGATCACGCCGTTTGCGCAACACGTTTGGAAGGTTTTTATTGCCCGACGCCTTAAAGGCACCGTTTATAATGCGGTTTGCGAGGTCTAAACGACCACGGTCAAGAACCATGTCCATCAACCCAAAATAATACCAAGGCAGCTTTCGCCGGGTTCGATAAAGGTCATTGAATATCGCTGCTGTCATTTTGCCGGTAATGCACTGGCCCATAACCGGCTTCAAAATCCCGGCGCGTCGCATGAAAACAACTGTTTTATGCCCAACATAGTTCGAATGGAGATGCACGATATTATCGCCGGAAAACCGGTCGGCGTGGGTTTTGTCGCCCTCCATATAGGGATCGTAGCACAGATAGACCTTTTTCGCGCTAGACGTCAGGGTTGCCGCGTCGGCATAACGCCCAGTCCAATCCTGTTGGCGGCCGCGGTTAAAGCGTTTTTCCCAAGGGACAAGATCTTTTTTTAAGGTTGATTGTGGTGAATACGAAATCACGACCGCCCCGGGGGCCATTTCGCAAAAAGCGCAGGCTGCATAACCGCCCATAGACGTGCCGGTGAACACCACATTTTTAAACTGCTTGAAAAAACCCTGGTCGCGCAGCCCTTCGAGATAGTCAAACAGCGTGTCGTCCCGATACCAATTGGCGTCAAAAGAGATAATTCCCAGACTGGACCAGCCGTTATCTTGAAAAAACTTATCGCCCCAGGTCTCACGCTCAAGACTTGAATCGTTAACGGATGACAGGTTGTCAAAGGCCACGACCAAAGTATCAGTGCCGCGTGCCACATGAACAGCCGCGAACTTCTGGTAATTGACGTAAAAGCCATGAGGTCGGTCGACACGATGTCCGGCGAAATCGCTGGCGCGCATTTCTGCAAGCCAGCGTGGGGCCATCTTACCCGCGTTTTTATCGGGATTCTTTTTATCGGCCATTAAATCCTTCGCAGACTAAAGCGATTACTACTCAACAGGTGGCTCTTCAAACCACCTTAGATACATCATAGAGTACGTTCAATCTCTTCAGTCTCGAAAATCTCGATCACGTCGCCTTCGCGGATGTCTTCGTAGTTTTCAAAGGCCATACCGCATTCCTGACCGCCCTGAACTTCTTTAACTTCGTCTTTGAAGCGTTTCAGGGTTTTCAATTTGCCTTCGTGGATCACGATATTGTCACGGAGCAGGCGCACACCGGCCTCGCGGCGCGCAGAACCTTCGGTGACAACACAGCCAGCGATTTTGCCGACGCCCGTGATTTTGAAGACCTCTTTGATCGAGGCATACCCGATGAAGGTTTCCTTGATCTCAGCGGACAACAAACCACTTGCAGCAGCTTTCACGTCATCAACAAGATCGTAGATGATCGAGTAATATCGGATTTCGACCCCTTTTTGCCGCGCAGAGTCGCGTGCAGGGGCGTTGGCCCGGACGTTAAAGCCAATGATCGGCGCGCCAGAGGCTTCGGCCAAGGTGACGTCGGATTCCGTGATGGCGCCAACACCTGAATGCAGTACGCGGACACGGACTTCGTCGTTGCCGACCTTGTCCATTGCCTGAACGATGGCTTCTGCAGACCCTTGTACATCGGATTTTACCAGAATTGGCAGCTCCGAAACGTTTTGGTCTGCTTTTGCTTTGGCAAGCAATTGATCCAGCGTTGTCGCGGAGCCTGCAGCGGCTTTTTTGTCTTTTGCCAACTGGTGACGGTAATCCGCGATTTCACGCGCGGTTGCTTCGTCTGCGACAACGTTCAAGACGTCGCCAGCTTCAGGAGTGCCGTTCAGACCAAGAACTTCGACCGGGGTCGATGGACCAGCTTCTTCAACACGGTCGCCTTGATCGTCGACCATTGCGCGAACACGGCCCCATTGCTCACCAACAACGAAAATATCGCCTTTTCTCAGCGTACCTTTCTGAACCAGAACCGTCGCGACTGGGCCACGGCCTGTATCAAGCTGCGCCTCAATCACGGCACCTTCGGCTTTGCGGTCGGGATTGGCTTTTAATTCAAGCAATTCTGCCTGAAGAACGATGTTTTCAAGTAGCGTATCAAGACCATGACCCGTGATCGCGGAGACTTCCACGTCCAGGACGTCGCCTGACATCGCCTCAACAACCACTTCGTGTTGCAGCAATTGCGTACGCACTTTGGTTGGATCAGCGCCCGGACGATCAATTTTGTTGATCGCGACAATCATTGGCACACCAGCGGCTTTCGCGTGGTGAATCGCCTCGATTGTTTGCGGCATGACGCTATCGTCAGCTGCAACAACCAGAACAACGATGTCCGTGACGTTCGCACCGCGTGCCCGCATCGACGTAAAGGCCGCGTGGCCCGGTGTGTCGAGGAAGGTCAGCAATGCGCCGCTGTCGGTCGTGATTTGATACGCGCCGATATGCTGGGTAATCCCGCCAGCTTCGCCGGAAACGACGCTGGTTTTGCGGATCGCATCCAGAAGCGAGGTTTTACCGTGGTCAACGTGACCCATAATGGTAATGACCGGCGCCCGCGTGGACATATCTTCAGTCGCATCCTCGATCGAGGCGATCGCGTCTTCGACGTCAGCATCGGAAACGCGGACAACTTTGTGGCCGAATTCCTCAACGACCAGCTGCGCGGTGTCGGCGTCGATCGTCTGGTTCTGTGTTGCCATGATGCCGTTCTGCATCAGGGCTTTCACCACAGCGGCAACTCGTTCGGCCATGCGGTTGGCAAGTTCCTGAACCGTAATCGCCTCAGGCACCTGCACGTCGCGCACTACTTTTTCGCGCTCGCCGCCATCGCCCATTGCTTTGCGGCGTTCGCGTTCCTGAGCACGCTTCATCGCCGCCATCGACCGTTGGCGTCCGCCTTCACGACCAGACAGGGCCTGATTGATGGTCAACTTGCCAGAGCGACGGCGATCATCGCCCGCTTTGGCCCGTGGCTGTTGCTGTTGTTTCTTGGGATCATCGCGACGTTCAGGCGCTTTTTTCGTCGGCGTCTGACGTGCGACTGGGCGGCCTTCTTCGTCCATCGCCGGAGGCGGTGGATCAGAAGCTGCCGGCGCAGCCGCAGCAGGTGCTTCAGTCGCGGCTTTTGCGGCCTCCTGAACACGTTTCTCTTCATCAGCCTTGGCTTTGATCCGGTCTTCGCGTTCTTGTTCTTCGCGTTCCTTGGCTTCTTTTTCAGCCCGACGCTCTTCGCGTTCAGCGTCGCGTTTTTTGGATTCAGCGTCGCGCTTTGCGGCTTCCTCGACTTCGCGTTCTTTTGCAGCTTTCAGAGCAGCAAGACGGCGATCCATCTCGGCATCAGAAATTCCCGCAGGGCGCTTTGAATCGGCTTGCCGGACAATTGTTGACTTCGGCTTGGCGCCGGGTGCCGCCGTTGCCGTTGTTGCGCCAGGCTTTGGTACAACGACGCGCTTACGCTTTTTCTCGACCACAACGGATTTTGTCCGCCCGTGGGAAAAGCTTTGGCGCACATGACTCCGATCGCCACCGCTACGCAGGCCGAGAGGTTTGCCGGTTTTGTTGTCGTTATCGCTCATACGTCTTCAACACCTTCTTGTTCCGACCCGTTGTCGGATGCGTCTGCCCGCTTTCGGACATCCATTTCACGGATGCCTGCAAGTCTTGAGGCTTCCTCTACAATACGTTCTGTGAGTCCACCAGCGGCAAGCGCGGCATGTATCACATTTTCCCGACCAAATGCCAAACCCAATTCTTGCCCATACAGGCATGAAATAAGGGCTTTATCCCCTTTTGGAGGGCGAATCTTGGCCTTTTGTCCTTCTGACCCGTCGCGGGCCTGTAGCAGAACGGCAACGGAGCCGTTCACGACGGCGTCTTTGACTTTCTCAAACCCGGTAATTGCATCGCCGCTTTTTCGTGCCAGCGAGAGCAGCCCGATAACATGTCGCAGCAATAAGGCCTCGGTCTTTACCACGAGGTCGCCAGGAACCTCAACCGCTTGTCTGGCCGCACGCGCAAAGAGTTTTTTTGCAACGGCCTTGTTCAGTGCTTTTGGATCAGCCAAGACCCAAATTCCGCGACCGGGAAGCTTGCCAGCAACATCCGGCACGATCAGATTGTCCGGTCCAACAACAAAGCGCAGCAGATCGGATTTGGGGAGGCTGTCGCCAGTGGCAATGCACCGGCGTTCAGGTTCGTCCCTCGTTTTTGTCCGGCCGCCGCGTGTCACGGGCATCCTTCGAAGCCTGAAGAATCAGGCCTCGTCCTCCGCTGCTGCGTCTTCACCTTCGCCTTCGGCCTCTTCTTCATCTTTCACCAGATCCGCAGGATCGACCCAGCCAAGTTGAATACGGGCGGTCATGACCAGATTTTGCGCTTCCTCAAGCGACATATCGAATTTTTCCAGCAGTCCTTCATCTTTGACGCGCTCGCCGTCAACGGTTGTATAGCCACCGGCCAACTCCCAGTCCGCACAGGTGGCGAAGTCTTCCAGCGTTTTCACGCCGTCTTCGCCAAGGGCTACGAACATTTCCGGGGTCAGACCCTCGAAATCGAACAGGCTTTGCTCGACACCAAGTGCGCGGGCTTTTTCAATGGCTTTCGCGTGGATTTCTTCCAGACATTCGCGGGCGCGGGCCTGAAGCTCTTCGGCCGTGGTCTCGTCAAAGCCTTCAATCAACAGCAACTCGTTGACGTCGACATAAGCGACCTCTTCCAGCGTGGCAAAGCCTTCGGACACCAGCAACTGTGCGACAACTTCGTCGACATTCATGGTTTCCATGAACAGTTGCGAGCGTTCGGCGAACTCGGCCTGACGACGTTCGGATTCTTCGGCTTCAGTCATGATGTCGATGTCAAAACCGGTCAGCTGAGAAGCAAGCCGCACATTCTGACCACGACGACCAATGGCCAAAGACAGTTGTTCATCCGGAACAACGACTTCGATCCGTTCGGCGTCTTCGTCCAGAACGACCTTGGAAACCTCGGCTGGTTGCAGTGCATTCACAAGGAATGTGGGTGCATCATCATTCCACGGAATGATGTCGATTTTTTCGCCACCCAGTTCGTTGACAACGGCCTGAACGCGGGATCCGCGCATACCAACACAAGCACCGACGGGGTCGATGGAGTTGTCATAGGAAATCACACCAATTTTGGCGCGCGAACCCGGATCACGGGCGACCGCTTTGATTTCGATGATACCGTCATAGATTTCCGGAACTTCCATTTTGAACAGTTCGGCCATGAACTCAGGCGCTGTCCGGGACAGAAAGATTTGCGGCCCGCGGGTTTCTTCGCGAACTTCACGGATATAGGCTCGAACACGATCACCTGTGCGGAAGCCTTCGCGGTTGATTAACTGGTCGCGACGCAAAACGGCCTCGCCCCGGCCCACGTCGACGATGACGTTGCCGTATTCAACACGCTTGACCACGCCGTTGATGATTTCGCCAACACGGTCCTTGAATTCTGCGTACTGACGTGCGCGTTCTGCTTCACGCACCTTTTGCAGAATAACCTGCTTGGCGGATTGTGCTGCGATCCGGCCAAAATCCATTGGCGGCAGCTCGTCCACAATCTGATCGCCGACTTCAGGCGCATCACTAAATGCACGGGCGTCTTGGGGGGTCATTTCAGTGAAATGGTTTTCGACTTCTTCAACAACATGCCGCACACGGGTCATGGTCAGCTCGCCCGACTTTCGGTCGATATAGGCGCGGATATCAAGTTCGGCGCCATAGCGGGACTTGGCCGCTTTCGCCATTGATTCTTCCATCGCTTCGATGACCAGCTCAGGGTCGATCAGTTTTTCCCGTGCGACCGCATCCGCGATCTGCAAAAGTTCCAGCCTGTTGGCACTGGTAATGCTCATGTCACATCCTCATTCGGGGTTTCGTCTGTTTCAATTTCGTCAAAATCACCTTCGTTGAAGCCCGCGTCTTTGCGTGCCTTCAACATTTCAGCGATCAATTCATCGGTCAGGACCAACTTGGCCTCGGTCAGCCATTCGAATTTAAGACCAATCGTTCCCTCGGGAATTTCGATCAGCACTTCGTTGGCTTCCGTGCCGCAAAGTTTGCCTTTGAAGCGTTTGCGTCCGTCGATCAGTTCCGAAGTCTCAAGCTTGGCTTCATAGTCTACCCAGGTGTCGAAATCCTTTAGGCGGGTCAAAGGTCGGTCAATACCGGGCGAGGACACCTCAAGCGCGTATTCGTCTTCAATCGGGTCTTCGACATCCAGCACAGCCGAAATCGCGTTCGAAATCGCTGCGCAATCATCGACTTCAATCCCGCCTTCGGGTTTTTCGGCCATGATTTGAAGTGTCGCATGTTTGCCGGACATCAGACGGATGCGCACCAACTCATACCCCAAACCCTCGATCAGGGGCTCAACGATTTCTGCAAGGCGCTTGTCTATAGCTGTTTTGGCGATCAGGTCTGACATGTCTCTCTCAGGCACAAAAAAACGGGCGCGCGGCCCGTTTGAATTTCCGGTGGAAGTCTGGGGGTGGAAGCCAGTCTTGCCGCTGTTGAGGGGGATATAGGGGGGTTTGCGTGGAATGACAAGAGCGAAACGTTTGGTGGGGCTCCCGCCAGAAACGCGATCTTTGATCGGGTTCTGTTGGGCCGGGCTCAAAGCCGGGGCTTTGAGCCTGCCTCCGGCGGGAGTATTTGGGAAACCGTGAAAAGCGGCGCTGCTTTAAGCCTTATATCTGGGACGTATAACGCTCACGCTGTTGGCGATGCTTTTTCCAATACTGGCGGGCCGATATTTTCCAGACGAACAAGGTAAAGACACGGGTCAGAGCGTTAGTGGGTGTATCTGTCAAAGCCAAGAATACAGCCGCTCCACACTTTTTGGGGACATTTTGTGATACGCTCTGTTGTTTCAACAATTCAGTCGGCATCTGCCGCTTTGCGCGGGTTTTCGACACAATTCATAACGGTCTCAACATTGCCTTCATTTGCTGTTGTTCTCATACCTAACGTGGGAATCCTCATATTATAAAGACGATAAGTGCAGTTATGGGAGGGCCGGTCACGCAGGGTCAACCTAAGGCCTTAGTCTGTTTCCTTTGCCACAACAGTAAATGAAAACGGCCTTCAATTGTCCCGTTGTTTCCAAATTGCTGCCTAATTCTGAGCGCTTAATGGCGTCAGTTCCGAGTTAAACAAGGTATTAAATTATGGATCGGTTAACAGAAATGGAAGCGTTTGCCAGTGTAGTGGACCAGGGGGGGTTCACCGACGCGGCACGTAAAATGGGTATTTCGAAATCAGCGGTCTCCAAGCATGTTTCGTCGCTTGAAGCCCGCCTTGGCGCACGTTTGCTTAATCGCACAACGCGGCGTGTCAGCCCGACAGAGATCGGCCTTGCATATTATGACAAGGCCCGGCGGGTTCTGAATGATGCTGGTGAAGCAGACGCGATGGTGACATCTATGCAGGCGGCCCCCAGCGGGTCTTTGCGGCTGTCAGCAGGCACAGATTTTGGCGTCAACCACGTTTCAAATGCGTTGGGGTCGTTCCTGCATCAATTTCCGGAAATCAACGTCAACCTGGTTCTGAACAATCGCTATGTTGAGTTGATCTCAGAAGGGTTTGACCTGGCTATTCGAATTGGTGAGATGGAGGACAGCAGTCTGCGTGCGCGCAAACTGACCGAGGCGAACATGAAAATGGTCGCGGCGCCAGAATACTTCCAGAAACACGGCAAGCCCAGTAAAATTGACGATCTGAACGAGCATATGCTGTTGCATTATTCCAATCAATCAAGTGGAAATGTGTGGAAATTGACGTCGCCAACAGGTGAACAGCGGCAAATCCGTACCACCGGGTGTCTTACGGTAAACGACGGCCAGTCTTTGTTGACGGCGGCGGCGGCGGGTTTGGGGATCGCGTATCTTCCGAGCTTCCTTTACTACGAAAAGCTGGAACTGGGCCTGCTTGAAGAAGCAATGCCGGATCTTCCGGTCGAAAAACGCGGCATTTACGCAGTTTACCCTCCGGGCCGATACACGCAACCCAAGTTGCGGGCGTTCATTGATTTCCTGGTTGAGCACTTTAAGCACAAAGGCCCGGAAGAGTGGTGAGAATTAGCGCTTAGGTGCAGAGAAGGCCTGGTTTTCCCAAGACGGAACCGGGCCTTTTCGTATTCGAGAGACCTATTCGATTGAGGTCAGAACAACTTCCACGCGGCGGTTCAAATCACGGCCCTCATCGGTTGCGTTTGATGCGCGGGGGGAAAGATACCCAACTCCCTCAGCCGTCAATTGGGCAGGATCGACTCCGTAGGTTTCAATCAGTCGCGACATAACCGATTCTGCGCGTTCACGAGAGAGCGCGACATTGCGCTCAAGCGAGCCGGACGCATCTGTGTGGCCGACAAGAACGACGGTCTTATCCGAATTCGCTTGCAGATAGGCGGCCAATTCACGCAGTGATTCGGCCGGGTTGCCACTGAGGTCCGACGATCCTTTAAGAAACTCTAACCCGTCCAGAACGGTTGCCCCATTCAGGTTCAGTTTGCTGGCAAGATCGGGGTTTTCGCTGTCAGCCTCTGTGGCCTCGGCCTGTTTTGTGGACAAGGCAATCGTGTCAGGTGTGTCCACCGGCACGCCAATTGTTGTCACCTGAACGAAACCACGCTCGGGGCTGCGGCTGACCAGAAGGCTGATATATTCCTCTTCGCCGCCAACAATTTTTGAGGCCGACAGGAACCTGAAATCGCCAAGGTCGACATGCATTTCGGGCTCTTCGACCACATCGGCCTTGAACCGAAAGTCAAAACCGCCGCATTCGCGCGTGTCGCACTCAAACAGAACGGTGTATCCGTCGCCTTCCAGTTGCTCGCGTAGCGGCGTCAAAAGTCCCATCGTTTCGGTCAGGGTGTTCGGTGTTTTCCAGACCTGACGAATGACTGCGCCTTCGACGGCCTCAGCTTCAATTTTACCGTCGCTGAACGGTCCGACGGGCAAGCTTAGCTTTGTTGTCGGCGTAAGTTCTTCGTAGCCGCGCACAGACCCCTCGGGAAACTGAAGCACAGAATCCTCGGCCGCCAAAACGGGTGACGCGGATGCCAAAAGGCAAATTATGACAGAACGTGTCTTCATCTGTATTGCGAATGATACTCGATATTTGGTTGTTTATCTACTGCCGAGGACACCCGGTTTGACATGTTGAAGAATCCGGCGACCGAGGCGATGTCCCAGATATCGCGGTCTGAGAACCCGGCGTCTCGCAGTCCTTGCCGGTCGGATTCGTCGATTTTGTGGCCCTCTTCAGTCATCTTGGCTGCGAAATCCAACATCGACTTTTGCCGGACTGACAAATCTGCCGCGCGGTAATTCATCACCAGAACTTCGCCCAGCATCGGGTCGCCAGACAGCTGTCGTACAGCCGCGCCATGCGCAGTCAGGCAATAGAAGCAATGGTTGATGGACGAAACCACAACGGCAATCATTTCGCGCTCCAGCTTGGACAGACCACTTTCACCCAACATCAGATCATTATAGAGCGCCGTAAATCCGTTCAGCTTGTCCATGTTAAACGCATAGGCCTGCAAAACATTCGGAACAAAGCCCAGTTTTTCGACGCAAATGTCAAAATACCGTTGGGTTTCAGCCGGCAATGGATCAACCTGTGGGAGATCCAGCGCGTGAATCGGCTTGTCTGTTACGGACATCAATGCAACCCCTTCATTTCATTCGATAATGGTATCTACCAACAACTTGCATCCCAAGACCAGCGAACAATCTCTGCGCAGGCAGGTTTTCGCCAGTGGTTACAACAGAAAGATATTTGGCGTTGTTTTCAAGTGCCCAGATTGCCGCCCTTCCCAGTACCTTACGTGCGATGCCGAACCCGCGAAATTCCGGGATAACCTCTAACGCATGAAGCATTGCGATTTCGTTATCAATTGCCACAAATGCAGTACCTGCGGGAGAATTATTGAAGCGGCAAAACAAGTAGGTCTTTGGTCCCGGGGTTCGACGCATAACATCGACTCTGGCGCGATTGATCCCACCTTTAGCCCATAACTCTTCGGCCAGACGCAGCGGCTCTTCGCAGGGGATTGCATCAAGTGGTTCGGGAGCAATGGTGGCTACGGCCTTGGACTCTGTGCAATAAATCAGGACTGGATCAACAATTCTGTAACCACGCTGAGCGAGCCTGGCATCAAGGGTTTCGTTGCCATGTCGTAGCATGAATAACTCAGGCTGCCCCATTTTTTGCATCGCGGTTTCAGC
>Ga0316204_10012509_pt1 | contig 10327 bp, 5 predicted proteins | sample 6monrhotite_MG_2_FD_205661 | JGI IMG/M metagenome (GOLD analysis project Ga0316204, IMG submission 205661) | Microbial mat bacterial communities from mineral coupon in-situ incubated in ocean water Damariscotta River, Maine, United States -... | ecosystem: Environmental > Aquatic > Marine >... | reverse complement strand
AGGTAATACCTTCGTGGTCGGGGGCCGTGCGCGTCAGGTGCGTATTGATGTCAAGCCTGAACGCTTATCGGGTTACGGTCTGAGCATGGGGCAGATGGCCCAGGTATTACAGGGTTTTAACACGGAACAAATGGTTGGCTCTACAGAGCGTGGCGGTAAATTCGCTTTTGTTGAAACAGGTACATTCCTGCGTAGCGTTGATGATGTACGCAAGCTGGTGGTTGGCAATCATGAGGGTCGTCCCATTTACCTGAATGATGTAGCGGAAGTCACGCTTGGCCCTGAGAATGCTAAAAGCATGGTGTCATTCTCGAGTGGCCCAGGTTACGAGGGCGAGCGTGTGGATAATGCGCAGGCCGTAACCATCGCTGTTGCAAAGCAGAAAGGCGCCAACGGTGTTGACGTTGTGGCTGCTGTGCGTGAAGAAATGAATGCGCTTCAGGGCTATTTGATCCCCGATAATGTACATGTTGAATATACGCGTGACTACGGAAAGACAGCCAACGACAAGGTTAACTCACTACTCTTTAAGCTGATGGTGGCAACCGCCGCTGTGGTGTTTCTGGTCTGGGTGTCGATGGGTGTCAAACCATCTATCGTTGTTCTGCTAACCATCCCGGTTGTACTGGTTATTACCGTATTCTCAGCCATGTTGATGGGTTACAGCATTAACCGGGTATCGCTCTTTGCCCTGATTTTTTCGATTGGCTTCCTGGTGGATAACGCCATCGTAATTGTTGAGAATATCTACCGTCGCTGGCTGATGCACGGTGAACCCGATACCGATGTTGCTGTTGATGCGGTACGTGAAGTGGGTAACCCGACGATTCTGGCAACTTACACCGTGGTTGCTGCTCTGGCACCTATGGGATTTGTCAGTGGCATGATGGGGCCTTACATGGAACCGATCCCTGCTCTGGGCTCGGTTGCCATGATCTTCTCCTTGTTTGCTGCTCTGGTGTTTGCTCCCTGGCTGGCGATGCGCATCGTTCCAGCGATGAGCCAGTTAAAGAAGATGGAAGAGCGTGATGAGAAGATCGACGACAAGCTGGAAGGCATGTATCAGAAGACGATCGGTACCTTGTGGAATACCCGGGCAAAAGGCCGCCTGTTTTTATACGGTATTTTCGCGGCATTTTTCTTATCCTGCCTGATGTTCTATACCACGGGGGTGACGGTTAAGATGTTGCCTTTCGATAACAAGGCAGAGTTTCAGGTTGCGGTAAATATGCCGGCCGGTACTGCCTTGCCAGAAACGGCAAGTTTTACCAATGACATTGCTGAGTCAGTACTTGAAATGCCAGAGGTTGTTTCGGTGCAAACCTATGTTGGTACCTCGATACCTTTCGACTTTAACGGTCTGGTTCGTCACTATTACCTGCGTATGTTCCCATGGCAGGCACAGATTCAGGTGATTCTCACCGATAAGGGTGATCGTGATCGTAGCAGTCATGAGATTGCCGTCGCCTTGCGTGAGAAGCTGGAGCCAATTATTGAGGCCTCAGGTATCAGAGCGAAAGATGGCGCTGGTGTAACCGTGGTTGAGATGCCACCTGGCCCGCCTGTCTTGCAAACGCTGGTTGCGGAAGTTCATGGTCCTGATGCTGCAACGCGTCAGCAGGTAGCAAAAGACCTGAAAGATATCTTTGATCAATCAGAATTTGTTGGTGAAGCAGAAACATTATTGCGTGAACCCATGAGTGTATGGCGTTTCCAGATTAATTCTGAAAAGGCAGCACTCAATGGCGTTTCCATCGATACCATCAACAAGCACCTGGGCATGGCCATGGGTGAGTTTAAAGTTGGTGACCTGAAGGAACGCGGTGTTGAAGAACCTACCTATATCCTGATGCAGGTGCCTCTCTCTAAGCGTTCTAACCTGGCTAACCTCAACGATTTGCCTGTTATGAATATGATGGGTAAAACGGTTCCTTTGGGGCAGCTAGGTGCGTTTGTAGAGTACAAACGCGAGGCGATGATTTTCCATAAGGACCTGCGTCCAGTTGAGTTTGTCGTGGGTGATGCCAAAGGACGTTTGGCCGCACCAGTTTATGCCCAGTTAGATGTCGACGAGTTGCTGCAAAATTACACCACCCCTGATGGTGTGGTGATGGCCGGTGAGTACGCAGGTGCGCCAGCAACTGACTCGCAATCGGGTTTTGAGTGGAGCGGGGAGTGGACAGTAACCTTTGAGACTTTCCGTGACATGGGGATGGCCTACGCTATTGCCCTGATTGCTATCTATATGCTGGTTGTGTGGCAGTTTGGTAACTTTATTATTCCAGCCATCATCATGGCACCAATCCCATTGACCCTGCTGGGCATAGTGCCGGGTCATATGCTGTTTGGTGCAGATTTCACTGCAACATCAATGATCGGCTGGATTGCCCTGGCCGGTATCATTGTGCGTAACTCTATCTTGCTTGTGGACTTTACCCTGGTCTTGATAGGTGAGGGAATGTCTTTGTATGACGCGGTAATTACCGCCGCCAAGGCAAGAACTCGGCCTATCATGATTACGGCACTGGCCTTGGTACTGGGTTCTGCTGTTATTCTTACCGACCCAATTTTCCAGGGTATGGCGATCTCATTATTGTTTGGTGTTTTTGTTTCTACCATCCTTACCCTGCTGGTTGTACCGCTGGGTTGCTTGAGTATCGGCGAAGATGTTTTTCGTAAGGTAGCGGGAATTAAACCGGTTGAGACAGCAGATAATGAAAGCGCAGAGACTGAGTTAGCTAAAACCGAGTAAGGGGGCGAGGCCTTACAAGAAAAAAGGGGCTGTCGATTTGTTTCGACAGCCCCTTTTTTTTGATCTTGATTGCTAGCTTTTAGAAGGCAATACTCAAACGTACTCCTCCTATCCATTGGCTGTCATCGGTTGTTGTATTGCTTGAGTCAAATCCAGGATTTTTGTGATATTGGATATGTGGACTGATATGCATGGCAGCGCCGAGTTTGTGAGATGAATAAAGTTCACTGACGATACTGTGGTCAGCGCTGGCAGCGAGTTTGTCTGATGCCGCAGATAGGGCTATGCCTAAGCCTGCACGAAAACTCGTAAACTCGTGGTCAATAGCTGATGAAAGGAACCAGGCTGTTTGTGAGACCTTTTCATTCGCCATGCCCGCGCGTACTGTCCAGTGTGTCTGATCTTTGGTGTTATCGATTACCCCGTAAACGCCGTAATTGGTTCCACCACCAACGCCACTTAGATTTGCATTATATGCCGTATTTGTCCATGTTCCCACGCGATAGCTTGTTGTTCCTTCCCATTCGAGTTCGGCACCTAAAAATATGCCTTTTGGCGTGTCATTTAGATCAACGAGTTCGCTATAACTGGCCTTGGGGTTATCGCCTAGGCCATGTGAGTTAGTCAGAATTAGGTGCAAATGTGGATGGTCTGGTTTTCGTTGATAACCCACTACGCCACCGAGGCTGTAGTCGGGAAACTGAATCGTTGGATTATTGACCAAAGGGCCGGCAAGAAATTGTGCACCCTCATCATTGGCTACTGCACTGGAATCCATGAACCCTGTGGCATCAATCAAGCCCAGTGTGTAGCTCGCGTGAGAATTGCTCCAGTTATAAGTCAATTCAGAGATCTGGACTCTTCCATCCCCGTTTCCACCTAACGCACTGCCCAGGTCAGCATTGGCATCTGGCACCAGTGAGCCGACACCTCCGTTACGTGGGGTGGTGCTCGCTTCAATGTGAACCTGAAGTTCTCCAGGACCAAGTTGTGACGAGAAAACGACATCTAAAGAGGTTGAAAACTCCGATTCTGATCTATCGTCAGTGCTAGCCTGATACGTAGATACTATTCCTGTTTCAAAGGTTCCTGCACTGAGTGGGCCTGTAAAACCAGAACAGCAGAGAGTCGCTATGCTAAAAGCTAAAGGCTTCCTGGCTAGAGGTTTGATTAGATTGTGTTTGCTGAAAAATGTACTCATTAAAAATCCTCAAGCCTTTATGTAATCAAACTGATTTAACGGTCAACGCGTAGTGTACTTTAGCACGGGTAAAAGTGTTCTTTTGACTAAAGAATTTAGCCCAGCGGACGATTTACTGGGTAGTTAGAACAATAATTATGCAGTAGAGAGGAATAATAATGCGAAAAATGTCACTAAAGCAAAAGTTTTGGATTTTGCTTACTTTATTTTCGTTTGCGCTGATTGGTGAAATTGCCGTCATTATCGCCTCAGGCGTGTCTGTAAGCGCAGACACTGAACGAATGGAAAGCGAAATTTTTCCAGTATTGAACAGAACCCATCAAGTGAAACTCAATGTGGTGCAGGTTCAACAATGGCTGACTGATATCAGTGCCACACGTGGCCAGGATGGCTTGGATGATGGATTTATCGAAGCGGGAAAAAATGCTGCACAATTTAGATCCTTGATCAAGGAGCTAACCGTTCTTGATCCAGATAATTCGGCGGCTTACCAGAAAATATCCCAGAAGTTTAAGGCTTACTATGAAACGGGCAAATCTATGGCTGAGGCCTACGTTGCCGGAGGCCCATCAGAAGGTAACAAGATGATGGCCAGCTTTGATGCGGTTGCTGAGGCGCTGGCCAATGATCTTGTTCCTCTGGTTGAACAAGCAGAGTCTAATTCTTCAGAACTGATTGCAAATCAGCGGGCCCATATCGCTAATGCTGGCTGGGCGGTCGGCCTGGCATCACTGTTTTTGCTGGTCACTGTGCTTGCCATTGTCGGCATTTTATTTGGCATCCTCAAGTCGCTTCCACTCATGGGTGAAGAGGTAAAGCGTATAGCCGATGGGGATATTTCTGAGAGTGGTTTCAAGTGTGCTCGTGGAGACGAGCTTGGTGACCTTGCTGACGGTATCGAGAGCATGAAGCTAAGCCTGAGAAATCTGGTCAAGCGCCTGGAAAGCTCTTCCAGCGAAGTGCGTGCTGCATCATCTCAGCTGGGTGAACTTAGCCAGCAAACTGAAAATAGCATGCAACGCCAGGCTTCAGAAATTAACACCGTTGCTACTGCAATTCACGAAATGTCTGCTTCAGCCATCGAAGTGGCCTCCACGTCAAGTCGGGCTGCCGAGAGTGGCTCAAGCGCTGATGAAGAAGCGACACAGGGTAAACAGTCTGTTGATCTCACCATTAACGCTATTCGGGGTCTGGCAGAGAATGTCGAGCAGGCTGCAACGGCCATCGATAAACTCGAAGGCGAGAGCAAGGAGATAGGCTCTATTCTTGAGGTGATTCGGGGTGTTGCTGAGCAAACCAACCTACTTGCTCTTAATGCAGCCATCGAAGCGGCCAGAGCGGGCGAGCAAGGCCGGGGTTTTGCTGTGGTTGCAGACGAAGTGCGTACGCTAGCTAGCCGTACACAAGAATCTACTGAAGAGATATATGAAATGATTTCACGCCTGCAGAGTTCGGCTCGCACTGCTGTCGAAATTATGGAGAAGGGGCGTAGCAGCGCGCAGGAAACGGTAACGCAGGTAGAAGATACGGGTAAAACGCTTGATGGTATTACCGGTTCGGTTCGCGATATTAACTCGCTCAGTCAGGTTATTGCCGTTGCTGCGCGTGAGCAAAGCAAGGTTACGGAGGATATTAATATGAACATATCCACCATCAATCAGGTGTCAGGAGAAACGAGTGAGAATGCCCATTTGATTGCAGAATCTACGGGGCGATTGGAAGAATTGTCATCGGGTATGCAAGACCTTGTGAAATTATTCCGCTCGTAAGGAAGGATATTAATTGAGTTTCGCTAATTAGCCAGGAAACAAAGTGTTTTGTAGGAGATTTTGGCTTAATGACAGATATGTCGCATGTTTGTCGTCAGGCCTTTATCCCTTTTGTAGCTGTCCATTGGGTGAACTGTTTCAGGAAATATTTTTTCTGGGCGATCTATCCCACGGTAGCTAATTTGGCCTGACTTCCATCTATATAAAAGAGAATATTATGAGTAAAGCCTTTTCTGAGGTACAAGTCGGTGATTTCAGTAAGATCACAATAGAGCGTTTGCCGCATCAAGAAATTGAAAATGCCCTTATTGCCATCGGTGGTGGTGGCGTAAGCGGTACCAAGTTCAAAATGGATATTATGAAGGCCGCAGGCTGGAAAAAGGGGCATACCAGTTCTTATGCATCTAGCCCTGAGATAGCCGTTGCAGCATTTAATAAGATTCGACAGGCGCTGATGAGTACCGATGATGCTGCGAAATTACTCGCGAAGGTATCTGAGGGCGAATGATTTTGAGTAAAAGGTGTAAACTTTCTATCTGGTCTGGTTTGCCCAGAGTGTCGACTCAGTTAGATAGACGCTATTAATATTTTTTGTTACAGGCTCGCCAGTTGTGCAATTCGTGCACGGCGAATTGCTTCTCCTAATACGGCACCCTCATAACCTTCTGCCATAAGAGCTTTTATATCGATATTTTTTGCGCGCTCTGCGCATCTTCTAAGATAGTCGACCTGAGGATAGGCTATGTCACGCATGCCGGCGCGGCCTTGTGAATCTGCCTGACAGGCGGTTAAGAAGTTTTCCAATCGATCGGGCTGGCGCCATATATCCAGGGCATCGAAAAGCTTGATGATGGTTTTATGTCGAAGCTCCAGAGCTCGATGGCAATGAAAGTGCCAGCGACAAACGAGTTCTGCAAGTTGGGCATGTTTGGTCGGCACTTTGAGACGTTTGTTCACTTCACGTACATAAGGTATACCTGTTTCTTCGTGGCCCCTGTGTGAGGGAAGCATTTCTTTTGGGGTTACGCCTTTGCCCAGGTCATGCAGTAAAATGGCATACATGCAGGCATTGCTTGCACCTAGATCGTGCCCTCTGTCTAGCGCCAATTCCAGATGTTTTCCTGTGTCTATCTCCGGATGAAAAGTGGCTTTCTGTGGCACACCGTAGAGTGCATCAATCTCTGGAAAGATAACCTTTAAAGCCCCACATTGTTTTAGCACACGGATAAAGATAGAGGGAGTCTCTTCATCTAAAGCACGGCTGGTTTCTTTCCATACACGCTCTGCTTGAAGTGTATGGATTTCACCGTTGTTGACCATGGACTGCATCAACTCCAGGGTTTCAGTAGCGATACTAAAACCGAGGTGGTGATAGCGTGCGGCAAAACGGGCTACTCTTAATAGCCTTATGGGATCTTCTTTAAAAGATGTTGAATCAACATGGCGGAGTAAAAGTAGCTCTAAATCGTGCAGTCCTCCGTGTGGGGCAATCAGCTTACCTTCAGTATCTTTTGCTATGGCATTGATGGTGAGATCTCTTCTCGATAAATCTTCTTCGAGTGTGACATTTTTACTGTTTATTGCGCTGTTTATACGTTCTTGTCGAGCAAGTGCATATTCTTCTTTGCTTTTTGGATGTATGAAAACAGGGAAATCCCTGCCGACCTGTTGGTAGCCTAGTGCCAGCATCTCTTCGGTCGTTGCGCCGGTTACTACCCAGTCTCTTTCATGTACGGGTCTGCCGAGTAATTCATCTCTAACAGCGCCACCTACGAGATATGTTTTCATGCGATACCTGTGTCTTTAAGGTCTGTCTTATTGGCGAATGTAAGGCGTGTGAAATCACTGTGCGTGTTAATGGTCATTCCGTGATTGGTCACGACAGGGTTCACAGCTCTGCTCAAGTTCAATGGTCGTGTCTGCAAAGTCATACTCGGCCAACGTAGCTCTGACTGCCTGTTTGACTTCATTTTGGACAGTATTGCTCAGTATGGTGTCGAGTAACAGGTGCACAGTCAGGACATTTCGTTCCCCGTCCAGAGACCAGATATGAAGATTGTGCACATTGGCGACATGATCCAGAGCTTTTAGCTTTTGGGTGATGTCATTGGCTGATTGCTCGTCGGGTACGGCCTGCATAAACAGTCGTATCGCTTCTATTAGCCTACGTATGACATTGAGAAAGATATACGAGGTGAAGGCAACAGAGAGTATGGGGTCGAGAATTGGCCATTCTACAAAAAGCAGGATGATGCTTACAATTAAGATGGCAACCCAACCAAGGGTATCTTCAAGCAGATGCCAGTTAAGTACTTTTTCGTTGAGTGTTTTGCCGCCACTGAGTTTGTAGGCCGCATAACCGTTTACAGCGACCCCCAGTAGCGCCAGGCCCGTCATGCCCATGGCGTCGGGCATTTGTGGTGCAAAGAGCCGGGGAATAGCCTCTGTAAGAACCCAAAGGCTGGCAATGATGAGTACCGTACTGTTTAGTACAGCGCTAAGTAAAGAGAGGCGATGGTAGCCATAACTGAAGCTAACGCTTATGCCTTTGTGACTCATTCGATCAAGCAACCAGCCTAAGCCTATGGATAGCGTGTCACCCAGGTCATGTACGGCATCGGCAAGAATGGCCGTACTGTTCGTCAACAGGCCACCGATAAACTCCACGATGGTGAAACTTAGATTCAATACAAAGGCAATGCCGATGCGTTTATTGCTTTGATGGTGTTTATGATCATGCATTATAGGGGGGGGTGATTAGGTGTGAGCGTCGCAAATGGGTCGTGTTTGTCGCTTGATCCGGTATTACCCTCAGTAAATCAGCAAAACATAATAACGCTCAGAAAAGTCGTTATTACAAACAATCAAGCTATCTTGTTATCCCAGTTTTCGATCCAGTTTTTCAGATCATCAAAGGGTACTGGTCTGCTGATAAAATAGCCCTGTAACTGGTCACAGCCAAATTCCGTTAAATAATCAGCATGTTCTTTCATTTCAACGCCTTCAGCGAGAACTTCCAGGCCTAGTTCATGGGCCAATTCTATGGTTGATTTGATAATCAGGCGGTCTTCTTCATTCTGGTGCATATTCATAACGAAAGAGCGGTCTATTTTTAACTCATTTGCAGGTAACAGACGCAAATATGAAAGTGATGAATAGCCTGTTCCGTAATCATCGATTGAAACTTTAAGTCCGAGCGACTGAATTTGCTTGAGATTTTTAATGATGGTTTCAGGGTCAGACATGATCGAATTTTCAGTTATCTCAACGCACATCTTATTTGCCGGAATATCAAATTCCTTTAAAACCGAGAGTATTTCCTGGTTACACTTTGTCGACAGCATGTTTTTTTCTGAGATATTGATCGAAACTGAAATATCAATACCGCTTTGAATAAGCTTGCTAAGATCCTTTATGGCCTGACGAATCACCCATAATGAAATCTGATTGATGATGCCGCCTAGTTCAGCAAAATAGAGGAACTCATCTGGTGGAATTAACCCCAGTTCTGGATGATTCCAGCGGATAAGGGCTTCTATGCCTTGTAGTGAATGGCTGGCACAGTCGATTTGAGGTTGGTAATACAGGGTAAATTGCTCTTCATCAATGGCACTATGAAGGTCACTCATTATTCTAAAGCGGCGAGGTGTACGTAAATCAATCTCTTCTGAATAGGATACTGAATCAAGTCCTTTAGCTTGTGCGACCATCAAGGCAACATCTGAGTTTCCAAGTAACAACTCAGAATTTTTCCCATGCTCAGGGTAACGACTAGCACCTGAGCATATTTCCAGTTGTACTGAAATGCCTGAAACTACCGTTGGCTGAATAATGGTTTGCTTAAGATTATTTGCAAATGACTTATCACTGTCGCTATCTGGACTATTGCATAGCAACACGATGAACTCATTATTGCCAATACGGGCAAGTAGATCATTTTCCTGGAGTAGGGCCTGTACTCGTCGCGCCACTATGATTAGCAATTGATCACCATTGCTATGGCCTAATGTGTCGTTAATTTCTTTGAAATGTTTTAGTTCAAACTGGATTAGGCTGAATGAATTTGTTTTTTCCAAAATTATTTTCTGAATAATTTTTATCAACATCAAGCGGTTGGGTAACTGCGTGAGCGAATCATGGTTTGCTTCAAATTCAAGTTTTGTTTTGTGGTTACTTATTGTTTGGAAGCTGTCGTCGAGTTTTGAGCGCATGCCTTCTAAAGAGTCGACCAGCTGATCAATTTCATCCGGTTTTTTATGTGTATCTCTTTTTTGGTAAAGATAAAAAGGTGTCTGTAGCTTACCGATCTCTAATCTTCGTGCAAAATTTACTACGTCAAGTAGGTGTCTTGTAACAAGATACTGGAAGATGTAAAGAATGAAGACTGAGACAAGAAAGGTTTTAACGCCTTGAGAAATTAACAGTAAGATTGCAGTGTTAATTAGTCTGTCATACATTCCTGTCAGGGTAATCTGTACATGCAAGGTACCAATGTGGTGTGTTTTACCTAGATGCTCATAATTAAGTGAAAAATCTTTCTCTTCAATATTTTTTCTGGCCATCAAGCCAGATTGTGTCAATAGGCTGCCATCGATATCGGTTATC